>Ga0208849_1000551_pt1 | contig 34547 bp, 37 predicted proteins | sample NGESurdeep072012_10_FD_184470 | JGI IMG/M metagenome (GOLD analysis project Ga0208849, IMG submission 184470) | Arctic peat soil microbial communities from Barrow, Alaska - NGEE Surface sample 53-3 deep-072012 (SPAdes) | ecosystem: Environmental > Terrestrial > Soil > Wetlands > Peat ... | reverse complement strand
CCCCGCCGATGTGGCACCGCCGATGGCTCCTCCTCGGCCTCGTGTCGGTGCAGGTTACGAGCTTGGCGCCGGATGCCGTGCAGCCAATCGTGGATTTCGCCACGCACGCTCCTCGACTCATCTGGGACGCGGCCTGGCTCGGGATTCTCGTCGCCAGCAGTTTCATGGGACGCCGCGCATTGGGAGCTGCTACGCCGCAGGCAATCACACCTTCGATGGCGGCAACTGAATCAGCAAGCGTCACTTGACCTCGGTACGACGGCCGCCTCTGTGGCTCGCTTCGGCTGCCGTGGCGAGCGCCTGGGGTGCTGTTTACGCAATCGGACGCTGGATCATCCTCTTCGCCTTGGGGCCCGTGCACGAGGACGTCGTCATGTATTACGTGGCGGCCGAGACAGGACTTAGGCACGGTTGGCCGGCCATCTACGACCAGACGATATTCAGGTCGGTGTCGAGCCCATTTCCAGCCGTAGCGCAAATCATCGACAAGCATCGGCCGTTCGCCAGCACCCCGCTGCTTGCATGGTTGTTCGCTCCACTCACCGCGTTCCCCGAACCGGTCGCGTTCGCCCTGTGGACTGTGCTGTCGCTGGGGGCGCTCGTCCTGGCCTGGCACATCGCCGCCCCGTACACCGGCCTGCGCAAGTTCACGCTGTTGCTGTTGGCGCTCGGCCTGTGGCCGGTCCTGCTCGTCTTCTATTTCGGCCAGCCCACCCTGTTCCTGATCGCGCTGGTCGCTGGAACCTGGTGGCTCTGCGCACACGATCGGCCGCTCGCGGCGGGAGCCGCTCTGGCGCTGGCGACGTTCCTCAAGCCTCAGGCCGTGCTGTTCCTGGCCGTGGCTCTGCTCGTAAGCGGCCGCTATCGCGCCGTCGCGAGCTGGGTGGCTGGATGTGGAGTCCTGGGCATCGCAACTGTGATCGCCCTTGGACCTACTGGACTCATCGGCTGGTGGAGCGCGATAAGGGAAGTGCAAGGGCTGCCGGTGGATACCGAGTTCACGCTCGCGCACCTGCTTGGCACTGGTCCCCTCACCTACATGCTGTGGGGCCTTCAAGGTGCGGCGGCGCTAATTGTTGCGCGGTGGCGGAGGCGCGAGCTCGAGGTCGTTTTGGCAGCCGGTCTTCTCGGAACCGCGGCCACGGCCTCCTATTTCCACGAGGCCGACTACAGCAGCCTGGTCCTGGCGGCATGGCTCGTCCTGCGCTCAGCACCACCTCTTTGGCACCGCCTGTGGCTGCTCGCGGGGGTCATACCGATGCAGCTGATGACCTTTGGGCCAAATGATCTCCAGCCAATCTTGGATTTCGCCGTGCACGCTGCCCAGCCCGTCTGGGATGCCGCCTGGCTCGGCATTCTGGTGATCAGTTGCTTTGCGGGAAGCCGCGCAGTGGTCACCGATGCGACTCTGGGGCCATCCGCGGGTGACAGCAGCTGATCCGGTGAGAACGAATTGACCTCGGTGCGACACGCCCGTCGCGGGGGGGAGGCTGGCCGCCCATGCGAAGGCAACGGCGACTGCGGCCAACCCGCCGACGTTGATCTTGGTCAGACTCAGAGCTCCAACCCGGCGCGAACGCACTCCGCCGTGGCGCGCGGGCGCGGGGTCCAGAACGGCTCAGGAGAGCCACTTGACGATTCGCAGCGCGCCAAGGCCGGAAAGCGTTCGATGCGGAGAGCCCTTTTGTTCCCCCGACAGCTCGTCGAGGTGCTCGACGTAGAACTGATAGGCACCCCAGAGCATCTCTGTATTTCCCGTGGTCGGGCGCCATCCGGTTGCATTCCGCAATCGCGTTGTGTCGAACACGAAGCTCGACGCGATCATCCGGTAGTGATAGGGGCCGAGCGGCGAAAGCCCGACCGAGCTCAGCAACCTCAAGGCCGCGATGGCTGGCCTTCGTGGCAGCTGCGTAAGTCGAGCTTTCGTGCCGGCTCGCTGGATGACACCAGCGAGCATCTCGCGAACGGTCGGCACGCCATCTGAGCCGACGTGAAAGATCCCTGTCGCCGAGGTCCCCGCGAGCAGCAGGCACGCATGGACCAGGTCCTCTGCGCTGACGAACTGGTACCGATTGCCGCCGTCCCCGACGATCCACACCCTCCGGCCCTCGTGGATGAACTCAAAGAGGATGCTCAACAGGCCCAGCCTGCCGGCCGCCACGATGGTCGGACACCTCAGGACTTTGACCGCCAGCTCTTTGGACAGCGACAGCAGATGCTCCTCGGCCGCGAGCTTCGACCTTCCGTAGATCTCAACCGGGGCGGGGGCGTCGCTCTCGGTCACCGGCCGGTCCCAGCTCGTGCTCCACAGGCAGTTGCTCGAGATGAAGACCAACGCTTGCACGCCTGAATCGACCGCGGCCTGCGCCACGTTCGCCGTGCCGTCGACGTTGCTGCTCCAGAGGTTGGCCCGATTTTGCCGGTCGTGGGCGAGAACGGCCGCACAGTGAAAAATGGCGTCGGGCTTGAACTGATTCATCGCCTTTCCGATAGCGGTGGCATCGCGTATGTCGACGACCTTCGGCGCGTAGCCAGGTTGCTCGACGTCCGCAAGTCGATCAACCCCGACCACCTCCCAGCCTTCGGCCAGCAAGCGGTCCTTGAGGACGCCGCCGAAAAATCCAGCTGAGCCGGTGACGAGCGCCCTCATTCTCTCGACGGAAATCCTTGAGCTGCGTCGCGGATGACTAGGCTACCTGGTCGCCTTCGTCGTCCATGCCCAGGATGCTGAGAAAGAAGCTCACCGAGATCGTCTGCACACCCAACGTCAGCAATACGGCCGCCGGAATGATCTCGCGCATCGTCAACCGTGGATCGAGCGAACCGAAGCCGGCTGCCTGCCAGCTGATGACCGCGATGATGATGCCGGCGAGGCCCAGCACAAGCATCAATGCCCCAATCGCGAGGCCCGTCTCGAGCTTCACGTAGCGGAACCACGCACGGTAGGTTGCATTCGGCGGGTGAAAGCCTTCGCGCATCGCGAAGACTTTCGTGAAGACGGCGAAGACTACGAGCTGGTAGCCGATCAGGCATGCGAAACCGGCGAGCAGTAACGTGTGGATGTCGAAGGCAATTGAACCGATCTTCACAGGGCCTATCTCGAGTGCCCCGCCAACAATCAAGCCCGCTGCGAAGACCGCGATTCCGGGGTAGAGGAAAAGCCACCTCGGGCTGAAGAGGAGCATGAACCGCAGGTGACGCCAGCCGTCGCGCCACGTGCGCAGGTGAGGCGGCCGCGAACGCCCGTCTGGCCGGAGCGTCACAGGCACTTCGGCGATGTGCATTCGTTTCAGCGACGCCTTGATCACCATCTCGCTGGCGAACTCCATACCGGTTGCGCGCAGCCTCATACGCTCGTACGCGTCCTTACGGAAACCGCGGAGTCCGCAGTGCATGTCGCCCACCGGGGTGTGGAAGAAAATCCGGCTGATCAGCGTAAGGACGGGATTGCCGACCCACCGGTGGGACCATGGCATGGCGCCCGCCTCGATGCCGCCCATGAACCGGTTGCCGACCACCAGGTCGCTGCCGGCGCGCAACTTGTCGATCATTGGCGCGATCGCGGTGAAGTCGTAGCTGTCGTCAGCGTCGCCCATGATCACGAACCGGCCGCGGGCGGCGTCGATGCCACCGATGAGTGCGCTGCCGTAGCCCCTCCTCTCCACCGGAACCACCCTGGCGCCCAGCTCGCGCGCGATCACCTGTGACCCGTCAGTGCTGCCGTTGTCGGCGACGATGATCTCCGCCGCCAGCCCGTCACGATCGATCGCACGCTGGGCTTTCTGGATGCAGGTCGCGAGGGTCTCGGCCTCGTTCAGACAGGGCATGACGATCGAGACTTCCACCGCTTTCTGCACGGTGGTCTCGTGCCGCTTTGGAGATCGCTGCGCGACAGTCACTGACGCAGGTTAACGCGCATGACCGCAGTCAGCTTGCAGAAAGGCTGGAAATGAAAACGGCCCCAATGGATCGCCTCTCGAGGACCGGTACTGGCCTTGCGACCTGTTCCTGCCCTTTTGAACGTTTCCCTCGGGGCCATTGCAAAGAGTAAGGGCCCATCTGGACCGGTGCAAGTCCGAAAGTCAGTTCGCCGCCAACCTATGAGTAGTAGCCGCAGGAACTGCGAAACTTCCACCGATGCCCCTCAACCTTCACGACGCAAACCAGGTCATCAGCCGCGCGCAGGCGAAGGCCTCGGCGCTGGGCATCCATGTCAGTGTCGCTGTCGTGGACGAAGGCGGCCTGCTCGTCGCACTGGCGAGAATGGACGGCGCTCCTCCGTTGACACCCCAGGTTGCGGAGGCGAAAGCGGTCGGAGCCGCGATGCTGCACCGCGACGGCGCATCGCTGGGAGAGCTGGCCAAGGACCGCCCGGGATTCTTCAGCGTCGTCGACCGCCTGGTCCGAGTGCCGATCGTCCCCGGCCTTGGTTCGGTACTGATACGGCGTGACGGCGGCGTGCTCGGCGCGGTGGGTGTTAGCGGCGGGCGGCCGGAGCAGGACCTCGAGTGCGCGGAGGCGGGGATCAGCGCAGCCTGAGATTCCGGAGCGGTTCGTAGACAGCACCCGCCCGGCCCAGGTGGCTGCTGTACAGGACCAGATCGTCCGCTCGCCAGGTCGGCAGGCCGGTTGGGAGGCTCGGAAGCGGCGGGAGGGCGACCCCATCCCGGGCTCGGGCGCGGGCCAGCGTCAGATGGGGTTGGAAGGGGCGGGCTTCGGGCTCCAACCCGGCGCGCACGCACTCGGCCTCGACGCTGGCGGCCAGCTCACGGGCTTGCTCGGCGCCGGCACGAAGTTGGAGCCAGACCACACGCACCAGCCGCCCGCGCTTGAAAGTCCCAAGCTCGCCCGGCTCGAGGTCGAAGGCCTGCAACTCCAGCTCGTCCAGGTGGTCCGCGATGGCATCCACCACCGAAGGCTCGATGCTGCCGATGAAACGCACGGTGAGATGCAGGTTTTCGGCCGGCGTCCACCGAAACTCGGGCGCCGCGGCCGAACAGGCTGCCAGGTAGCGCTCCATCTCTTTGCGCTGCGCCTCGGGCACGGGCAGCCCGAAGAACGCGCGGACGCGAAGCCCTACCTGCGCGCGGGGGCTTTCTTCCAGTGCTGCGGCACCCAGGTGCTGGGGGCGGTGGGCCGCCATCCGAAATGGGTGCTCACCGAGTCGATCCCGTCGGCGATGTTGTTGAGCCCGAACATGTTGATCTCGTCGGGGGTCACAGGCGGATCTTTCATAAGGACCTCCATGATCGCCGCGCCTGGGATCAAAAGGCCGGGTGGCACCGTGACCCTGGGCTTCTTGATCTCGCGAGCATCGAGAAACCAGCCGTAGACCGTCTTGAACGTCACGACCTCGGGGCCGCCCAGCTCGATGATCTTGCCAAGCAGCTCTTGCCGGCCGATCGTGTCGACGACGCATCGGGCCGCGTCCTCGCGCAGGATCGGCTGCAGCTGGGTCTCCCCGTAGTTCGGGATGATGACGACCGGGCCAAAGTTGGAGAGGCGCTCGAAATCGTTGAGCGATCCCCCCTCCTCGGCCAGCACCAGTGAGAAGCGCAGGATCGTGCCCGCCACGCCGGACTTCGCCAGCTCCTGCTCTCCCATCCACCGCGACGTCAGGTACTTGTAGTGGGCGTCCAGCCGGGCTCCGATCGCGCTGACGAAAACCACGGAGCTCACGCCCGCGGCCTTGGCGGCCTCGCCCAGGATTCGTGGACCGTCCACGTTCACCTCGAGAAAAGACTGGGGCCGGTTGCGCCGTACCGCGACCAGGCTGATCATGTGCTCGACTCCCTGGGCGGCCTGCGTGACGGCGGCCGGGTTCAGCGCGTCACCCACCATGACCTGGGCGCCGCGGCCCTTGAAAGCGGCGGCCTTCATCGGGTCGCGGACCAGCACCCTCAGCTGGTGCCCGGCGTCGATCAGCTTATGGGCGACGCCGCGCCCGAAGAAGCCGGTCGAACCGAGCAGCAGGATCCTCGCCACGGGTGTGAATGCTAACCGCTGGCATACTGAGCGCCAGTGTTCGGCCAGGCGGCGGGGGGATTTGGGCTCGGGCTGCTCGCCTTCTTGGTCGGTACTGCAGGGATCGCGGCGGCCCTGCGAACACGGCGCCGCCGGGCGGCCAATGCCACCACGTATGGAGCCTCCGGCGGGATCGCCTACACCGTGGTCCAGGTCGGGTGCTCGGGATCGCTTTTGCTGTGCGGAATCGGGTTGATGGCTCTGGCGCTTATTTTTCGACGGTAGTGCCTTAGGGGACGCCCCTCCGGCGCTTCGCGCCACCTCCCCACATGGTGCGGAGATCACCTATCCAATTCGATTTAGATCGCCGGTCCAGTTAGATGACATTTCTTTCTTTCACCAGGGAGCCCTTCGCGAATCGCTCGAAGGCGAAGGGCGCTATGTCGATCTCGGAGGAACGGTCGAGCAAGACCTGGCTCAGCAGCAAGGCCGCCGCCGGCGCCTGCATGAATCCATGGCCGCTGAACCCCGCCGCGCACCAGAAACCTTCCAGCTCCGGCACCGCCCCGAGGATCGCCTGGTGGTCGGGGGTCGTCTCGTAGAGGCCCGCCCACGCGGTCTTGATCCCGGCGCCGGCGAGGGCGGGCGCCCGTCGCGCGGCCTCCTCGAACATCTTCGCCAGGAAGTCCCAGTTGACGTCGGAGGCGAATCCAGGCGGCTCCTCGCGATCGCTCATGCCGAGCAGAACCCCGTCCCCTTCCGGGTGGAAATACAGCGAGGTCCTGAAATCGACCGTCATCGGGCTCGTACGCGGCACGGCCGGAAAAGGCCCGGTGACCGCGATGTGGCGGCGATATGGCAGGACCGGGATCTCGAGCCCGGCCAGCCGTCCGATCGAGGGGGACCATGCGCCCGCGCAGTTGAAGACCAGGCGAGTGGCGACTTCACCCTCTGACGTACGCACACCCTGCACGCGTCCGGATGAGATGTCGATCCCGATGACCTCGACGCCTTCCTTCAGGCGCGCACCGTGGCGCCGGGCCGCGGCCGCATAACCGGAGGTAACATCGGCCGGGCTCGCGATGCCATCGGTCGGGCAGAACGTGCAGCCGAGGACGTCGTCCACGTTCAGCACGGGCACCATTCGCGAGGCTTCGGCAGCATCGACCCATCGAGCCTCGGTGAGGCCGACCCGATGCCACATCTCCATGTTGTGGCGGAAATCCTCGACCTGCTGGGGCAGCGTGAGCACGAACAGGTAGCCGATCTGGCGAAAGTCTGCGGGGTGACCTGTCTCCTCTTCGAATCCTTCGAGCAACTTCACCGACATCCGCTGCAGGCGCACGTTCGCCTCCATCGAGAACTGCTGCCGCACGCCGCCGGCGCATTTGCCGGTGGATTGCGAGCCGAGCGTTTCGCGCTCGAGAAGGAGCACATCCACGTTGCGCTTGGCCAGCTGATACGCGAGCGCGCAGCCCATGATCCCGCCGCCGGCGATGACTACGTCAGCGCTTTCCATAACCCGCCATCCCCCACACCTCGAAGATCAGCTTCAGAGCGGCGAAGGTGGTGATGTCCCCATGGTCGAACGGGGGCGAGACCTCGACGATGTCCAGGCCGACGAGTGTGGCGCGCTCGGTGGCTACGGCAAGGAGATCGAGAGCCTGCCGCGTCGACAGTCCGCCGGAGGAGGGGATCTCAGTCCCGGGCGCGAAGGCGGGGTCGAGCGCGTCGATGTCGAACGAGACGTGGACCTTCTGGCCCGCGAGCCGATCGCCGATTCTAACGGCCGCACGCACCGGCTCGCGCGCGAGCTCTTGAGCCGAGACGAGCAGCATCCCGTTGGCGGCAATGAAATCGAGCTCTTCGGGGTCATAGTCCCGGCCGCCCGCGATGACGACTCGCGCAGGGTCCAACCCCGAAACGTCCAGGGCGCGGCGGAGCGCACAGCCGCAGGTCCACCGGCCGCCGCGCGAGAAATCGCATAGGTCGGGGTGCGCGTCGACCCAGAGAACCGCCAGGCCCGGATGCCGTTTGACCTGGGCCGCGAGCGTGGAGATGAAGGTGCAGTGGTCGCCGCCAAGCACAGTCAGGAACGCCGCCGGCGGAATGTGCGACAGCCGATCGGCCACCGTCGACCACCCGGCTTCGATGTCAGTCCCCGGGTCGAGATCACCCAGGTCGGCGACCTGCAGCCCCGTGAGCAGGCGACCGTCCTCGGTGACCGGAGGAATCGCCGCCGACAGGCTGCGAATTCGCTGCGGAGCCTGGGCCGCCCCCTTGCGGTAGACCGCCGAGCCGTCATACGCGATGCCGGCCACGACCACGCCGGCTGTTTCAGGGGAACCGCCCGCCAGCCCAGCCCACGGCCTGAGGCCGTCGAGGTTCACCCCGCCTGCCCCGCGGGTGTGCGTATCGGACGCTTTTCAGGCACTTTCAAGATCAACAGGGCTCCAATCAGCAGCCAGGCACAGAAGACCGAGAAGATGATCGGGAACCCTCCTGGGAGGCCGAAGATCCGGGGCCCCCCATTGAAGGGATCGAGCAGGAATCCGCCCACGAACCGGGCGATGATCCCAGACCCGGCGGTCGCGATGTTGCTGAAGCCCATGAACAGTCCAGCCTCGTCACTGGGAATCACGTCCTGGATGAAAGCCCAATCGACGGAAAAGAACAAGCCGAAACCGATCCCGATCAGGATCCCGACCAGCGTCGCCTGCGCGGCGAGATCGGGAACGTTCAGCGCATCGGCCAGCGGCCCGACCAGGCTCGGAGGCAGCAGCTCGTAGTGGCTGAAGACCAGCATCAGCATGCCGGCGGCGCCCATCAGCCCCCCGACCAGGATGAAGGGCCGGCGGCCGAAACGGTCCGAGGCTCGCGCTGCCGGGAGGGCGACGGCGAACGCGCTGACGATCACCAGGCCCAACAGCGTGTAGCTGGCTGTGATGGTGGCCTGGCGGTTGCCCGCGAAGAATACGTTGCTGAAGTAGAAGAACACGAAGCTCTGGACGCCGACCAGGCCCATGAGGATCAGCAAGCGTGAAGCCATCAGCCACATGAAGCTCGGGTATCGAAGGGGTCGCGAAAATGTCACTGTCAGGGCTTGCCGGACCCCTTTGAACTGTTCGCTCGTCGGTGCTGCTCGGTCGGGGATCAGCAGAACTGTGGGCAGCATGGTCGCCACGAGCAGCCCGCAAATGCTCAGGATGGCCACCACGCGTCCGGCGTGCGACAGGATGATGCCGACGCCGATCGTGCCGGCCAGCAGTCCGAGCAGGTTCGAGACGCCGTAGTAGCCCGACGCGGTCCCGCGCTGCGATGAAGGCACCACGTCCGGCATGAGGCCCTGGTAGGGGCCCTGCGCCGTGTTGGAGGCCGTCTGCAGAAGGAAATAGAAGATCACCACCAGCCAGTAGGTCCCGGACAGGGCAAGCCCGATCAGGAAGATGACGTCCCCGACCGTGCCGACGAGGATGAAGGGACGGCGACGGCCCCACCGCGACCGGGTGCGATCCGAGACGGCCCCGATCACCGGCTGCCACACCACCGCCATCAGCGAACCGATGCCTTCCAGCACGCCGAGCGCGACGCCTTCGTGTCTTCGGCCCACGAACTGGATCACCATGTCGGGGATGATCAGGCCGCCGAGGCTGGTCCACAGATAGCCGATCGCGACCCAGTAGATCGAGAGGAGCGCGAAGTCGAGGTGGCCGAGCCTGCGTAACGTACCCGCGGCCGGACGGCCGGCGATCAATCCGCGATCAATCAGGGCGAAATGGGGGAAGAGACGCCTTGACCGGTCGGTCTTCTCTGTAGCCCAGCGCGTACTCGCCCTGAAGGATGGTGTGAACCTCGCGCGTTCCCTCGTAGATGATCGGCGCCCTGGCGTTCCGGAGGAAGCGCTCGACAGGGTATTCGGCCGAGTAGCCGTAGGCCCCGTGAACCTCAATCGCGTCGTGGGCCGCGTTGAAGGCGGCGTCGGTGGCGTACTGCTTCGCGATCGAAACGTCGCGCGTATGCCGGGCTCCCGTGTTCTTCATCCACGCGACCTTGAAATAGAGGAGCCTGCAGATCTCGTAATCGCGCGACATCTTGGCGATCATCTGCTGGACGAGCTGGTACCGCCCGATCTCCTGGCCGAACGCCTTGCGTTCTCGGGCGTACTTCACCGACGCGTCCAGGGACGCGCGGACCGTCCCGGTGGCGCCGGCCGCGACCGTGTAGCGGCCGTTGTCCAGGCAGCTCATCGCGATCTTGAAACCGTCGCCCTCATCACCGATACGGTTCGCCTCGGGCACCTCGACATCGGTCATGAAGATGGAGCCGACATCGCCGGCGTGCAGCCCGAGCCGGCCCTCGATCGACTCGGTGCGCAGCGACTTGCCGCACGCGGAGCGGTCGAGCATGAAGGCGGTGACTCCGCGGGATCCCGCTTTCGGGTCGGTCTTGGCGAAAACGAGCATGAAGTCGGCCGTGTCGGCGTCAGAGATCCAGACCTTCTGGCCGTTCAGGACGTAGCCTCCGCCCGAACGCCGGGCAGTCGACTGCATCGATGCCACGTCGGAGCCGGCATTGGGTTCGGTGAGGCCGTAGCAGGCGAGCTTCTTGCCTGAGGCCATGGGTACGAGCCACTGCTGCTTCTGCTCCTCGTCAGCCCAGGTGTAGAGACCCATCCCAACCAGCCCGACATGGACCGACAGCACGGTTCGGAACACGGTGTCCACGTACTCGAGCTCCTCGCAGACGAGGCCCAGCGACAGGTAGTCCAGCCCGACCCCGCCGTAGCGCTGTGGGAAGCAAACCCCGGGCAGCCCGATCGAAGCGAGCTTGGCGAAGATCTCGGGATCGTGGTGGCCGGCGCGGTCGTTGGCCTGGATCGTGGGGGCGAACTCGCGAGCGCAGAAATCGCGGACGGTGGCGACGAGCTGCTCCTGGTCAGAAGTAAGGGCGAGGTCCAGCATCAAGCGGTATTACATCATGGCGGCGATAGCCGCCCCGTCTCCACAGGTGGCCAGCAGGCCGGATTCACTCCGGCCGTCCCGGGCAAACTCTAGAGTCGCCATACGTCGCGAAGAGTAAGTACTCCGAAAATCCCATCCTTCAGGAGGATGAGCCCTGAGAAGGAACCCTTGGTTCCTTCTCATATCTGGCGTGGCCGGTAGGCCGGATTTACTCCGGCCGTCCCCATGCAAGCCCTAATGTCGCCGCGCGTTGCGGGGAGTAACTTTTTCGAAAATCCCATCCTTCAGGAGGATGAGCCATGAGAAGCAACCTAAGGTTCCTTCTCATATTTACTTCTTTGGAGTTGGTGTCGGGCTTACCTTCGGGGTTGGCGACGGAGAGGGGGACGCCAGCGGCTTGAGATCGGTTGGGCCGACGCGGCCGATGAAGGGCAGATGATGCCCGATGCTGAGAATGACGGGCGCCGACTTTGAGCTATGGAGCTGCGGCTGCAGGAAGTCCGTGTAGATCTGCTGCAGCTGGTGGATGCCGGCGACCGAATCCAGGTGCGCGCCTGAAGACTTCGCGGCGGCGGTCTTGAGAGCCTGCAGGTCGGACTTCGACACCATGGCCGATGTAATCGGATTCGAAAGGATCTCCGACTCGAACTGGTTGACCTGCTTGAGGTTGAGGCTTGCGCTGCTCAAAGCAGGCTCGAACGCGTTGTCCATGGTCACCAGCGCCGAGATGGCGAGATAGATCACGACCAACGTCACGAGGCCGTGGACGACAACGCCGAGCAAGCCGTCGATCCCTCGGATCGCCTCGAGACGGTGAAATGCGCCCCCGATCCCACCGCCGATCGCGCCCATCACGACGGCGATGATCAGGGCGACGAAAACGGCGAGCACCGCGTTGAGATGCAGCAGCTTCTGCATCTCGGTCGTGTATTGGTCGTGGAATCGGAACACGGCTAGCAACGTGCCGAAGAAGAAGATCTCGGCGAGCAGCGGTTGGATCACTCCGCGCTGGAAGCCGACGATCAAGGAGACGATCAGCACGAGCACGACAACTATGTCGATGATCACTTTTGCATCCTCATGCGGCGCTCGGACGCCAGACGGGAATCCGTGACTCGACCACGAGATATCCAACGAACATGGCCACGATACCCAGCGCTTCGGTGATGGGTTGTGCCGCGTAAACGCCCTTGGTCTGAGCGTAGCTGTGGCCTCCGGCCACGATGAAAGCGCCGGCAGCCAGAACAGCCAGGCCGACCACCCGGTTTCCAGGCGCACCGGCGCGCGCCGCTCTCCAGGCCGACCAGGCCGCCCCGCCGATCAACAGGAGCGACCCGCCGAGGTTCGTGATCAGAGGGAAGACCGCCGGCACGTCGATCGCGCCGCGCGCGGGGACCTGAGCTTTGAGCAGATGGGGGTCGGTGTGCGCCATGAGCACCGCGACCAACCCGACGATCGAGATCAAGACCATCGCGATCGTCGCGATCCGGCCGGCCCTGGGCGAGGCGAGCAGCAAGAACGATCCGAGACCTAGCCAGCCAACGTTGAGCAGGCCACCGAACAGGTAGTAGCCCCTATAGGTGGCATCCGACCAGCCGAAAGCCTGGCCGGCGGTCTCGAAGAAGGCCGCAGCCGCGAACATCGCGAGGGCGACGGCCCAGATCGCCTGGTAAGCCTTACGGCGGCTCAAATACTGGCGGCCGACGACGGCGGCGAAAGCACCGCCGACCGCCCCCGCGATCAGAGGGATGACAAACACCGGCGCCATTCTAGAGTCATGGGGGTGCTGAACCGGCCGCGGCAGGCTAGATTCCCCGGCTTCCGCTAGACTCGGGCCAATCTTGGCCCGAACGATCGCCGTCGCCATGCAGAAGGGGGGTGTCGGCAAAACCACCACCGCGGTCAACCTTGGCGCTGCCCTGGCTGAGCTCGGCCAACGAGTGCTGTTGATCGACCTCGACGCCCAGGGCCACCTTACGCTTTACATGAAGGCGCCGGCCGACATCGAAAAGACGATCTATCACCTGCTCGTCGATCCAGACACGACGGTGACCGACGTTGTGCAGGAGGCCCGGCAGATGGGCGTCCACTACATCCCCGCAGACATCGAGCTGGCGGGAGCCGGGAACCAGCTGATCAATGAGATCGGCCGCGAAAGCATCTTGCGCGACAAGCTAGAGCCCGCGCAAAAGCGCTACGACTTCATCATCATCGACTGCCCTCCGTCGCTCGATCTGATCGTCATCAACGCGCTCGTGGCAGCCGATGAGGTCCTGGTCCCGCTGCAGGCCGAGTTCCTCGCTCTGCGCGGAATGCAGGAGTTGCTCGTCACGATGGAGCGGGTCAAGCGGCGGCTGAACCCGCGCCTGGAGCTGCTGGGAATCCTTCCCACTCTGTACAAGCAGCGCGCGCTCCACTCCCAGGAGGTGCTCGCAGCGGTCCGAGAGAAATACGGCGACAAGGTCTACGAGTTCGGCATCACCGACTCCATCCGTTTTGCCGAGACGCCTCTGGCGGGTCAATCGATCCTTCAATACGCAAAGGACTCGGACGGGGCTAAGTCGTACCGTGCACTCGGAGCCAAGGTGTTGGAGAATCACCAGTAGGAGCCATGTAATGCCCACTTTCAAGCGCGTATCACTCGCGGGATCCGAAGAGCTGTTCCGGCCGACGCGACCGCAGGTTGTCACGGACACCGACGAGGTGATCAAAGGCGCGGTGGACCGGCACGTCGAGGTGAAGGAGGTTGTCTACCGGACCCTCAACTTCACGCCCGACGAGATCGAACTGCTGCTCGAGGCGATCCAGGTCGCGAAGTACCCAGACCGCCCCCGCGCGAAGCCCGCGCTGGACAAATTCGACTCACTGGACGCGCTCCGCCAGAAAGTTCAGGGACCTCCCGAGTAGCCGCTCGCTACCCCTTCTTCGACCGCCTTCGAATGTATCCGTAGACCCAGAAGAGGCAGACCACAGACAGAACCACGGGGAATGCGACTGCAGCGGCATGCTCCATTGCGGTAAAAGTGTGAGTGATGGCCAAGCTCTCCATCCTGAAGGTCAAGCTCGAACGCGAGGTCAACGGTTACGTCGTGACGTGCTCCAGCACCAAGGAGGCGGTCGTCATCGACCCGGGGCTGCCCGTCGAGAAGATCGCCGAACAGCTGAAGGGCCTTAAGGTTCGCTACATCCTCGCCACCCACTGCCACCCCGGACACGTGGCGGGCAAGGACGACCTCAAGGAACTGGTCGGCGGCGAGACCGGCCTTCACTCAGCCGATGCCAAGCAGTTCCTCCGCTCGGCGGATCGCTACCTGCTGGACGGTGACGAGCTCGACTTCGGCGAGTTCAAGCTCACCGTGCTCCACACCCCGGGCCACACGCCCGGCAGCGTCTGCTTCGTGGTCGCCAACCACGCGTTCGTTGGCGACACGTTGCTGGCCGGAGGCATCGGGAAGCAGACGCCTGAGACCGATCTTCGCCGGCAGATGATGAGCATCGGGACCAAGCTGCTCCGCCTGCCCTTGCCGACCGCGCTGTACCCCGGTCATGGCCCCGCCAGCAGCCTCGAACGCGAGCTGGCGCAGAACCCGATCTTCCGAGGCGCGCCGGCTCCCCGCTAAAGAATGAGAAGGAACCAGGACGGTTCCTTCTGCGCGCCAGCACGACCAGGATGGGACTTACTGATTGCCTGCTCCTCTTCCCGGGATCAGATTTTCGAAATATCTCTCCCTGCGACGATTGGTGGCGATAGCAATGCTGGGTACGGCCGGAGTAAATCCGGCCTGCTCGCGAAAGAGTCTTATCCGGTAGCTAGGCTGAGCGAGATCTTAGTCACCCCGGAGCTCCCGTCGGCGCCGAGAATTCCGCCGAACTTCGAGTTGCTCTTGCGGCTGAACGTGGCCGAGAACTGCCCATTGGCCGAGCCGCTGAACTGGACCGTCCAATCGCCCTGGCTGAGCTTGCTCGTGTAGAAGGCCTGCACCTTGTCCACCGTGTCGAGCGTTTCCCACTCCATGCCCCACGTGGTCTGCCCACTGGCCGCGAAGGCCGCCCCCGCCGTCAACCGTGCTCCAGTGTAGATCGGCACGTCTGACGGGAATCCAGCCGGCATCGGCACCTCTGCGTCGAGCCTGGAGGAGCTCGCCGAAGACGGCGAGGCTTTCGCGCTCGATGAAGCCTGTGGAGAGGTGGTCGCCGTGCCGCCGGTGAGCCCGCAAGCGGATGAGGTCACCAGGATGCCTGTAAGGAAGATCGCCAGTCCCAGGCGGATTGCAAATCTCAAGGCTGATGAAGTCTGACCAGTGGCTACGTTGTGGGTCAACGCGCCTGGGCGTGCCCAGTACGCGAAGGCTTTCAGCGCGAGCCCAAGGGACGCACCATGCGACCCGCCGCCCGTCCGACGAGCTTGCCGTCGCGCACCACCGGCCGACCGCGCAGAAACACGTCACTGACGGCGAAACCGAACTCCCTGGCATCGAGGGCACCGTGGCGCTGCCGCGAACGCATCAGCGCCGGGCGCAGCTGCGTCTTGCGATTCGGATCGACGATGACGAGGTCGGCATCGAAGCCAATGGCGATTGCACCTTTTGTCTCGCGCAGTCCCGCGAGCTCCGCCGGGCCTTCGCTCACCCACCGTGGCGCGAGTGACACGTCGCCGAGGCGCTTGGCGAGCTCGAGGCAGCTCAGGTAGAGCGTCTGCACGCCGGGACTCCCGGAAGGGGCATGTTCGAACGGTCTCGATTTCTCCTCATCGGTGTGCGGCGCGTGATCGGTGGCAACGATCCTGATCACCCCACTCGCGGCCGCTTCGACCAGGGCGTCGCGATCGGCCGCCGTGCGGACAGGCGGAAAGACCTTCATCGCCGTGCCCAGGTGGGCGAAATCCTGGTCGGAGAGCCACAGGTACTGAGGGCCGGTCTCGAGCGTCAGTCGCGTTCCGGCGCGCATCGCGTCCTGAGCGGCGCGCAGACCGAGCGCGCTTGACAGGTGTGCCACGTGCAGGTGCACGCCGGATTCCCTCGCGATGGCGGCGGATGCGGAGATGGCCACCGCCTCGGCTTCGGGAGGGCGTGAGTCGAGAAGGTCCGCATAGCTCTCGAGGGGACGCCGAAACGCGGCGAGGATCGCCGGGTCTTCGGCGTGGATGGCAAGCGGAAGACCGAGTCGTGCCAACACCGGTGCGAGCCGCGCCAGCGTCCCGTAATCGGGTGGTGCCTCGAGCTCCGCGCCGTCCGCGTCGGTCGACTGAAGAACCTGCTTGCGGCTCGTGCTGAAGCTGTATCCGAGGTAGGCCTTGAATCCGACCGCGCCTGCGGCCGCCAGCCCCTCGAGCTGCTCGACTGTCGAGCTGGACCGGACCAGGCCCCAGAGCCCGAAGTCGACTCGCGCCTTGGGGCGGGCGAGCGCCGCCTTCGCCTCGAGCACACCGGCCGCGTCGACGGCGGGAACCGTGTTCGGCATATCCAGCACGGTGGTCACTCCGCCCATCGCGGCCGCCGCCGTCAGCGTGCCGAAATCCTCCTTTTCAGGAAATCCCGGGTCACGGCTGTGCACGTGCACGTCGATCGCTCCCGGCAGCACGTACATGCCCGTCGCGTCGACGATCGTGGCGCCGTCCGGTGCCGCGCCGCCGGCTTCGACACGGGTGATCACACCATCCGTGACATGCACGTCTGCTTCAACAGGGCCATCCGGTCCGTAGACGAGGCCTCCTCTGACGAGCAGCTCAGTCAAGTTCTAGGTCTTGAGCCCGGAAAAGGGGTGAGTAGGGAATGCCGGCGCTGCCGATGTTCTCCTCACCGCCTTCACCTCGGTCGAGCACCACGACCAGGTGGATGACGTTGGCCCCCGCGTCACGAAGCACCTGCGCCGAACGGAGCGAATCGCCGCCGGTCGTGACCACGTCCTCGATGACAGTCACCTTGTCTCCGGGTGAAAGATGGCCTTCGATCTGCTTCGACGTCCCATAGCCCTTTGGTTCCTTTCGGACCAGGACCAGCGGCAGCCCGGTCTCCATCGAAACGGCGCCGCCCAGCAAGACGGCCCCAAGCTCAGGCGCCGCGAGGCGCTGCGTGTCCTTCGGAACCAGCTCGGCGAGGTGTTTGCCCAGCTTGCGCAGCAGAGCCGGATCCGTCTCGAAAAGGAACTTGTCGAAATACCGATTGGACCTCCTGCCCGAGCGAAGAACGAAATCGCCTTTGAGGTAGGAGGCTTTCACCAGGTCACGTCCGAGCTTGTTCAACTCGAATGCCCCGGTCTTCACCGACCTAATCTAGCGGATGATGTCTTCGCCCTTGACGGTCGGCCTGATGCGCGTGGTGCTGCATTTGCCCGACAGCGGATCGCTCAAATCCAAACGAATGGTGGTGAGCGGGCTGCTGCGCCGCGTGCGCCAGCAGCTGAAGGTGGCCGCCGCGGAGGTCGGCGAGCTCGACCGCTGGCAGCTGGCAGAGCTCGCCGTCGCAACCGTCAGCGGTGATGGACGCCACGCCGACGAGGTGCTGGCGGCGGCCCTCCGATACATCGAGTCTCACTGCGACGGCGCTCGCATCACCGACGTGTCCACCGAGCTGGTCCGGCTGTGATGCGCGCGCCGGACACCCGCAACGAGGATCGAATGGCCGAGTTCGAGGCCGGCCTGCCGTTCAAGCTCGACTCGTTCCAGCGCGAGGCGATCGACAAGCTGGAGCGTGGCCGCGGCGGAGTGCTCGTCAGCGCTCCGACGTCGAGCGGCAAGACGATGGTCGCCGAGTACGCGATTTTCCGCGCTCTGCAGGACGGGGTGAAAGCTCTCTACACGACCCCGCTCAAGGCCCTGAGCAACCAGAAATACCACGACTTTGTGCGCCAGTACGGTGAATCGCAGGTCGGTCTCGTCACGGGCGAGAACACGATCAACGACGAGGCCCCGGTCGTCGTGATGACGACCGAGATACTGCGCAACCTCATCTACGAGGACCCCAAGCGCCTGGACCTCGTCCGCTACGTCGTCCTCGACGAGGTCCACTACATCGACGACTTTCCTCGGGGCTCAGTGTGGGAGGAGATCGTCATCCAGGCGCCGGCCACGATCAAGCTCGTCGGCCTTTCCGCAACCATCGGCAACTACAGAGAAATCGCGGAGTGGATGGCCGAGAACCGGGGTGGAATGGAAACCGTCTTCCATGACGTACGGCCGGTCGAGCTGAAGATGTGGCTCGCGATCAACAACAACTTCCTACCTCTCTTCAAAGCAGACGGCGGCATCGAGCAGCGGACCTGGAGCAAGGGGGCGCAGGAGGAGGAGGCCTCCTATCGAGTCGGCGGCTACCGCTCGCTGCCGTCAAACGACCTGCTCCACGTCGTGCCGGAGCTGCGCAGGCTCGACATGCTGCCGGCGATCTATTTCATCTTCTCGCGTCGCGGCTGCCGGGAGGCCCTCCAGCGCTGTTCGTACCACGAGATCGATCTGACCACCGCCGCGGAGAAGGAAGCCATCGACCGTGTCGCGGCCGAGCGCCTGAAGGGATTGACCGACCACGACGAGGAGGCTCTCTTCCGCCGGATGGTCGACGCCAGGCTGCTCCGGCGCGGGCTGGCCGAGCATCACGCCGGCCTCTTGCCCTACCACAAGGAGATGGTCGAGGAGCTCTTCCAGCGCGGCCTTATCAAGGTCGTGTTCGCGACCGAGACGCTGTCGCTGGGCATCAACATGCCGGCACGCGCGGTGGTGGTGTCGTCGTTCACGAAGTTCGACGGCGTCAACTTCTCTCACCTGACGACTGGCGAGCTGACGCAGCTCATGGGGCGGGCAGGGCGGCGCGGCATCGATGTGATCGGCCACGGCGTGATCCTGAAGGAGTCGGACGTCGAGGTCGGGACCATCTACGAGGTCGCGATGGGACCGACCCTTGTCGTCGAGTCCAAGTTCCTGCCCAGCTACAACATGGCCCTCAACCTCCTGCGCGTGTACACGCCGGAGGAGGCGGAGGCGCTCATGCAGCGGTCGTTCGGCCAGTTCCAGAAACGCCTCGCGGCGGTGCAGACGAAGGAGCGGCTGGGCAACGTTCGGGAGCGGCTCTCCGACATCCGCCGCATTTGGGAGGACCGCGACGTGTCCATCGAGGACGTCGCCCAGTACTTCAAGCTCGAGGACCGCCGGCGCGCGATCCGGATCGAGCTCAAGCGCCTGCGGCGCGAGGCGGGGGCGGAGCGAAGGGGCCGCAGGGGCCACAACACGCGGGCGATGACGCCGTCGGGGCGGATCGTGCTGCGGCTCGAGGTCGAGGCAAAAGGCCTGATGGAGCGGCAGCGCAAGCTCAAGGTCGTCCGCTCGCCGCGCTTTGGCGAGCTGCTCCAGAAGTACTCCGAGATCCGCGCCCTCCAGAAGGAACTCGATGGCGGTCAGCGCGAGGTCAGCGGCCAGATGGACGAATACCCGCGCAAGCTGCGCCGCCTGTGCAAGATTCTGACCGAGGCCGGCTTTCTCGCCCATGACCGGCCGACCGACAAGGGATTGTTCGCTTCGCGCGTGTACGGCGAGAACACCATCCTCGTCGCCGAGGCGGTCTGGCTCGGGTGGTTCGAGGGCCTGACGCCGGAAGAGCTCTGCGCCGTGCTGGTGATGCTGACGGCGGAGGACAGGGAGCGCGGCCGAGACCGCCAGGTCCGCGGCCCAAGGCGCTACCCGACACCCGCGATCGCGCAGACCGCCCGCCTGATCCGGTCGCTGTACTTCCGATTCGCCGACATGGAGAGCGAGCTCGATGAGCCGAACCTGCGCACCCCATCCCATGATTACATCGACTTCGCCTATCGCTGGGCGGGCAGCGAGGCCCTCGACCAGATCCCGCTTCCGCCAAATGTGGACATCGGCGACGCGATTAAGGCGATGAAAGGCCTCTACTCGCTGCTGCGCCAGCTCGAGTGGGCGGTGCGGACCGCGAAATCGCCGTTGCAAGAGGCCCTCTCGAAGGCCGTCAAGCAGATGGAAAGAGACGTTATAAAGAGAACATACTGAAACGATATGAGAGGAAACCTAGGTTTCCTCTCATGGCTCTTTTTCCTGCAGGTTCGGATTTTTTGGAAAGGATTCTCCAAGCCGCGTAAGACAGGCAAGATGAATGATTGGCGGACGGCCTGGCGAAGCCAGGCCTACCGGCCACACGACTAATCCATAGCTAGACTGACCCCAAGAATGGCATCTAAGAAGCGGCGCATCCTTGTCACCGGCGTCGCTCGGTGGTGGGGCGCCCTCGTGGTGCAGAAGCTGGTCGAGGATCCCGAAGTCGCCGAAGTCATCGGAATCGACACCCGCGAACCTCGCTACGACCTTGGCCGCGCCGATTACCTCAAGCTCGACGTGCGCCATTCGCTGATCGGCAAGCTCGTGCGCGCAATCGGCATCGACACCGTCGTGCACACGATGACGCGTGTCGATTCGTTCGACATGGATCCCCGGCGGGCCCACGAGATGAACGTCATCGGAACCCTCAACCTGCTCGCGGGATGCGCCGGGGAAGGCAGCCCCGTACGGCGATTCGTGCTCAAGTCGTCCGGTCACGTCTACGGCTCGCGCTTTGACCTCCCGGCCGCGCTGCGCGAGGACCACCGGCTGGACAGCAACTCACGCCACCAGTTCGTGCGCGACATCGTCGAGGTCGAGTCGTACGTGACCGACTTCGGGCTGCGAAACCCCAAGATCGACATCCTCGCGCTCCGCTTCGCCAACAGCCTCAACCCCGACGAGCCTCAGCCACTCGCCCGCTATCTCGACCTCGAGGTGGTCCCCACAGTCGCCGGCTACGATCCCGCGCTGCAGCTAATCCATCGCGACGACTGTGTGGCTGCGATGGTCCTTGCGACCAAGCGCGGTCCCGCGGGCGCGTACAACATCGCCACACTGGGTGCGGAGCCGCTGTCCAGGCTTCTCGATTCAGCGGGCAAGCTGCACGCTCCGCTGCTCCCCCCCTTCGGTCTCGAGCTGGCGGCATTCGCAATTCGCAAGGCGGGCGTCGCGTTCCTGTCGCCACAGCTGCTCGACCTGCTGCGCTGGGGGCGCTCACTGTCGACGGCGAAAGCGGCGCGCGAGCTCGGCTTTCGTGCGAAACGAGACAGTCGCGCCGCCTTCGAAGACTTCACCCAGCAGCGCCGAGTCCTGCGCTACGCGCCAGACCGCCATGCGTACCAGTACGAAAAGGAGCTGGAGGACTTCATCCACACGCGTCAGGTAACGTCGGAGAACGGCGAAGGCGACTCGAACGGTGCGGCTCCGCCGCCGGCCACGGAAACCGCTAAACCTCGCCCCCGCCGCCATCGATCACGACCACTTCCCCGTTGACGTAGCTGGCGGCGTCTGAGACCAGGAACGCCACCACCCCGGCGACCTCGTCCGGCATACCGATCCGGCCCATGGGATTCGCAGCCAGCACCCGCTCGAGGATGGCCTCGTTGCTCCACAGCGCCTCGGCGAAGCGGGTCTTGATCAGGCCGGGCGCGACCGCGTTGACCCGCACCTTGCCGCCCAGCTCGCGGGCCAGCTGTCGCGTGAGCATGATGACGCCCGCCTTCGTCACGTTGTAGACGCCAAGGCCCAGGCCCGGTCTCAAGCCGCCAACGCTGGCGACGTTCACCACCGCTCCGCCGTGCGCTTCCATCCACGCTTCGTAGACGAGCTTGGTCAGGATGAAAACCCCACGCAGGTTGACCTCGAAGGTCTTGTCCCAAGCGGCCAGCTCGGCGTCGACCACCGGTCCGAAATACGGGTTGGTGCCTGCGTTGTTGACCAGGATGTCGATGTGGGAATGACGCTCCATCACGGACTTGACCAGCCGTTCCAGGTCCTCCGGCCGGCCGGCGTGGGCGGCGATCGCGGTCGCGCTCTCCGGAAACAGAGCGTTGATCCGGGCCGCCTCTTCGTCGAGGTCGGATTGCTTGCGGCTGGAGAGAACGACCTTGGCGCCCTGCTCCGCCAGCGCGGAGGCGATGGCGCTGCCGATCCCACGGCTCGCGCCGGTGACCAGCGCGACTCGGCCGGTCAGGTCGAACCTGGAGCCTTCGGGCACGGCTGATACGATAGGCGCTCTTATGGCAGTCTCGGGGAAGGCGGCAGACGACATCCTCGAGCGGATCTTTCAACCGACCACCAAGCCGAGCGCCCGGGACCAGGCCGAAGAGACGCTGAGGCATCCCAAGCGACTGGTGTATGTCGCCATGTCTAACAAGGTCTTCTACTGGCGCGCTCATATCCAGAAGTTCGTCCTCGATTCGGGCCTTGTTCCCGTCAGCCCTTTCATGCTGTTCGACTACTACCTCATGCACACGGTGTCGAAAGAAGTGGTCCGCGAGGCGATGAACAACCTGCTGGCGCGCTGCGACGAGGTGTGGGTGTTCGGCCGCATCTCGCTCGGCGTGAAGGTCCAGGTCGGCATCGCCAAGCGGATGAACAAGACCGTGCGCTATTTCGACATCGGCGACCTGCCCGTCACGGTGATGCCGAGCACCGAAGAAACAGCTCAGGAAGAGCTGAAGGACTGATCTCCTCTCCCCGTTCAGGGGAGCAATCAGTAAGTCTTATCCTCATCGCCGCTTTTCGCGCAGGGGCGAGGAAGAAGAGGGCTTAAGCCCGAACCACCCGTCGGTACCACGCTTCCGGATGCGCCAGCTCCTCAAGGCGAGGCATATGGGCCTCGCTGTTCCACACCTCGTTGAGGACTTTCATACCGTGCTGGTCGAAGATCGCCCGGCAGAATGCCTCACCGCGCTGGTATTGCTGCAGCTTGAGGTCCAGGCCGGTGAGCTTCCAGATCAACACCTCGAGGGGACTTTTGCCCGAGCTCCGCTTGCGATACGCCGATTCGAGCTGCTCGAAGCCTGGCAGCAGCTTGCCCCCGAGCTCGTTCATGACCAGGTTGCTGTACCCCTCAATCACGGACATCGTGCCCTGGACCTGGCGCATGACCTTCCACTGGGACGGCAGAACGCCTGCGAAGGCAGCGATACGACCCACCGTGGCACCGCTTTTCGTCGCCGAGTCAATGAGCACGCGCATCGAGCGTTCCATGTAAGGGCGCAGCCACGAATGCGCTCCGAACTGCCATGCGTGAGTCAGCTCGTGGAGGATCAGCCAGCGCCGCAGGTCCTCACCGGGCAGGTCGGCGCGGCGTCCCCATTCCTCTACGTTGGTCTCGACGAGGTACAGGCCTTCGCCCCCGACCGGCTCCGCCCCCAGGAGCTGCGGGTCGTACTGACCCAGGACCCGGCGCCCGATGAACGCGAGCATGAAGGCCACGTAATGGTCGACCCCATTGCGCCCGACCTCGACGAGGAGCGAGTTGGGCACGCGCCCTGTTTCGAGCACGGGGTCGATGGCCCGGCGCAGTATGCCGAGGTTCAGGTCGAGCCAGCCGACCCGATCCAGTGCCTCGAACTGTGGCAGTGATGCCCCTTTGGGAAGCCGGCCGACGAAGCCGAGCAGCGGTTTCTCCAGCTCCCCGGCCATCAAGCGATATCCCCCGGCGGCGGCGGCGAGCTCAGACCGGTCGAGCGATGGCGTCTCGAGGCGTGCACGCGCGGCGCGCCGCACCTGGTCCCAGTCGATGAGCACCGTGGTGCCGCCTCGGGGTCGCACGGCCTCGGCCACCGCCGCGGTGGCCAAACCGAGCAGCGCGCCGTAGACCGCGGCTCTGCCAATACCCGAACGCCTCATGTCTCCACATTAGAGAACGCCCAGGTGCGCCTGTGGCTTGGCGTCCCGCACCCGAGTTCCTTGGCTCTTCGCGGCCTAGGCGGGCGGGCGCCTATGGCGCTGAAGCCGGCGTCAAGGGGCTTGGCGCCGCGTTGTCACGCGTCTAACGATGCGCTCCTAGCGGCGCCACCCTTTCCTTGGCTCCGCCCGCCGATGCCGCGAAATATCCGGCGGACCTCGGGAGCGGGACGCCTGTCAGTAGATGTAGGGCCAGCTCCTGTTGCGCTTGAACACGACCTTGCATCCTTCGCAGCGGAAGACGATCTGGAGGTGGCGCCTCCCGATCGCCGCCGCGTCACGCCCGCACACGGGGCAGGATGCTGTCTCCATCTGGAAAGGCGCCGGCAGGGGTTCGACCTTGATCTCTAAGCGTCGTCTCTTCTTTGACATTTACCTCTTCCCTAAACCCGGAACCGGGGGTTATTCAGACGTCGAGCTGCGACACGTCCAGGTTTTTCAAGCCATCCGGTGCTTCGACACCCGCGTTGTGAAGGCGCTTGAGCAGCGCCAGGATGTAGCGGACGCCGGCGAGATTGACGTGATGCTCGCGAGTGAGCGTCTGGATGGCTTGCAGCTTCATCACGTCGCGGCGCGAGTAGCGCCGTCGATTGGTCACCGTGCGCTTGGGTTGGATCATGCTCAGGTGCTCGTACATCATCAAGGTGCGCGGATGAACCTCCAGGATCTCCGAGGCCACGCTGAGCGTGAAGATCGGCTTGTCGAGATCGATGGCGTCGGCTCGTGAGGCCACGTTGGTGGCCGCGATGGGGTCGCGCTGCCTGAGCTTCATATCTTTCTTGGTGCGCCGGATTATATGGTTTAAGCGACTGTTGGCCTAACTTTGGGTGACAGAGGCGATTGCAGATTCGGTGCCATTCTGGATCCGATTTGTCGGGCTGGCAAAGTATTTTTGTTAAGTATTACGGACTAAATACCGAAGCCGGGTACCTCCATATAGTTACGCCGTGTCCGTCCTGATCAGCCTTCTGCTCGTCAGCGTTTCCGTCGGGCTCAGCAACTTTGCGGGAGCGATCGGGATCGGACTGAGCGGAATCGACGCCCGAACCAGGATTCGTGTCGGGATCGCCTTCGGGTTCTTCGAGGCACTCATGCCCTTGATCGGCCTGGTCCTCGGGGAAGCGGTCGCCGGCTACATCGGACACCAACTGGCGGGCTACGTGGCCGGCGGCATCCTGATCCTCACCGGCCTGTACACGATCTTTCAGGGCCGCCAGGTCAAGGGCGAGGACCAAGCTCCGCGGAGCCTGCAAACGCATCGCCTGGTCATCACTGCGCTTGCCTTGAGCATCGACAACCTGGCCGTCGGGTTTGCGCTCGGCGGCCTGCAGGTTCAGATCCTGCTGGCCGCCGCGACGATTGGCATCGTCAGCGTCGCCATGTCGCTCGTCGGGCTCGAGCTCGGCCACCGGCTTGGGCGGCGCGTCGAAGAGTGGAGCGAGGAGATCGGCGGCGCGGTTCTGATCCTGGTCGGCATCGCTATCGCGACGGGCATCCTAGGCTAGCCGCGAACCTACGATTACCTGCGTGACTGAGATGCCGGCGCTCGAGCAGGTCGCGCTCGCGGTCGACGAGCACGTCGCCACCGTCATGCTCAACCGCCCGGAGCAGCGCAACCCGCTTTCCGGAGCGATGCTGCGCGACCTCGCCGCTGCGTTTATCTGGTGCAAGCAAGCGCCTGAGGTCCGCGTCGTCGTCCTGACCGGGGCGGGCGACCGGGCCTTTTGCGCCGGAGCCGATCTAGCGAGCTTCGACGGAGAAATGACCGACCTGGAGCGCCATCGCAGCCGCGAGCTCTTCGTCGAGCTGTTCACGCTGATGGCCGGTCTCGGCAAGCCAATCGTCGGACGGATCAACGGTCACGCACTGGCCGGCGGCCTGGGGCTTGCCTGCTCGTGCGACCTGCTCGTCTCGACCGATACCGCGACCTTCGGCACGCCGGAGATCAACGTCGGGATCTGGCCGATGATGATCCAGGCGATCCTGTCGCGCAACCTGCCGCGCAAAGTGCTGCTGGAGATGGAGATGCTGGGCGACCGCTGGACGGCCACCCAGCTCCAGGCGTTCGGGGTGATCAACCGCGTGGTTCCTCACGACCAGCTCGACGCCACGGTCAGAGAGATCACGGACAAGCTCGCGAAGAAGTCGCCTCTCGCCATGCGCCTCGGCCGCGATTCGTTCTACCGTCAGCAGGACATGGAGTTCGCCGCCGCGCTCGCGTACCTGCACAGCCAGTTCACCTTGATCACGCTGACCGATGATTCGAAGGAAGGAATCAAGGCCTTTTTCGAGAAGCGCGAACCGGACTTCAAGGGTCGGTGATCCCGTGAGCAATCCGCGCCATCGCGAGCTCCGCGAACGGTCGTTGAAGGGTGGCACGCGCTACCTTCCGAAGCTCCGCGAGCAGCACAAGCTGACGGCGCGCGAGCGGCTGGACCTGCTGCTGGATGCCGGCTCGTTCATCGAAGACGGCCTCTTCGCCAATGTCATGGCCGAGGACCTTCCGGCGGACGGGGTGGTGACCGGGCTTGGCGCCATCGACGGCAGGCAGGTGGCAGTGATGGCGAACGACCCGACCGTCAAAGCCGGTAGCTGGGGCGCCCGCACGGTGGAAAAGATCGTTCGCATCCAGGAAACGGCGGCGCGGATCCGTGTGCCCCTCTTCTACCTTGTCGACTCCGCCGGCGCGCGCATCACCGACCAGATCGACATGTTTCCCGGCCGCCGCCACGCCGGGCGCATCTTCTTCAACGAGGTCCAGCTGTCCGGCCAGGTGCCGCAGATCTGCGTGCTGTTCGGCCCATCGGCGGCCGGCGGCGCGTACATTCCCGCTTTCTGCGACGTCGTGATCATGGTCGAGGGAAACGCGTCGATGTACCTCGGGTCGCCGCGCATGGTCGAGGTCGTGGTCGGCGAAAAGGTCAGCCTCGAGGAGCTGGGCGGAGCACGGATGCACTGCACCGAGAGTGGATGCGGGGATGCCCTGGTCGCCGATGAACAGGAGGCGATCGAGTTCGCGCGCGCCTATTTCAGGTACATGCCTCAGCGCTCCGGAGAAAAGCCAGCGTCGTCCGAGGCCAGACCTGCTCGGGCGGCATCGAAGCCCATCGGCGAGCTGATCCCAGAAGAGGCCAATCGGGGTTACGACATGCGCAAGCTGGTCGAGGCCATCATCGACGAGGGCAGCTGGCTCGAGATCAAGAAGCTCTTCGCGAAGGAGTTGCTCACCGGCTTCGCCCGCCTGGACGGGCGCGCCGTCGGCATCCTGGCGAACCAGCCGATGCAGAAGGGTGGCGTGCTGTTCAACGACTCCGCCGACAAGGCCGCCCGCTTCATCTGGCTGTGTGACGCGTTTGAGATCCCGCTGCTGTTCCTGGCCGACGTCCCCGGCTTCATGATCGGCACGGACGTCGAGCGGCGCGGCATCATCCGGCATGGCGCGAAGATGATCAGCGCGGTTTCCGAGGCGACGGTGCCGAAGATCTGCGTGATCGTCCGCAAGGCTTATGGGGCAGGCCTTTATGCGATGGCCGGCCCGGCTTTCGACTCCGACTGCGTGATCGCTCTGCCATCGGCCCAGATCGCCGTCATGGGCCCGGAGCCCGCGGTCAACGCGGTCTTCTTCAACAAGCTCGCGGAGCTGCCCGAAAGTGAGCGGGCGGCGCACCGCAAGCAGCTCGAAGACGAATACCGCCAGGACGTCGACCTCTACAAGCTGGCCTCCAACCTGATCGTGGACGACGTCGTCGAGCCCGAGCAGCTGCGCGATTCGCTGATCGCGCGATTCAGGGCGTACTCGACCCGGGTCTCAGCCCCCCGACCAAACCGCAAACACGGAGTCCCGCCCGTCTAGAGGAGATTCACCTCCCCACCATGTGGGGAGGCCGGCTCCGCCCGTAAGCGGGCGCTGCCGGGTGGGGCGGCCCGATAAGGATCAGCCCACCCTATGGAACGGCACGGCGTAAGTGACGACGATCACGTAGAACGTCACGCTTGCGCTGATCACCGCCAGGTGAAACAGCTCGTGGTAGCCGAATACCCGCGGCCACAGGCGCGGCCACTTGAAGGCGTACGCCGCCGCACCCAGCGAGTACTGCAGGCCGCCTAGCGCCATCAGCACCGCCGCCACCCACCCGAGCGCCGCCGTCAGGGGCACCAGGGCGATCACCGCCACCCAACCCATGGCCAGGTACAGCGAGGCGAGTACCTGGCGAGGGATGCGTAGGAAAGGTGCGGCGCCGGCGACGCCGGCTGCGGCCGAGATCCACACGGCCACCAAAACGCCGATGCGCCACCACCCGTCCAGCACGTTGAAGACGAGCGGGGTGTAGGTCGCGGCGATGAAAACGAAGATGGTGGCGTGGTCGGCGCGGCGCAGCCAATCCTTCACGCGCGGCGGCCACTTGAAGATGTGATACGTCGCGCTCACGCCGAACAGGAGTACGAGCCCCGCTCCATAGATCGTCATCGAGATGAGCTTTGCGGTGTCGTGGCGCGTGATGACGATGAGCGCGATGAGGCCTGCGATCGCAACGAGCGCGGCCGCGGCATGTGACCACCCGCGCATGAGCGGCTTGGCGAGCAAGGTGTCGGCGGACTTCATCTCGCGCGGAATGCTACGACCTCAGAGCAGGCGAGACGCAGCGAGTCCGAGCGACAGCAAGACGATGCCCCACGACGAGGCCGCGAGGGCTCGCTCCAGAGGGCGCAGCAGCGTGGGCCTGTCCAGCTCGAGCTGAGAGCCGTCGGCGAGGATCAATTCGCCGGTCACCGACCTGCTCCGCCGGCGCAGCAGCCGGGCCGGGGTGCTCAGCATCCGCTGCGCGTATGACAGGGCGTAGCCCGCGACTGCGGCCGCAAGCGCGGCAATCGAGAGCCGGCCGGTCTGCGCGAAGTACGCGGTCAAGACGGGAAAGGCGCCCCACGAGAGGGCGAACCAGAAGTCACCGTGGAGCTTTCCGCGCATCAACTCCAGGTTGTAGGCAAACACGAAGAACACGCCCATCGCGATGAACGGAAGGAGCCACGGACCCACTACGTAGACGCCCGCAGCTCCAAGCGTGACCGCCCCCAGGAGGCCGATCACTGCCGCCACCCATAGAACGTTCGCCGGAATCTCGGTCTGAAGCGGGCGCCCCCTCAGCTCGTCGAGGGCATGCGCGGCGACGCCCACGGCGAGAAAGAAGGCAAGGAGGGTGGCGACGAGCCGGACCATGTTCAATGTCGGGGCGAGGCTCGCGCCGATCAGCACGTACGAGAGGTGCCACGCGGTGTAGGGCGGATGAAGCAGCGCCCAGACGTCCCTGCGCCAACCGGTCGTGCGGGCGGCGTAGTAGGCCGGTCCAAGTACCTCCGCCTCAGGCATCTTCTTTCGTGCCCCACATCACGAGCCCCCCACCCATGCTCATCACGCGCCACCCGACATTGACCATCCCGGCGGCCTTCCACGCAGCGACTAGCCGCGGCAACGGCCAGCGCGCGTAAAAAACCTCTATGTTCGGGCCGAGAAATCGGCCGACGTCCCACCATGGCCTGCCGCCAAACAACAACCCGGCGGCCGGCAGCAGCGTGCGCGTGTATCCACGCCACGCTCCACGCCAGCCCACTTTGGGTGGGACATAGAAGTCCAGGCTTGCCATATGGCCGCCCGGCCGGATCACCCGGGCCAGCCCGGCCAGCGTCGCCTCTGGATCCGCGACGTAGCGCAGCAGGTAGGTGAAGCTGACGGCGTCGAAGCACCCGGGCTGATACGGAAGGGCTTCAGCCCGACCCAGCTCGAGGGTGATGCGTCCGGCCAGGCCCGCCCGCTGCACCCGCTGCCGTCCGCGCGCCAGCATGGCATCGCTGATGTCCACGCCGGTGATACGCGCCTCGGTTGCTGCCGCCAGCGCGATGGCCACGCCGGCGGTCCCCGTCGCTACGTCAAGAATCGTGTTCGGGCGGTGGGTGGAAAGGCGACTCACCAGCTCGCGGCGCCACTGCGCGTTCTGCCGGAAAGAGAGGACCTCGGCCAGAGCGTCATAGCGCTTTGGCAGCCCGCTGAAGAGCTCGATGGCAAACGCGTTGTCGCTTACCTGGTCTTGCACGTGGCCTCAGCCTACGGTGGCCGGGCAAACGTCGCAAACTGGCGGCTTGTTGAAGCGCGATCGAGCCGATGAGAACGCGAGGCGGTTTCAGGCCTGGCAGCTGGCAGCGCTCGACGCTCACCCCGCCGGAACCGACCTGCTGTCCTTCGGGCCCTTTCGCGCGGTGGTTCCCGACCCCCGTCAACCGGGCGCGTGGGTGACGCTCGTCGAGGGATCGGTTGACGAAGGCGAGACGAAGCAGGCCGTGGCCGGCCTTCGCTCGGTCTTCGTGAAGCGGAAAGCCCAGCTCGAGATCGAGTACAACGAAGCGCTGTTCCCGCAGGTCGGAGCCTGGCTGGAGGCAGCAGGATTGGCGTTCGCTGAGCGCAACCCGTTGATGGCCTGCCGGCCCGATGGTTTCATGCCCTCTGCCGCGCCTCAGGTGATCGTGCACCGCCTGACGACGGTGTCCGATGCCGCTGACCTCAACGGATTTCAGACGCTCCGCTGGACCAATGGTGGGGACAACGAAGAGAAGGTTCCGCCCGCCGAGCAGCTGAAGAAGCAGCTTGCGTCGGAGGCCAGCATCTACCTGCTGGCGTGGCTGGATGGTGAGCGCGCGGGCACGGGTGTATCGCATTCGTTGAAGGGGGCGGCCGAGATCGTCGGGATCGTGACTCGAAAGGACAAGCGACGCCGGGGAGTCGCGGCGACGGTGACCTCCGAGCTGGTTGCCCGCCACTTTGCGGCCTCCGGGGACTTCGTGTTCCTGGACGCGGCGAACGACGAGGCGGCGCGGGTGTACGAGCGGCTTGGCTTCACTGGGTTTGGGGACAACGTGGTTTATCGCGGCCGACCGTAAGCGACGCGTTGTCAAACAGGCAAAATATGCGAATGCGGCAAACGGACGAACTGACCCGGCTCGAGGAATGCCTCGACCACATCCGCGAGGCGCCGGCGGACGGCGGAACCGTCGAGCTGATCGCCAGGCGGCCGGCGGTGGACGAGCGGGAGATCCTCACAGAAGCGACGCTCGATGCGCACGACGGCCTCGTGGGAGACACGTGGCGCGCGCGCGGCAGCAGCAGCACCCCCGACGGCAGCGCCAACCTCGAAGCGCAGCTGACCTTGATGAACGCAAGGGCGGCGGCCGCGATCGCCGGCGAGCGTGACCGATGGGCCTTGGCCGGTGATCAGCTTTTTGTGGATTTCGATCTCAGTCTCAGCAACCTTCCGGCCGGGAGCCGAGTCCAGATAGGTTCTGCTGTGATCGAGTTCAGTGAAGCCCCGCACACGGGCTGCGCGAAGTTCTCAGCACGCTTCGGCAATGATGCGCTGAGGTTCGTCAACTCCCCAATTGGCCGCGAGCTTCGGCTGCGAGGAGCGAACTGCCGGGTCGTGGTGGCCGGCACGGTTCGCCCCGGCGACTCGATCAGGAAGCTGCTGGCGTAAAGCCGGCGGGGCCGAGCAGCTTGGCTTTAGCTGTGCCCCGCCAAATCGGCGCGCTTGAAAGGCCACGCCCGCTTGTGGCGCTGTTCGATCAGCGCCATGACAAGCACCGCCAACCAGACGATTAGAAGCAACGGCGCGGAGACAAACATTCCCCTGATCTCCGCCTCCGGCGGCGATTACGGCCATCTCTGTCCCGTGCCCGTTGAGGTCCGCGCTGTCAGCGCCGACGATGACCTCGTTCACGCCGCCGAGTACGCGGCGCGCAAGGGCGGGCAGCCCCGTGGCGGTGAAGCCAGTGTCGAGACTTAGCTCCCTCTTCTGGGACGAGTCAAGCGTTTGTCAGGTGGCGCCTGACAAGTTCGCGGCTGGCCGAGCGCCGGATGAGTTCCTCGACCGAAAGGCCACAGATCCGAGCTGCTGCTAGAAGGACGGAGGCGGGCACGCGGGCCTCACCCGATTCCCATTCGTAGATGGCCTGACGACTCAGCAATTCCCGGCCCAGCTTCGAGCGCAACTCGAACGCGAAAGACTTCATGGGTGGCCTCAACCTGCGGGCGTAGGCAATCGCCGAGGCCGCTTCCACGTCCCCTGCAGTCATCCTGAACCGAACCTCCCCGCGTTCGCTTCCTCTGTCAACAGGGATCACGTGCCACCGTCGACGAAGGTACCCGACCCGATTCCAAGGAGCCTCAGGTGAACCTCAAGGAATCCTCAGGAAACGCTGAGCTTTCTCGGTGCGACGCCGTTCATCAGGACTCGAGGGCGGTAATGCTTCTTAGCGAGGGCTCGGCTGATCAGGGAGAAATTACTTCAGTTCGTTGAAGAAGCCCACTCCGAGTGGCTGGAAGGTGCGCCTGGCAGGAATTGAACCTGCTGCCTTTCGGTCCGGAGCCGTCGTGACGCCGTGCCGACTACTCCCCGGTCGTCCTCGTTGATCCCTTGCTGAATACGAATCAGGGTGTCGCGTCAGGTCATCGTCCCAGCTGATCCCTGGCCGTTCTCTGGAATCCGTGACCAGGCTGTGACCATTCGACCTGCGGACACGGCGTCGAGGATGCCCTGGCGGGCCCCGGCCTGCTGACTTCGATAGATCCACCAGGCGACAACGATCGCGATCAGCGCGAGGAATGTCCCGAGCCAACCGACGACGATCGCGACGAGTGCCAAGAGGGTCCCGAGATTCGCCGTGAGCCTACTTCGCCACGGGTCTCAGCTCCTGCAGCTTCCGGACGCGCAAATCCCAGTAGCCAAGACGCTGGCGGAATCTCTCGACCTGAGCCGATACGACAGGAACATTCGTCAACTCGACCTCGTGCCTGACTTGCTCCCCCTGAGCGTCCATCACCTCGTGGATGCGTGCGAGCACCTTCTCCTCAATCTCGAGGATCTCCGTGTAGATCTTTCGCCAGTAGAGCGCGTGCCCAAGCGTTGAATCGGCCAGGACGCCCTCGCCGTCCATGGTCTGATTCCAATCGCCGCCGCCCACCGCGGCATCGACGTCGGGTGGCCCGCTCGGGGGCTTGACCTTCGCCATCCGGCAGATGTGTACACGGGTTGACGTAACAAGCGCCGCAACTTTCGCTGCGCGGCGGGATCATTGGCGGCCTTGACTACGCGGTCAGCCTATTGGTCGATTGGCCGCAACTGCTGAAGCTTCCGAATGTCCTCGAGGTCGACATAGCGCTTGCGATCGCCTGCCCGCGAATAGGCTTTTAGCTTGCCCTCGGCAACCCAGCGAGTCAGCGATCGCCGGCGATCGCCCTTCATGGCTTGCGACACACACACGCCACGCTGCTCCTTGAGGAGGACGTCGACGTCAAGACGGTCAGCGAGCGCCTCGGTCACGACTCGATTCAGACGACGCTCGAGCTCTATGCGCACGTCACGCCGAAGATGCGGGGGAATGCAGCCGCGCGGTTTGGCTCTTTACTAAGTCGCGCTCGGCTCGCACCAGACGCCGAGGCTGCGGGCGGTCAAACTTAACCGCGAAGGCCCTGCCATGCGATAGGGGCACTATCACGTTTTTGCCCATTGAGCATGTGCAGACACGGTATCTACACTGTTGACAAGTGGGCTAGCCTTTGGTTGGTCGGCGGAAGGGGCTGCAGCCAAGCTGCCGCCCCTTCAGCTTTTCCAGAGACCCTCGTACTTCTCATCCAACGGCACGATCTTCATTCCCAGGATTGAATGTTTGGTTTCTTGCCCTGGACACAGCTTCGATCTGAATTCAGGCCATCTATCTGGGGTCGAAGCCGGATCAATCACCTTATCTCCGCATGGACGTGCAAGTAAGTCGGCGAGCTGTAGGCCTGTTGAGTTGGTGTTCTTGCCCTCAAAGCGAATGCCTGGCTGCAACTGCTGCCTAAACCATGCTCCCGCGATATATGCGGTGCCATCGACTTGGAGCCGCGCGAACTCGTATTCGAGCAACGCATCTTCAAGCGGCCCGCGAGACTCCGCTCTTACGACTGCCTGAATACTGCCGTTGAACTGACTGTCCAAAGCCATCACGGCCCGCTCCATCACAAAGTCCAGAGCCATCAAGTAGGGGTGGGATGGCAGGCTATCGTCGAGGGGTTGCAATCCGTGATGGGCGACGTATTCGTGTCGGTGAACGACGCAGACAATGGCTGCAAAATCCTGAGACGCTATTTCAGCCGCCAGCGAGTTGAGCATGGCCTCGGGCTGCCCATTGAAGAAGCCCGTTCTGTTTCGTATCTCTGGCTCGTGGATGAAGTGGTCAGCAGTTCCCAGGTTCTTAAGCTTCCACGACTTCCAACGCTGGTCGATCGCCTCGTAGTCCTGGTCGCGAATGATTACGGCTGCGAGAACGAAAGCGCGGTACATCTCGGGCGATGTCAACGAATGACTCCCGCACTCGTCCAAGAACACGCTGCACGGGGGACCGCCCTTACGCCCCGTGGGTCGCCTCCGGCCGTAGATTCGATCACCAGTCCTATCACGGAGCGCGCGCAACTCGGTATCACCGTCTCGTATCAACGTCGCGAGTTTGGGATCGTCTGGGTAGCCACCGTCGGACCGGATTCGGGCGGCTTGCCGTAGGAGATTGACGTAGTTCTCGTGTTGCTCTAGTAGGCGGGCGGCGATCCGTGCATCACGCGACTTCTCAAGCTTCTCGGGCGCAGCTTCCTTATCGCGCGGCATTCCGGAGACCCCTCGAGCTGGCACGTCTGCCGGAATTCGTGACCATTCTGTGACCAGGACATCCCGCCGAAGTGATCTCCACAGCCGCATCGTATTCACAAATTGGTGCGCCTGGCAGGAATTGAACCTGCTGCCTTTCGGTCCGGAGCCGAACGCTCTATCCGGTGAGCTACAGGCGCGCTATGGCCTTTGCAGTCT
>Ga0208849_1000549_pt1 | contig 34620 bp, 33 predicted proteins | sample NGESurdeep072012_10_FD_184470 | JGI IMG/M metagenome (GOLD analysis project Ga0208849, IMG submission 184470) | Arctic peat soil microbial communities from Barrow, Alaska - NGEE Surface sample 53-3 deep-072012 (SPAdes) | ecosystem: Environmental > Terrestrial > Soil > Wetlands > Peat ... | reverse complement strand
AGACCGGAAGCATCAGTTATTCTCCTCGATTGTCAGATCATACCGCTTCACCAGAACGATGAGCTGGCGAAGTTGATATGGCTTCGCCTGACCTCGTCGATCCTGCAGGTTCAACTGTTCGGGAATATCAACTCGCGCGTAGACGTGATGGCTGCCAGTTACTCTCACTTACTCGAAGCCAAGAGCTTCGAGTAAAAGTTGCGCATCCGAAAAGTCAACATTCGCAACCGCTCCGCTCGACAGTCGAAGAAGGAGCCTGCTCGGTTTCATTGAACGCGATGGTATCGGGACGCTGTGACTTCCTCAGAGCCGCACTCCTACCCCGAACTTCCGGGCGATGGCGATCAATGTTACAAACGATCGTACCGCTGATTCGGTGGACCTTGAGTCACGCAATAAGAACCGACCTCTGGCAGTCACTGTTCCAGGAAGCTACGCCACACCCTCAGTTACAGAGGCACGACCGACCGGAGTGTGATCAATCGCTCGACAAGCCCTCAGGCCCGAGCCATCCGTACCGACGGCTTTGGTATCGATCGACCACTCAACCTTGCTGCCTCAAGCCACCCCGCAATTGCAACTTCGACTTCGTCCGCGGCAACTCCCCGCGCCGGAGGTTCCCTTAGCGGCGATTCGTCGAAGGATTTCGTGAATCGAGCGACTGGGTGAGATGCGCCCGGAGCTCGGGTCCGAGACGCTCGTCTTCAAGACCAAGATCGATGATCGTCTTCAAGTACTCGAGCTTGTCTCCTGTGTCGAAGTAACGAGCATTCTCAATTTCATATCCGAGGAGGAAGTTACCGTTGTCGATCGAGCGCTGCATCGCATGCTGCAGCGAAAGTTCCTCGCCAGGGCCAAGTTCGGAGGCGCGCTCGCTGAGACACCCCAATATCGTCGGCGTGAAGAGGTAGCTGCTCACGCTCGCGAGATCCGACGGCGTAAAGGATCGGCCGGGCTTCTCGACGATCGATTCGATCTTCACGATACCCGGCTCGATCTCCATGCCTCCTATGTACCCATAGCGCTTGTAGTCGTCGTCGCCATCCGCACGAATACACGACAACACGCCGAGGCCGGTGCGTTTGTGGAGGGCGACCATCTGGCTGAACCGCGAGGGAGTAGCGCGGATGAAGTCGTCCCCGAAGGTGTAGATGAAGGGCTCATCACCGATTAAGTGCGCAGCGTTGAGCAGAGGCGTGCCGTTGCCGTCTGGACCCTTTTGCCGCATGTAGGCAAAATTTGCTAGGAGGGCGATGTTCTCGACCTCCCTCAAAAGGTTCTCTTTCGCACCCTCTAGAGCGGCCACAAGCTTCTGGTTCGGCTCCGCGAAGTGGTCCTCGATCGAACGCTTGTGGTAACCGGTCACGATGACGATGTCCTCGATCCCGGCCTCTACGAGCTCCTCGACGATGTACTGAATGATCGGCTTGTCGAGGATCGGCAGCATTTCCTTTGGCATGGCCTTGGTCTGCGGGAGGAATCGGGTCCCGAGACCAGCCGCGGCAATGACAGCTTTGCGTACCAATTGGATCTCCCTCTCGTGCGAATTCGAACTGCTTGCAATGGACTCAGTCTGCCCGATTTCGGCATCTCTCACGCCACGTTCCTGCAACAGAGCGCAATCTACTCGGGCCTTCGCCTTTCGGTGGAGGTGATGGGATTCGAACCCACTGCCTCTACATTGCGAACGTAGCGCTCTACCAATTGAGCTACACCCCCGAAGAAGTGAACAGTTTAGCCCAACGCTCGGCGACGCTGAGGTTGACGATCCCAGCCTTGAGCCGCTTCGGGTTCGTAAAACTCTGACTCGAACTCGTCTTCGTACTGCGCGGAGTAGCCGTCGGGCTCGTCGCGACCGTACAGGGGTTGGATAGTGGCGAGTGGACGACGCTGTGGTACCCGAATGGGAAGTGACGAGTCGTTCAAGTAGCCCTGACTCACGGCGTAGAACGCCAACGCGACGTACACGACCACGGCGATCATCGACAGCGCCGCGACGTCGAAGAGCAACGTGTTGCCGGTGACGAACGCCAGCAGCGTCAACACGACCGCCGCGAGGACGAGACGAGTGAACATCATGCGCCGCTGTGACTTCATCGAGCGCCGCCGTGTCGGCGCTTCGTACGGGGGCGACGCGACGATCTCGTCGGGTCGTGACGAGTACGCCTTCGCGTAGCGATTCGTCACGGACGAGATCGGACGCACCGAGTCGTCGTACTCGTAGTCGTCGCTCCACTCGTCCCACGAGGATCGCGATTCGAGTGTGCCAAAGGTGTCGTCAGCGTGAACAACGGTCAGACGAGGCTTGCGTTCTGAGAAATGAGCGCTGGGAACGGGCTCGTCGGGCTGGTCGAGGCGGTGCGCTGGCGCGACCGAGTAGTCCTGACGGCTGAGGACCTCGTGCTCGGCGTGAAAGGACAGGATGGACTTTTCAGTACCACCGTCACGGAGTCGACGAATTGCGATAGGTGCCAATAGCGCGACCCAGAAGAGGGCCAGGACTATTAGCAGCATTCGACTTGCTCCAGGGGGCGTCGCGGTGACATTGCCACAAATTTACTGTTGCTATTGGTTATTTAGGTGGATACGTCAGGCTTCGTGAAGCCCGCACTCTTCCTTGTCGAGTCCCACCCATCGACCTGAGCGTCGATCGCCGGGGACTTGTGGTTTGAATGTCATCGCGGCGCAACCGATCGACGCGTAACCCTGCGCCCAGAGAGGGTGTTCGGGAAGGTCGTGACTCTTGAGATAGTACGCGACGTCGTCGTCTCCCCACGTCGCCAACGGGTTCACTTTCACGAGACCGAATTTCTCATCCCACATCAGGGTTTTCATCGATGCCCGCGACGGAGCGTCCACGCGCTTGACCGACGTGATCCACGCCGTGCGACCCTCCAGCGCGCGACCGAGTGGCTCGACCTTTCGCAGTTCGCAGCAGTTCGCACTCCCGCACGGTGACGCGGCGGCGTCGGGACCGGGCTCGGTGCGCGTCACGTTGAGCGACCACTCGTTCGTCATTCGATCGGCGAAGTCGAGCGACTCTTGAAAATGGCCGCCGGTGTCGAGGAAGATTATTTCCGTCGCTGGTCGAAGCTCGTGCACCATGTGCAAGAGCGCCACGTCCTCGAACGAGCACGCCATCGCGACGTCGTCGTCGAAGCGATCAAAGGTCCACTGGAGGATCTCGAGTGGTGTCGCACGCTCGAAACGCTCGTCAACCACCTCGAGTTCGCTTAAGAGGTCGGAAGTCGGTGTCATCAGGGCCATTCTCACGGAAGTCTTAGATTGTCTAGTGCATCACTAGAATACAATTACTCCACGGAAACATGACCACAATCTTGCACACCCCTCACGCCACCGACCATCTTGACGTTCTTGAGTCGCACGCCCTCTTTATTCTCCGAGAGGTCGTCGCCGAGTGCGAACGGCCGGTTCTGCTCTTTTCCGGTGGCAAGGACTCTGCCGTGTTACTCCACTTGGCCGCGAAGGCTTTCGCGCCACAACAGTTACCGTTCCCGGTGCTTCACATCGACACGGGCCAGAACTTCGATGAGGTGCTCGACTTTCGTGACCGTGCCGTCGAAGCGGCGGGCGCGCGACTCATCGTCGCCAAAGTCCAAGACACCATCGACCAAGGAAAAGTCGCCGACCCCGGTCTTCTTGGATCGCGCAACCGTCTCCAGACCGTGACGCTGCTCGACGCCGTCAACGACAACAAGTTCGACGCTGCGTTCGGCGGTGCTCGACGTGACGAGGACAAGGCTCGCGCCAAAGAACGCATCCTCAGTTTCCGCGACGCCTTCGGCCAGTGGGATCCACGTCAGCAACGCCCCGAGCTCTGGCAGCTCTACCAGGGCAAGGTCAACCCTGGTGAACACGTGCGCGCCTTTCCCCTGTCGGACTGGACCGAACTCGACGTCTGGCAGTACATCGGACGCGAAGAGATGGACCTGCCGTCGATCTACTACGCGCACGAGCGCGACGTGATATCTCGCGACGGCATGTGGCTCGCCGTGGGCGCCTTCGTGGAGCCGCAGCCAGATGAAGACGTCGTTCGAAAGACGGTGCGCTTTCGCACCGTCGGTGACGCCAATTGCACGGGCGCGGTGATCTCCGACGCGCGCACCCTCGACGCCATCATCGCCGAAGTCGCGATCGCCAACGTGTCGGAACGTGGCGCGACGCGCGGTGACGACAAATTCTCCGAGACCGCCATGGAAGACCGCAAACGCGAGGGCTACTTCTAGATGGACGTCGCGACCAAGGACCTTCTTCGCCTGGCGACGATTGGATCAGTCGACGACGGTAAGTCGACGTTGATCGGTCGACTGCTCGTCGACACGCGCCAACTCTTCGACGACCAACTCGACGCCGTCGCCGTCGCGTCGGAGAAGCGCGGCATTGGTGACCTCGACCTGAGTTTCGTCACTGACGGGCTCCGCGCTGAACGTGAGCAGGGCATCACCATCGACGTCGCGTACCGCTACGCGACCACCCCCACGCGAAAGTTCATCATCGCGGACTGTCCCGGCCACCTCACGTACACGAGGAATATGGCGACCGGTGCCTCGACCGCCGACCTCGCGCTCGTCGTCCTCGACGTCGCGTCCGGATTGAAGGAGCAGACGCGTCGCCACCTCTGCATCGCGGCCCTCCTCGGTGTTCGCTCCATCATCGTTGCGGTGAACAAGATGGACACGGTGGACTGGTCCGAGCTTGCCTTCCAGCGCGTCGTCGATCAGATCGCCACCGTGTCGCGCGAGTTGGGCTTCTCCACGGCGTTGACGATCCCCGTGTCGGCGCTGTTGGGCGACAACGTGGTCGAACGGTCGATCAACACCCCTTGGTACGAAGGACCTTCGGTGCTCGAAGCATTGGAATCGTCCGAAGCCGGCTCGTGGGAGACCGCTCAGGGCGCGCGTCTGCCCGTGCAGTGGGTGCTCCGCCAAAACGGCGGCGGGCGTACGTACGCCGGCATGGTGAGTGGTGAGGCTTTTCACGTCGGTGACGCCGTGACGCTTTTGCCCGCGGGAGTCCAGACAACGATCAAAGCCATCAACTTTGGTGGTGAGTCTCGGCTCGAGGCGACGGTCGGTCTCGCGGCCGATCTCGACCTCGCTGACGAAACCGACGCTGGGCGCGGTGACCTCATCGCGACGGCTCCCCTGCCTACGGTGACCAAAGAGTTCGAAGCGACGATCTGCTGGTTCGGCGAACTTCCCTTCAGCGTCGGTGGCCAACGGCTCCGCTTAAAACACACCACGAAGTCCACCCCGGTGCGCGTTCAAGCTATTAACGGACTCATCGACATCGAGTCACTCAAAATCGTGGGCACGAACTCCTTGACCACGAATCAGATCGGGCTCGCGACCCTGGTCACCGCCGACGCGCTCGTCGTCGACGACTACCGCGAAGACCGAGTGACCGGCAGCTTCGTACTGATCGATGAGGTCACCAACGCCACTGTCGCGGCGGGAATGGTCGGGCATGCCGCTTTTCTTTAGAGAACATCATTTTCGTCATACCGCTACTTCGTGGGTGTGACTTCGTCTCCATCATTCATTCCCAAGGTGCCGTGAGAATGTGCGTGGACGTCTTCAGACGATCTCAAACCCACGAACGTCCGGATTTTCGTCGATTTTCGGTAGCGGAGTTGTAGCTCATTTATTAACGGGGTCTACTGCCGAATCAATTGGCGGACTTCCGGGACACTGACGCCGTCGGAGCACCAGAGGATACAAGTCAGACGCTACCTACGCATACGCGCCATTCAACGAAGTCGCGCTCGTTTCGCAACGGCATGAGTGCTCTAGCACTCCCGCCCAATCGACGGCAATTCCCACTTCTGTGCTCTTCCAGTTGCGGCTAATCAATCTACCGTCCCCTGGTCGCTTCTTGGAGTAAGTGATCGATGTCCCGCCGCCACGAAACCTGATTCTCAAATTGGAAACCTCGCCATCCGTGCCTGCAGGCGACTTCGATATTCTCAATTCGATCGTCCACAAACACCACGGATTGAACACGTTCAGAAGTTCCAAACTCAACATCCGCAACTGGGTAAAACTCTCGTTCTTCCTTAACGTATCCAATAGCACCGGAGTAGACGAAACCGCTTAATGGAAGAACATCTGCGAGCCGGCTTCTAAGAAATTCAGCTCTGCGATGTTCTTGGTCGGTGGCAAGGACGATGCGTGCTCCTTGATTGGCCCAGTCGATGACTGCCTCAATCATTTCGTTGTCGAGGAAGTAATCTGCCTCGAACCAACACTCAAGAATTTCTTCTACTGACACGGTCCAACCCATCTTGTTGATGACTTCCGCCAACGCCACTTCAATTGGTTGCCGGCCTCGAACCACGTCCGGCCACGAACGTTCAAAGAGTTCAGTTCGCAGGAGATGGGCGTCGATGTCAAACTTTGAACTGACAACGGTCATCCAATGTGGGTTCTTGTCGAAAGATGAATCGAGTGTGACCCCGTCAACGTCCAAAGCCAATACCGCGCCCTCGAGAACAAGTGAATTAGGCGGCCTATCGGAATGCATTGAACATAACTATCACATCGATGAGTTCACGACTGCGGCGGTTCCCAAACAAAGAAGTCAGGCGACCTTGTCTCGGAGATCCTGATCAACAGAATTGCCACCAAACATTGGCGACTTACTTTGTTCCACTCGCAACGAGTACTGTCGTCGCTCCGCGCGCATAGAGCGGCCAACCGGACTGCGGTAGTCGTTCGATGAGATCAGCGTGTTCGAGGCTTCGAAGATAAGCCGCCGCCGCGGTTCGACTATCGAATATCGCACTCGTGACTACGTCGTGTTGCTCCACAAATGCAAAGTGCGCCTGCAGAATCGCTGCACCGTTCCCAACACTGAAGGCGGGTTCATCATGCTCAGTCTCAATTACTCGCCAGAGTTCCGCGAGATGATCACGTCCGTTCGTAATCGCCACCAGTCGACCACCCCGTCGGAGGACTCGCACAATTTCTTCGAGAGCCTTGTTCAAAGGTGAGACGTGGTAAAGCATCCAGGCTGCCACTACGGCATCGAAAGATTCGTCACCGAACGGGAGTTCGCGAACATCTGCCAAGATCGCCGCCACACCAAGAGAACGGCTCGCTGACACCATTGCCGCTGAGGAATCAGTTGCAACGACTTCGCAATTGATTTCTTTCGCAATCCGTGCGGCGAGAGCTCCAGTACCAGACCCGACTTCGAGCACTTTTTTGGCGCCTACTTCACGAAGTGTCTTGAGCACCAAATCTTGGGGTGATTGACCTGAAGGATCCAGCTGCCAGACAGACGTTCTCGTTTCAAGATTGTCCAGCGTGCGGTACTGCTCACTTACGTAACCGTCATCACTTAAACGCACCCGTTAACATTACGTGTACTCTTCCACGATTAGGGACTTCTTAGAGGTCTGCGACTTGCTCAATAGTCGAAGAACAACTTGCCAGCGGCGTAGTCCCTCCGGACAAGAGTTGGCACAACTGGTCAACAGCTGTCCTAGACACGGGAGTGCATTCTCAGCACCTTTCAATTCGTCGTTGCAGATGCTCAAGCAACTCTGACCCAGCCGCTTCCCCAAACCAGCGAGTATGGCCAATGAAGAAGCCATCGTAGGCGAGGTCCGCGTTGGACCGCGAGCAAATCACCTCAGCGAAGTACTCAACCTCGGAGAGCGCGTATTCGAGGTGAACCACCGGCAGCACCTCGATGAGCGCGGCCCATTCAACCTCGTTGAGCGGTTGCACATCCTCGTACCCGTCCAGCAGTGCGTCGACGGATGCGAGGTCCGCGGTGACGAGACCGGTCCCGGCCAGATCGAGCCAGTCGACAGTGCTGCGCTCGAGCGCCACTGCCAGGTCGTGCACGGCGAAGGTGCGATTCGAGAGACCGAGGTCGAATACTTCCTCGACGGTGGCGTTCGGGCTCGTCGAACTCCAGGTCAGGTTCGAGGGGTGCCAGTCGCCGTGACCCCACTGCGCTACGAGTGCTCGCAGCAGCGGCGCGGCTTTCTCGATCGCGGGGAGGTGGTAACGGGTGAAGTCCACCAGAAAGGAGCGATGGGCCACGGCCCGGGCGAGGCCCGGGCGTGCGGCCATGAGGCGCTCAAGCTCGACGAGCGGGTCGGCGGACGCGACGATCGCGCTGGAGCTCGCGAGAACCCCCGGCCCGGTGGGCGGCAACGAGAAGTCTCTAGCGGCTCGATGAAAGCGCGCGAGCGCGCGACCCGCCGCTCGGGCGTGGCCGAGACTGGTGAAGGGGTACCACGACGGCACGTCACAATAGAGGTCTACGCCGGTGACCCTCGCGCAGACCTCGTAAAGGTAATCACCGTCTTGCACTGTCGTGTCTCCGTTCGCGCATCGAAGGACGGCGGGGAGTGCCTGACCCCGGGCTCGCAAGTAACTCGAGAACTCGTGTTCAACGCGCAATCGCTCCGGTGTGCGAACCGCAACGTGATGACGCTTCACGAAGACCGTTTCGTTCGCGCAGTGAACGAGAGCCGCGGCGGACATTGGCCGTGGACTGCGCCACGTCACGAGGGATCCTCGTGTCACGCCTACTCCCTCGTGTCGATTGAAGTGACGAAGAACGGCCCGCACTTCGTCGTCAGTGAGCGCGGGCCAGTCCGCTTCGACGAGCGTTTGGCCCATTCCGTGCACGAGTCCACTGGTTGGACGTGCAGAGGTCTCGTCTTTCCTCATCCAATGATGCGTCGAGGTCATGCGTGATGTCGTCGGACTCGACGCCGGCGAGTGATACCGGTGACGCCACCGCCCGCGAGCGTCGCGACCCCCGCCACGAAGAACGAGCACAGTGACGCGGACATCCAACTCGCTGCTCGAAAGTCGATGAGGCGGTCAACGTTCGTCCACAGCGAGACCCACCACGAGATGTAGCCGGGGTTGATCAACTGGTACGCGACGAAGCCCGCGGCCCACGGCACCAACATCGTGAGGCGTCGAGGTGCACGAGACGACAGATTCCATCTTCCGTGCGATAACACGAAGAAGTCGACAATGAAGACGGCGGACATCGGAACGAAAACCGATCCGATGAGCACGAGGAAGTTTTCGTAGTCGGCGATGTTGGTCCACAGCGCCAGCACCGTGGCGAGTGAGGCGATGCCCAGGGCCAGTACGCGGCGATCTAACAGCGGACGAAGGTTCTGGATTGACACGGCGGTCGAGTACACGTCGGCAAAGGATTGATCGAGTTCGCGCGTCGCGAGCAGTGCGAAGCAGAGCGAGCCCAGGGGCACAGCGATGAACGCCCCGTAGATGTCCGACGAGTTGCGCGCGACCGTCACCAGCGCCACCAGTCCGATGACGTAGCAGAGTATCTGCGCGACGCCGTAGCCCACGAAGACGCCCCAGAACGACGTTCGCTCAGAGCGCGAATGGCGGGTGTAGTCCGCGGCCAAGGGAGCGAACGAGACGGCTACCGCAACGACAGTATCGGTGGCGGCCCAGTAGCCCGACCAGGTGCCGTGATTAAGGGCGGGCAGTCGATGGCGCACGAGTTCGACCAAGAGATAGCCGAGGACGACGGCGACCACCGGCGTGGCGAAGCGGCGAAGGACGCGAATCGCGCCGAGGGGGCGAAGTGTGAGCAGACCGGTGATGACGCCCGCCAGGACCACGTAACTCCAGCGTGGTAGTGCGGGCACCACAACGTGAGCGGCCGTAGCGATCGTGACGAGCTCGAAGACACCCCAGCCCAGGCACTGCACAATATTGAGGATGGTTGGCAGGTAGGAAAGTTCTGTGCCAAAGAGGCCGCGCAATAACACCATTGCTGGCGCCCCGGTGCGAGCGCCCGCGACGCCGCTCAACGCGACTACGAGCGTGCCCAGTATTGTGCCGAGCACGATGGCGGACAGGCCGGCGATCAGCGACAACTCCGGCGTGCCGGTCCCATTGGGCTGCAGCACGAAGATGGCCCCCGTGAAGCCGAGCAGGCTGACGCCGAGGTTGCCCCACAGCCCGAACTGATCGAAGAGTCCGAGCGCCTGAGGAACTGGCTCGTTAAGGGTGAGGGGGACTTCGGAGTGCTTATCACCCCCGACCGTGGTGAACGATTCCGAATCTGACGCGGCTGACATGACTGTCTCCTTACGCCGGCATTACCCGGTCAAGTTCAAACGGTCGGTGACGCTTCGGCCAGTGCTGGCCAGTCACCCTCTCAGCCCGGTTCGTCCGAGCTCCCGTAAATATCAATCAAGAATTTACCACGAAGTTTCGCTGGCAATGAAAACCTCTTTGCTCACGCCGCGAATGTGAATACCCCAGCAGTTCCAACTCTCTGAGGACCGCCTCCTGAGAAAGCGTCGTCCTAGACCATTAGACGTGCGTTAAGGCGCCCGAAACCGATACAAATAGGCCTCGAAACAGGCCTCATATTTCGGCAACACCACGAAACGAGACCGACACAGGACAACACGATTCCTTAAGACAAACGACGCGCGCGACGAGACCGACACACAACAACAGATTGAAAGTTCCTTTTAATCCCACGGTGCCGGGGTCGAGAACTGGTCCTGTGAACATTCGGCTCTTCCTCGCGTCGTCTAGTTGAATCCGCCACTCATTAACTGCATGCAAAGAACCTGAACTTTGACAAGGCCCCAACAAGCAACCGCGAGTAGTGCTTGACAAGCGAACGTGATGAAATGACCTCCGTCGTCAACAAGTGCCAATCAAATGGCAATAACGGTCGTTCCTGCGGACGTACGATTTCCCACTAAAATTTGGTGGAAACGTTCGATACGGCAACGCGAACGGCCGGTGACAACGCCAATGATCCGGCCTCGACATCACGGTGACGCAGCGAGCAAACGAAAAAGGGTGATTTTGCGATGACTGACGAGCCACAAGACCTCCCCGCTACGTCACTTCTGCACGGTGACGCGCGCGCTCGTCGAGGTGCCATCGTTCCAGCGATTGTCCAAGCAACGACGTTCGCGACCGCGTCGAATGAGGAGTTCCTCGATCTCGCGACACGAAGCTTTGCTGACGAGTTTTACGTTCGATACGGCAACCCGAATCACACGCAGGTCGCCGAAGTCGTTGCCTCGCTGGAAGGGGCCGAGCGTGCCATCGTGACTGCGAGCGGCATGGGTGCCGTTTCGACTCTCGCACTCGCCCTCTTGAAGGCTGGCGACCACGTCGTCGTACAGCGGTCGGCCTATCCCGGGACTACCGTGCTCACGACAGAGCTACTGGAACGCTTCGGCGTGAGCGCCGACCTCGTCGGCGAGAGTTCACCAGAAGAACTTCAGTCATTGTTGCGACCATCGACGCGGCTCGTCTTTGTCGAATCTCCCAGCAACCCTCACCTCGGAATCACGGACCTTCGTCGCTTTGCGCAGCTCGCGCACGATGGCGGGGCACTCCTGATGGCCGACAACACGGTGGCCACGCCGCTCAACCAACGTCCGCTCGCCCTCGGCGCTGACCTCGTGTGGCACAGCGCAACGAAATATCTGGCTGGTCACTCGGACGTTGCCGCGGGTGTCGTCGCGGGCTCCGAGGAGCTCATCGAGCGTGTGTGGCGCACGAACCTCACCCTCGGCTCAGTGCTCGGACCCTTCGACGCATGGCTTTTGCTGCGCGGTCTTCGCACACTTGACGTGCGAATGACTCGCCATAACGAGAACGGTCTAGCGGTGGCGCACTTCCTTGAAGATCACCCCGAGGTCGTCTCCGTCTACTACCCAGGACTCGTGTCCCACCCCCAACACGATCTCGCTGCGCAACAAATGAGCGGATTCAGTGGTCTCCTATCCTTCGTCGTGCGCGGTGGGCCAGCGCGCGCCGATCAAGTACTCGACGCGCTGCGTCTAACGACACGCGCCGCGAGTCTCGGATCGGTTCACTCGCTGGCGACACGACCTGCGGCAATGTGGAGTGGCCGACGTCCTACAGCGGACGAGGACGTCGTGGATGAAGCGCTGATCCGACTCTCAGTGGGCATTGAGGCGAAAGAGGACTTGATCGCGGACCTCGGGCATGCCCTTGCACTGACGTCTAGTTGACCTTGAAGTCAGAATCGTCGTCGGACAAAGCTCGACGACGAGAGTTGAGGTTTCTAACACCCGCCTATAGAACATTGGACACCGTCGCTTCCCTTCGACGGGTTGTACTCCACTTCTAATCGCCCTCGGGGTGTTGCGGACGTTTACCAAACGAGTAATACGAGTCGATAGGACGTTCGTATCGTGTAATCCGCGAAAGTCGCGGAAAAGTTCTCTCGAAGCAACTTCTCCTCCACGTCGATTCGATAGATCTGTAGCCCGAGCACTCCGATCGCGTCGACGAGCTCGAGCATTCATAAAACTTAGACTTGACAATTGAAAGGGGTCCAATGACGAACTCTTCACCATTCCGTGTGAGCTTGCCCGACGACTCCCTGCGCTCCGCGCTGACCGGCCTTTCTGGCGACGTTGAGATCATCGAGTGGACCATGTCTGGTCCGGCCCCGGTCGGCGAAATCGACATCGTGGTGCCGCCCTATCTGGGAGGTACGAAGATGCTCGGTCAACTCACCACCGTGAAGACCCGTCTCGTCCAGAGCCAAATGCTCGGGTACGACGGTGTCGCGAAGATGCTTCCGCCCGGCAACGTGTACGCGAACGCGGCCTCGGTTCACGAGGCGTCGACGGCCGAGTTAACGTTGGCGCTCATCCTCGCCTCACAGCGTGGCATTCCTGACTTCGTACGCCAGGCGACTATGGGTCGATGGGTTCCGTCTTGGCATCAAAGTCTCGCCGATCGCAACGTGCTGCTCGTTGGCTACGGAGGGGTCGGTAAGGCGATCGAAGCGCGCCTTCTTCCCTTCGAAGTGACCGTCACGCGCGTGGCGCTTCGGGCACGATCCGATGAGCGCGGCGAGATCCACGGCTTCGAGTCGCTCTTCGAACTCTTGCCTCTGGCGGACATCGTCGTGGTCGTCGTGCCGCTCACCGAGAAGACGACGCACCTCATCGACGATTCCTTCCTTCGCCGGATGCGCGACAACACGCTTCTCGTGAACGTCGCGCGCGGCCCCGTGGCGAACACGAAAGCACTCCTCGCCCACGCGAGCGCCGGACGAATCCGCGTGGCGCTCGACGTCACCGACCCCGAACCCCTTCCTGAGGGTCACCCCCTCTTCTCACTCGCCAACGTCCTAATTTCGCCACACGTCGGCGGTCGTTCGTCCGCGATGCTGCCGCGAATGGCGCGACTCCTGCGCGAACAGATTGCCCGTCTGCAGGCGGGAGATGAACCCGTCAACGTGGTCTTGCGTAGCTAGTCGAAGCGTCGTTGATCGCGACGTCGAGTGGCCGACCAACGCCCGAGTCGCGTTCGTGGTGGCTTTTTCTCAGATATGTCGGTACGTTACAGTTCAGATACCGCCAAAGAATAAGGACCGTGACATGTCAAACGACCGCTCCGCGCTGACCTCGATCGAACGAGAGAAGGCGTCCGTCTTTCACTCGTGGTCTGCTCAAGCCTCGATCGCGCCCCTCATGATCAAAGACGCCAAGGGTGTCTACGTCACCGCAGAGGACGGCACAAAGTATCTGGACTTCTCTTCCCAGTTGGTCAACACCAACATCGGACACCAACATCCTTCGGTCGTGCGAGCCATCCAAGAACAGGCTGGTCTCCTCTGCACCATTGCGCCCCAACACGGGTACGAGGCGCGGTACCACGCCGCTGAACTCATCCTCGACCACTCCTTCGACGGAGCGGCCAAGGTCTTTTTCACCAACGCGGGCGCCGAAGCGGTCGAGCACGCGGTGCGCATGGCCCGACTCCACACCGGACGACCAAAGGTGCTCGCGACCTACCGCAGTTACCACGGCGCGACGTCGACAACGATCAACTTGACGGGTGACCCGCGTCGTTGGCCGAACGACAACGGTACGTCCGGCGCGGTGCACTTCTTCGGGCCGTTTCTGTACCGCTCCGCCTACCACGCCACCACCGAAGAGGAAGAGTGCGCTCGCGCGCTCGAGAGCTTGGAGAACACCATCCGCTTTGAGAGTCCGACGGCCTTCGCGGCGATCATCCTTGAATCCGTCCCCGGCACCGCGGGCATCATGGTGCCGCCGAAGGGTTTCCTGAGGGGCGTCCGCGAGATCTGCGATCGCTACGGCATCGTCTACATCGCCGACGAGGTGATGTGCGGTTTTGGGCGCACGGGCACGTGGTTCGCCTACCTGGACCATGACGTGAAGCCAGACCTCGTGACCTTCGCCAAGGGAGTGAACTCCGGCTACGTGCCACTCGGTGGCGTCGTGATCAATGAAGCGATCTCCGCGACGTTCAACGACCGCGTCTACCCCGGCGGCCTGACGTACTCGGGCCACCCACTAGCGTGCGCGTCGGCGGTGGCGTCAATGGAGGCCATGGAGAACGAGCACATCATCGAAAATGCCAAGCGAATCGGTGACGAGGTGTTGCGCCCCGGTCTCGATGCCCTCGCGGCGAAGCACAAGATCATCGGCGAGGTCCGAGGACTCGGCGTCTTCTTCGCCTTGGAACTCGTGACGGATCGCGCTACGAAAGAGCCGCTCGCGCCGTACGGCGCGAGCTCGCCCGCGATGAACGAGCTCGTTGCGGCGTGTCGCAGTGAAGGTCTCTTGATCTTCAACAACTTCAATCGACTCCACGTCGTGCCGCCATGCACGATTACCGACGCCGAAGCTCGCGAAGGGCTCGCGCGACTGGATCGGGCGCTCACCGTCGCTGACAAGTACTACGTGGGCGCGTAACGATCCTCGCTCACTTCTGATTCGCACCGTGTCGTCGAGGGCGGATTCGACCCGAACTACGCCGCGCTGCGTCCGTAGTGTCGTCAGGTCCGTGTCAATCCATGTAGGCGCCGCCGTTGACGGAAATGGACTCTCCCGTCAAGAACGCGGCGTCATCAGACGCGAGAAACGCCACAACCTTCGCCACGTCCTCGGGCGTTTCGAGTCGAGCGAGTGGCGTCGCGCCGACCCACATCTGCTTCACGAGATCTGGCTCGATGCCTCGGAGCTCCGCTTCCCAGGCAAGCTCGCGAGTCTGCATCGCGGTGGCGACGAAACCCGGGCACACGCAGTTCACCCGAATGCCGAACGGCGCCAACTCGTACGCCATGGCCTGCGTGAGGCCGAGCACGGCGAACTTGCTCGCGACGTAGTCCGAGAGGAACGGCACGCCACCCTGCTTCGCGGCCATCGACGCCGTGTTGACGATGCTTCCCGACGTCCCGAGCGCGATCATCGCCCTCGCCGCCGCTTGACCGCAGTAGAAGACGCCAAACGTGTTGACCTCGAAGGTACGCGTGAGGTCTGACGGCGAGACGTCCACGAAGCGTTGCATCTTTGAGATGCCAGCGTTCGACACCCACACGTCGAGACGCCCGTGCGCGTCAACCACGCTCTGAACGACTGCCTCACAGGCCGCGGCGTCGGTCACGTCCAGCGCGAGCACCTCCGCGCTGTCGACGGTAGCAGCGACCCGCTCGGCAGTCGCGAGGTCGACGTCGACGAGTACCACGTGGTAGCCGCGGCGCGCGAGTTCGCTCGCGATGGCTGCGCCTATTCCCGATCCCGCACCGGTAACCCCGGCCACTGGTTTGGTCATGATGAACTCCTTGCGAGTAGATGAGAGAACGGCGCGGTGGCGTCGCTGAGTTGGAGGAACTCCTGGTAACGCTGTTCGTAGAGTGCGACGTTCTTTGGGTTGGGTGCGATGATCTCTCCTTCTTCCAACGCACCCGCCGCGTAGGACCAATCGCCGATGAGTCCTGCGCCAATGCTGGCGATCACCGCTGCCCCGTACGACGCGCCGGGATAGTTGAGCATCGAGACCAGGTCCCGATTCAACACGTCGGCGAGGATCTCTCGCCACAGGCGCGACTTCGAGCCGCCGTTCGTCACGCGCGTGTTCGTCAGTTGCAGACCGTCCTCGGCGAAGACGTCCACGTGTGACTTGAAGCCGTACGCGATGGCTTCGAGGAACGACCGGTGCACGTCACCGCGCGTCGTGCCAAGATGCATCCCGATCATTACCCCGCGTAGGTCGGGGTCGTGCAACGGCGTCTTCTCCCCGAGGAAGTAGGGCAACGTCAATAACGAACCGGGCGTCCTCGTCGCGGCGTCGTCGTCCAGTTCTTCGAGGGGTACCGCGTCGAACATCGACTGTTCCCATCGCAACAGGGAGCCGCTCGTGGCCATGCAACCGTTGGGAAGCCACTTGCCCGGAATCGGGTGCTTGTCGAGGTACAACCGCTCGTCGAGAAGCGCGTGATCGCTCACCACGAGGATGTCGCCCGCACCCCCGAGCTTGATCAGACCATCTCCCTCGTTGACGAGACCAGCGCCGTACGCCGAGAGCACGTGATCGGCCCCACCCACGACGATCGTGGTGCCTACGCGTAGTCCCGTCGCCTCGGCCGCCTGCGCACTCACCTCGCCGACGACGGTGCCCGGCGTCTTCACTTCGAGGAGCGTCGGCCACGCGACGCCCGTCGCCGCTTGGACCTCCGCAATGGGCGTCAACGCCATGTCGTAGAGACCACCCTCGAGCGCCCAGTTCTCTTCCACGTGGGCACTCGCGCCCAAGGCACGCGCGAGCCAGTCGTAGGACCCTTGCAACGACGCGACGTTGGACCACACCTGGGGCTCGTGGCGCGCGAGCCACAAGGCCGTGGGCGCGACCGACTGCTGCGAGAGTATCGATCCCGTCAGTTTCAACAGATCGAGGTCACCGAGTTTCTCGTGAAGCTCTCGAATCTCGTGCGACGCGCGCGCGTCGTTTTGCAACATCGCGCGTCGAAGCGGTCGCGCCTCCTGGTCAACCACGACGAGAGCGGGGACCATGCCGGTCACGGCGACGCCGGCGACGGCGTCATTCGTGACGTTGGCGTTCGCGAGGAGCGAGGGAACGAGCGAACAGACCGCGCCCCACCACTGGGCGGGGTCCGCCTCTGCCCACCCCGCGTGATCGCTGAAGAGGTCAACGCCCTTCGTCGCCGACGCCACGATGCCGTGCTCGGGACTAAGCAGTACTGCCTTCACCCCCGAAGAGCCGAGGTCGATTCCTAGGAGAAGTTCCCCCGACGAATCAAGCACTTCGCGCCGCATCGATGAATCGTTTGACTCTCTCGGGGTCTACTTCGTTCCACGTGTAGCCGTCTCGTTTCAGGTCGCTGCCCACGACGCAGCCATCGGCGTACTTAAAGTACTGCGCGATGGTCGCGGCCTTGGCACCCGTGTTGAGCAGCACGGGGACCGTCGGGTCGACCGCTTCACGCACGTCCGCGACGGTCCGCACGTCGGGCTCGCTCCCGGCCATGGGACCCGACACGAGGATCACGTCCGCGAGCGACGACACGACGGTGGACTTGGCCATCTGCGCGGGCGTGCGCTGACCAATACCGCTGGCGAACTCGGGGGTGATGTTGGCGAAGATTGCCAGGTCATCTCGGGCGAAGTTTCGGCGACTGCGAAGGAGCGTTGCCGCGTCGGGATTCCAAAGTCCCATGTCGGACTCCCAGGCGCCGGTGATGACTTCGCGCATGAACGACGCACCGCTGCCCACGGCGATCGCGAGCGCGCACTGCGCGTCCCAGAGAAAGTCGACCCCGTACGGTCGATCGGTGGGACGACACTCGGTCACCACGCGCGTCATGACGGCGGACGCTTCAAGTCCCGCGTGCAGTTGGTAGGGCCGGTCGCCCTCGTTACAGAAGAGCACGGCGTCAAAGCCGCCCTCGAGCAGCACTGCCATGTCACGCTTGACGTTATCGACGAGTCCCTCGACGCCGGCGACTTGATCGTAGAGAGGCGTCCCGGGTAGCGGCGGCACGTGGGCCATGGCGATGAGGGGCTTAGCCACCTCGGGAAAGATGGTGCGAAACCTGGACATCAGTCCTTCTCCTCTTCAAAGGGTTCTACGTGAAACACCTCGACGTCGTGTTCCTTGATGCGACGTATGACGGCGTTCTCCGGCGAGGCGTTCGTGATGAGGAGGTCCACCGCGCTGACGGGCGCGATGGTGATAAAGGCAACCCGACCGAGCTTCGAAGCGTCCGCCAACACGATGACTCTGCGTCCCGAGGCCAGCGCTGACCGCTTCACGTCCGCGTCATCGAGGTTGTACTCCGTGATGCCCTCCGCGTCGCTGATGCCGGCGACGCCGAGGAACACGGTGTCGCAGTTGAGGTCGCTGAAGGCGCTCTGTGCTCTCGGTCCGATGAGACTCAACTCGCCAAGTCGAAGTACGCCTCCGGTGACGATCGTCTTCACTAGCGGCTTTGTACTGAGCTCGGTACTGATGAGGAGCGAACTCGTGATGGCGGTGATCGCGAGATCGTCAGGGATGGCTTTCACCATCTCGTGCATGGTGGTCCCGACGTCGATGACGACGGTTTCGTTCTCGCGCAACAGGGACGCGGCGGCGGCACCGATTCTGCGTTTCGCGTCAGCCTTGTGCGCGGCCCGCTGCAAGATCGGCGGCTCAAACGAACGACTCATCACCGAGATGGCCCCGCCCCGGGCGCGACGCGCCAGGCCCTCAATTTCCAGGAAATCGAGGTCGCGACGAATCGTCATCTCCGACGTCCCGAAAAGCGTCGCGAGTTCGGCGATGGACGCTTCTCCGTCAACGCGCAACTGTTCCGCGATGGTGGCCCGACGGGTCTTAGAGTCCATCAGGCAACTTTATGTGAATTTTTAACATGATTCAACCAGAGATTGATAGATTTTCACAGTTTTTCTCGCAATGTTGACCAAAAGTTACAGATCCCATCACACACTCGTTGCGCTCTACAAAACCTAGCAACGAGGTCCACCAGCGCGCGACGGCTACGAACCATCGAAGTCAAACCACCCGGCGCACGTGTGCCAATGCTCACCACTCGAGAGAACGTCGAGCACCGCTCGCTCCAAGGTCGTCGCACGCGACAGGTCCTCGAGTGGCGTGTCTGGACTGCGGAAAACGAAGTCGAGGACGTCCGCGTCGTCGTCGACGCACTCGCTCAATATGGTGAAACGTTCCTGGAAACGCACGATGTTGGAAGATGGGCCCAGGAACGTCCGAAGACGCTCGTCCAACATCCAGGTCGCGCACGTGGCGAGACGCCGCTCTCTCGCCGGCCAGAGTTCGCCTACGACGCGACGCGCTTCGCCCATCGTCTCGTCGAGACGTTCCGGCGAGAGATCCGCGCCTTGAGGAATATGAACGCCGATCGAGCGATCGCCGCGTCGAAAACCCACGCCGAGTGTCGCGGCCGCGTCGTCGTCGTACCACGGATACGGCGAGAGGTTCCCCACACCGAGCGTGACGTTGTGGAACTGCAAACTCCCGACCTGTATCAGTTCGCCGCGCAACACGGGCAGCATCCACCATCCGGCGTCGACGCCGAGCGTCCCCCGCTTTCGCCGATGCGTCGCGCAGTGACGCGCCAACACCTCGAACGTTCGCTCGATGACGCGGTCGGGCGTTCCCTCGGCAACGAAGAAATCCCGCGCGCCCTCGTAGGCGAGGGCGAAGAGGTAGAGGTAGAACAGTCGTCCGTTGGGCCCTTCGTCGTCCACGTCGGGCCAGATGGGAATCGGCGCGTCGATCGTGCCGCGCTGGCGTTGCACCTCCGCGAAGAGGGCCGCGAGGACGCTCACCCACTTATCGTCTCGACGAAACGCGTCCCAATGCTCGGTCGTCTCCGCGACGTCCTCAGGATCAATGCCGAGGTGTTCCAAGGTCGTCGCGAGTCGCTTCGCCTCGAAATGTCGCACTTCGTCGATGGCGGCAAGTGGAGCGGGCGCAAGGAACGCTCGCATGCGGACGAGGGTCGACGTGGCGTCAGTCATGGCGCGACGTCGAGTGGGCGGTGCCGCACGCCCATGGCGGCAAGACGCTCGACGTGATGCTCGAGTCGCGGACGAAAGTCGCTCACCGTCGAGGCCGTACCCCAAACGACCTCACTGAAGGCCACCAAGCGCGGAAAGGCCATGTAGTCGAGTCGGTCGCGCGTCGAAATGTACTCCGACCAGAGCTGCGCCTGCGCGCCACGAACGTGGTGAGCGTAGGTGGGGTCGAGGTCCAAGGGCACTACCGAGAAGCCGTAGACCTTCTCCCATGTCGTCGCGAAGGGCGCGGACGCCACGGCGACCGGTTCGGCCGGACTCAAGCTGCTCAACCAATCGAAGTAGAGGAACTGCATGGGCGCCATGACGACGTCAAGTCCGCGCGTCGCCGCTTCGACGCCTTTGGCTACACTTCGCCACGCGACGATGACGGTTCCCTTGGGAACCTCGGCGTCGAGCACCTCGTCCCACGCGAAGACCTCGTGACCGGCTCGCTGAAGTGCCGACGCCATCCGTGTCGTGTAGAGGCCCTGGAGCTGGCGAACGTCGTTGAATCCATGCTCGAGCATGACGGACTGGGCGTCAGGAGAACGCTCCCATTCGATGGTCGGACACTCGTCGCCACCGATGTGCACGGGAGCGTCGGGAAAGAGGCCGGCTACGTAGAGCACGACCTCTTCGGCGAAAGCGAGTGCCTTCGTTCCTACGTTCAAGACGTGATCGGAGATACCCCAGCGCGTCCACACCTCGAGCGGGTTCGCGACGTTGCCCAACTCGGGGTACGCGGTGATGGCCGCTTGGGCGTGACCGGGCAGGTCGATTTCGGGGACGATCTGCACGAATCGTGTCGCGCCGTGACGACGAATCGCTTCAATGTCGCTCGCGCGGTAGAAACCCCCGTGCGGTGCGTCGTCGTCGACGCCGTCGTCGTCGTGTCCAACAGGCGACGAGCGGCGCGTGGAACCAACTTCAGTGAGCCGTGGCCACGAGGGCACTTCGACCCGCCAGCCCTGGTCGTCGTTGAGATGAAGGTGCAGTCGATTGAGACGATGGGCAGCCAACAGGTCGATGAAGCGACACACCGTTTCGACGTCGAAGAAATGCCTCGACACGTCGAGATGGACGCCTCGCCACGCGTAAGTCGGTCCGTCTTGGATAACCACGCACGGCACGTCGATCGACGCGACAGCGGTTGTCTCGTCGGACCAGAGAGATGGAGGGCCGAGTTGACGCAGCATCGTGAGCGCGTAGGAGACGCCCGCCGATGAACTGGCCTCGACGCGCGTGCGCGAGGCCACGCTGAGCTGAAAGGCCTCGTCGTCGAGTTCGGGCAACTGAAGAATCTCGACGTCGCAGTCGTCGGCGTCGCCCACGAACGCGACGGACCAGCCAATACTTTTTGCGAGGTCGGCGCCGAAGGTCTCGACAACTTCTCGCCACTCGTCGGCGACCGAGACACGAAGCGGCGACTGCCAAGTCACCGTGCCCGACAGGTGCTCGACGAAGCGAGGAGTCGGAACGAGACTGGACATCACGGCGCCTTCACCGCGAAGCAGGCAGCTCGGTGCGTGAGAGATACCTGCACCATCGGTGGCGTGTTCGCCCAGCACACGTCCATCACGAGTGGGCAACGAGGGGCGAAACGACACCCCGGACCGGGATCGATGACCTTCGGCGGCTCGCCAAGGTCCTTCTCCCCTTCGATCTCCGCGAGAGGGAGTCGAGGGTCGGGCGCGGTCGCCATCAAGAGTTGGGTGTAGGGGTGTTGCGGCGCGTTGATGACCTCTTCGGTAAGGCCCTCCTCCGCGATTCGTCCGGCGTAGAGCACAATCATTCGATTCGCCACGTACCGCGCGCTGGCCAAATCGTGCGTGATGTAAAGCAGAGAGACGCCCTCTCGGTCGCGCAGACCCTTCATGACGTTCAACAGTCCGACGCGGATTGAGACGTCGAGCATGGACACGGGCTCGTCGGCCAAGATCAGGGAGGGATTCGACGCCAGCGCTTGGGCGAAGCCGAGTCGTTGTCGCTGACCACCGGAGAGTTCGTGAGGATAGCGTCGCAAGACGTCCACGCCCGGGGAGAGTCCCACGCGCTCGACGAGCGCCACCGCTTCGCCGTGACGAGCGGACTTCGCGACGTCGGGTCGGTGCAACTTCAACGTCCGAAGCAAATTGTGACCGACGCGAAGGACGGGGTTGATGGAACCGAAGGGGTCTTGGAAGACCATCGGCATCCGGCCTCGTACCGCGCGACTCGACTGCTTGCTGATCGTCTCGTCCTCGAAGACGATCGAACCCTGTGAGGGCCGGTAGAGCCCCGCGAGGACCCGCGCGATCGTCGACTTGCCCGAGCCCGACTCGCCCACCAACGCCACGATCTCGCCCGACGCAACTTCGAACGACACCTCGTCGAGCGCGTGCAACTGGCCGCGCGAGCGAAAGCCGCCGACACGAAAGTACCGCGAGAGATTCTCGACCTTGAGAACGACGTCGCTCACGCGGACTTCAGTGGATTGACGAGATGACAGCGAACAGCGCGCGTCCCCTTCGTGATCAGTTCCGGCTTCGTCGTTCGACAGACGTCCATCGCGAACGAGCAGCGAGGCGCGAAAAGACAGCCCGCGGGTGGATTGACCAACGTCGGCGGGGTCCCCGCGATACCCGTCAACGCTCGCGGCTCGCCGAGTAATGAAGGAAAGGCGTCCATGAGTCCCTGGGAGTAAGGATGTTGGGGTCGGTCGAAAACCTCGCGCGTCGTGTCGAGTTCCACCACCTCGCCGGCGTACATAACGGCCAATCGGTCAGAGAAGTGCGACACGACGCTCATGTCGTGGGTGACGAAGAGAACGGAGAAGCCGAGCTCGTGGCGGAGGGTCTCGACTTGTCGCATCAACGAGCGTTGAGCCACGACGTCGAGGGCCGACGTTGGTTCGTCCATGATCACCAGCTTGGGCTCGAGGAGGAGCGCCATCGCGATCATGGCGCGTTGGCGCATGCCACCCGAGAGTTGGAAGGGATAGCTCTTTAAGTGCACGACGTCGATGGACACCATGGCGAGCACCTCGGCGGAACGCTGGGTGATTTTCTTGTCGCTCCAGTCGGTGTGGGCCCGACAGGCGTCGGCCAACTGCGCTCCGATCGTCAGTGTCGGATTGAGAGCATTCATGGCACTTTGCATCACGACCGAGATATCACGCCAACGATGACGACGAAGTTCCTCGGGCGTGAGCGACGTGAGATCCACGCCCTTAAAGATCACGGAACCGCCAACGATGCTCGCGGGGTACGTGAGCAATTGCGCGATCGCGAATAAGAGCGTCGACTTGCCACATCCCGATTCGCCGACGATGGCAAGGAACTCGCCTTGGGCGAGGTCCAACGAGACGCCGTTGACGGCTTGCGCCGGTCCCGACGCGGTCATGTAGTCGACCTTCAGATCACGGACTTGCAAGATGGGTTCGCTCACGCGCCCACCTTCTTCAGGGCCTTCGCCGACACGGGTCGAAGCGCCGGGTTGGAAACTTCGTCAAAGGCGTAGTTGAGTAGTGCCAGAGCACTGCCGAGGACGGCGATGGCGATCCCGGGGGCCAGCGCCCAGAGAGGGAGTCCCGTCGCGAGGGCCTCATTGTTTTGCGCCCAGTAGAGCATCGTGCCCCACGACTCGGTGTTGATGTTCCCCAGTCCAACGAACTGCAGAGCCGAAGCGGCCAAGACGGCGTAGAGGGCCGCACCGAGGAAGTTGGCCACGATGAGTGACGTCATGGGTGGAATGAGTTCCACCGCGATCACGTACCATCTCGATTCGCCTCGAGCCTTCGCCGCGAGGAGATAGTCACGATTGCGCAGCGACAGCGCTTGGACACGGAGTTGTCGAGCGCCGTACGACCAACCGGTCACGACCAGCACGAACACGATGAGCCAGAAACTCGCGTTCTTCAAGTACGCGGTGATGACGATGATGAGCGGAAACGTGGGAATGACCAACACGACGTCCGTGAACAGTGACAACGTGTCGTCGACCAGTCCACCTGAGTACGCCGCAGTGATACCAATACCGACCGAGAGCACCGTGCAAAAGAAACCAACGATGAGAGCGATCAGCACCGACTGACGCGTACCGACGATCAGTTGCGAGAACACGTCCTGTCCGAACGATGTCGTGCCCAAGAGGTGTGACAACGAGAGACCGACACCTGGTTTGTAGATCTCGGCTGCGGGATCGTCCGGCGCGAACCAACTAGGAAAGGCCGTGATCACGAGAAGGATGAACAGAATGATTGAGCCCGCGGCGGCCTTCTTGTCACGCCGTAGGAAGGTGAGGGCCCCCCTGACCACGCGCCCGAGTGGGCGAATGGCGCTCACGATCGAATCCTGGTGCGAGGATCCAACACTGCGGTCACGATGTCCGACACGAAGATCGCCAACAGGACAGCGACGGTAATAAGGAGGAAGAGAGCCTGCATGAGGGGGTAGTCCTCGTTCTGCACGGCTTGGAGCAACATGAAACCGAGTCCGGGGTAGTTAAAGACGTACTCCACGAGAATCGCGCCCGAGATGACGAATCCGAGCGACATCGCGAAACCCGTGAGGTTGGGCAACATGGCGTTGCGACCCGCGTACTGCCAGAGGATGCGGCGGGGCTTAAGTCCTTTCGCTCGTGCCATTTTGACGTAGTCCTCCGCCACGACCGTGATCATGTTGTTGCGCATCGTGAGAATCCACCCACCAATCGAAGTGATCAAGATCGTGAAGGCCGGAAGCACGGCGTGCTGCAACACGTCGCCGATGAAGGCCCAATTCCACATTGGAGTGGCCGTTTCGTTGTAGCCGCCGAGGATTGGAAACCACTTGAGCGTGAGAGCGAAGAGCCAGATCGACAGGAGCCCGACCCAGAAATAGGGGAAAGCCGAGATCACGATGAACGTCGGCGGTAGGACGCTGTCGAGGGAACCTCCTCGGCGCCACGCCGCGATCGCGCCGAGACTCGTGCCGAGAATGAATCCGAGGACCGTGCTCACGCCGACGAGTCCAAGTGACCAGGGCAGCGCCTTCATGATCATCGTGGAGACAGGAATCGGGAAGTAGCTGATGGAGATGCCGAGATTCCCGTGCAACGTGTTGTTGACGTATTGAAAGTACGCAGAGATCAGACTCTGGTGCTTGTTAATGCCGAAGGCCGCCTCGAGTGCGTTCAGCGCGCTGGGGTTGATCCGCCCGCGAAACGTGGCCATCATCGATTCGGCGGGATTGCCGGGCATGAGTCGGGGAATGAAGAAGTTCACCGTTAAGGCGGCCCACAACGCTACTAGCAGGAAGCCCAAACGGCGTACTAAAAATCTCATCTCCCCGACTCAGTCCGGCAATCAAGTCTCTACGAAGGTTTCAGATTGTCGAGTACGTAACCCCAGTCAGGCTCGTTGTAAAGACCCGCTTGCGCGTACGGGTTCGTCGCTGTCGGGTACCCCGAGAACTCCCTTGAGTTGTACTGGAACCAGTCGACTTCTTCCAACAAGGGAATGACCGGGTACTGCGTCACCATCACGTTCTCGAGCTTGGACACGATGGCGTGCTGTGATGCTGAACTCGTCGTCGTGAAGTACTGGTTCAACAGTTTGTCGACGGACGGGCTGTTGTAACGCTCCCAGTTCGACGCCGCTGCGGTGCCGATAGGCGCCGAGCTCTTCGAGTACAACCACTGACGCATCTCGTAGAACGGCGTTGGTCCTCCACTCTCCGCGTTGTAGGCGAGTTGGTACTTTCCCGCGTACAGGTTGGCGTAGAACGTGTTCGCCGCGGGTGTCTGCAGCGACGCGTCGATGCCCGCCTTCTTCAGCTCTTGCGTCACGACCTGCATCGAAGCCACCCAGTCGGAGTAGCCGCCGTTGGTGATGATCGTGAGGCTCAACTTCTTGCCGTTCTTGGCGAAGAAGCCGTCACTTCCCATCTTGTAGCCGTCCGCTTCGAGCACGGACTTCGCCTTCGCGACGTTGTAACCCTTGCCGATGCTCGCCACCGCAGCGCTGCTCGTCCACGACGAGAACGTCGGAGAGACGATGCCGTCTTGACTTGCTGGCGGCTCGTAGCCGTACTCGCCAATCGTCGACACCTTCGATCGGTCGATGCTGAAACTGATCGCCTCTCGAACGGCTACGTCACTGAGCGGCTTTACTTTCAGGTTCGGAAAGAGGGCCACGTTGGCGACCGGCGCGAACCAGTACGTGTTGCCGGGCTTCTTCGCGACGTAGTAACTCTTGATGTTCGGGATGAACTGAGAGCCCCACTGCGATTGACCGGTCGCTAAGTACTCGTTGCAGGTGTTGTTTGATAGGAACGCTGGCATGTTGACAGTCCGCACGACAGCCTTGCCGGTCTGCCAGTAGCTTGGGTTCGCCGTCCACTGGATATTTTGTGGCGTGCACTTGGCCATGACGTACCCACCGGTGCCGATCGGCTTCGCGATTGCGTTCGTCACGGGGTTGCCTATCTTGCTCCAGATGTGCGCGGGCACGATGGGGACCTGACCGGCCACGTAGAAGAAGAACGGTACGGCGGCAGCTTTGAAGTTAAAGACGACTTGGTTCGTGCCCTTCGCTGCAACACTTGAGAGAACCGACCACACCGCGTTCACGTCAAGTGCAGTGTTCTTCTTCAGCAAGTTGAACGTGTAGACAACGTCCGCGGGCGTAAAGGCAACTCCGTCAGACCACTTGACGCCAGAGCGAATCGTGAAGGTCAGCGTCTTGTTGCTATTGCTCCAGACGTAGTTCGTCGCGAGCCACGGTGTGACCTTGCCGCTTTGCAACGAGTCGACGAAGTCCAACGTCTCGTAGGTGAGTCCCACGGAGTATGGCGACGACGTCGGAACGAATGGGTTGAACGCGCACGACCATAACGCACCCTGTTCGTTGGCGAGATTGAGCGGCACTTGCGCGGCGGCACTCGCGACTGCGGGTGCCAATACTGAGGGGATCACCGTTAAGCATGTGCTGGCGACAAAGACGAACGCCGTAGCAACAAGACCCCCCTTGAACTTTTTCCTCACGGTGAAACTCCTCCCTTTGAAGAACCCCCGGTTCTTCAGTTCACGTTATGAACTACGAACTACCAACGCCAATCCACGCGAACGTGGAGCGGCGGTCCCTCTTTGCAATTCACGACGTCACAATATGTGAATTTTTCACACTTATCAACCTCAAATTGAGAGAATTTAACAATTTGGACTCATTAGTCGAGAGAAATTTGCATTTTCGGGGTTGGGGTGCCGTCGCGGGCTGCGATCAAAACCCACTTTCCGTCTGATCGATCGACTATTTGGACCGTCTCCCACCTCCCTCGCGTCCACAATGCACCCGTGCGAGGCGAACGATTAGTTAAGCAAACCTAGGCCGACAGCGTGATCTTGTTGAGTCCCGGTGAGGTGTCGATTGGGCGGCCACGAAGTTCCCCGAGGCGAAGGGCGAGCACTTGACCCACGATGACCGCAGCGAGTCCCAAACACCAGTTCGGCATCGACTCGGCGAGGACGATCTCACCATCACAGAGGACCGTGGACCGATCGGGAGGGCGCAGGACCACGGTGCGCATTCCGAAGCTGCGGGACTCGTCGAGTAACTCAGCGCTGACGCTGTCGTTCATCTCGTCGGTGACCACGAGGACGAGCGTTGACCCTTCGCCGTCAGCGCCGATCGGCCCGTGCAAGTAGTCAGCGGCCGAGTACGCCTCGGACCGTATGCCAGTGACTTCGCGTATTTTCAGAGAGATCTCGGAGGCCACGGCTTGCCCGACGCCACGACCGACGACCGTTAGCCCTCCCTCAACGTTCAAGAGCGACGTCGGAAAGGTCGAATCGAGGGCCCACGTCGCGACTCGATCGACCATCTCGGGCAGATCATCGAGACCATCGAGTGGCTCCCCCTTGAGCGCGGCCACGAGTTGTGCGAGTGCGTACCACGCCGTTGAGAAGGTCTTCGTCGAGGCGATCGCGCGTTCAGGGCCGGCGCCCAAATCGATGACCAGCTCGGCTGCTTTCGCGAGTGGTGACGAAATGTCATTAGTCACGACCGCGCTCGGTCGACTCTGCGAGCGCGCCTCTTCGATGACCTGGACCAGTCCGGGCGTCCGCCCGGACTGTGAAATGGCGAGAACTCCTGCTCCGCTCAGTCCGATTGGTTGGTCACCCTCGTACAGCGACGGTGTGGCAAGTGCGACCAGGAGTCCCACTTCTTGACCCGCAAGGTACTGGAAGAAGACGGCAGCGTTGTCCGACGATCCTCTCGCAGCGACGAGCGCGTAGGAAATGTCGCTCCACGACACAGCTACTTCGCGGGCTTGCTCAAGACCAGCTTCGGACCGACGACGAAGAATCTCGCCCTGGGAGCGGATCTCTTCTTCAAAGACTGTCGCCATTCGTCCCCTACTACGACCGTGTCCGTTTCCTACGCACGTAGCGTAGCGGCCTCTTCGGTCGGTGACGTTATGTCTATCGATCGAATAGCTTCACGGCGCCTCGCAAGGTGGCGTCGTTGTTGTTCACGACGATTCGAAACGCCGCGTCGGAAAATTGCGTTAAATCGACGCGTCGTGAATTGCCGCCGCCCAGGTGCACGGTGTCCGCATTGAACTCTTCGACAAAATTGTTCACGGCTCGATGAAGCAATCCGTTCCATCGCCCTTCGTCTTGGGATCGCGCGTACTCGCCCAGCACTCGGTCGTACGACTGGCCCTCGCAAAACACTTCCGCTCCGACGTCACGAATCTTGATGACTTCTCCGTTGGCCACGAGCGCGATCCCGAATCCCGTGCCGAGCGTGAAGACCAACTCGTTACCGGTCCCTTCGCTGCAACCGAGCGCCGCCAATGTGGCGTCGTTGACGACGCGGACGTCCAGGTGACACGCGCTACGAAAGGCCTCTTCAAGATTCGTATTTTGCCATTCGGCCAGGAGTAATGGGTCGATCTCGGAGGTGAATCCTGCGGATCGCGACAGATTGCCCGGCTCGACCACGAGACCTTCACGCATGTCGCCTGGAAATCCCACCCCTACGCGTGAACAACCACTCAGCGCAATCTGTTCGGCAATGAACTCAACCAGACGGCTTGGAGAACAAGGGTAAGGAGTTGCCATTCGAAGGACATCTTCGACCAAGTGACCCCCGGCGTCGACCACGCCGAACTTGATTGTCGTCGCGCCGATGTCCACGGCCAAGACGAGCTCACTCGTCGCAGTTCGCAAATCTGTCACTTGCGAAGTGTACTGACTCGATCGAGGTCAACCTTTCGGCGTCGAAGCCAAAACCACGCGCGATCTAGGATTGGGTGCACACGTGGACTCAGAAACTTCGCCCTCCTCGCCATCACCTACAACTGAGGTTACGTTTCGACCCTCCGCGTTCGCCAGTACGACGGGCATTTTCATCCTCATGGGGGCCGTGACCTCGCTCTTTGGACCGCTCCTCGTGAGCTTCACACATCGCTTTCATCTTTCGCTACCGAGCGCGGGCGCAGCGCTCAGCGTCTACTTCGTGGGCGCAACCCTCGGTGTCCTCCCGGGTTGGCTCGGACTCAAACGGCTCCAAGGTCGATTGGTCCTTTCATCCTCGCTCGTCGTGATCGTCGTCGGCGCGGTCGGCGCCTCGATCTCGCACTCGTGGATCCTCTTCCTGACGAGCGTCTTTCTTGTCGGTCTCGGCTTTGGCGCGCTCGACATCGGACTCAACACGCTGCTCGCTCGAACGGCGCTCAAAGGCAGGGCGCATCGACTTAGTGTGAGCAACGCCGGTTACGGCGTGGGGGCGGTCATCTGCCCACTCGTGATCATCGGACTGAATCCCAGCAACTTTCGATTCCTCTTCGCGGGACTTGCCCTCATTGCGTTGGTGTTGTCGATGTTGAACGGCGGTCTGCACGCGCCGCCCCTTCGCACTGAGGCGCTGCAGCTCGAAATCACGAAGATGAGGGCTCAGCGACGACCTATCCTGCTCACCTTCATCATGGCGTACGTCTTCTACGTTGCCCTCGAGACGAGTTCCTCTGGTTGGATGGCCACGCAGCTCCACGCCGTCGGGTACTCCGAGTCGTCGGGAAGCCTCGTCACGGCTGGGTTCTGGACCGGCGTGGCGATTGGTCGGCTGCTGGGTGATCCGCTCTATCATCGCCTCTCGGAGAAGAAACTCGTTCTCGGTGGACTCGTGCTCGCGACGGTCGTGTGCGCGACGGCCTTCTCGGACACACTCGCGCCGTACGCGTACCCAGTACTCGGCCTCATCGTCGCGTCAATCTTTCCGATGGGGTTGATGTGGTACACGATGCTCTGTCCGCACGACAGCGACGGACTCTCGTTCCTCATCCTCTTCATGATGGTGGGCGGCGTCGCGGGACCCGCCATCATCAGTCTTTTGGTCTCACAGTTCGGGGTGCACGTCGTGCCGTTCACGTTGGCTTCATACGCCGCGATCGACCTCGCGATCTTTATCAGCGCTCTGAGGTTCCGGCCCCTCGTGGTCGGGGGTGCGTCGCTTACGTCACGTTCTACCTGAGAAAGGTGCCAAATTGAACGTGACGTCGACGTACTACCTATTTGATGAAGTGAAGGATCCTTAGCGTTAGGGCGATGAGTTCGTGCCTTGAACTCACCACCACGACCCTCATTCTCGAAATGAGCGGTGAGCAGCCAATCGGAGTTGATGACGGTTCATTGCTGTCAATACTGAATCATCATTGACAGCAATGCGATGGCGACGAGGGCCAAAATCGTGTCGATGGAACGAACCAACTTGCGACCTAGTTCGGGCGACGCGGCGCCGTCACGCGCGATCGTCTGCGCTACGGCGCGCTCTTGCGGGAGCGTACGAGCTTCGAGATGTCCAGCCGCTGCGAGGTAGCAAAAGATCCCCACGCCAATCCAAGGTCTCGCGAGCGACACGGTACTTCCACCGCTCAAGGACATAATGAGTCCCGTTACCGGAAGTACGTGGAGAAAACGCGCTGCCCAGTTTCGCCGTTCGGGAAAGCGCAACGCTTGGGTCGGGGCATCTGCACCGCGAGCAACACTGAGCGCGGCGTGGCGCATGGTCACGTACACGGCGATCGTCGCAACGGCCGCCGCAATATGAATGATGAAGATGACGTCGTAGCCGACGGACGTGGCGATCACGTATCGGTGAGAAGCGTTTCGGCGGCACGATAGGGATCGGTCGTGCCATTGAGGAGTGCCTCAATCTGCTCGTCATAGGCGTCACCGCGCGCCAGTTCCGCCACGCGCGATCGAAGAAGCACGTTCACGACTTTGTCAAGTTCCACTCGAGTTCGAAGCCGACGAGCGTCGTCGAGATACTCCTTGTCAAGGTGAGTACGGTGCTCGTCAATCGCGTCGAACAGCGCCTCAGTCCCGTCGCCAGTCGTCGCGTTCGTTTCAACGATGGGCGGACGCCACGCTCTCGTCCTTCCGAGATCGAGCATCTGTTCGAGGTCTCTCTTCGTCTCCTTGACGCCGGGTCGATCTGCCTTGTTGATGACGAAGATGTCAGCGACCTCCAAGAGACCCGCTTTGTTGGCCTGCATCGAATCCCCCCACCCGGGGTTCGTCACGACGATCGTCGTGTCGGCCGCCGAGGCGATGTCTACCTCCATTTGGCCAACGCCCACCGTCTCGACGAACGCGAAGGGGAAGTTCGCCGCGCCGAGAACGCGAAGGGCGTCGGGCACCGCGAGCGAGAGTCCTCCTAGGTGTCCGCGCGTCGCCATCGAGCGGATGAACACGCGCTCGTTCGTCGCGTGATCCTGCATCCGAATTCGATCGCCCAAGATGGCGCCGCCGGTGAAGGGCGAGCTCGGATCGACACAGAGCACAGCGACTTGATCGAACGATTCCGCGTCTGCGATCTGACCACGTGCCAGCGCCAGCGAGATGAGTCGGTCGGTGAGCGTGGACTTGCCCGCGCCCGGCGGTCCCGTGAGGCCAACGACGTAGGGCGGGGGCGTCGCGTACGCGAGCGACACCGTCGCACGGTGATGCGCGCCTCCAGACTCCACGTAGGTGATCAGTCGCGCCAGCGCGGTGCGCGAACCGTGCTTCGCCTCGTCGAGCAGTACGTCGGGTTCGCGAGCGATCACGCGAACCGATCGATCGTGGCACCGAGCGCACTCAAACGACCAACGAAGTCGTCGTAGCCGCGGTCCATGTGCTCGAGACCCGTCACCGTCGTCTCGCCTTCCGCGACGAGGCCCGCGAGAATGAGCGCGGCGGCGGCACGAATGTCGCTCGCGCGCACTGACGTTCCTTCGAGACGTTCGACGCCGCGGATCATGGCGTGGTGACCTTCGGTGGTGATATTGGCACCGAGACGCACCAGCTCGTCGACGTAGCGGAACCGTCCGACGAACAGGTTCTCGGTGACGACCGAGACGCCTTCGGCGACACTCAACATCGTGGTGAGGAGTGGCTTGTAGTCCGTCGCGACACCCGGATAGGGCAACGTCGCCACGTCGACCGCCTTCAGTCGCTGGCGCGCGCGAACGGCGACCCCGATGCCTTGCTCGTCCACGTCGGCACCCATCGATTCAAGCTTTCGCAACAACATCACCATGTGCTCGGGCTTCGCGTCAATGACGCGGACTTCGCCCCCGGTGATCAGGCCGGAGGCGAGGTACGTCGCCGTCACCACTCGGTCGGTGACGACCTCGTGGTACGCGGGGGTGAGCCGCGCCACGCCGTCGATGGTCAAGAGTGACGTGCCGAGTCCCTGGATCCGAGCGCCCATCGAAAGCAACTGGCGGCCAAGGTCGGCCACCTCCGGTTCGCGCGCCGCGTTGTCGATGATGGTGCGTCCCTCGGCGAGCACGGCCGCCATCAAGAGATTGTCGGTCGCGGTGTGACTCGGGTACTCGAGCGTGACGCGTGTCGCGTGCAAGCGCGGCGACGAAGTGGTCGCGTGAATGGACGTGCGATCGTTGTCGAAGGTGGCGCCCATGGCAGTGAGGCCTTCAGTGTGAAAGTTGATCGGACGTTGGCCGAAGTCGTCGCCACCGGGTAGGGCCATGTTCGCCTCGCCACATCGCGCGAGCAACGGTCCGAGTACGACGATTGAGGCGCGCATGGCCTCGAAGAGGTGCGCCGGCGCGAAGGGATGGAGATCTTCGACTTCGGGGACGACGACGCGAAGTTCGTGCTCGGCCGGTTCCTCGACCCGACAGCCGAGGGCTTCGAGGAGCTCGCCCATCACCTTGACGTCGCTGATGCGTGGCACGTTGGTGAGACGGTGTTCGCCCGACGCGAGGAGACAGGCCGCCATCTCCTTTAAGACCGCGTTCTTCGCTCCGTACGCTCGAACATCGCCGTTGAGCGGACCAGCGGGCTTCACGACGAGAGAACTCACCCCTTAAGTATTGCCGGTTATAGAGATTCGACCAAAGTGCCGTTTGGGGCCAAAAGGCACTGACGAGTACGCTGACGCTGTGCAGCGTCCCACTAGGCCCGATCGCAACCTTGCTCTCGAGCTCATCCGCGTCACCGAAGCTGCGGCGATCGCGGCCGCGCGGTGGTCAGGGCGCGGCGACAAGAACGCCGCCGACGGCGCCGCCGTTGACGCCATGCGCTTCGTACTCGGCGCCGTCGCCATGGACGGCGTCGTCGTCATTGGTGAAGGCGAGAAAGATGAAGCGCCGATGCTCTACAACGGTGAGCTCATCGGTGACGGGCACCCGCCTCAAGTTGACGTCGCGGTCGACCCCGTCGACGGCACGACGCTCACGGCCATGGGTCGAAACGGCGCCCTCGCGGTCATCGCGCTCTCTGAACGTGGCACGATGTTCAATCCCGGTCCCTGTTTCTACATGAAGAAGATCGCGGTGGGTCCGCGCGGTCGCGGGTGCGTCGACATCAACGCGTCGGCGACGGACAATCTCACGGAGCTCTCCAAACGCCTGAAGAAGCCCATCCAAGAACTCGGCGTCGTCATTCTTGATCGCCCGCGCCACGACGAGCTCGTGTTAGAAGTGCGAGAAGCCGGCGCGCGTGTCATATCGATCACCGACGGTGACGTCGCGGGCGCGATCGCGACGGGTTGGCCCAACTCGGGTGCCGACGTACTCCTTGGCATCGGCGGCACACCGGAAGGCGTTATCGCAGCCGCTGCACTGAAAGGTCTGGGTGGCGAGATTCAAGGAGTGCTCCACGCGCAGACGCCAGAAGTCAGATTGGAAGCAGAGGCGCTTGGTTATGATTTCACAAGAGTCCTCAAGACCGACGATCTTGTCGCAAGTGACAACTGCTTCTTCTCCGCGACCGCCATCACTGACGGCGACTTCCTACGCGGTGTTCGTTTCTACGATTTCGGTGCCACCACTCAATCTCTCGTCGTTCGCTCGCGTTCAGGCACCATTCGCACGATCGAAACGTTCCACCGACACGACAAACTCCAAGAGTTCAATTCCGCTGGTCTCTAGCGAAATTAAGGGATTTCTTCGCTTCCTCTCGCCTGTTGCTATGCGCGAGTCGCGGTCGTAGCCTCGAAAGAAGAGGCCGAAAGGCTTCCGCGCTTCGGCGTTGATCATTGGGGGTACATGATGCGAGTCTCGAAACTTTTAGCGTCCAAGGGCCGCGACGTCGCAACTATCTCGAAGGAACGATCAGTCCGCGACGCGCTGGCGCTCTTGAAGGAGCGCCGTATCGGTGCGCTCGTCGTAACGGGTGCCAAGCCCCCGCTCGTCGGTATCTTCTCTGAGCGTGACGCCGTGCGGGCCTTGGCCACGAGTGGCGCGAGCGCC
>Ga0208849_1000548_pt1 | contig 34669 bp, 33 predicted proteins | sample NGESurdeep072012_10_FD_184470 | JGI IMG/M metagenome (GOLD analysis project Ga0208849, IMG submission 184470) | Arctic peat soil microbial communities from Barrow, Alaska - NGEE Surface sample 53-3 deep-072012 (SPAdes) | ecosystem: Environmental > Terrestrial > Soil > Wetlands > Peat ... | reverse complement strand
GGTTTGGGTTGGTCTTCTGGATCGATTTCAAGCGCTTTGTAGGGGATGTTGGGGAGAGGGCCGGATCGCATGAAGAGGGGTTGTTTTCGCGTGAGTCCATTGGGGACAGATGTGATGGAGACGGCTGCGGCCGAGGGGCTGCCCGTATGTAGATGCGTCAGCGCTGCTGACACATCTCTCTCTCTCTCTCTCTCTCTACTCCGGGTTTACTAGGCTCTAGGCCTAGTTTTGGTGCCCGCCGCGGCGCCTTCGATCACTCTCTAGGTAGTACCCACCGCGTCTTTGGGCGTGGTGTCTGTCGTTCTCGGCCGGCTGGCCGGGGGGCCTGTTCGAGTGCCACCAGTCCCTCTCGGGTGGTGCTCGAAGAGGCTCCATCGCGTGCTCCCACACGCGATGGTTCCAGTAGCGCTGAGCGCCGTGGCCTTGACCCAGGGCCACGGCGCTCCCCAACCGCTGTCCATGTCACGGCGATTGACGGTCCTTACTGCTCCGCGCCCTCGCGCGGGCCGTCATTGAACACTCGAGGGGCGCTCCCCTCTTTCCCGGAGGAGACGCCCTGATGAGAAGAGAAGACTCCAACACCCGTCTACGTCTGTTCCGGTCGGAGGGCTCGGGTTGTGCTCGGAGGCGTAGGGGTGCAGTGCCCAGAGCCTGGATCGCGCTCCCGGCGCTCCTGCTTGCCTTCCTCGCGCTCTCCGCCACCCCCGCCCTCGCGGCACCGCAATGGGGCATCACAATGACCCACGCCAACGCCTACGGGCTCCAAGCCGGGGAATGCCCCGGCGGCAAAGAAGCCTACTTCCCCGGCGAACCCGAAAAGGACTGTGGCGTCGATCCCTTCACCGGCAGCGGCACCACCTTCTCTCAGGAAAGCGGCTTCAACACCTACACGCTTACCGTCACTAATGTGGCAGAACGCAGCCCTGGTCCGAGTCCCGGAACCATTCTGTCCTGCGAAGCTGGGAGTTGGAAAGAGAACCCCGCGTTCTCCTATTCTTGGCTACGCAACGGCGCACCGATACCCGGGGCTGAAAGCACCGAATACACACTCACGAACGCTGACGAAGGCGCATTGGTGCAATGCCTCGTCACCGCCTCGAACGTGAGTGGTAGCACTGCACAGGCGACAAACGCTGTCGACGCGGCGCCCGCAGCCACAACCGCTGTGCCCGCGCTAGAACCGGCCTCGACGGTGCACATTCCGCGCGAATCCTCGACCTTGCCTGTAGGGACAACGCTCGAATGTGAACATGGTGAGTGGGCCGGGCAGCCCACCTTCTCCTATCGATGGCTTCGCAACGGCAATGTCATTTCGGGGGCTATGACCGATGGTTACACGGTCACCGCGAGCGACGCTGGAGCAAGCGTTCAGTGCCAGGTGATCGCAGCCAACGCTAGCGGCGCAGTCGCCGCCGACAATCCATTTCCAAGTCCTGTCGGCACGTCAGAACCGGAACCATTCCCTCCATTTTACGAAGGTACAGGACCAGTGATTCCCATCTCCTCGTCCTCCAACAACGAAACGAGCGGTCCCGTAACGGTGGCCGATCAGCTGCCTCCGGGTTTGACGCTGGCCGGCATAAGCGGCCATCCTGCGGCGTCGGGGAGCGGCTGGAGTTGCAAGGCCAACAGCATTGCGACCGGCGTGGACTGCACCAACCCGAGAACGCTGGGGCCGGGCGAGCCTGATTCCCCTCTCACGCTGCATGCCCGGGTTACTACGGGCTCGCCTCTCGGTACTCCGCCGCTCGGCGGTGTAACCGATGTTGCGGCCGTCAGTGGAGGCGGCGCGGAGGCGGCATTGGCCTACGATCCGACGACGATTACTCCAGCAGTGCCGTTCGGGATCGAGAAGTTCAGCACCAGCGTCTCGGACGAAGCTGGCGGGCCGTTTACTCAGGCGGGCGGACACCCCTTTTCGGCCACTGCGACATTCGACTTCAACGCGACCCCGGAATTCTTGGGTCACCTGTGGACCGCTGGTGGCACTCCCAAGGATGTCGAGACCGACTTGCCTCCGGGCTTCATCGGCGATCCTCAGAACGCTCTCACCTGCACAGCCGCGGTGTTGGGAGCCACCGCAGAAGGTGAAACCGGATGTCCCGCCGCCTCGGCCGTTGGCTTCGTGACGGTGAGCGTCAGCACGGGAACCATCGAAGCTGGCAAAGCTAATCCGTTTCCCGAAACAGGTACAAAAACACTCCTCGTCTACAACCTAGAACCCACACCGGGGGAGGCCGCTGCCTTCGGCTTCGTCTACCGGGGAGCGTTCTTTGGCTTGGTGGCCAAAGTGCGGAGTGACGGAGACTACGGATTGACGGTCGGCGACAGTCGGGCGGGGCGAGAACCCACAGAACTGCACGGCCTCCAAGCGCTCAGCCTGACCTTCTGTGGCTACGGAGTCACCGGATATGGCAGCGAAGGCGCTCATTTCGGGCAACCGGCAACAGCGGCTTGTGCCGCCGCCGTTCCCGGTACCAAGCCGTTTCTGACGGGCCCGACACGATGCACCGGCTCCGCCCCTGCGACCACGCTGCGTGCCGACACCTACGAGGAACCGGCCGACTACGCGTCCAAGAGCGTCTACAACGGCACAAACCTAATCAGTGACGCGCCGAGTGCGACCGAATCGTTCGTGGCGGGCTGTAGCGATCTTAAGTTCCAGCCGGAAGTGGAATTCAAATCGAACTCGGGCTCCGAAGGTGGCACCACGCAGGTCGACGAGCCTACCGGCGCCACGTTCGCCCTGAAGGTCCCGCAGACCAACGAAGCGGGCGTGAACGCGACCCCTGAGTTGAAGGACGCGACGGTGACGTTGCCGGAAGGCATGACGGTGGACCCGTCGGCCGCGGATGGTCTGCAGGCGTGCAGCAATTCTCAGTTTGGTTTGGGTTCGACCGTGGAACCCGTGGAACCGGCTGCGTGTCCGTTGGCGTCGCAGATCGGGACGGTGAAGGTCGTCACGCCGCTTTTGGAAAAGCCGCTTGGAGGTCAGGTGTTCCTCGGTGAACCGGAATGCTCGCCGTGCAGTAACAACGATGCCGAAGGCGGCCGCATCTTCAGGCTCTTTTTGCAGGTCCGCTCGGTCGAACGCGGCGTGATCGTCAAGCTCGCCGGCCATGTGACGGCGAATCCGACAACGGGACGGCTGCAAGCAACGTTCACAGATCAGCCGCAGCTTCCGTTCAGCGAACTGCTGTTGACGTTCACTGGGGGTGCGAGGGCTTCGTTGGCTAACCCGCAGACTTGCGGTACGTTCACGACGACTACCGATCTGACGCCGTGGTCGTCGCCCGGCGTGGGTGGCCTGTCGGGTACGGAATCGATCGCGGGCACCCCCGACGCAACGCCGTCGTCCTCGTTCAACGTGGATTGGAATGGTGCGGGTGGCGCGTGTCCAGCGACGATGCCGTTCGGCCCGTCCTTCAGCGCTGGTAGCCAGACACCGACGGCGGGCGCGTCGAGCCCGTTCTCGGTGACGATTGGTCGTGAAGATCGCGAACAGGACCTCTCGGGGATCACGGTGAGCACCCCGCCTGGCCTGTTGGGCAAGATCGCAGGTATTCCTCAGTGTCCCGAAGCGCAGGCGAACGCGGGGACGTGCGGTCCTGAAAGTCAGATCGGCACGACGACCGTGGGTGCGGGTCCCGGTCCGCACCCGTTCTATCTCGGCGGGAGGGTCTACCTGACAGGCCCGTATAAGGGCGAGCCGTTCGGCCTGTCGATCGTGACGCCCGCGGTGGCGGGACCGTTCAATCTCGGTACGGTGGTCGTGAGGGCCGCGATCGCGGTGAACCCGTCCACGGCGGCCCTGACGATCGTCTCTGACCCGTTGCCGCAGTTTGCGGATGGTGTGCAGTTGCGGTTGCGCACGATAAACGTCGAAGTCAATCGTCCGGGGTTCATGCTGAACCCCACGAGCTGCGCACAGCAGGGCGTGGGCGCGGCGATCACTGGAGCGCAGGGTGCGAACGTGAGCGTCTCCTCCCCGTTCGCCGTCGGCGGATGTCAGGGTCTTCCGTTCGGTCCGAGCTTCTCTGCTTCGACGCAGGGGAGCACGAGCAAAGCCAAGGGTGCGAGCCTGACGATCACCGTCAAGTCCGCTGCGGGTCAGGCGAACATCGGCAAAGTCGATGTGCAGTTGCCGAAGGCGTTGCCGGCGCGGTTGATTCCGACGCTTCAGAACGCGTGCACCGAAGCGCAGTTCAACGCCAACCCTGCCGGTTGCCCCGTCGACTCGTTCGTGGGCACCGCTACGGCCGTGACGCCGATATTGAACGCTCCGCTCTCGGGCCCCGCGATCCTGGTGTCCCACGGTGGTGCGGCGTTCCCGGATCTCGAGTTCCTGTTGCAGGGCGAAAACGGCGTGCAGATCGTCCTCGACGGGAAGACGAACATCAAGGGCGGGATCACCTACTCGAAGTTCGAATCGGTCCCCGACGCCCCGATCAGCAGCTTCGTGACGACTCTGCCGGAGGGTCCGCATTCGATCTTGGCGGCGCCCGGCGGCGACCTGTGCGGTAAGAGCCTCGTGATGCCAACGACGATCACCGCCCAGAGCGGCAAGCAGATCATCCAAAAGACCAAGATCACGGTCACCGGGTGCGCCGCTGTGAAGACCAAGCCGTTGACGCGCGCGCAGAAGCTCAAGCGGGCGCTGCACGCGTGCCGGACGAAGTACAAGACGAAGGGTAAGAAGGCGAAACGTCGAGCCTGCGAAACGCAGGCACGGAAACGGTACGGGCCGATCAAGAAAGCCAAGAAGACGAACCGGAGGGGCAAATAGATGCGCAACCAGAGAACCCATATTCTCCCCCGGCTCGTACTCGCTGGACTCACGCTACTGACGACGCTGCTGCTATCGGCCCCATCGGCGCTAGCCTCCGAAGGCTGCCCCAACGAAGCGGTGAGGACGGAATCCAACATCAACCCAACGACGCATGAGCCGTATGACATGGGTCTGCCGGAATGTCGCGCCTACGAGATGGTCAGCCCGCTGGAAAAGCAACAGCACGACGCGGTGACCGTTAGGGAACCTAGCGAATACACACCGATCGCCTCCAACGGTGACAGCATCAAGTGGGAGGGCCAAGGCGATTACGCTGGCGCTGAAAACTATCAAACAACCGGAAGCGGCCCGACCAATCCCTACGTCGCCGACCGCACGGCGAGCGGTTGGGTGACGAGGTCGGCCTACCCGCCCCCCAGCATCATCGCCGGACCGCTTGAGACATTCGGGAACAGTGCAGGAGTCATGTCGGAAAGCCTCGCCACGGAGACTGTTTGCGGAACCCCGACCGTTACAGGAGCGGGTGACGGCCCCAGCGTCAGCTGCGCAGTACGCATGGTCGACGGCGAATGGCTCGCGACCCCCGCCTACACTGACCTAACCAACGAATACGTGGCCAAACTATTCACGCTTGGGGCTTCGCGCAGCGGTGATGTCTACCTGTTTCATGGCGCGAAGGGCGCTCCGTTTGTAGCGGCCGACACATCCTCCCTGTCGGAAAATTGCCAAGGCGAAGGCGAATGCGGCGGCATCTATGCCGTTACCGGGATCGGCACGCAAGCGCCAGCGTTGCATCTCGTGAACGTGGACTCCGAAGGGAACATGATCGGGGCCGAAAGCGGCAACGCAGTCGGAGCGATACCAAGCGGAAGCGCCAATGGAGCCGCCTACCAAGCGATCTCCGCCGACGGGTCCACCATCTCTTTCACCGCGACCCCTAACGGTGGTGTACCGACGCTGTATGCGCGGCGAGACTACGCTGAAACGGTCACGGTCTCCGCACCCGAGTGCGAAGGTAAGTGCGCGCACGAAGAATCAGAGCCGGCAACCTACCAAGGAGCCGCACTAAACAGCAAAAAGATCTTCTTCACCAGCCAACAGCAGCTCATGCCGATGGACGCCGATGAAACCCTGGACCTTTATGAATACAACTTCGGTCGTCCAGCTGGCCACGGGTTGCGTCAGGTCTCCGCTGGCGGTCTAGGGGATGTAACGCCCGGGAGCGGGGCTCGGGTAAGGGGCGTCGTGGCCGTCTCCGAAGATGGCTCCCACGTCTATTTTGTGGCAGAAGGCGTATTGACTTCGCTTCCGAACGGAGTCGGACAGGTAGCCAGCGAGGGCGCGGACAATCTGTATGCCTTCAACACCGACGACGCAGAAACTAAGTTTGTTGCGACACTTGGAGAAAGCGACAAGCAGCTATGGGGCGAATCTGAAACAGCGGGTCGTGGTACGTTCGACACACATCTGGCTCAGGCCACACCGAACGGGCGTTACTTGGCGTTCGATACGTTTCAGGAGGTCATCGGCTCGGGGCCGGAAGCTGACACAAGCGGCGCGCAACAAGTATACCGCTATGACGATCAGACGGGGAAGATCATCCGTGTATCGACGGGGCATCAAGGGTTCGCCGAAAACGGAAACGTTCCCGGTTACAATGCTGTCATCGCGCCAGCGAACGCCCGTGGCCGAGGGGGTGCCGAACCGACAGCCAATGAGGTCGACAGGGCCATCAGCGAAAACGGGCAAACCATTGCGTTCGTCACCGCTGCGCGACTGCAGAACACCGACGAGGCTGGAGGAGCGAATACTTCGTGTAACAACGAGAGCCCGGCTGACAGCGGCGCCGGTTGCGAGGTCTATGTGTGGCACGAATGCTCAACGGAAGCCTGCGGCGATGGCAATACAGGCGAAGTGGCGATGGTTTCCGATGGCCAGAATCCTAAAGGTACTGTCTACCTTGGGATGTCAGCGACGGGCTCGGACGTCTTCTTCCAGACCCCCGCGCAGCTAGTCCCCGCGGACACCGACCAGCTAGGCGACATATACGACGCGAGGATCGACGGTGGCTTCCCAGCGCCGTCCCCGGAAGCGTCGTGCTCGGGCGAAGCCTGCCAGGGGACTCAATCGTCATCGCCAACATTCGGGACTCCGGGAAGTCAATCGTTCACCGGCGGTGGCAATCAAGTCGCCCCTCCGTTCAAGGAAGTCCTCGAACCGAAAGCGAAACGGAAGTCAAAGCCGCTGACGAACGCGCAGAAGCTCACGCGAGCGTTGAAGGTCTGCCGCAGAGACCGGTTCAAGGCCAGGCGGGTGGCGTGCGAGAGGGCTTCTCGGAAGAGGTTTGGTCCCAAACCCAGGGCGAAGAGGAAGAGGTAGGAGCCTGTAGCGCTTCCGTCTTGGTATGATTTCTTGGTAGTCATTCCTACCAAGGGGATCCAATCATGCTTAGCACGGTTTCCGAGAAGGGGCAGATCACCGTCCCCAAGCGTCTGCGTGAACGGCTCGGCATTCATCCTGGGGACCGGCTCGAGCTGGTCGAGGAGGCGGGGCGGCTCGTCGCCACGAAGACCGTCCTCGACGGCGGCGGTCTGGTCGACGCGGTCTACGGCATCCTGAGCCTTGACGTGAGTACCGACGAGGCGATCCGCGCGCTGCGTGGCGAGCCCGATCCCGAGTGATCACAGCCGTCGATACAAACGTTCTGCTCGACGTCTTCGGCGGCGACGCCGAGTTCGGCAGGCGCTCGGCCGACGCGCTCAGGCGCTGCATAGCCGAGGGGAGCCTCCTTGCCTGCGATGTCGTGTGGGCCGAGACCGGCGCCTGGTTTCCGGACGCGGAGGCCGCCGAGAACGCGCTCTCGAGGCTGAGAGTTGACTACTCCCCACTCGCCGCGGCCACTGCGCTGGCAGCCGGCCGTGCTTGGCAGGCATACCGCCAGGCGGGAGGAACGCGCGAGCGCGTGATCGCTGACTTCCTGATCGGAACCCACGCCGCGGCACAGGCAGACAGGCTGCTCACCCGCGACCGGGGGTTCTATCGCAGCTGCTTCGCTGGACTGCCAATCCTCGATCCATCGGACGGCGGTTAACGGGGCGTAAACTGGGGTTGTGGAGCCGGTCTTGGCTGATCCTGCCCCTCGCTGCTTGCGTCGCACGTGTGCTACAGTGGGCTTATGGCGCGTGAGATCACCCAGAGGCAGTTGCGTAACGAGAGTGGCGAGATCATGCGGGAGCTCGATCGGGGCGAATCGTTTGTCGTGACTCGCAACGGTGCTCCCGTGGGAGAGCTGCGGCCGATCCGCCGCCGCCGGTTCGTGCCTGCCGAGGTCGCGATCGCCGCGTTTTCCGGCGTGGGCCATATCGACTACAAGCAGTTCCGTGCCGACATTGATCGTGTCGTGGATCAGGACCCAACGCCGAGGGCCTGGGATAAGAAGTCCGGTGCCTGACGGTCAAAGGCGTCCGCGCGGCCTGCTCGATACCTCAATCGTAATCGACCTCGAGCTGCTCAGCCCGGAGGACCTCCCGATTGAGCTTGCCGTGTCTGCGATCACGATGGCCGAGCTGGCAACCGGTCCAGAGGCCGCGCTCGATCCGCAGGAGCGCGCTCGGCGTATCGTGCTGATCCAGCATGCCGAAGACACGTTCGACCAACTTTCCTTCGACCTCGCGGCGGCACGCATCTACGGGCGCATTTGCGCGGCGGTGGCTGCTGCCGGACGCAAGACGCGGGGCCGGCGGGCGATGGACCTGCTGATCGCGGCGACGGCGCTATCGAACAAGCTCCCGCTCTACACCCACAACCTCGATGACTTCGCCGGGCTCGAGCAGCTACTCGACATCGTCGCCGTGCCTATCCCTGGCCCGCACGCGCCGATCGTCCAGCCAGATCCGTCCGTGCCAGACGAGGCTGGTTCAGGCTGAGTCTGACCCGCCAAGACCTGCGAAAAGGCCGCACGGAGAAAGTACGGCCCCAAACCAAAGGCCAAGAGGAAGGTGCGCCACGCGCGCGGAAAGGGCCACGGGTCGAAGTAATGACTGGTGTGGGACAGTAACCAACGGTTCCTTTACGGTATGGTAAAGGAATGCCGCGGATTTCGAGTAAGCATCAGGTGACGCTTCCTGTGGAGACGTTGAAGCGAGCGGGACTGGAGGTGGGCGACGAGGTTGCGATCGAGGCCGAGGGAGCCGACCGCATCGTCGTCCGCCGGGTCTCGCGCGATATCGAGCGGGCCCTAGGTGTCTTCGACGGCCTGTATGAGCCTGGCTACCTGGATCGGTTGCGCGCTGGGGAGCGGGCGTGAGCGGCTGTGTGCTGGATACCGATGTTGTGATCGCGGCGCTCGACCGGCAGGATTCTCATCACGAGGACGCGGCAAGGGCCGTCAAGGCGATGATCGACGAGGGGACTCCCCTGCTGCTGTCGCTCATCAACTATGCCGAGACGCTCGTGAGGCCGGCCGAAGCGGAGCGTTCTCTGCGGGCTGCCGTGGATGCTCTGGGCGCCTTGGGGATCAAGCTGATCGCTCCCACCCCGGCGATGGCTCTCGCTGCCGCGCGTCACCGCGCTCTGAAGATCAGCCTCGCGGACGGATTTGCACTCGCCACAGCGCAGGCGCACCAGGCGAGTGTCGCCTCGTTCGATCGCCGAGTCCGCCGTGCCCTGCCGAGCGTGGGGCTCGAGCTGGCCGCCTGCATGACCTGAGTGGATATGCGGCCGCTCATCAGGAAACATCTATTGGAAGCTAACTTTCAATAAGTGCTGCATCTATTGAAAGTTGACTTTCAATATCGGTAGCATCTTTGGGCGAGCTGGGCTAGAGCCGGCGCAGGCGCCGTGCCTCACCCCCGCGGCAAAACGGCGAACGCGATCACCGCGTACTGCAGCGCCGCCGCCGCGAGCACGAGCGCGTGGAACACCTCGTGGTAGCCGAACACCTTCGGCCACGGGTTCGGTTTGCCGCTCGCGTAGATGATCGCGCCCAGCACGTACAGCACGCCGCCGGCCGCCAGCCCGGCCACGCCGAGCCAGCCGATCGCCGCGGGCAGCTCGCCGAAGACCGCGGCTGAGACGAGCCCGAGCAGGACGTACACCGCCGCGAACAGCCACTTCGGCGCGTCGATCCAGGCGAGCTTGAAGATCACGCCGCCGAGCGCTCCGGCCCACAGCACGATCAGGATCACGTTCGCCAGCGTTCCCTTCAGCGCGAGCAGCGCGACGGGCGTGTACGTGCCCGCGATCAGCACGAAGATCATCGAATGGTCCAGCCGCCGCATCCAGCGGCGCGGGCCCGGGCGCCAGGTCACGCGGTGGTACAGCGCGCTCGTCCCCAGCAGCCCCGACACCGCCACGGCGTAGATCGTGGCCGCCGCGCGCGCGCGTCCGTCCGAGGCCGCGAGGATCAGGCCGACGCCGCAGGCCAGCGACACGAAGAACGCGTACTGGTGCGAAACCCCACGTAACCGGGGCTTGACCGGCGCTTTGATGCCTTGCAACGCCGCGGGGATCCCAACCGGGCTCACGCACAAACGGTAGCGCGCCCGCCGGCTCTGTGCGGCGCATTTGACATCCGCAGAAAATCTGCCACACTACCGCTTAGATTTAGAAGCACCCCGCAGACACCGGGATTCCTCCGCGACGCGCGTCAAACGCGGTCCGAGGGCTCGGTCAGACCCTTTATCCCCGTCTTTGAAGGAGCACCACATGGGCAAGACCATTGGCATCGACCTCGGCACGACGAACTCGTGCATGGCCGTGCTCGAGGGTGGCGAGCCCACCGTCATCGAGAACTCCGAGGGCGGTCGCACGACCCCCTCCGTCGTCGCCTTCACGGCCTCCGGCGAGCGTCTCGTCGGCACCGTCGCCAAGCGCCAGGCCGTCACCAACCCGCAGAACACCGTCTTCTCGATCAAGCGCTTCATGGGCCGCAAGGAGGCCGAAGTGCACGAGGAGGAGTCGATCGTCCCCTACAAGGTCGTCTCCGGCCCCAACGGCGACGCGCGCGTGGAGGCCGGCGGCGAGCAGCACTCCCCCCCCGAGATCTCCGCGATGATCCTGCAGAAGCTCAAGACCGACGCCGAAGCGTATTTGGGCGAGTCCGTCGACGGCGCCGTGATCACCGTCCCCGCCTACTTCAACGACGACCAGCGCCAGGCCACCAAGGACGCCGGCAAGATCGCCGGGCTGGACGTCAAGCGCATCATCAACGAGCCGACGGCGGCGTCGCTGGCCTACGGCCTCGACAAGGAGTCCGACCAGACGATCCTCGTCTTCGACCTCGGCGGCGGCACCTTCGACGTGTCCGTCCTTGAGATCGGCGACGGCGTGTTCGAGGTCAAGTCCACCGCCGGCGACAACCATCTCGGCGGCGACAACTTCGACAAGGCGATCGTCGACTGGCTCGTCAGCGAGTTCAAGAAGTCCCAGGCGATCGACCTCTCGACCGACCCGATGGCCCTCCAGCGCCTCTACGAGGCGGCCGAGAAGGCCAAGATCGAGCTCTCCACCACGCAGGAGACGCAGATCAACCTGCCCTTCATCACCGCCGACGCCTCCGGGCCCAAGCACCTCGACACGCGCCTCACGCGCGCCAAGCTCTCCGAGCTGACCGCCGACCTGCTGTCGAAGATCGTCGCGCCGGTGCGCCAGGCGATCGGCGACGCCAAAGACAAGGGCGTCAAGGAGATCGAGCACGTCGTGCTCGTCGGCGGCATGACGCGCATGCCCGCCGTGCAGGAGAAGGTCAAGGAACTCACCGGCAAGGAGCCCCACCGCGGAGTCAACCCCGACGAGGTCGTCGCCGTCGGCGCCGCGATCCAGGCCGGCGTGCTCGCGGGCGACGTCAAGGACGTGCTCCTGCTCGACGTCACCCCCCTGACGCTCGGGATCGAGACCAAGGGCGGCGTGATGACGAAGCTGATCGAGCGCAACACGACGATCCCGACGCGCAAGGGCGAGGTCTTCTCGACCGCCGAGGACAACCAGCCCTCGGTTGAAATCCACGTGCTCCAGGGCGAGCGCGAGATGGCCCAGTACAACAAGTCGCTGGGTAAGTTTCAGCTCACCGGCATCCCCCCGGCGCCCCGCGGCATCCCCCAGATCGAGGTCGCGTTCGACATCGACGCCAACGGCATCCTCAACGTCTCCGCCAAGGACCTCGGCACCGGCAAGGAGCAGAAGATCGAGATCAAGTCCGGCTCCGGCCTCTCCGACGAGGAGATCAAGAACATGGTCTCCGACGCCGAGTCCCACGCCGAGGAGGACGCCCGCGCGCGCGAGCTCGCCGAGGCGCGCAACAACGGTGAGAACGCCGCCTACCAGGCCGAGCGCCAGCTCGCCGACCTCGGCGACCAGGTCGACGCCGACTCCAAGGAGCGGATCGAAGCCGCGATCAAGGAGGTCCGCGAGACGCTCGAGTCCGAGGACCCCGCCGCGATCAACGCCAAGACCGAGACGCTCCAGACCGCATTCCACGCGGTCTCCGAGGCGATGTACCAGCGTGCTCAGGAGCAGGGCGCGGCCGCCGGCGATGGCGCCGGAGCGGACGGCGCGGGAACGGACGGTGAGGGCACGTCCGCCGACGAGGAGGACGTCGTTGACGCCGAGGTAGTCGACGAGCCACAGGGCTGATCCTCATGGCCGACACCGAGCAGACGATCGAGGAGCCCACGGAGCCCACCGAGCCCACGGAGTCCACGGAGGACACCGAGCTCGAGGTGGTCGAGGCGAGCGACGAGCAGGCGCTCCAGGGCGACGTCGAGGAGCTGGTCGATGCGGCCACCCAGCGCGACGAGTACCTCGCGCTCGCCCAGCGCACGCAGGCGGACTTCGAGAACTACCGCAAGCGCGTCGCGCGCGAGGCCGCCGTCGCGCTCCAGCGCGGCGTGGCGAAGCTCGCCAAGGAACTGCTGCCCGCGCTCGACAACCTCGACCGCGCGCTCGACGCGGCGGCTAAGGACGACCCGCTGCTCGACGGAATACGCCTCGTGCGCGCCGAATTGAGCGCGGGGCTGGGGCGGGTCGGCGTCGAGTCCTTCGGGGCCGCCGGCGACACCTTCGACCCGGTCGAGCACGAGGCGGTGGCCCAGCAGCCGGTCGAGGGCGCGCCCAGTGGCAGCGTGGTCGAGGTCTACCAGCCCGGCTACCGGCTGGGCGCGAACGTGATCCGCCCGGCGCGGGTGCTCGTCGCCGCATAGCCCAGGGGGTTCGACATGGCATCGCGTCCCGACTACTACAAGACGCTCGGGGTCGACCGCAAAGCGACCCCCGAGCAGATCAAGAAGGCCTACCGCAAGCTCGCGCGTCAATACCACCCCGACCGCAACCCCGACAGCAAGCAGGCCGAGGAGCGCTTCAAGGAGGTCTCCCAGGCCAACGACGTGCTCGGCGACCCCGAGAAGCGCAAGCAGTACGACAGCGGCACCGGGCCGTTTGCCACCGGCGCGGGACCGGGCGGCGGCTTCGGCGGCTTCGGCAACTTCGACTTCGACGCCTCCTCGATGGGGGACATCCTCTCCAACCTGTTCGGGGGCGCCGCCGGCCCGGGCGGCGCGGGCGCGAGAGCGGGCGCCGGCAGGGGCGCCCGGCGGGCGCGCGTGGAGCGCGGCGCCGACCTCGAGGCGCAGGTCTCGATCTCCTTCGACCAGGCGATCGCCGGCGCGCAGATCCCCCTGTCGGTGCCGATGCGCACGACCTGCGGGACCTGCCACGGCACCGGCGCCAAGCCCGGCACGACCCCCACGGTCTGCCCCCGCTGCGAAGGTCGCGGGATCGAGACGCAGGGGCAGGGCATGTTCTCGATCTCCCAGCCGTGCTCGCTCTGCGGCGGCTCGGGGACCGTGATCGAACACCCCTGCCCGACCTGCAAGGGCAGTGGCGCCGTGCGCACGATCAAGCGCCTGCGCGTGAACATCCCCGCCGGCGTGCGCGACGGCGGTCGCATCAAGCTGGCCGGCAAGGGCGAGCCCGGTCCGGGGGGCGGCCCCGCCGGCGACCTGTACCTCCTCGTGCACGTATCGCCCTCCCCTATCTTCACCCGCAAAGGCGCCAACCTCGAGGTCGAGGTGCCGCTCAGCATCCCCGAGGCTTTGCGCGGCGCCGAGGTGCAGGTGCCGACGTTGAACGGCTCCAAGACGCTGCGCGTCCCGCCCGGCACCAAGCACGGCACCGTCCAGCGGCTGCGCGGCGAGGGGCCGGTCAAGCCCAGGAGCGGCGAGCGGGGATCCCAAGAAAAAGGCGATATCCACTACCGCTTCCTGATCGACGTGCCCGACAAGCTCAACGCGGAGCAGGCAGACGCGGTCGAGGCGCTGGCCAAGACGCTCGACGGCAACCCCCGCGCGCGGCTGTTCGAGCCCGCGGCGGCGGCGCACGACGGCGCGGAGGGCTCATGATGGCGCGGCATGGTGAGGTCTCGTGATGGCGCGGCGCGGTGAGATCAAGCGGATCGAGGTCACACGCGGCGCAGGCCACGTGGGACGCATCGAGCTCGAGACCAGTCGCGGCGTGTTCATGATCTCCGTGGCGGCCGAGCTCGCGAACATGCACCCGCAGACGCTGCGCGTGTACGAGGCGCGCGGCCTGATCGAGCCCAAGCGCTCGCCCAAGGGCACGCGCCTGTACTCCCAGGAGGACGTCGAGCAGCTGCGCCGCATCCAGGAGCTGACGGCGGACCTCGGGCTCAACCTCGCCGGTGTGGAGCGCGTCTTGGAGCAGGAGGCCGAGCTCGAGCGGATGCACGCGCGGATCGAGGAGCTCGAGCTGGAGGCGCTGCACGCGCAGGTGCGGCTCGCCGAGGAGCTGGAGGAAGTGCGCCGCTCCTTCCGCGCGGAGTTGACCGTGCCCTATCGTGGCGGGACCGAGATCGTGCGCGTGGCCGACGCCCGCTCGCCTTTCCGCTCGCCACCGTCACAAAGGAGGCGCGATGTCGCCTGACGGAGCCAATCCCGCCGCCGCGCCCAGCCAATCCGAGGAAGAGCAGAGTCCGCTCGAGCGCTTCGGGCGCGACCTGACGGAGATGGCGGAGCAGAACAAGCTCGACCCCGTGATCGGCCGCGACGAGGAGATCCGCCGCGTGATCCAGGTGCTCTCGCGCCGCACGAAGAACAACCCGGTGCTGATCGGCGAGCCGGGCGTCGGCAAGACCGCGATCGTCGAGGGCCTCGCGCGGCGGATCGTCTCCGGTGACGTGCCCGAGTCGCTGCGTGAGCGGCGCGTGATCGCGCTCGACATGGGCGCGCTGATCGCGGGCGCCGCCTACCGGGGTGAGTTCGAGGAGCGGCTGAAGGGCGTGCTCAAGGAGGTCTCAGAGGCGCAGGGCGCGATCATCCTGTTCCTCGACGAGCTGCACACGATCGTCGGCGCCGGCGCGGCCCAGGGCTCGGTCGACGCCTCCAACCTGCTCAAGCCGATGCTCGCGCGCGGGGAACTGCGCGCGGTCGGCGCGACGACGCTCGACGAGTACCGCAGGTACATCGAGAAGGACGCGGCGCTGGAGCGGCGCTTCCAGCCGGTGACGGTTGGCGAGCCATCGGTGGCGGACACGATCGCGATCCTGCGCGGGTTGAAGGAGCGCTACGAGGTCCATCACAAAGTCCGCATCCAGGACAGCGCGCTGATCGCCGCCGCGACGCTCTCACACCGCTACATCGCCGACCGCTTTCTCCCCGACAAGGCGATCGACCTGATCGACGAGGCCGCCTCGAAGATTCGGATCGAGATCGACTCGCTGCCGACGGAGATCGACGAGGTCGACCGTCGAGTGATGCAGCTCGAGATCGAGCTGACCTCGCTGCGCAAGGAGAAGGACTCCGCCTCGAAGGAGCGCCGCGAGGCGATCGAGCGCGAGCTGGCCGAGCTGAAGGAGCGCTCGCAGACGATGAAGGCGCAGTGGCAGAAGGAGAAGGATGCGATCAAGGGAGCCTCCGATCTGAAGGAGCGCCTCGAGCAGGCCAACAGCGAGATGGAGCGCTCCGAACGCGAAGCCAACCTGCAGCGCGCGGCCGAGCTGCGCTATGGGGAGATCCCGGCGATTGAAAATGAGTTGGCCGCCTTGGAGGGCGGCCCGGATGGGTTTCGTAGTGAGGGGCACAACGGGAGCGGCGAGCTGGGGGAGGGTGGAACCTCGACGGTTGCCGCTGGGGGTGGCGAGGCTCCGGTGTTCTTGAAAGAGGAGGTCGACGCCGACGACGTCGCCGAGATCGTCGCGCGCTGGACCGGCATCCCGGTCAGCCGCCTGCTCGAGGGCGAAACGGAGAAGCTCGTGCACATGGAGGAGCGCCTGCACGAACGGGTCGTCGGCCAGGACGAGGCGATCGAGGCGGTCGCCTCCGCGCTTCGCCGCTCGCGCGCCGGGTTGCAGGACCCCGACCGCCCGATCGGCAACTTTCTGTTCCTCGGCCCGACCGGCGTCGGCAAGACCGAGCTGGCGCGAGCGCTGGCCGATTTCATGTTCGACTCCCAGGACGCGATGATCCGGATCGACATGAGCGAGTACATGGAGAAACACTCCGTCTCGCGCTTGGTCGGCGCGCCCCCCGGCTATGTCGGCTACGAAGAGGGTGGCCAGCTGACCGAGGCCGTCCGTCGCCGCCCCTACAGCGTTGTGCTGCTCGACGAGATAGAGAAGGCCCACGCCGATGTGTTCAACACGCTCTTGCAGGTGATGGACGACGGGCGCCTGACCGACGGCCAGGGCCGCACGGTCGACTTCAAGAACACCGTGTTGATCATGACCTCCAACATCCCGCTCGCCGCGAGCCTGGATGGCGCTGCCGGCGCGTCGGCCGGCTCGGCGGACTCCGGCTCGGCCCACGCCGATGCCCAGCTGCGCGCGGGTCTGCTCGACTACTTCAAGCCCGAGTTCATCAACCGCCTCGACGACATCGTCCGCTTCCACCCCCTCACGCGCGAGCAGATCTCCGAGATCGTCGACCTCCAGGTCGCCCGCGTGATCGACCGTGTGGCAGAGCGTGGCGTCGAGGTGACGCTCACCGCCGACGCCCGCACGCTGCTAGGTAACCTGGGCTACGACCCCACCTATGGGGCGCGACCACTGCGGCGGGTGATTCAGAAGCAGCTCACGGATCGCCTCGCGCTTGCGCTGCTCAAGGGGGAGCTACACAGTGGGGATTCCGTCACCGTCGACGCGCGGGACGGCCAGTTGGCGCTGGATGTGACGGCAGCGCGGGCGACCGCTACCGCGACGTAACTGTCAGGCGGCGGCCAGTTCGGCCGGCAGCGCTCTGGCTACCGCCCGGCGCTGGGGCTCGTCGAGCCGTCCTACCAGTCGGCGGATCTCCAAGGCGTCGTTAAACGCCTGAAAGAAGGCGCTGTCGGAGGTGTTCGGGAGCGGCTGGCCCAGGGTCTCCTCGAACCACTGTGCCACTTCCGCCCAGCGCCACACCTTCATGCGTCCGCCCAGGTCCCCGGCGGCAGGAGGGAATCCGCCAGGTCCGCGCTTGCCGTTGACCAGCAGCCTGATGCTCTCCGGCGTGCGACCGGCACGCGCGGCGATGTCGCTCATGCTGGCCAGGTCGTACTCGTGAACACGAATCACGGTCGCCTCCGGTAGGGCGCTCGTCAGTTCGCTCAGCGCCGTCGCGAGCGCGTCCGGAAGGCTCGGGGCGATGCGGTCGAATTCGTACAGGAACGAGCCGTCCTCGTCCGGTCCCATGAGCGAAGCTTCGTCGATGCGGTCATACAGGTCGATCGACAGATCCTCCAGCGTCCTGCCGGGGGCTAGAAAGCAAATTGTGAAGGTGTGCTCCTTCATTTGTCTCAACGTAGCATGCCTGTTGTGAACTGCCAACACCAAATGGCGATCCGCGATCCGGTACAACGGACGTTGAGCGTGCCGGCGCGGCGCGCGACCCGCCACAACGGACGGAGGAGCCCCATGCCCACATACATCATGCTCAGCACCCTCACCCCCGAGGGCGTGCAGACGGTCAAGAACAACCCGCAGCGCATCAACGAGGTCAACAAGGAGGTCGAGCAGCTCGGCGCCACCGTGACGGCGCAGTGGGCGACGCTCGGGCACGTCGACTTCATCTCGGTCGTCGAGGCGCCCGACGAGGGCACGATGGCGCGCGTCTCGCTCGAGCTGGGCTCGCGCGGCACCGGGCGCTACGAGACGCTGTCGGCGATCCCTATCGATGAGTTCATCGCTTCGCTCTGACGTGAAGGTCCTCGTTGTCGGCGCCGGTGGGCGCGAGCACGCGATCGTGCGGGCGCTGAAGCGCTCGCCCCAGCAACCCGAGCTGCTGTGCGCGCCCGGCAACGCCGGCATCGCCGCCGATGCTTGCCTCCTGGATGTGTCCATCGATGACGTGATGGGTATCGCCAGGCTTGCAGAGGTTGAAAACGTCGATCTGGTGGTTATTGGACCGGAGGGTCCGCTTGTCGGTGGACTCGCTGACACGCTCGCTTCGATGGGCATCGCGGTCTTTGGACCGAAGGCCGCCGCCGCAAAGCTCGAGGGCTCCAAGGCGTATGCCAAGGAGATGATGATCGAAGCGAAGGTCCCGACAGCCGGCTTTGAACTGGTTGGCACCGTAGAGGAGGGAATGGCTGCGATAGATCGTTATCCGGTTGTTCTGAAGGCCGACGGGCTTGCGGGAGGCAAGGGTGTGGTCATCGCACAGAGCGAGCGGGAGGCTCGCGACACGCTGGAGGATTTCTTGGTGGCGCGTCGCTTCGACACGCGGATGGTGGTGGTCGAGGAGTTCCTGGCTGGCGAGGAGCTCTCGCTGCTCGCGCTGTGCGACGGCGAGCGTGCCGTGCCGATGGCCTCCGCTCGTGACTACAAGCGGATCGGCGAGGGCGATGAGGGTCTTAACACCGGTGGTATGGGTTCTTACTCCCCGGTTGCGGGCTTCGACGAGCAGGTTGTGAGCGAACTCGCCGCCGCCGTGCACCAGCCGATCGTCGATCTGATGCGTAAACGCGGCACCCCGTTCCACGGTGTCCTCTATGCCGGTCTGATGCTCACATTCCAGGGACCGCGCGTGCTGGAGTACAACGTGCGTTTCGGCGACCCCGAGACGCAGGCGGTGTTGCCGCGGCTGCGCTCGGATCTGCTTGACGTCCTGCTCCGTGCTTCGCGCCCCGGGGGACTCGAGGGCCTGCGGTTGGAGTGGTCGCCCGACTCGGCGGTAACGCTCGTACTGGCAAGCGCCGGCTATCCCGAGTCCTCCTCCTGCGGCGATCTAATCGCGGGCCTTGAGCAGGTGCCGGAGACGATTGAGGTGACGCACGCCGGCACGGCACGCACCGCCGCGGGCGTGGTCACGGCCGGCGGGCGCGTGTTGAACGTGACCGCGCTCGGCCCCGACCCCGAATCCGCCCGTGACGCGGCGTATGCTGCCGCCGAGATGATCTCCTTCGAGGGCATGCAGCTCCGACACGACATCGCCGCGCGCGCGGTGGGGATTGCGGAGGGACCGCGCGCCGTGGAGGGAGCGGCATGAGTGAGCGCGAGGTGCCGGGACTCTCGCTGGCGCCGGAGCCGATGCTTCAGGCCGAGGTGCAGGCGCAGCTCGACGACATCGATGTCGACGCGCCGCGCGTGGGCATCGTGATGGGGTCAAAGAGCGACATGGAGGCGATGGAGAAGGCGGCGCGCGAGCTCGAAGAGCGCGGCATCCTGCACGAGCTGCGGGTGATGTCCGCGCACCGCGAACCGGACGTGGTCGCCGACTACGCCAAGAACGCGCGCATGCGCGGCTTGCGCGCGATCATCGCCGGCGCCGGCATCTCCGCGGCGCTCCCCGGCGCCGTCGCCGCACACACCGACCTGCCGGTGATCGGCGTGCCGCTCTCCGGTCGCCTGACCGCCGCCGGCGGCCTCGACGCGATCCTCTCGATCGTGCAGATGCCCCCGGGCGTGCCCGTCGCCTGCGTGGGCCTGAACAACGCGCGCAACGCGGCGATCCTCGCCGCGCAGATACTGGGTGCCTGAGGCATGACGGCCATGCCGCATGACTAGAGAAAAGCTGATGGGAAGGGCCGTGCTGCATGCGGCACGGCCGGGGGGCGCCGCATGCGGCGCCCCCAGAAGCCGCACATGTGCGCCTCCACCGGACGGTGCATGCACCGTCCGGCCGATCGTCGCATGCGACGATCGGGATAATGAATAGGTGATCCCCCGCTACACCCGCCCCGAGCTCGGCCGTCTATGGACGGACAAGGCTCGCATGGAGACCTGGCGCCGGGTGGAGATCGCGGCCTGCGAGGAGCTGCCTGGCCTGCTCGGTGCCGGGGAGGGGCCTTCATCACAGGAGCTGGAGGCGATCCGCAGGGCGACGTTCACGGTGGAGGCGGTCAACGAGCGCGAGCAGCTGACCGACCACGACATGGCCGCGTTCGTCGACGTGCTTGCCGGATCGACGGGTGAGGCGGGCCGCTGGATCCACTTCGGGCTGACCTCCTCGGACGTGCTCGACACCGCGCTCGCGCTGCAGTTGCGCGCCGTCGGCGAGGTGATCGTGCCCGGCGCGCGCGAGCTTGCCGGCGCTCTGGTCACACGTGCACGCGAGCACGTGAGCACGCTGTGCGTGGGCCGCACGCACGGGGTCCACGCCGAGCCGACGACCTTCGGGGTGAAGCTCGCGGGGTTCGCGTTCGAGGCCCATCGCAACGCGCTGCGCTTGGAGCGCGCGTTCGCCCAGGTGGTCGTCGGCGCGATCTCCGGCGCGGTGGGAACGTACGCGGCGACCAGTCCCGAGTTCGAGGCCCGCGTGCTGGAGCGCCTGGATATCAAACGCGAGGACGTTTCCACACAGGTCGTCGCGCGCGACCGCCACGCCGAGCTGTTGAGCGCGATCGCGCTCGCGGGGGCCGGCCTGGAGCGTTTTGCGACCGAGATCAGGCAGCTGCAGCGCACGGAGGTGCGCGAGGTCGAAGAGCCGTTCCGCGCCGGGCAGAAGGGCTCCAGCGCGATGCCGCACAAGCGCAACCCGATCAAGAGCGAGCAGATCTCCGGGCTTGCCCGGGTGTTGCGCGGCAACGCCCAGGCGGCGCTGGAGAACGTCGCGCTGTGGCACGAGCGCGACATCTCCCACTCCTCGGTCGAGCGCGTGATCCTGCCCGATTCGACGATCCTGCTCGACTACTTGCAACATCGCACGATCGCGCTCGTGGAGGGCATGAGGGTGAACGAGGAGCGGATGCGCGAGAACCTCGAGCTGACCCACGGCGCGCTGTTCTCTCAGCGGGTGCTGCTGGCGCTCGTGGAAGGGAATCCCGCCCGCCCCAGGATGACCCGCGACGACGCCTACCGGATCGTCCAGGAGCTGGCCCAGCGCGCCTGGGACGAGGGCACTCCCCTGCGCGAGCTGCTCGCGAACGACGAACGCGCGGCCGGCCTGGACCTCGAGCAGATCTTCACCTACGACCACTACACGCGCCACGCCGATGAGATCGTCCGGCGCCTCGACGGGATATCTTCCGGCTCATGACCACCCTCGTCGACCTGCCGCTGATCGCCAAAGGGAAGGTCCGCGAGATGTACGCGCTGGGTGACCAGTTGCTGATGGTCGCGAGCGACCGGATCTCGACCTACGACGCGGTCCATCCGACGCCGATCCCCGACAAGGGCAACGTGTTGACCGGCCTGTCGAGCTTCTGGTTCCAGATGACCGGCCAGATCGTCGCCAACCACCTGATCTCCGCGACCGACGGCGTCCCGCGAGAGGTGCGCGGCCGGGCGCTGGTCGTGCGCAAGCTGCGGATGCTGCCGGTCGAGTGCGTCGTGCGCGGCTACATCACGGGGTCGGGCTGGAAGGACTATCAGGCGACGGGCACGGTCTCGGGGATCGAGCTGCCGCCGGGGCTGCGCGAGTCAGAGCAGCTGGGAGAGCCGATCTTCACGCCGAGCACGAAGGCCGACGTCGGTCACGACGAGACGATCGACTTCGAGCAGGCCGTTTCGCTCGTCGGCGACAGGGCGCTGATGGAGCGGGTGCGCGACGTGTCGATCGAGCTGTACTCGTTCGCGGCCGAGCACGCACGCGAGCGCGGCGTGATCCTGGCCGACACGAAGTTCGAGTTTGGGCTGGACGAGGATGACCAACTGGTCGTGGGCGACGAGGTGCTGACGCCCGATTCCTCGCGCTACTGGCCGCTTGACACGTACGAGGTGGGCAGAGGCCAGCCGAGCTTCGACAAGCAGTACGTGCGCGACTGGGCCGCCGGCAGCGGCTGGGACAAGCGTCCGCCCGCGCCGGAGATCCCCGAGGATGTCGTCGCGGGCACGCGCGCGCGCTACGTCGAGGCCTACGAGCTGATCACCGGCGAGCCGTTCACGGCGTGGCTGCGGCGGACGGACACCGGCGCATGATCAGGGCGCGGGTGCTGATCCGTCCGAAGGCCGGCATCCTCGATCCGCAGGGCGAGGCGGTGCAGCGCGCGCTGCCCGCGCTCGGGTTCGCGGGCGTGGCCAACGTGCATATTGGCCGACTGGTCGAGCTCGACGTCGAGGACGCGGCGCAGCTGGAGTCGATGTGCGAGAAGCTGCTCGCAAACCCGCTGGTCGAGGACTACGAAATCGTGATCGCGTGAGGGTCAGATCCGATCTGGGACGCATGTGACGGGTGCCGGAGGGCCGAGGAAGCAGGGCCGAAGCCTTGGTGGGCCAAGGCGAGGACCGATGACGCAGACCGATCGGAGATCGGCCGGCGCCGTGTCCCAGTGTTCCAGATGAAGTTCGGTGTTCTCCAGTTCCCTGGGTCTTGCGATGAGGTCGACGCGCTGCACGCCGCCCGGCGCGTGGGCGACGCGGAGCTGTTGTGGCACGGCGATCGCGACCTGAAGGGCGCCGACGCGATCGTGGTGCCGGGGGGCTTCTCCTACGGCGATTACCTGCGCGCGGGAGCGATCGCGCGGTTCGCGCCGGTGATGGAGGCGGTGATCGACTTCGCGGGCGACGGTGGCTTGGTGCTGGGGATCTGTAACGGCTTTCAGGTGCTGTGCGAGGCGCACCTGCTCCCCGGCGCGCTGCTGGGAAACGCGAATAGGCGCTTCACATTCAGGCAAGTCGAGCTGGAGGTCCTGAACAGCGGCGGTTCGTTCACCCGCGCGTGCGCCTTGGACGAACGGCTGAGCATCCCGGCCAAGCACGCATGGGGGCGCTACTACGCAGAGCCGGAGACGCTTGCGGCGATGGATCGCGCCGGGCAGGTCGTGCTGCGCTACGCAGCGGCTGAGAACTTCAACGGCTCGGTGCACGACATCGCTGGCGTGAGCAACGAACGCGGCAACGTGTTTGGGCTGATGCCCCACCCGGAGCACGCGGTCGCGAGCTTGATCGGAGGCTCGACGGATGGGTTGAAGATCTTCGAGTCGATGCGGATCACGGTCGAGGGCGCGCGTGTCTGAGAATCATCCGCCGGCTGTGAGCATCGAGACCGTGAGCGCCCCGCCCGCGCCGAGCGTCGAGGACGCGCTTGCGCTGGGCCTGACGCGAGCGGAGTACGAGCTTGTGTGCGAGAAGCAGGGTGGCTCGCCGAACCAGGTGGAGCTGGCGATGTACTCGCTGCTCTGGAGCGAGCACTGCGCGTACAAGCACTCGAAGAAGCTGCTGCGGACGCTGCCGACGGAGGGCAGGCACGTGGTGATGGGCCCGGGCGAGAACGCCGGCGCGGTCGATGTCGGCAACGGTCTGGTGTGCGCGTTCAAGGTCGAGTCGCACAACCATCCGAGCGCGGTCGAGCCGTTCCAGGGAGCCGCGACGGGTGTCGGGGGCATCTTGCGCGACATCTTCGCGATCGGCGCGCGCCCGATCGCGGTACTCGACTCGCTGCGCTTTGGCGAGCCCGGCGGGAGCGCGATCAGAGATAAAGACGCTGGTGATGAAGATGCACAAAGCATTGCGAACGCGCGCGCGCGTACGCGCACACACGCACGCGCGCGGTTCTTGCTCGATGGAGCGGTGAAGGGCATCGGCCATTACGGCAACTCGATCGGCGTGCCGACCGTCGGCGGCGAGGTCTACTTCGAGGGGCCCTACGAGCAGAACTGCCTGGTGAACGCGATGGCGCTGGGACTCGGCGAGCGCGAGAAGCTGGTGCGCAGCGCCGCGGCGGGCGTGGGCAACACGCTCCTGCTGTTCGGCGCGCGCACGGGGCGCGACGGGATCGGCGGCGCCTCGGTGCTCGCCTCGGCCGAGCTGGGCGACGCGGACGCGGACGCGGACAAGCGCCCGACGGTGCAGGTGGGCGACCCGTTCGAGGAGAAGAAGCTGCTGGAGTGCTCGCTCGAGCTGCTCGAGCGGGGGCTGATCGTGGCGTTGCAGGATCTCGGGGCGGCGGGACTGACCTCCTCGGCCGCGGAGATGGCGTCGAAGGGCGAGCTGGGGATCGACCTCGACGTCGCGCGCATCCCCCTGCGCGAGCAGGGGATGGAGCCGTTCGAGGTGATGGTGAGCGAGTCCCAGGAGCGGATGCTCTGCGTGGTCGAGCCGGCGAACGTGGACGCGGTGATCGCGCTGTGCGAGAAGTGGGAGGTGAACAGCGCCGCGATCGGCACGGTCACCGAGACGCGCCGGATGCGGGTGTTCGACGGGGAGGAGCTCGTCGGGGACATGCCCGTCCGCGCGCTCGTCGACGACTGCCCGCTCTACGACCTGGCGCCGGTGAAGCCCATCGAGCCGATCTATGCGACGCCCGCGGCGACACTGGCGGAGGACGCCTCCCCGCGCGAGACCCTGCTGGCGCTGCTGGGATCGCCGAACATCGCCTCGCGCCGGCCGCTGTTCGAGCAGTACGACGCGATCGTCCAGTCGCGCACCGTGCGCAGGCCCGAGCAGGCCGACGCCGCGGTGCTGGCGCTCGATTCAGAGCCCTACCCCACCGCAGACCCCCGTTCCACCGCGGACCCCCACCCCACCGGCGCGGACCGGCCGATCCCCGCGCTGGCGGTGAGCATCGACTGCAACGGCCGCCGCGTCGCCGCCGACCCGTACACGGGCACGGTCGAGGCGGTGCTCGAGTGCGCCGCGAACCTCGCGTGCGTCGGCGCGGAGCCGCTGGGGACGACGAACAACCTCAACTTCGGCAACCCCGAGAAGGGCCACATCGCCTGGCAGTTGACGGAGTCGGTCAGGGGCCTGGGCGACGCTTGCCGCGCGCTGCAGGCGCCGATCGTGGGCGGGAACGTGTCGCTGTACAACGAGGGTCAGACGAGCGGCCCGATCTACCCGACGCCGGTGATCGGGATGGTCGGCCGCCTGCCCGACGCGCGCCGCGCCGGGCGGATCGGCTTCGTGCGCGAGGGCGACACGATCGCGATCGTGGGACCGTTCGCCCCGTCGCTGGCCGCGAGCGAGCTGGCGAAGCTGCGCGGCGAGCCGCTGCCCGACGGGCTTGCGGCGATCGACATCGAGGCGGTCCGCGCAAGCCAGATCGCCGTGCGCGAAGCCGTGCGCGCAGGGGCACTGGCGAGCGCCCACGACATCGCCGAGGGCGGCGCGGCGATCGCGCTGGCCGAGTGCGCTCTGGCGGCGGGCCTGGGGGCGAGCGTTGAGTTGGATGCGATCGCAACCGAGGTTACGGACAGCTTGTTCGGCGAGGGTCCGGGGGGTTTCGTGGTGAGCGGACGCGAGCGCGCCGTGCGCGAGCTGGGCGAGCGCGTGCCGGTGCGAGTGATCGGCACGGTCGGCGGCGATGCGCTGCGGATCGAGCTGCAGGGGCAGACGCTGAGCGCGACGCTCGCCGAGCTGGCCGAGGCCCACCAGGCGCTCGCGGTGTTGTTCGGGTGAGGGCTGCTAGCGTGAAAACAGCGATGGCTTCTTTAGAAGGGCCCATCCGCCCGGGGGCCACCCAACCGATGGGGCCCGAGGTGGAGGACCGCGACGGACCGCGCGACGAGTGCGGTGTGTTCGGCATATTCGCGCCGGGCCACGAGGTTTCGCGGCTGTCGTACTTCGCGCTGTATGCGCTCCAGCACCGCGGGCAGGAGTCGGCGGGGATCGCGGCGGCCGACCGCGGCGGGCACATCATCACGCGCCGCGAGCTGGGGCTGGTCAACCAGGTGTTCTCGGAGAACGACCTGAGCACGCTCGCGGGCGAGCTGGCGATCGGCCACGTGCGCTACTCGACGACGGGCTCGAACGCCTGGGAGAACTCGCAGCCGGTGCAGCGCTCCGTCGGCACGCGCGGCTCGCAGCGCGAGGTGGCGCTGGCCCACAACGGCAACCTGATCAACGCCGTCGAGCTGCACAACGAGCTGCTGGCGCAGGGGGTCACGTTCAGCTCGACCTCGGACTCGGAGATCATCGCGGCGCTGATCGCGACGCATCCGGCCGAGCGCGTGGAGGACGCGATCGCGGAGGTGCTGCCGCGGCTGAAGGGCGCGTTCTCGACCGTGGTGATGACGAAGGACCGCGTGGTCGCCTTCCGCGACCCGCACGGGCTGCGCCCGCTCGCGCTGGGGGCGCTCCCTCCTTCCGAGCCCACCCACCCAGGCGAGCCGGCCGGCGTCACCCCCATGCCACCAGCCGACACCCCCACGCCACCAGCCGGGGACCCGGACGGCCGGGTGTCCGAGGGGACGGATCGGCCGGAGGACAGAACGGTGCGCTACTGCGTGGCGAGCGAGTCGTGCGCGTTCGACATCATCGGCGCGAAGTACCTGCGCGACGTGCAGCCGGGCGAGGTGGTGACGCTGAGCGAAGAGGGCTGCTCCAGTAAACAGGTGGTGCAGGGCGCACGCAAGGCGTTCTGCGTGTTCGAGTACATCTACTTTGCCCGCCCGGACTCGCGCATGAACGACCAGGTGCTGCAGGTTGCGCGGGGGCGCATGGGCGAGCTCCTCTGGCGCGAGGCGCCGGTCGAGGCCGACCTGGTGATCGCGGTGCCGGACTCCGGCAACCCGGCGGCGCGCGGGCTGGCGCGCGCCGCGGGCCTGCCCCAGGACGATGGCTTCGTCAAGAACCGCTACGTCGCGCGCACGTTCATCCAGCCCGGCCAGGAGCTGCGCAAGCACGGGCTGCGCTTGAAGTTCAACCCGCTGCCGGAGGTGATCGCGGGCAAGCGGCTGGTCGTCGTCGACGACTCGATCGTGCGCGGCAACACGACCCGTCAGATCGTGCAGATGCTGCGCGACTCGGGCGCCGCGGAGGTGCACATGCGGATCTCCGCGCCGCCGATCAAGCACCCCTGCCACTACGGCATCGACATGTCAACGCGCGAGGAGATGATCGCCCACAACCGCACGACCGCGGAGGTCGCCGCCGAGCTGGGCTGTGACTCGCTGCACTATCTCTCGCTGGCGGGTGTCTACGAGGCGGTCCGCGGCACGCGCGCCACCCACTGCGACGCGTGCTTCACCGGCGAGTACCCGCTCGCGGGCAGCGATGGAGCCGCCGGCAAGTACTCGCTCGAGGAGGACAAGGTCCCGACGGGGCCTTCGCTCCCCCTCGTGCGGGCCTAGATTCTCCAGCTCCCTGACGGCCGAAGAGCAAGCGAGGCAAGGACGCAGGGAGCGTGGCGTGCTGTGCACGCGAGCGACCGAGGACACGGCGTCGCGCCGCTATTCGGTCGTCAGGGAGTCGCGCGCGCCGGAGGCGTCGTTGTGGCGGTTGTTATAGGGACGGCTGGTGATGATGTCGCCGCGTCGGCCCGGCCGGAAGGCGTTCGCCAGGGCGGCGAGGATGACGATCGCGACGATGATGGCTGCAAACATGGGAACCTCGATTCGATTGTTGCTCCCCACCCTCGCCGTCCATTGAACAACCGACGGGTACGTGTCTCTGTGAGTTGAGTCACACCGCCCCCCATCCGCTGTTAAGCGCCCGGACCGTTATCAAGCGCCCGGCCGGTATGGTCCCGCGCGTGCAAGAGCAACTGCCGATTGCCGTGCTCGTATCGGGTACAGGCACGAACCTGCAGGCGCTGCTCGAGACCGTGCACGGGCACGAGGCGCAGGTCGTGGCGGTGGCGTCGAGCGTCGCGGACGCCCCCGCGCTGGCGCGCGCCGCCGCGCGCGGGGTGCCGACGGGCGTCTTCCCCCGGGTGCAGTACCAAGACCGCAAGACGCGCGATCGCGCGATGGCGGATTGGCTGCAGGAGCGCGGCGCGCGGCTGGTCGTGCTCGCGGGATACATGGAGCTGCTGGGCGAGGACTTCCTCGCGCGCTTCCCGGGCGCGGTGATCAATGTGCACCCTTCGCTGCTGCCGGCCTTTCCGGGGCTGGAGGCGATCGGGCAGGCGCTGGCGTACGGGGTGAAGGTCTTCGGCGTGACCGTGCACTTCGTCGACGCGGGCGTGGACTCCGGGCCGGTGATCCTGCAGCGCGCGGTCGAGTTGCAGCACGCGCGCGATCCAGAGGAGGTGCTGGCGGCGTTGCGGCCCCTGGAGCACGCGCTGCTGCCGCAGGCGATCAGGCTGTTTGCGCAAGGTGCGCTGAGCGTGGACGCAGAGAACCCTCGCCGAGTCGTGCTCGATGGGTAGGCTCTGAGGATGGCAGGCAACGGTGAGCTCGCGACGACCGGATCGGGTGCGGGACTGGAGCGCGCCGCGCCCGGCGAGGTGCGCGTGCGGCGGGCGCTGCTGTCGGTCTCCGACAAGGAGGGCATCGTCGACTTCGCGCGCGGGCTGGCAGAGCTGGGCGTGGAGATCGTCTCCACCGGCGGCACCGCGCGCGCGCTCGCGGACGCAGCGATCGTGACGCGCGGGATCGAGGACTTCACGGGCTTTCCCGAGATCATGGACGGGCGCGTGAAGACGCTGCATCCGCGGCTGTACGCGGGCCTGCTGGCAAGGCGCGACGACGAGATGCATCTGCGCGCGGCGGCCGAGCAGGGGATCGAGCAGGTCGATCTGGTGTGCGTGAACCTGTACCCGTTCGAGCAGACCGTCGCGCGCGGTGACGCGGACGAGCAGGAGATCATCGAGAACATCGACATCGGCGGCCCGACGATGATCAGGGCGGCCGCGAAGAACCAGGCGTTCGCGGCCGTGCTGGTCGACCCGGCCGACTACGCGGAGGTGCTCGGCGAGCTGCGGGAGACGGAGGGGCGTCTGTCGCTTGAGCGGCGCAAACAGCTGGCGGCGAAGGCGTTCGCGTGCACCGCCCGCTACGACGCGGCGATCTCGACCTGGTTCGCCTTACATACCTACGAGGGCTTCCCGCCCAGCCGGCGCGACGCGTACGAGAAGGTGAGCGACCTGCGCTACGGCGAGAACCCCCACCAGCGCGCGGCCTTCTATGCGCGCGCGGGGGCGCCGACGCACCTGCTCGACGGCGTGAAGCAGCTCCACGGCAAGGAGCTGTCGTTCAACAACCTGCTCGATCTCAGCTCCGCGCGCGAGCTGGTCGAGGACTTCGACGAGAGCGCGTGCGTGATCGTCAAGCACAACAATCCCTGCGGCTGCGCGCTCGGCACGGACGTCCAGGTGGCCTACGAACGCGCCTTCGCGTGCGACCCGCAGAGCGCCTACGGAGGCGTGATCGCGGTCAACCGTCGAGTCGACCGTGCCTGCGCCGAGGAGCTGGGCAAGCAGTTCATCGAGGTGCTCCTGGCGCCCGGCTACGACGAGGACGCCTTGGCGGTGCTGCGGATGAAAAAGAACGTGCGTCTGCTGGAGCTGGCGCAGTGGCCGTCGCCCGCCTACGAGGTCGAAGCGAAGTCCGTGCTCGGCGGCCAGCTGGTGCAGACCCGCGACGTCGTGAGCGAGACGAGCGAGCAGATGCGGGTGATGAGCAAGGCGTCCCCCAGCGAGGCGCAGTGGGAGGACATGTTGTTCGCCTGGAAGGTCTGTCGCCACGTGCGCTCCAACGCGATCGTGCTCGCGAGCGGCGGCGCGACGATCGGGATCGGCGCGGGGCAGATGAGCAGGGTGGACTCGGTGCGGATCGCGATCGAGAAGGCCCAGGCCGCCCAGCCGGAGCTGCTCGCCGGCGCGGCGCTCGCCTCGGACGCGTTCTTCCCGTTCGCCGACGGCCCCGAGCTGGCGATCGAGGCCGGCGTCACGGCGATCATCCAGCCGGGCGGCTCGGTGCGCGACGAGGATGTGGTCGCCGCTGCCGATAGAGCGGGCATCGCGATGGTGGCGACAGACGTGCGCCACTTCCGCCACTGACGCTTTGGCATTCCAGTGATGATCGTCAGTTGGCAGGCAATCTGAGAGAATCAGCGAGAGGTCAGCGATAGTCCCTATCGCCATGCTCGGGCTCGGTCAGGGCGGCGATATCGGCGAGGTCAACGGGACGGCCGCGTGCGCGCTTCATCCGAATCAGGTCGTCGCGCCCGGCGAACGGAATCGCGTGATCTCCGATCGTGACGAGCAGCGCGCGATTGCGCAGCTCGGGGTAGGGCGCCGCCCCGGGCGCATCGTGCAGGACGTCGATATCCCCATGGCGAGTCGTCATTTGCCAGAGGGTTGCGCGGGGGAGCATTGCCGCATCGATCGCCAGCTGCTCGCTCCCTGGGTTGAGGACGCGGGCATCGAGGGCGTTGAGGGCACTGGCAAGACGCTCGAGGTTCGCGGGGCTGGGTGAGGGGATCAGATCGATGTCATTGGTCATGCGCACATGGCCGTGGACTTGGACGGCGATGCCTCCGATCACGACGTATTCCACCTTCTGGGTATCCAAGGCGGCGAAGATGCGCTCAGGGTCGAGTTGAGGCTGGGTGGAATCAAGCTCAGTCATCGCACCGCGCCGCGGTCATCGCGCCGCGTTCGCGGTCATCGCCACGCGCCGCGCGCCCGGCGACGGCGAGTTGCGCGGCCATCCGGTTCCAGGAGAGTGCGAGCGCAAGGCGCTCCGCGGCTGATCGTTCCAGGGTGCTGGCCATATGGACTGGATCCCAGTCCGTCGGAAGCCGCCGAGAGGAGAGCACCGGTTCCTCGCCCATCGCGATCATCAGCTCACGCAGTGTGGTGAAGGTAGGCGAGACGGCGCCTCGCTCGATCCGGCTGACGGCGGCCTGGGTGGTGCCGGCACGGAGTGCCAGGCGGCGCTGGCTGAGGCCCAGTCGCTTGCGGGTGGAGAAAACGAGTTCCGCTGCATTCATGACATCATAAAAGATATCAGTTTATCCCCAAACTTGTGGCCACAAAGCGCTTGACAAACCCTATCTAACGATATATCGTGAGCGTACTTTGATGGATCACGATAGGAGATGCAGATGTTTGCAAATGCGATTTACATGACAGGAGAGGGTCCCTGTGGTCACGGCGACCGATATGACTTGCGTGACTTGCTGCGCGCGATGAGCGGCGGGCGAGGCGGTCTCGGAGGAGATCCGGGCGAGGGCCCCGGCCATCGCGGTGGGCCAGGCCGACACGGCGGGCATCGCCACCGGAGCGGTCCGCGTGGCGGCGGCTTCGGCGGCGGCGGCGGCGGTCCGTTCGGAGGGTTCGGGATGGGCGGGCACGGTCCACGGGGACGTGGACGCAAGGCCCGCCGCGGGGACATCCGCACCGCGGCGCTGCTGCTGATCCACGAGGAGCCGCGCAACGGCTACCAGATCATGCAGGAGGTTGAGGAGCGCAGTGACGGTGTGTGGCGCCCGAGCCCGGGCTCGGTGTACCCGGCGCTCCAGCAGCTCGAGGACGAGGGCCTGATCCGCTCGGAGGAGTCAGACGGACGCAAGCTATTCAAGCTGACTGACGCCGGGCGCGAGTACGTGAAGGAGCGCGGCGACGACAAGCCGGCGCCGTGGGAGCAGATGAGCGGCGACGTGAGCAGCCAGGCGCACGAGCTGGGCAAGCTGATGCGGGAGGTCGCGAACGCGTTCGTGCAGGTGATGAAGACCGGCAGCGAGGCGCAGATCGGCGAGGCCCGCAAGGTACTGGTCACGGCAAGGCGAGACCTGTACAGGATCCTCGCCGACGGCGACCCGGAGCCGACGCAGGGTGGCGAGGAGCAGGAGTAAGCGACTGCTGCGAGGTGCGCGGGTGCTGTGAGAGGTACGGGCGATGAGTAGGAGCGAGCGACCCCTGCCAGGGGCGCCCGCGCCCGCGCCTACTCCTGCGCAGGCAGACGTGCCGGGCGCAGGAGAATGCCCCGTGCGGGACTCGAACCCGCCCCACCGGATTAAAAGTGGCTTTGACGGGGGTCATCTGAACTGCGATCACCAGCAACCGCGGGCGATCATGTGCGCTCAGATTACCTCAGAAATGCTCATCTCGGGACCAAGTTGGGGACCAAGTCGAGGCGTCAACCCGCCGGATCTTTGATCCGCTACCCACCGGATTCCCGCCCGGCTGCTGCTCGGCATGGAAGCCAAGCGCGGAATCGGCGCTGGCTCGGGAATGTCGCTCGTCGTCCCGAGCGGCAGCGTGGGGCCCGGTCATCGAGACGCTCGCTCGCGGTGGAAGAGAGCGCTCTCGCTTGGCGGCGTTGGGGATCGGGGGGCTCGATGGCTCGCACGAGCCTCACCGGGAAGCACATCGTGGTCTCCTGAGCGACGTGCTGGTGGGTATGACCTGATCGTGGCCGCTGATACGCTCCGGAACATGCTTCTCGGCCCTGACCGGCACGAAGCCAGTCACAGGGCGCTTACAACAGGAAGAGGGCGAAGATCCCTATGAGACTGCTGGATGGCTTCTCACGAGCAGGTGCAGCCCGACTGACCGGGGTGCTGCTCGCGACGGTAGCCGTAGCGGCATGCTGCGTCGGCGTGTCCTCGGCGGCCGCAGGGGTCACCCGCACGATCCACGTCGGCAGGATCCTCGGCGGCGTGTCCTCGGATGGAACCCACGTCTGGGTCGCGAACAGGGGCTACTATCCCGGCGGCGGTACGGTCAGTGAGATCGAGGCGTCCAGCGGCACCGTCATCCGCACGATCCCCGTCGGCAGCCAACCCGTAGGTGTGTCCTCGGATGGAACCCACGTCTGGGTCGCGAACAACGACGATAATACGGTGAGTGAGATCGAAGCGTCCAGCGGCGCCGTCATCCGCACGATCCACGTCGGCGGACCCCCCGGAGAACTGTCTTCGGATAAAACCCACATCTGGGTCACGAGCGGCATAGATACGGTCAGTGAGATTCCGACCAGCTACACCACAGCCAAGAAACACCGCGGTAATAGACAACGGGTGCGCCGGTGAGCCCCTCCAACAAGGTACACAGCAACATGCGCTGCGTATTAGGACTGGTTACCTTACTGCTCACGCTCGTTGCCTTCGGACCGTCAACGGCGCTGGCAGCCGGTGTCTGGTCCGCCCCCACCCACATTGGCGGCGATGTCGCGCTCGGCCCAGTAGTGTCTTGCTCGTCACCGACGTTCTGCCTTAGCGGCAGCAGCATACTGACTTACAACGGTACGTCGTGGTCCGCCACCACCATCATCGGCGGCGGCGGCGTGGGCGTCGAGGAGGTGTCTTGTCCATCAGCGACGTTCTGCGGCGCCATCGGCAGAAACGGCAACCCCAGCAACTATTATGCGCTGACTTACAACGGTAGGTCGTGGTCCGCCCCCACCAGTATTTATCTCGGCAGCGCCGGGGGACTCGACTCTGTGTCGTGCTCGTCGGCGACATTCTGCGTCGCCATCGGCAGCAACGGTAACGACCGCTGTTGCACTACCCCCGTCACACTGACTTATAACGGTACGTCGTGGTCCGCCCCCACTAACCAAGGGGGAGGAGGTTATAATCTGTCTTGCCCATCAGCGACGTTCTGCACCTCCGTCGGTAATGGCGAGAGCGCATGGACTTACAACGGTACGTCGTGGTCCGCCCCCACCATCATCGGCGGAGGTATCAATCCCACGGTGTCTTGCTCGTCGGCGACGTTCTGCGCTGCCGTCGACCAGTTCGGCTACGCAGAGACTTACAAAGGTACGTCGTGGTCCGCCCCTACCCAGGTAGACGCACCGCATGGGCACCCCTTCTACGCTCCAGGACTCTCGGTGTCTTGCCCCTCAGCAACATTCTGTGCCGCCGTTGACACCGCCGGCAACGCACTGACTTACAACGGCACTTCTTGGAGCGCTCCCACCAACATCGACCCCACCAAGAAAGACGGCGGCGTGGGCGTCGAGGAGGTGTCTTGCCCATCAACGACGTTCTGCCTCGCCGTCGACGCTAACGGCAACGCGCTGACTTACACGACGGCAACTGCAGGACAAGCTAGCGCGTCGGTTAAGATCGAGAAGTTCAAGGTGACTACGAGTAGTCTGGTGGTCACCATCAAGACATCTCGGGCGGGGACGGTGACGATCACTGGACCTGGTCTCAAAAAGACGACCAGGACGGTTGCTGCGGGTACTCGCGTGATAACGGTTGCGTTGACAAAGGCGGGCAAGGCCGAGCGTGCGGGACGCAAAAAGATCAAGCTCTCGGTGAGCCTGAAAACGAGCATCAAGACCGTGTCACGCTCAGCGGAGATCAAGCTCTAGGGTACAAGTAACGGCGAGCTGGAAACTACCGTCGCGGGGCGGGTAGTTGGGGTGGTTGCGTGGCACGGCTCAGAAGCACAGGCCTATACCATCGACGCCCTCTTCCAGGCGGCTAGCTGACGGCTGCGGGGACCGTGAGCTTCACGGTCAAGCCGACGCCTTCCGCGCTGAAGGCGCTCCGGGACGCGCTCGAGCACAAGCGGGGGCTGCCCGTCACCGCGACCCTGAGTTTCCAATCCTCGCTCGGCGTCGGCCCCACCTCGCACACCCAGTCCCTGACCATCAAGCTCAAAAAGAAAAAGTAGCCACAGCACAATCCCCCGAACCCCCGCTCGCGACCAGCGCCCACAGGCACCACCCCACCACGCCGCACGACCGCTGTGCAGGCCAAGCGAGCGCCCCAGCGACGGCCGCGCTCACGCCCGCTCGGGACGGTGGCTGTTGCGTAAAGGGTGCGGCGCGCGGGGTCTTGCGGCCCGGGTGGTGGTGATCGCGTCCACCAGAGCGTTGATGGTTCCGCGGGGACGG
>Ga0208849_1000547_pt1 | contig 34691 bp, 31 predicted proteins | sample NGESurdeep072012_10_FD_184470 | JGI IMG/M metagenome (GOLD analysis project Ga0208849, IMG submission 184470) | Arctic peat soil microbial communities from Barrow, Alaska - NGEE Surface sample 53-3 deep-072012 (SPAdes) | ecosystem: Environmental > Terrestrial > Soil > Wetlands > Peat ... | reverse complement strand
CCCGGGGTCGAAGAAGCCGGCGTAGTGCACGCGGAATTCGCCGACCAGCGGGTCGAACGGCACCATCTCCGCCGCGTAGTCCGGTGGCACGTGCACCGCCTCGCGCGAAACCAGGATGTAGAACTGGTCGGGATCGAGCACGAGCTCCGAGCTCCAGTGCCTGAGGATAGGCTCCCAGAATTCCGCCGGGTCGTAGACGCCGCGCTTGTCGACATCGATCACTCCGGTGTGGCGCTTCGCCCGGTAGCCGACGATGCCATCGCTACCCGCGAGATCGATCGTGACGGTGACGCCGCTCGCGATGTGCGGGACGCCGTCGACCAGAGTCTCCTTGCGATGCAGTGCCGCGAGTTCGGCATCGTCCAGCTTCGCCTCACCACGCCGGAACCTGAGCTGCGAGAGCCGCGATCCCGATCGCACCAGGATCGGGAACGTGCGCGGACTGATCTCGAGGTAGAGCGGGCCGCGATAGCCGGCCGGAATGGCGTCGAACTCGCGCGCCCGGTCGGTGATCACGCGCGTGAAGATGTCGAGCCGGCCGGTCGACGATTTCGGATTGGTCGCCGCCGCCACGTCCTTGGGCAACGCCAGCGCCTCCATCAGCGGCACGATATAGACGCACCCCGTCTCGAGCACCGCGCCGTTCGCCAGGCTGAATTCGTGCAGCGTCAGGCTCTTCAGCCGGTCAGCGACGTGGATGCGCGGCCCCGGCAGGAAGCTTGCGCGTACCCGGTAGGCCGTGTCGCCGAGTCTCAGATCGAGGCTCGCCGGCTGCACCTGGTCGGCGTCGAGCGGCCGCGGAAAGGTGATCGCCCCACCCTCCGCCAGCTCCCGGATCGCATCGGCGGGGAGAATTCCATTCTTGACGTTTTCGGCCATGCGGAGATCGTTAACCCGGCGGGCGGTTGACGCCAAGATCGGATATGCCTAAGAGGTTTGCAATCCCGTGGTCATTTGAGCCGGCCGGCTTGCAGCCACGTTAAAGAAGTCGCTAAAGAGGCCGGAGGGATCAAACCCGGCCCGGCATTCGACGGCCGGGTTTTTGTTTGAGGAACCCTACGATGGCCAAGAAGCCCGCCCCGAAGACTGCCAAAACACCCGCGAAGAAATCCGCGCGCAAGTCCCTCCGCCCCGCCACCCAGCTCGTCCACGGCGGAATCCTGCGCTCGCAGTTCGGCGAGAACGCCGAGGCGCTGTTCCTGACGCAGGGCTACGTCTACGACACCGCCGAGCAGGCGGAAGCCCGCTTCAGCGGCCGCGATCCCGGCTTCATCTACTCGCGCTACAACAACCCGACCGTCGCCATGTTCGAGGAGCGCATGCGGCTGCTGGAAGGCGCTGGCGCGGCGCGCGCCACCGCCTCCGGCATGGCCGCGGTCACCACCGTCTTCCTCGGTTCGCTCAGGCAAGGCGATCACGTCGTGGCGGCGAAAGCGCTGTTCGGCTCCTGCCGCTACGTCGTCGAGGACCTGCTGCCCAAATACGGCATCACCTCGACGCTGGTCGATGGTTCCGACCTCGGCCAGTGGAGGAAGGCTGCCAACAAGCGCACCAAGGCGTTCTTCCTGGAGAGCCCGACCAATCCGACGCTGGAGATCTACGACATCGCGGCGATTGCCGAGATCGCCCACAAGGCCGGCGCCCGGCTGATCGTCGACAACGTGTTCGCGACGCCACTCCTGCAGCAGCCGCTGCAGCTCGGCGCCGATGTCGTCGTCTATTCGGCGACCAAGCATATCGACGGTCAGGGCCGCGTGCTCGGCGGCATCATCCTCGCCGACGAGCCCTTCATCGCCGACCATATCCACACCTTCCTGCGCCAGACCGGTCCATCGCTCAGCCCCTTCAACGCCTGGGTGATGCTCAAGGGACTGGAGACGCTGGAGATACGGGTCGAGCGCCAGCAGCAGACCGCCGCCAGGCTCGCCGATGTTCTGGCCGGGCACCGCAGCGTGACGCGCGTTCTCTATCCCGGCCGCGCCGACCATCCGCAGCATGCGCTCGCCGCCCGTCAGATGAAGGGCGGCGGCACTATGATCGCCTTCGAGGTGAAGGGCGGGCAAAAGGGAGCGTTCAAGGTCGCCAATGTGCTGGAGGTCGTGCGCATTTCCAACAACCTCGGCGACGCCAAGAGCCTCATCACCCATCCCTCGACCACCACGCACCAGCGGCTGAGCGAGGAGGTGCGCCTGGGCCTCGGCATCACGCAGGGACTGCTGCGCCTGTCGGTCGGGCTGGAAGACGCCGGCGATCTCGCAGATGACCTGACGCGGGCGCTCGACCTCCTGCGTTAGGGTTGCCGCGGAGCCGTTGTTGACGACACGGCACGCCGGCAATATTCCTTTCACCATGTACAAGGAAACTACCCGCGCGATTCAGGTGACCGTCGAGCCGAGCTTCGTCGAGGCCGAGTCGTCGCCCGACGAGGGCCAATACTTCTGGGCCTACAAGGTCGAGATTTCGAATCTCGGGGAGGAAATCGTGCGCCTGCGCGCCCGCCATTGGCAGATCACCGACGCCAACGGACGCATCGAGGAAGTACGTGGCGCCGGCGTCGTCGGCAAGCAGCCGGTGCTGAAGCCCGGCGAGAGTTTTGCCTATACCAGCGGCTGCCCGCTCTCGACATCGTCGGGCATCATGGTCGGCACCTACCAGATGCAGAACGAGCGCGGCGAACTTTTCTCCATCGCCATTCCGGCCTTCTCGCTCGACCTGCCCGACGCGCCGCGCACGATGAATTGACCACCGCGGCGGAACGCGCAGCGCTTCTCAGACGCTTCGGCATCGACGAACGGGCGCTCATCGGGGCCGGCGGCGAAGCAAGCGTCTATGCGCTGCCCGGCGAGCGCGTGCTGCGGGTTGCGCGCTCGCGAACAACCGCCGCCGCCGACCCGTATCGCCTGCAGGCCTTTCTCGCCCGCTTTGCACACCGCCTGCCCTTCGCCACGCCGGAGATCGTCGACATCGATCCCGACGGCCTGTGGCGGATCGAGTTCCGGCTGTCCGGCACCGCGATGCTGGCGCGGCTGGCCAGGCTCGGCGACGACCGGCGCGATCAGGCGTTCCGCGCGTACGCCGCGGCCGTCGATGCGCTTGCTACCGTCGCCCTGCCCGAGCTTCCGTACGGGCACGTCCTCGCCCCTGCGCCGGTTACGGCAGCGGACTGGCACGGCTTTGCGCGGGAAAGTCTCGCCATTTTCCTCAGCCGCAATCGCGTCACCATCGCGAAGGAGGTCGGCGACCCGCACCGCCTGTTCGATCTCGCTGCCGGCATGATCGCCGACCTGCCGCGCCACCCTCCGAAGGTTCTTGTTCATGGCGACTATTTTCCCGGCAACCTGTTGCTCGCGCCGGATCTCTCCGTCTCGTCGCTGATCGATTTCGGCATCTACACCGTGGCCGGCGATGCGCAACTCGATCTCGCCGTCGCCTGCCTCACGCTGGAGATGATCGCGGAGACCACGGCCCACGACGCCCGCTTCGTGCGCGAGATCGTCCTCGATCGGCACGGTCCCGAGATCGCGCCCGCGCTCCGCTTCTATCGCGCCTGGCTCGCTTTCTCGATGGCCGACCCGGCCAACGCGGCGCTCCCCTATCCGCGGCTCTACCGCTGGAGCATTGCCATGCTGAAGTTGCTGCGGGAGGGACGGCTTCCGGCATAGGCTGCGCAGTCGCCTGTCTCCTCACCGCTCGAGCGCGAATACCGCGCTCAACTTGGTCGCCGTGTCTTCAACTTCGCCGACATCGGGGACGGAATATTCGGCCAGCAGCCGCAGGCGCGCATAGGGCAGGTAGGCGCGGCGCGGATCGCCGATCAGCACCTCGATGCCGGCGGCGAGACAACGATCGAGAAACGCCATTACCCGCTCGGCCAGCGCGCTTTCGTAAAAGAGGTCGCCGACGGTCACGAGATCGACCGCGGGCGGCGGATCGTCGGTTAGGTCGTCGGTGACGATCACGACGGCGGCACCGTTCGCGAGGGCGTTGAGGCCGAGCGCGGCAATGGCGTACCGGTCGATTTCGGCGGCGATCACATGGCGCGCACCGGCTTTCGCCGCCGCGATGGCAACCAGTCCGGAGCCGGCGCCGAGGTCGAGGACGCGGCGGCCTGCCACGCTTTCCGGTCGATCGAGAATGAAACGCGCGAGCGCCATGCCGCCGGCCCACGGGAAGGCCCAGTAGGGCGGCGGTGGATCGGAGCCGTCTGGGTTGGGCTCGCCGAGTTGCCAGAGGCCGGTCGCCTGATGGGCAGTATGGAGGCGGATTTCGGTGATCGTGCGAACCGGCACGAGCCGGGTATTCGCGCGGACAAATGTCAGCGGATCGGGACGGCCTCGCGGGGTGGGATTTCTAGGCGTTGCTGCCCTCTCCCTTGTCGAAGTCGGCGGGGTCGAAGCCGTACTTCGTCCCGCAGAACTCGCAGGTCACCGAGATCGCTCCGTCCTCGGTGCTCTCGGCGATCTCTTCGGCGGTAAAGTTGGCAAGCACGCCAGTCACCTTCTCGCGCGAGCACGAGCACTGGTCGCGGACCCCGGCGGCGCTGAAGACGCGTACGCCGCGCTCGTTGAAGAGGCGGAAGAGCAGGTTCTCCACCGGCAGCGCCGGGTCGGTCAGCTCGTCGTCCTGAATGGTGGCGGCGAGGGCGCGCGCCTCGACCCAGGAATCGTCCTCGTCGAACGTAAGGTCCTGTTCCTCGGCGCCGTCCGGCGCGTCGCCGCCGGGAAGGTCCGGCTGGCGCATGCGTTCGGGCGCGTCGGGCAGGAACTGGACGAGCAAGCCGCCCGCCCGCCACGAGTGGCGGATGGCGCTGCCCTCGCGTGCGTGCATTTCCGCAACCGCCAGGCGGACGCGCGTCGGGATCTGCTCAGACTGGCGGAAATAGGTATGCGCCACTTCCTCGAGACTCTCGCCCTCCAGCGGCACCACGCCCTGATAACGGCTGGTGTTGGGACCCTGGTCGATCGTCATGGCGAGCGTGCCCTTGCCGAGCAACGCGCCCGGCGCCGCGCCCCCGCTCGTCTCGGCCGTCGCAACCCGGTCCTTGTCGAAGCGGGCATAAGCGCGGATCGCGCCGGTCGTGCGGTAGTCGACCACCAGCATATCGACGGCGCCGTCGGTCTCGGTCTGCAGCGTGAAGCGACCGTTCATCTTCAAGGAGGAGCCGAGCAGCACCGCGAGCACGATGGCTTCCGCCAGCAGCTTTGAAACCGGCGGCGGATAGTCGTGGCGGGCAAGGATGGCGTCCAGCGCCGGCCCCATCTGGATAGCGCGGCCGCGCACATCGAGCGCCGCGACAACGAACGGGCGCACGGAATCGTCGCCGGCGGGACCCAGCGGGTTGGTTACGCCCTCGAACGCAATGCTCATGCGGCGGAACTCCCCAGGCACCAGAGAAGGATCGCCTTCTGAGCGTGAAGGCGGTTCTCGGCCTCGTCGAAAACCACGGACTGCGGCCCGTCGATGACTTCGGCGGCGACCTCCTCACCGCGATGGGCCGGCAGGCAATGCATGAATATGGCGTCGGGCGTCGCCAATTTCATCAACGTCGCGGTCACTTGATAGGGCATGAGCAGCTTATGGCGGCGCTCTGCTTCGGCATCGCCCATGGAAACGAAGGTGTCGGTCACCACGCAGTCGGCGTCCTTTGCCGCGGCGGCGGGATCATTTGAAAACGCAACATCGGCGTCGGCGGCCTTCGCCCAGCCGGCAACCTCTTTCGAAGGCGCCAGTTCCGGCGGCGTCGCCACCTTGAGGCGAAAGCCGAGTTTTGCCGCGGCATGCACCCACGACGCCAGCACGTTATTGCCGTCACCGACCCAGGCGATCGTGCGGCCGGCAATCGGTCCCTTGCGTTCCTCGAAGGTCTCCACATCGGCCACGACCTGGCAAGGATGCGACAGGCGAGTCAGGCCATTGATAACCGGTACGGAAGCGTTCGCCGCTAGGTCCCTGACCATGGCGTGATCCAGGGCGCGGATCATGATGATGTCGACATAGCGCGACAGCACCCTGGCGGTGTCGGCGATCGTCTCGCCGCGGCCGAGCTGCATCTCGGCGCCGGAGAGCACCACCGTCTCGCCGCCGAGATCGTGCATGCCGACATCGAAGGAGACGCGGGTGCGCGTCGAGGGCTTGTCGAAAATCATGGCAAGCGTTTTGCCGGCGAGCGGCTTCGGCGCCCCAGCCCTGCGGCGGGATGCCTTGAGACGCGCGGCGTCGTCCAGAATGGCACGGAGCGCCGCCGGTTCGAGGTCAGCCAGATCGAGGAAATGGCGCACCATGTCGCCGCCTAGCCGGTCTTCGCGACCGGCTCCGCCCGCTCGATGCTAGTGAGCGCGGCGTCGAGACGGTAGATCGCCTCATCCACCTCGGCCTCTGTGACGATGAGCGGCGGGAGCAGCCTCACGACATTGTCGCCGGCCGCCGCGCCCAGCAAGCCATTGTCGCGCATGGCAACGATCACGTCGGCGGCCGGGAAGATGCAACGGATGCCGGCGAGCAGTCCTTCGCCGCGCACCTCGGCGACGACGCCGGGATGGGTGTCGATTACCGACGCCAGCCGTTGCTTCAGATAGAGGCCAAGCTTGCGAACATTGTCGAGGAAAGCTTCATCGCTGACGATGTCGATGACCGCCTTGCCGACCGCCATCGCCAGCGGGTTGCCGCCAAAGGTGGTGCCGTGGGTGCCGACCGTCATGCCCTTGGCGGCGTCCGCCGTAGCGAGGCAGGCGCCGACCGGGAAACCGCCGCCGATACCCTTGGCGATTGTCATCACGTCCGGCGCAACACCCGACCACTCATAGGCAAATAGCTTGCCGGTGCGCCCGACGCCGGACTGGACCTCGTCAAACGCGAGCAACAGGCCATGCGTGTCGCAAAGGGTGCGCAGCTCGCGCAGGAACTGGCCGGGCACGAGACGCACGCCGCCCTCGCCCTGGACCGGCTCGATCATGATGGCCGCCGTCTCCGGACGGATCGCCGCCTTGACCGCCTGGATGTCGCCGAACGGCACCTGGTCGAAGCCGTCGGGCAGCGGGCCCATGCCGGCCGCATACTTCGGATTGCCGGTGGCGGCGAGTGTCGCCAGCGTGCGGCCGTGAAAAGCGCCGGCGAAGGTGATGAAACGCACCTTTTCGGGATGGTCGCCGACAAAGTGATAGCGGCGCACCGTCTTGATGGCGCACTCGACTGCTTCGGCGCCGGAATTTCCGAAGAAGACCTTGTCGGCGAACGTGAGCGCCGTCAGCCGCTCGGCCAGCGCCTCCTGCTCCGGGATGCGAAACAGATTGGAGACGTGCCAGAGCTTTTGGGCCTGGTCGGTCAGCGCCTTGATGAGCGCCGGGTTGGCGTGGCCGAGCGAGTTGACCGCGATGCCGCCCGAGAAATCGAGATAGCGGCGGCCGTCGGTCGACTCCAGCCAGACGCCCTCGCCGCGGGCAAACGCCACCGGCGCGCGAGCGAACGTGTCGTAGAGCGGCGACTTGGCCGGCTGCTTGCCCATAAACGCTATCCCAAAGGAAAAAAGTGCCGCCCCACCGGTTAACTTGGAGCAGCACTCGTCTCGCCGCCTATATCGGCGTCCACCCGCGGACTGTCAATCTGCCGCCGTTTCCGGCGCTTTTCGGGAGCACGGGCGGATATAGGCCGTGTCGCCGCCGTACCGGACCCTCTCGTCCGCATGCCGATCAGCGTGGCCCTTCCGTATGTCCCGGCTTTCGTACGCGGATGTCGCTCTATCAAACCGGCCATGACTGGGGAAAACGAACTGATTTCCCGGGGTGTGTCTTGGCGACTCTTGTCAGCGAGTCAAACAGCAGTGTAGCTTCCGCGCATAGTTTTGGTGCGGCAGAAACCTTAGCGTTCCCTAGTATTGTGTAGCGGCGTCCTGAGGAGCGGACGGCGTTCGGGAATGGATTCGGATTCTTGCCGCGTAGCAACAAGGATGCGGCAATGAGCTGGACTGATGAACGCGTCGAGTTGCTGAAGAAACTCTGGAGCGACGGCCTCAGCGCCAGTCAAATCGCCGGCCAATTGGGTGGCGTCACCCGCAATGCTGTAATCGGCAAAGTACATCGCCTGTCGCTCTCCGGTCGTGCCAAGCCGGTGTCGAGCAACCCGCGGCCACGCAAGGTTCGCGCCGCCTCGCCGCACCGTCCCTCGTCGCGTCAGTACATTTCCGGCAACACCGCCCTGAAGACGCACGCCCACGCGGCGCCACGGCGTCTACCCGCCCCTGTTCCCCTCGAAGACGTAGTGGTGCCGATCAGCATGCACGTCTCGCTGCTGGCGCTGAACGATCAGATGTGCAAATGGCCGAGCGGCGATCCGGGGGCCGACGGATTCGACTTCTGCGGCCATCATAGCTGGAACAGCCTGCCCTACTGCGAGTACCACAGCCGGCTGGCCTACCAGCCGGTCGACCGGCGGCGCGACCGGCGCGCCGAAAGCTACTAGCCCGGCGCGGCGACGAAGCTTTCGTCGAACGAATAGCCCGAGCCGCGCACCGTACGGATCGGGTCACGGCCGCGTCCGAGCGCGCGACGCAAGCGCCCCACGTGCACGTCGACCGTGCGTTCGTCAACGAAGACATCGCGGCCCCACACCGCATCGAGAAGCTGGGCGCGAGAGAAGACGCGGCCGGGGCTCTGCATGAAAAACTCAAGCAGGCGGAACTCCGTCGGGCCGAGGTGAAGCTCGCGGCCGGAGCGGCGGATGCGGTGGGTGTTGCGGTCGAGTTCGATGTCGCCGGCCTTGAGGACGGTGGCCACCAGCTCGGGCTTTGACCGGCGAAGGATGGCGCGGATGCGGGCCATCAGCTCGGGCAGCGAAAACGGCTTGACCACGTAATCGTCCGCGCCGGTCGCAAGGCCGCGCACCCGCTCGGTCTCTTCGCCGCGCGCCGTCAGCATGATGATCGGCAAGCCACGGGTGGCGTCCCGCGAGCGCAGTCGGCGGCATAGCTCGATGCCGGAGATGCCAGGCAACATCCAGTCGAGCAGCAGAAGATCGGGCACGCTTTCACGCAAGCGGGTTTCGGCGTCGTCACCGCGCTCTACCGTATCGACGGCATAGCCTTCCGCCTCGAGGTTATAGCGGAGCATCAGGGCGAGCGCCTCTTCATCCTCCGCAATCATCACCCTCGGCGTCATGAGGCTAGGCTTCCCTGTATTCGACCGAGGTGAGGCTGGACGTGTCCTGCTTAGGCCGTGCGTCGGTAAGCGTCGTGCCAGTTATCAAGTAGTGCAGGTTCTCGGCGATGTTGGTGGCGTGATCGCCGATGCGCTCGATGTTCTTCGCGCAAAACAGGAGATGCGTGCAAAAGGTTATGTTGCGCGGATCTTCCATCATGTACGTTAGCAGCTCGCGGAAAAGCGATGTGTACATGGCGTCGATCTCGTTATCGCGCTGCCAAACGGTGTGGGCGGCAGCGAGATCGCGACTGGCGAAGGCGTCGAGGATTTCCTTGAGCTGTGTGAGGCTGAGTTCAGCCATGTGTTCAACGCCGGCAACCAGACGCTGGGAGCCGAAATTACTCTCGATGGCAATCACTCGTTTGGCTGTGTTTTTGGCCAAGTCGCCCACCCGCTCGAGATCGTTGGCGATGTGAATCGCTGCCATAATCTCGCGAAGATCGCGGGCCATTGGCTGGCGCTTGGCGATCATCAGGATCGCGCTCTCCTCAAGCTCTTGCTGCAACTTGTCGATACGCTGGTCCGATGCGATGACGCGCTGAGCCTTCTCGACATCGCGACTGACCAGCGCGGCAACCGAGTCGGCAACGCTTTGCTCGGCCAGACCGCCCATCTCGGCGATCTTCTGGGAGAGGCCGTTCAGCTCCTCGTCGAAAGACGTAACGATATGTTCCGACATCGCGATTGCTTTCTGCAGTCTCAGCCGAAGCGGCCGGTGATGTAGTCTTGAGTACGCCGGTCACCTGGCGCGGTGAATATCTTGTCCGTCACGTCGAACTCAATCAGCTCGCCGAGATACATGAAGGCGGTGTAGTCGGATACCCGCGCCGCCTGCTGCATGTTGTGGGTGACGATCACGATCGTGTACTCGGCCTTCAACTCGTCGATCAGCTCCTCGATCTTGGAGGTGGAAATCGGATCGAGCGCCGAGCATGGCTCGTCGAGCAAAACCACTTCGGGTTTGGCGGCGATAGTGCGGGCAATGCAGAGACGTTGCTGCTGTCCGCCGGATAGGCTGAGACCGTTGGCGCCAAGCTTGTCCTTGACCTCGCCCCACAGCGCCGCCTTGGTCAGCGCCGCCTCGACGCGATCGGCGAGTTCGCCACGCGATACTCGCTCGTAGAGCTGTATGCCGAAAGCAATATTGTCGAAAATTGTCATCGGGAACGGCGTCGGCTTCTGGAACACCATGCCGACCTTGGCGCGCAGCAGATTGAGGTCCTGCCCGGGGTCGAGAAGATTCTCGCCGTCGAGCATCACCTGGCCTTCGGCACGCTGGCGCGGGTAGAGGTCGTACATGCGATTGAGAACGCGGAGCAGCGTGGACTTGCCGCACCCCGAGGGCCCGATGAACGCGGTCACCTTGCGATCGGCGAGCGGCAAACTGATGCCTTTCAGCGCCAGCGAGTCGCCGTAGTAGAAGCGGAGATCCTTGATCTCCATTTTTGGAGTTCCGGGTATCTCGATCTTTGAATTTCCCGTCGGCGGGCTCACGCGGGGAGCGACAGGAACCTGCAACGCGGCGTCGGTCATTTTGACGTTCCAATGTTCGACAGGAACCGAGCGACAACGTTCAGTGTGAGCACGGCAAAAGTGATGATGAGCGCGCCGGTCCAGGCGAGCTGCTGCCACTCGGCGTAGGGACTGAGGGCAAACTGGAAGATCGTCACCGGCAGGTTTGCCATGGGAGCGTTCGGATTGAGACTCCAGAACTGATTGCTGAGCGCGGTGAAAAGAAGCGGCGCGGTCTCGCCAGTGATGCGAGCGATGGCAAGCAGGACGCCGGTGATGATGCCGGAACGCGCGGCGCGATAGGCAACGCTGGCGATCATCCTCCAGCGGGGGGCGCCCAGCGCTGCAGTGGCTTCACGCAGTGTGTTGGGTACGAGAAGGAGCATGTCCTCCGTCGTGCGCACCACGACCGGGATTACAAGCATCGCCAACGCGATGCCGCCAGCCCACGCCGAGAAGTGACCCATCGGCACCACGACTATCTCGTAGATGAACAGGCCGACGACGATCGAGGGCGCCGACAGAAGGATGTCGTTGACGAAGCGGATAACCGGGGTCAACGGCGAGTAGCGCCCGTACTCCGCCATGTAGGTGCCGGCGAGAATTCCTACCGGGGTGCCAATTGCCACGCCCATGATCGTGAGGATGACGCTGCCGACGATGGCGTTGGCCAGACCGCCGGCGCTACCCGGTGGCGGTGTCATGGACGTGAAGACCGATAGCGACAGGCCGCCGACGCCGTTCCACAACAGGGTCGCGAGGATCACCACAAGCCAGAAGGCACCGAAGGCGGTCGCGCCGACGGACAATCCCATCGTGATGGCGCTGCTGCGCCGGCGACGCCCGTAGAGGGCCATGGACTTCATTTGCCGGCTTTCTTCTCAAGGCGCATGAGCATCAGGCGCGCGGCGGCCAGGACGAAGAACGTGATGACAAAAAGGATCAGGCCGAGGCTGATCAGCGACGATGTGTACAGGTCACCGCTCGCTTCGTTGAATTCGTTGGCGATGGTGGCTGAGATCGTCGTGCCAGGTGCCAATAGCGAGGGCGCAATGCGGTGGGCGTTGCCGATGACGAAGGTGACTGCCATGGTTTCGCCGAGCGCGCGACCGAGGCCCAGCATGACGCCGCCGATGACGCCAACGCGCGTGTAGGGAAGCACGACCTTGCGGACAACCTCCCAGGTCGTGCAGCCAAGGCCGTAAGCAGCCTCCTTGACCACCGGCGGAACAGTAACAAAGACGTCTCGGGAGACGGCGGTGATGAAGGGCAGAACCATGATCGCCAGGATGAGGCCCGCGGTGAAGACGCCGATGCCATAGGGTGGCCCGGCGAAGAGTAGGTTGAAACCCGGCACGTCCGCGAAGGCCGCGATCAACCAGGGCTGAATCGTCGCCTGGAGAAACGGCGCGAATACGAACAGCCCCCAGATGCCGTAGATGATCGAAGGTATCCCGGCGAGCAACTCGATTGCCGTGCCGATCGGCCGGCGGAGCGCGTGCGGGCAGAGTTCAGTAAGGAAAATTGCGATGCCGAGACTGACGGGGATGCCAATCACCATGGCGATGACCGACGTGACGATCGTGCCGTAGATTGCGGGCACCGCCCCGAATTTCTCTGTGACCGGGTTCCAGCTCTGGTTGGTGAGGAATCCAAAGCCGAAAGTTCTCAACGCCGGCAGCGACCCGATGACGAGCGAGAGGATGACGCCGCCAAGAAGAACGAGGACGCCCAGCGCAGCGATCAGCGTGGCGTTGCGAAAGATTGCATCGCCGATTGTAAACCGGCGAAGCGCGTTCTCGCGGCCGGCCTCGCCGACTCTTGTCCCGCCCATACTTTGCAAGGCCGCCTCGGTCATTCGACACTCCAACGATTCCTAACCGATACGGGGCCAAGGCAAAAGGGCGGTCCGCGCGTGCAGGGCGTGGCGTTCCTTTTGAAAACGCCCTCTCCCGAGGGAGAGGGCGCGAGTTGCTTCGAAGACAAAGACGGGAGATTACGACCCGACGAACACCGGCTTGCCATCGGCGCCGACGATGTCGGACTTCCACATCGCCTCGATATCCGTGACGACCTTGTCGGGCATCGGGATGTAGGAGAGGTCGGAAGCGAGCTTGTCGCCCTTGTTGTAAGCCCAATCGAAGAACTTCAGGGCTTCGGCAGTCGCGGCGGCGTCATCGGGCTTCTTGTAGACGAGGATGAAAGTCGCGGCGCTGATCGGCCAGGTCGTGGCACCCGCCTGATTGGCGAGGATGACACCGTAGCCCGGCACGCTCTTCCAGTCCGCGTCCGCGGCGGCGGCGGCGAAAGCGTCCGCAGTCGGGGCGACCTTCTTACCGTCCTTGTTGATCAGGTCAGCGTAGGTCATCTTGTTCTGGATGGCGTAGGCGTACTCGACGTAGCCAATGGACCCGGCGGTCTGCTGGACGTTGGCAGCGACGCCTTCGTTACCCTTGGCGCCGATGCCGACCGGCCATTCGACCGACGCGTTCACGCCGACGCTGCTGGTCCAATCCGGACTGACCTGGCCCAGATAGTAGGTGAAGTTGAATGTCGTGCCCGAACCGTCCGAGCGGTGAACAACGGCAATAGCTGTCGACGGCAGCTTCGCATCCGGATTCAGCTTCTTGATCGCTGCATCGTCCCAGGTCGTGATCTTGCCCATGTAAATCTGGGCGAGTGTCGGACCATCGAGAGCGATGCCGCCTGGCTCGATGCCGGGCAGGTTAACGACCGGCACGATTCCGCCGATCACGGTCGGGAACTGGGCGAGACCAAACTTGTCCAGCTCTTCCTTGCCGAGCGGCTTGTCGGTCGCACCGAAGGTCACGGTCTTGGCTTCGATCTGCTTGATGCCACCGCCGGAACCAATCGACTGGTAGTTCAGGCCGGTGCCGGTTTCGGTCTTATAGGCGTCGGCCCATTTGGCGTAGATCGGGAACGGGAAGGTCGCACCGGCGCCGGAAATGTCAGCGGCGCTGGCGGCAGAAATGGATGCTACGGCGGCAAAGCCCGCCAGAACGGCGAGGTTGAGATATTTCACCTGGCCTCTCCCTGTTTTTGGGGTTGAAGAGCGAATGCCCCGGCTGGCGTTGTCTGAGACTTAACCACCGGTGCAAAATCACCCTAGGGACGGTCGGTGATCTTCCTATGACTCGGACGCGACAGTTTTAAGACGCCGCAAGCACCTGATCCGTCTCGTTATTTTCGTTGCCGCTGATGGTGCGTCCGGCGAAGGCCGCGGGGAACGTGACGGTGAACACGGCGCCCTCTCCAAGACGGCTCGCAACCGTCAGGCGGCCAAGATGGCGGGCGACAATGTGCTTGACGATTGCCAACCCCAATCCGGTGCCCCGGTGACGGCGGCTGTCCTCGATATCGACCCGATAGAAGCGCTCGGTCAGGCGTGGCAGATGTTCTTCCGGGATGCCGGGCCCGAAGTCCCGAATCGCGACCTGGGCCCCGGCCCCGTCCTTTGGCCCGGCGATCGCCACCACCACCCGCTTGCCCGCCTGGCCGTACTTGCAGGCGTTCTCCACCAGATTCTCGAAGACCTGGATCAGTTCGTCGCGATCGCCGGTCACCTCGACGGGGGCGGCCGGCACCTCCGTTTCGACCGTGACACCGAGGTCGCGCGCCAGCGGCTCAAGCGAATCGACGACGTGGCGGACGACGGCGACCAGATCGACGCGATCCGACGGACGCACATGCGCCTTCATCTCGATCCGGCTCAGCGAAAGAAGATCGTTGACGAGGCGGCTCATGCGCCCCGCCTGTTCGCGCATGATGGTCAGGAACCGGGTGCGCGCCGCGACATCGTCGCGCGCCGGTCCCTGCAGCGTCTCGATGAAGCCGGCCAGCGAGGCCAACGGCGTGCGCAGCTCGTGGCTGGCATTCGCGACAAAGTCGACACGCACGCGGTCAGTCGTCTTCTGCTCGCTCAGATCGTCGACGAGCAGCAGGATGAGGTCGCTGCCTTCAAGGCGCGCGAACCAGGCAGCAAACCAGCGCTCGGTCGGAACGCGCTCGGCGAACTCGACGCGGACCGGTGCGCCGCCCCTGACGACGCGATCGAATGCGGCGATCAGGTCGGGCACGCGCAGGCGAAACGTCAGGGCTTCGCCAACGCGAATCTGGAACATGGCGACGGCGCGCTCGTTGGCGTAGCGAACTATGCCACGGCGATCGAGAATGAAGCATGGATCGGGTAGTGCGTCAGAGAAGAGCTTGAAGACCGGGTCGCGCTCTATCGTGGTGGGAAGGGCCGCGGCTGCAGCGGGTGTGTCGTCAGAGGCACCGCGCGGAACCAGCGCGACGGCGACCCCGACTATGGCGAGAACGGCGATGCCGACCGGAATTTCGAGTACGCCTGCGACCGCGAGGATCAGCAGCATGCCTGCGACAACGGCAATCAGCCAGCGCCCCTCGGCCAAGCGCGTCAGCAACCGCACAGCCGCGGTGTTACGTCCGGGAACTTCCGAATTCACTACTGCCATTCGCGGCTCCGTTCACGGCCAGATATCGCCGCGCCCTGCCCATAAATCGCCGCCGTCCCGTCGGATCAGATCAGCGACGATATAGAGTCACCTGTGTCGCGGCCGCAAGCTCCGTCCGGTAGCAAGGTAAAACAGAGAGGAAATCGGCCTGCGCGAAGTGTGCGACCGGCGCCGTGTCCGACCGCTGGCGGCGACGAACCAGCAGTTGGCTTGGCCGTTTCGGTCGGCGATTCCGGCGGTCTTTGGGCTATCCACCCGGCATCGCCGGGTTTTGCACAGTTTCAGCGATCGCTGTGTCAAGAAATCGCTGGCCGATGCCGGAATCCTGCTGTTGAAGTCTGGACGATGACCGATTTCTACGCCCTCCTAAAGCAATCGATACTCGACCGTGGCATCCGGGATTCCGGCGATCGCCAGGAAGTTTATGCGCAGGCCCGGCGCGCAGTCGTCAAGCAACTCTGGGACTATCGCCCTCCCCTGGCCGCCGACGAGATCGACATGCGCGTAGGCGCATACGACACCGCGGTTGAACGTATTGAAGCCGACCTGTTGACAGCCTTCGCCAAAGGCGATGTAGCGAAGCCGAAAGCGCGGCCGACGTCGTCGCGCGAACGGGTCACCGCGAGCGAAAGTCCAGCTGTGGGCATCGAGTGGGTCGATGCGGGCCCAGAGGCGTCCAAGGTTAACAACGCTCGCGAAATTGTGGACCAGCGACGTGTGGACCGGCGACGTGCAGATACCGCGCCCGGTGACGAAGACCCCTATCGACCGCATCAGGAAGGCGTGCGCTGGGCGAAACGGGGGACATACGAGCGCGTCCAGCGCGCGACCGATCCCGATCTTTTCGTATTGCCCGACTGGCTTGGAACACCTGAACAAGCAAAAATTCGGCTGGGTGCCGCGGCGATCGGAGCGCTATTCGTCATTCTCGTCGGTGTTGCCGCGTATACGCTTGGTACGCGCAATGGCCAGGGCGTGACATTGCCGATCAGCGTGCGTCGCGAAGTAAGCGATGCGGCGACCGCCGCCAGGATACCCACTGACAAGGTCAAGATCGCCCAGTCTTTTACCCTGTTCGACGGACGCGACCCGACCGTCTTTGCGACCACCCCCGACAACCCGATCGGGTTCGACAGCGGCGGCGGTTTCGCGCGGGTGTCGTCATCGACCAGCGCGCCCGGCGTCAAGGTCGCCATCGGTCCGGGCCTCGCCCAGCACCTCGCAGGGCAGAACGTGCGGGTGGTGATCATCGCCCGTTCTTCACTGGAGAGTGGCGCCGCCGGGATGCGCTTCGCCTACCAGAGCGGACTCGCCCTCAGCCATTGGCAGACGGCCAATCTCGGCCGTGATTACGCCGCCGTCGGCATGGAGTGGCGCGTTCCGGCGATGCAGACCAGCCCAAGCGGCGACTTTCTGCTCATCGAACCGGGTATCCCCGGCGACGGCACCGGGGTTGATGTGAAGTCGATCCGGATCGACCAGGTAGCGTCCTAAGGGCCGGTCAAATATCCGCCACGACGCAGTCGGTCGATGACGCGGTCAGCGAGATTCTCGGCGCTTTCGACGGTGGTGTCCAGCACGAGGTCGGCCTTCAGCGGTGGCTCGTACGGCGAGTCGATGCCGGTGAAATTCCGGATCTCACCGGCACGCGCTTTCCTGTAGAGCCCCTTTGGATCGCGCGCCTCGGCCACCGCGATCGGCGCATCGACATAAACCTCCAGGAACTCATCCGCACCGACGAGTTCGCGTGCCATGTCGCGCTCGGATCGGAAGGGCGAAATGAACGACACCAGCACGATCAGGCCGGCGTCGAGAAACAGTTTCGCCGTCTCGCCGACGCGCCGGATGTTCTCGACACGGTCGGCGTCCGTAAAGCCCAGATCGCGGTTGAGGCCGTGGCGGACGTTATCGCCATCGAGCAGGTAGGTGTGGCGTCCGAGCAGATGCAGTTTCTTTTCGACCAGGTTGGCGACCGTCGACTTGCCGGCGCCGGAGAGACCAGTGAACCAGAGGATGACCGGGCGCTGGCCCTTGGCGCCGGCGCGCACACCCTTGTTCACGTCGAGCGCCTGCCAGTGGATGTTGGTGGCGCGGCGCAGACCGAATCGGATCATTCCCGCCGCCACCGTGGCGTTGGTGAAGCGGTCGATGAGGATGAACGATCCCATCGCGCGGTTGTCGTCGTACGGATCGAAGGCGATCGGTTCGGAAAGCGCGAGATTGCAGAGACCGATGTCGTTCAGCTCCAGCGTCTTGGCCGCCAGCGGCTTGAAGGTGTCATCGATATCGACCTGATGCTTCAATTCGCTGACGGCGGCGCCGACCGTGCGGGCGCCGCTCTTCAGGAGGTATGAGCGACCCGGCAGCAGCGGCTCATCCGACATCCAGATGACGTGCGCGGCAATCTGATCGGAGACATCGGGTCGATTTTCCGGAGCGGAGAGCACGTCGCCGCGGCTGATGTCGATCTCTTGGTCTGCCGTGAGCGTGACGGCGTCGCCCGCCGACGCCGACGTGCGATCGCCGTCCATGCTCACGATCCGCGCGACGCTGGCGCGCTGACCGGTGCGGGCAACGACCACCGCGTCGCCGGGGCGGACCTCGCCGGCAACGATGGTGCCGGTGTAGCCGCGGAAGCTGGCATCCGGGCGGTTGACCCACTGCACCGGCAACCGGAACGAAGCGCCGGCAGGGCGGTCCTCAACGTCGACTGTCTCAAGATGGCCGAGCAGCGCCGGGCCGCGGTACCAGGGCGTACGGGCGCTTGACGTGATGACGTTGTCGCCGTGACGGGCCGACATGGGTATCGCGACCACGCTTTTGAAATTCAGCGGCGCGGCAAAGGCGGCGAAGGCTTCGCCGATCTCGCCAAAGCGCGCCTCGCTATAGTCGACCAGATCGATCTTGTTGACGGCGAGCACGACGTGACGGATGCCAAGCAGCGAGGCGATGTAGGCGTGGCGGCGCGTCTGGGTGAGCAGCCCGGCGCGGGCATCGACGAGCAGGATGGCAAGATCCGACGTCGAGGCGCCGGTCGCCATGTTGCGGGTGTACTGCACGTGACCTGGCGTGTCGGCGACGATGAAACGGCGCCGGTCGGTGGCGAAATAGCGGTAAGCGACGTCGATGGTGATGCCCTGCTCGCGCTCGGCCTGCAGGCCGTCAACCAACAGGGCAAAGTCGATATTCTCGCCGTCGGTGCCGTACTTGCCGGAATCGGCGCGCAGCGTCGCCAGCTGATCCTCAAACAGGCGCCTGGAATCGTAGAGCAGCCGGCCGATGAGGGTGGACTTGCCATCGTCAACGCTGCCGCAGGTCAGGAAGCGAAGCAGGCTGCGCTCCTGGTTTTCGGCAAGAAACGCCGAGAACGCTTCCGATTGTTCGGCGCGCTGGGCCATCAGAAATAGCCCTCGCGTTTCTTCATCTCCATCGAGCCCGCCTCGTCGTGATCGATGAGACGCCCCTGCCGCTCCGACGTGCGGGCAACGAACATCTCGGCGACGATATCGGGTACTGTCGCGGCGTCCGACTCGATGGCTGCCGTCAGCGGGTAGCAGCCCAGCGTGCGGAAGCGGACGCGCTTCATCTCCGGCACCTCGCCCGGATTGAGCGGCATGCGCGCATCGTCGACCATGAGAAGCTGGCCCGAGCGGCGCACGACCGGCCGCACGGCGGCGAAATAGAGCGGCACGAGGTCGATGTTCTCGGCGAGGATGTATTGCCAGATATCGAGTTCGGTCCAATTCGACAGCGGGAAAACCCGGACCGATTCACCCGGCTTCACGCGCGTGTTATAGAGCGACCAAAGCTCGGGCCGCTGGTTCTTGGGGTCCCAGGTGTGGCTGGCCGAGCGAAACGAGAAGACGCGCTCCTTGGCGCGACTCTTCTCCTCGTCGCGGCGGGCGCCACCAAAGGCCGCGTCGAAATGGCCTTCGTCCAGCGCCTTCTTGAGCGCCTCGGTCTTCATGACCTGGGTGTACAGCGCCGATCCATGCGTGAACGGCGTAACACCGCGGGCGACGCCATCCTGGTTGGTATGGACGCGAAGATCGAGGTGATGCTTCCGCGCGGTTTTGTCGCGGAAACGGATCATCTCGCGGAACTTCCAGGTCGTATCTATATGCAGTAGCGGGAACGGCGGCGGGGCGGGGTAGAACGCCTTCAGCGCCAGATGCAGCATGACCGACGAATCCTTGCCGATCGAATAGAGCATGACCGGCCGCTCAGCCGTTGCAACAACCTCGCGCATGATGAAAATCGCCTCGGCTTCGAGGCGGCGAAGATGGGGCATGGCGGCGGACATCAGGCAATCCCGGCTGACTTGCGTCGGACGTTAGCCATAGGGCGCGCCGCGCCTCAAGCATGAACCGCCCCTATTTGGTCGGCTGTTGCGCGCGTTGTCGCGCCGAAAAGGCAATCGTTGGAACGGGATTCTCGCCGGGCGGTCTAAGCCAGCGGATCCATGCCGCCGGTTGCGATGAACGAGGGATTGCGGAACGCATCGGAGCCGGGCGCCGGGCCGCGGCCGTAGAACAGGGGAGCGCCCTCCTCCGTGATGACCCGGCCGCCGGCGGCGCGCAGGATCGCCTCGCCGGCCGCCGTGTCCCACTGCATGGTCGTGCCCATGCGCGGATAGAGATCGGCCTCGCCGGCCGCGACGACGCAGAATTTCACGGACGATCCGGCGGAGACGATCTGGCCGACGTCGAAGCGGGCGATGAAGGCATCCGTTTCCCGGTTGCGATGCGAGCGGCTGGCGACCACGTTGATCGGACCGTCCGGCGGCGTGCGGACGCGCATCGGCCGGCGGGGCGAGGCGACACCATTGACGACCTCAGCCCGCCAGGCGCCCGCCAACGTTGCGCCATAGAGTTTCCTCGTTGCGGGCACAAAGATGACGCCGACCGTAGGTACGCCGTCGCGCACGAGACCTATGTTGACGGTGAAATCGTTGCCGCCTTTCACGAACTCGCGCGTGCCATCGAGGGGGTCGACGAGAAAGAATTCGCGGCCAATCTCCGGAATCCTGCCTTCGTAGGTTGCTTCCTCCGCGATCATAGGCGTTGACGGCGCGACTTCCGCGAGCCGCGCGGCGATCAGCCGCTCGGCGGCGCGGTCGGCTTCGGTGACCGGCGAGGAGTCGGTCTTCTTGTCGACGGACAGCCCCCCACGGCGCACCTCCAGGATGACGTCGCCGGCGGCGATCGAGGCGGCTACGAGGGCATCAACGAGACGGGAGTCGTCAGCGGCATTCATCGGCTCTCTCTAACCGAGGCGAACCGATGCGCCAACCTTTGCCAGAAAAAGAAAAAGGGCCCGCCGGAGCGGGCCTTTCGCAAGACAACGGCGACCGTCAGGCCGCCATCAGCTTGCCGGGGTCCGAGAAATCGAGGTGCAGGCTCTCGGCCACCGCCTTGTGGGTGATCTTGCCGGCGTGGACGTTGAGGCCGTTGCGGAGGTGCGGATCGGCAGCGATTGCGGCCAGGCCCTTGTCGGCGAGCGCCAGGCCGAAGGGTAGCGTCGCGTGGTTCAGCGCGGCACTTGAGGTTAGCGGCACGGCGCCGGGCATGTTGGCGACGCAATAGTGAACGATGCCGTCGACGACGTAAGTCGGATCGAGGTGGGTGGTGGCATGCGAGGTCTCGAAGCAGCCGCCCTGGTCGATGGCGACGTCAACCAGCACGGAACCGGGCTTCATTGTTGCCAGCATCGCGCGCGTAACGAGCTTCGGCGCGGCGGCGCCCGGAACCAGGACCGCGCCGATGACGGCATCAGCACCGGCGACTTCCTCGGCGAACGCATCGCGCGCGGCATAGCGCGTGACGACGCGGCCTTCGAACATGTCGTCGAGTTCGCGCAGGCGCGGTAGCGACTTGTCGAGAATGGTGACGATGGCGCCAATGCCGGCGGCGACGGTCGCCGCGTGCGTGCCGACGACACCGCCGCCGATGATGACCACCTTGCCCGGCGGGACACCCGGCACGCCGCCGAGCAGAATACCGCGTCCGCCGGTCGCCTTCTGCAGCGCGGTGGCGGCGGCTTGAACCGACAGGCGGCCGGCTACCTCGCTCATCGGCGCCAGCAGCGGAAGATGGCCGCGCGCGTCCGTCACCGTCTCGTAGGCGACGGCGGTGACGCCGGATGCCATCAGGCCAAGCGCCTGCGGGGCGTCGGCGGCGAGATGGAGATAGGTGAAAAGAATCTGGCCGGCGCGGAGCTGCTTCCACTCAACCGGCTGCGGCTCCTTGACTTTGACGATCATGTCCGCTTTGGCGAACACGTCGGCCGCGCTGGCGGCGATCGACGCGCCGGCGGCGACATAGGCCGCATCGGTTGCGCCGATGCCCGCGCCGGCGCCGGTCTCGACCAGCACCTTGTGGCCGTGGGCGACATACTCGCCGACCGCCGACGGTGTCAGGCCGACGCGATATTCCGATGATTTGATCTCCTTCGGGACGCCGACGAGCATGGGGCTTCCTCCTCCTCCGCAAAATTCTGGCGCAGCATATCGCGATTCCTGCGCTGTTTCCTTGTGTAATGCTGTTGTCTCGAGATGGGTGAGTTGGCGCGGACGTGGCTGCGTTCGGGAGAGTCGTCAGGCGGCCACAGCGTCCCTATGCTTGACCGCTTACGCGTTTCCTCCAACCGGCTCGGTGAATGCCCAGCAGTTCGTTTGACGTGATCATCGTCGGCGGCGCAGTACATGGCGCCTCGCTTGCCTATCATCTGGCGGCCGCCGGTTTCGATGGGCGCGTGTTGCTTATCGAAAAGGATCCGACTTTCCAGACCGCGGCGACGGCGCTTTCGGCCGGCTCCATTCGGCAGCAGTTTTCGACCGCGGTGAACGTGGAAATCTCGCTGTTTGGGATAAAATTCCTGCGCGCCATCGGCGATATCCTCGCAGTCGATAGCGACCGACCGGATATCGCGCTGCACGAGGGCGGCTACCTGTTTCTGGCCACTCCCGGCGCTGGGGCGGCGGCATTGGCGGACAACCATGCGCTGCAAGCGTCGCTCGGCGCCGACATACTGCATCTCGACCGCGTGGGATTGGCGGAACGTTTCCCGTATCTCGCAACCTCCGACCTCGCCGCCGGATGCTTCGGCAGAAGCGGCGAAGGCTGGTTTGACGGTTATGGCCTGATGCAGGCGCTCCGCCGCAAAGCGGCTTCGCTCGGCGTTGAATTCCGCACGGCCGAAGTCGCTAAAATCGAGCAAAACAGCGGCCGGGTGACCGGCGTGCGGCTCGCCGACGGCTCGCCGATTTCCGCCGGCTTCGTCGCCGTCGCTGCCGGCACCGGCACGCCGCGGCTCATCGGAGATCTTGGCATTTCGCTGCCGGTGCATGCGCGCAAACGATTCGTGTTCGCCTTCTCCTGCCGCGAAGTATTGCCGCGCTTTCCGCTGCTGATCGACCCGACCGGCGTCTACGCGCGGCCGGAGGGCGAGCTCTACATCGCGGGCTCGTCACCGCCAGCGGAGGCCGATCCGGATGCGGTCGATTTCGACGTCGATCATCGTTTCTTCGAGGAGACGATATGGCCGGTACTGGCCCATCGCGTCCCGGCGTTCGAGCGGATCAAGCCGGGCCGGTCGTGGGCTGGTCACTACGACCTCAACACTTTCGATGCCAACGCCATCGTCGGCCCCCTGCCCGCGCTGCCGAATGTCCTGATCGCGACGGGATTCTCCGGCCACGGGCTACAGCAGGCGCCGGCGGTCGGGCGTGGGCTGGCGGAGCACATCATGCACGGGCGCTACACCACGCTCGATCTTTCGCCGCTGGGCCACGAGCGCGTGGCGGCGGGCAAGCCGATCGTCGAACGGAATGTCGTGTAGAAAAAGCGAAAACGGGCGCCCCAAGGGGCGCCCGTCGATGCATTCGTTGACGGCGCTACGGCTTACTTCAGGCCGGCGGCGTCGGTGATGTCGTGGGTCCAGGCGCCATCCGGCTTCTTGGTGATGATCTTCTGATCCAGCAGGGCCTGCTCGGTGCGCAGGTAGGCGGCCTCGTTGAGGACACCTTTGCCGCCGGCAGTCAGCTTGGCGACCTCGCCCATCATGTACTTCTGATGGTTGAGATCCTGGCCGCCGTTGTCGACAACGATCTGCGCGGCCTCATCCGGATGGGCGAGAGCGTAATCCCAGCCCTTCATGGAAGCTTTCACGAAGCGGACCATCTTGTCCTTGAAGGCCGGGTCCTTGAGCTTGTCGCCAACCGCGTAGAGGCCGTCCTCGAGAAGGTCATCACCCATCGCCGAGTAGTTGAAGACCGTCAGGTCTTCCGGCTTGAAGCCAGCGTCAAGAACCTGACCGTACTCGTTGTAGGTCATGACCGAGATGCAATCCGCCTGCTTCTGGATCAGCGGCTGCACGTCGAAACTCTGCTTGAGGACGGTGACGCCATCCTTGCCGCCATCCGTCGACATGCCGAGCTTGTGCATCCATGCGTAGAAGGGGTACTCGTTGCCGTAGAACCAGACGCCGAGCGTCTTGCCCTTGAAATCGGCTTCCGTCTTGATGCCGGTCGATTTCGGGCAGACGAGTTCCATGCCGGCCTTGGTGAACGGCTGGGCGATGTTGACGAGCATGGTGCCCTTTTCGCGCGCCGCCAATGCGCCGCCCATCCAGTCGACGATGACGTCGGCGCCGCCGCCGGCGATGACGGTCTCGGGCGCGATGTCAGGCCCACCCGGCTTGATGGTGACGTCGAGGCCGGCGTCCTTGTAGAAGCCCTTATCCTTGGCGACGTAGTAGCCGCCGAACTGGGCCTGGGTGACCCACTTCAACTGCAGGGTCACCGCGTCGGCGGCGAATGCCTGACCGGCGGTCATTGCCGCGGCAAGCGCTACCGCGCCCAACACATACTTCTTCATTTTTTTACTCCCCTCCATTCAGGGTTGTCGGAACGATGGATGCCAAAACGTCGAGGCGCGCTCGACGAGCGCCACGACGCCATAAAATACGGAGCCGGCTAAGGCCGCCACCGCAATTTCCGCCCACACCATATCGGTGTTCATGCGACCGACCTCGGTGGAGATGCGGAATCCCATGCCGACGATCGGGGTACCGAAGAATTCGGCTACGATGGCTCCGATCATGGCAAGAGTCGAGTTGATCTTGAGGGCATTGAAGATGAAAGGCAGGGCGGCAGGCAACCGCAATTTCAGCAATGATTGCCGATAGTTAGCCGCATAGGTGTGCATCAGGTCGCGTTCCATCGTCTCGGAAGCAGCGAGCCCGGCAAGCGTATTGATGAGCATCGGGAAGAACGTCATCGCAACGACCACAGCAGCCTTCGACTGCCAGTCGAAGCCGAACCACATGACCATGATCGGCGCGATGGCGACCAGCGGCAGGGCCGAGACCAGGTTGCCGACCGGAAGCAGCCCCCGTTTCAGGAACGGCACGCGATCAACCGCGATGGCGACGAGGAAGCCCGAACCGCAGCCGATGGCGTAGCCGGCGAGTACGGCCTTCAAGAACGTCTGCCGAAAATCGACGGCGAGAGTCGGCACTGAGGTGATGAGCCGCGTCCAGATGGCGCTTGGCGGCGGCAGGATGACGAATGGCACCGCAAAGCTGCGCACCACCAGTTCCCAGAACAGAACGATCCAGAGGCCGAAGATCAGCGGCACTGAAATATTGAGGACGAAGCGTGCCCCGCGCCGCGACGCTTCGATTTCGGCCAGCCGGCGGACCAGCAGCCACGACAGCAGCCAGGCTAAGACCACCAGAGCCCAGAAGCCCGACGTGGCGGCGATCAATTCGCCGCGGCCGAGTTGCGAAGCCGGCGCGATCAACGCAATCGACGGCAACAGATGGATCACCCACGCGGTCGCCACGGCGGCGCCGAGCAGGATAACAAGATTGCCGACGGATGAAGCTGCGGCGCCGAGCCCGGCGACTACGGCGACGACGATCAGCAGCGCGGCAAGAACGGCATTGCTTCCAGCCGAAAGAAGATAGGTCCGCGCGCCGCCGGCGCTGATCAGCGGCCAGGCGAGCGCGGCCAGGAGTGCCAGCAGGGCAACCCAGCCTTGCCACACAGCCTCCCTCCGGGTGCCGCTCACGACGGACGCGCTCCCATGCGGCGCGTCACCAGGCGTTCAACGATGCCGACGGCAGTGACGAGCAGCGCCGCCATCAGCGAGCCGACCACCAAGGCCGACCACATCTGTATCGACTGGCTGTAGTAGGAACCGACGAGCAGCTTGGCGCCGATGCCGGCGACGGCGCCGGTGGGCAACTCGGCGACAATGGCGCCCACAAGCGCCGCCGCGACCGCCACCTTCATCGACGTGAACAGAAACGGCAGCGACGCCGGCACGCGCAACTTCCAGAAGACCTGCCAGCGGCTGGAATTGTAGGTGCGCATCAGATCGAGGTGGATGGGTGCGGGCGAACGCAAGCCCTTCACCATGCCGACGGTGACCGGGAAGAAAGAAAGGTATGTCGAAATGAGCGCCTTCGGGATCAGCCCGGTGACGCCAACCGCCGCCAGCACGACGATCACCATCGGCGCGATGGCGAGGATGGGGATCGTCTGCGACGAGATGATCCACGGCATCAGACTCTTGTCGAGGCTCTTCAGGTGAACGATGCCGACTGCGATCAGCACGCCGAGGAGCGTGCCCGAGATGAAGCCGGCAAGTGTCGAAGAGAGCGTCACCCAGGCGTGGAAAAGGAGGCTCGACGGCTTGGTCGGATTGACGAGGATCGTCGAGTTGAAGGTATCGACGGCGACCTGGTGCGGCGTCGGCAGCGTCGGTTTCGGCTGATTGAAGGTGGCGCGCAGGAACTCGACGGGCGTGCGCTCGACATTGGCACGGCTGTCGAGGTAACGCTGGAACGGGGCGTCGAGCAGAAACGCACCGGCATACCAGACAATGACGATGCCAATCACGACGACGGCAACGGCGAAGAAGCGGCTGCCGACGAAGCGCGCGCCGAGGCTGGCTCGCGCCGGCAACGATCCAGTTATCGTCGCGGCGCTCATCTAGTCCTCATAGCTGTGCCCTGCCCTCAGGCCGGCGCGGACGCGGTGGGCGATCTTGAGGAATTCCGGTGTCTCGCGAACGTCGAGATTGCGCTCGCGGGGGAGGTCGGAATCGATGATGTCGTGAATCTTGCCGGGCCGTGGCGTCATCACAACGATCTTGGTCGACAGGAACACCGCTTCGGGTATCGAGTGCGTGACGAACACGACGGTCTTATTAGTCTTCGACCACAGCTGCAGGAGTTGCTCGTTAAGATGATCGCGCACGATCTCGTCGAGGGCTCCAAACGGCTCGTCCATCAGCAGCAGTTCGGGTTCGACGGACAGTGCGCGGGCAATGGAAACGCGCTGCTGCATGCCGCCCGAAAGCTGCCAGGGATACTTGCGCTCGAAGCCGGTGAGATTTACCAATTCCATATTGGCGGCGACGCGGCGCTCGCGCTCCGCCTTTTCGAGCCCCATGATTTCCAGCGGCAGGGCGACGTTCCGGGCGATGGTGCGCCACGGGTAGAGCGCCGGCGCCTGGAAGACATAGCCATAGGCGCGATTGGCACGCGCGGCCTCGGGCGAGACGCCGTTGACGGTGATGCTTCCTCCGGTCGGCTTCTCCAGATCGGCTATTACGCGCAGCAGCGTGGTCTTGCCGCAACCGGACGGGCCGATGAGCGAGACGAACTCCCCGCGCCCGACTCTCAGATCGATCGCCGACAGTGCTTCGACCGGACCATCGTTAGTAACGAAGGTCAGCGAGAGACGCTCGATGTCGATAACGGCGTCGCTGGGCCTTGCCGCCGTGGCGGCACCGCTTTCGGGCATCGACTGCACCATCGCCGAACTCCCGAAGGTCACACTCCAGCCGGCATGTTCTTGGCGGAACGCTCGACCGGCTGCGGCGTCTTCAGCGCCTTCCACGACGACAGCGCCTGATTGACGGGCGGGTTGGGCTTGCGCTCGACGAAGCGGCCGCGCCCGTTGTCGGCGTCGATCTCGCCTTCGGTTACCACCACGTCGCCGCGCGAAAGCGTGAAGCGCGGCAGGCCGGTGACCTCAAAGCCCTCGAAGACGTTGTAGTCGATCGCCGAGGCCTGCTTCGCTGCGGTGATCGTCTTCTTCGCCTTCGGATCGAGCACGACAATGTCCGCATCGGCGCCGACGAGAATGGCGCCCTTCCTTGGATAAATGTTGAGTATCTTGGCTATGTTGGTCGAGGTGACCGCGACGAACTCGTTCATCGTGAGGCGGCCGGTGACGACACCCTTGGTCCATAGCACCGGGATACGGTCTTCGAGGCCGCCGGTGCCGTTGGGGATCTTGGTGAAATCGCCGACGCCGACACGTTTCTGCTCGGTGGTGAAGGCGCAGTGATCGGTGGCGACGACCTGCAGGGAGCCGGCAGCGAGCCCTGCCCACAGCGAATCCTGATTCTGCTTGTTGCGGAACGGCGGCGACATCACGCGGCGTGCCGAGTAATCCCAGTCGCGGTTGAAGTACTCGGTTTCATCGAGCGTCAGGTGCTGGACCAGCGGCTCGCCGTAGACACGGCGGCCGAGCATGCGGGCGCGGCGGATGGCTTCGTGGGCGTCCTCGCAGGAAACGTGGACGACGTAAAGTGGAACGCCGGCCTGATCGGCGATCATGATGGCGCGGTTGGTCGCTTCGCCTTCGACCTCGGGCGGCCGCGAGAAGGCGTGACCCTCAGGGCCGGTGGTGCCCGCGGCCATGAACTTCTGCTGCAGGCGGGCGACGACATCGCCGTTTTCGGCGTGGACCAGCGGCAGCGCGCCCAACTCGGCGCAGCGCAGGAACGACTGATACATCTCGTCGTCGTTCACCATCAGCGAGCCCTTGTAGGCCATGAAGTGCTTGAACGTATTGACGCCGCGCTTGACGATTTCCGCCATCTCCTTCCACACCTGCTCGCCCCACCAGGTGATCGCCATGTGGAAGGAGTAGTCGGTGGCCGCCTTGCCGGCCTTCTGCTGCCAGGACTGGAAAGCGTCGACAAGCGACTGGTTGATGCCGGGGAGAACGAAATCCACGATCATGGTGGTGCCGCCGGCGAGCGCGGCGCGCGTCCCGGACGAGAAATCCTCGAAAGCAGTCGTGCCCATGAAGGGCATCTCAAGATGGGTGTGCGGATCGATGCCGCCCGGCATCACATAGCAGCCGCCGGCGTCGAGGACCTTGTCGCCCTTCAGGTTCTGTCCGATCTGGACGATGACGCCGCCATCTATAAGTACGTCGGCCGGGTAGGTCAGATCGGCGGTAACGACGGTGCCGCCCTTGATCACGGTAGTCATCTGCTGCTCCTCACACCTGTCACGCGGCTCACGATACGATCTCCGCCGTTTCGACGACGGCATGGAACAGTACGTCAGCGCCGGCCCTCGCCCATTCCTTCGAGATGTTTTCGGCCTCGTTGTGGCTGAGGCCGTCGACGCAGGGGCACATGATCATGGTCGAAGGCGCGACGCGATTGGTCCAGCAGGCGTCGTGGCCAGCGCCGGAAATAATGTTCATGTGGCTGTAGCCGAGCTTTTCGGCGGCGCTGCGGACGCGGCCGACCAGCGTCGGGTCGAAAGTCACTGGATCGAAATGGCCGACCGGCTCGACCGCGCAGCCGACGCCCAATCCCGCGCAAATCTTCGGCGCCTCGGTCTCGATCCTGGCGCGCGTGCGATCGAGCTTCGCCTGCTCGGGCGAACGAATGTCGACCGTGAAGACGACCTTGCCGGGCAGGACGTTGCGCGAATTGGGCGAGAAGAACATCTGGCCGACGCCGCCGACCGCGCCCGGCTGCTCGCTCGTCGCCACCGTCTGTACCATCTCGAGGATGCGCGACATAGCGAGGCCGGCGTTGACGCGCATGTTCATCGGCGTCGAGCCGGTGTGCGCTTCCTTGCCGGTCAGCGTGAACTCCAGCCACCACAGGCCCTGGCCGTGGGTGACCACGCCGATCTGCTTCTTCTCGGCCTCGAGGATGGGACCCTGCTCGATGTGATACTCGAAGTAGGCGTGCATCTTGCGCGCGCCCACCTTCTCATTGCCGACCCAGCCGATGCGTTTCAGCTCGTCGCCGAAGGTCTTGCCCTCCAGGTCCTTGCGGCCATAGGCGTAGTCGAGCGTGTGGATGCCGGCGAACACGCCGGAGGCGAGCATAGCGGGCGCAAAGCGCGCGCCCTCCTCGTTGGTCCAGTTGACCACGACGAGCGGGCGGCGTGTCCTGATGCCGAGGTCGTTGAGTGTGCGGATCAGCTCAAGCCCCGACAGCACGCCGAGCACGCCGTCATAGCGGCCGCCGGTCGGCTGGGTGTCGAGGTGGCTGCCGATGTACACCGGATCGAGGCTCTCGTCCGTGCCCGCGCGGCGCGCGAACATCGTGCCCATCTGGTCGAGGCCCATAGTGAGTCCGGCGTCCTCGCACCACTTCTTGAATAGCGCCCTGCCCTTGGCGTCGTCATCCGTCAGCGTCTGGCGGTTCGAGCCGCCGGCGATGCCGGGACCGATTGTGGCGATCTCATGGATCGAGTCCCACAGGCGCTCGCCGTTGATGCGGAGATTGTCGGTGGGCTGCGCCATTATCAGTTCTTCATTTCGACTTCGATGAAGGACATCGGCCGCGTCCCGCCATTGACGACGTTGTGCTCGACGCCGCTGTCGCGGCGATACGGAGCGCCGGCGGCGACGTCGACACGGCGAGCGCCGCCAGGCTCCTCCAGAAGGAATGCGCAGTCGGTAAGCGGCACAACAAGGTAGTCCAGCTCATGACGATGCCAACCGGTCTCGGCACCGGGCTCAAAGTCCCAGCGCATGACGCGCACCAGCCGATCTTCCAGAACCGCCGTGCCTTTCGCCTGCGGCCGCGTCATCGCCCGCCTCAGTTCATCGTCGGGAACGTAAACACGGCGCCGGACTTGATGCCTTCCGGCCAGCGCGAGGTGATGGTCTTCAGCCGCGTGTAGAAGTGGACGCCTTCCGGTCCATAGATGGCATGGTCGCCAAACAGCGAGCGCTTCCAGCCGCCAAACGAGTGGTAGGCGACCGGGACAGGGATCGGCACATTTATGCCGACCATACCGACCTCGATCTTGTCGGCGAAGGTGCGGGCGGCGTCGCCGTCGCGGGTGAAGATCGCGGTGCCGTTGCCGAATTCGTGGGCATTGATCAGCTTCACGGCCTCCTCGTAAGTCCCGGCGCGGAGCACGGAGAGCACCGGGCCAAAGATTTCCTCCTTGTAGATGCGCATGTCGGGAGTCACTCGATCAAAAAGCGTGCCACCGACGAAGTAGCCATTCTCATAGCCTTGCAGCCTGAAGCCACGGCCATCGACGACCAGTTCGGCGCCTTCCTTGATGCCGGTGTCGATGTAGCCCAGCACCTTCTGCATGTGTTCTTTGGTGACCAGCGGACCCATCTCGGCATCGGGGTCGGTCGCCGGGCCGATCTTGAGGGCGCGCACGCGCGGCGTCAGCGTTTCCATCAGCCGGTTGGCGGTGTCGTCACCGACCGGCACTGCCACCGATATCGCCATGCAACGCTCGCCGGCCGAACCGTAGCCGGCGCCCATCAGCGCGTCGGCGGCCTTGTCCATGTCGGCATCGGGCATGACGACCATGTGGTTCTTGGCGCCACCCAGCGCCTGGACGCGCTTACCGTGGGCGGTGCCCGTGCGGTAGACGTACTCGGCGATCGGCGTCGAACCGACGAAGCTCACCGCCTTGATGTCAGGGTGCATCAGGATGGCGTCGACGATTTCCTTGTCGCCGTGGACGATATTGAGGACGGCCGCCGGGAAACCGGCCTGCTTGAACAGGTCGAAGACCACCATCGAGGCGCCCGGATCCTTTTCCGACGGCTTGAGGATGAACGTGTTGCCGCAGGCGATCGCCACCGGATACATCCACATCGGCACCATCGCAGGGAAATTGAATGGCGTGATACCGGCGACGACGCCGAGCGGCTGACGATCCGAGTGGGTGTCGATCGAGGGACCGACGTGGCGCGAGAACTCCCCCTTCAGCAGGTGCGGGATGCCGCAGCAGAAATCGACCACCTCGATGCCGCGCTGAACCTCGCCGACGGCATCGGCGTGCGTCTTGCCATGCTCGGCGGAAATCGCCTCGGCGATCCTGTCGGTGTTCTCGTCGAGAAGCTGCTTGAAGCGGAACATGAACTTCGCCCGCCGCATGGGCGGCATGTCGGCCCATGCAGGCAGCGCCGCTTTGGCGGCGGCGACCGCCTGATCCAGTTCCGCGGCCGTGGATAGCGGCAGCGTGGCCGACTGCTCGCCGGTCGCCGGATTGAAAACCGGCGCGCTGCGCGAACTGGCGGAGCGCGCCAAAGCGCCGCCGATGGCATTGGAGAAGATATTCATTACGCTATTCGCTTCCGTTCCTGCGCCCACGGTGTCGGCGCTCGGTTGATCAGCTAGTTCAGAGTTTTGAGGATGCCGCCCAGCGTCTCGAACAATTGGTCGATTTCCGACTTCTGGATGATCAGCGGCGGAGACAGGGCGATGATGTCGCCGGTGGTGCGGATGAGTACGCCTTTTTCGAACGCCTTCAGGTAGGCGTCGAACGTGCGCACGGTCGGCTTGCCGGCCATCGGCTCAAGCTCGATCGCGCCGATCAAGCCTAGATTGCGGAGATCGATGACGTGCGGGAGGCCCTTCAAGGAGTGGAGGCCGTCGGCCCAATAGCTGGCGAGTTCGGCGCCGCGGGTCAGGAGTCCCTCCTCCTCGTAGGTGTCGAGGGTAGCGAGGGCCGCCGCACTTGCCATCGAGTTGCCGGAGTAGGTGTAGCCGTGGAACAGCTCGATCGAATTCTCGGGTGCATCCATGAAGGCGTCGTAGATCTTCTTCTGCACGAAGGTGGCGCCCATCGGCACGATGCCGTTGGAGATGCCCTTGGCGGTCGTCACCATGTCGGGCGTCACGCCGAAATAGTCGATCGCGAATGGCGTACCGAGACGACCAAAGCCGGTGATGACTTCGTCGAAGATAAGCAGGATGCCGTGCTTGTCGCAGGTGGCGCGGAGCTTTTCGAGGTAACCCTTGGGCGGAATGAGGACACCGGCGGAACCCGCAACCGGCTCGACAATCATGGCGGCGATGGTCGAGGCATCGTGCAGCGCCACCAGTCTCTCGAGGTCGTCGGCAAGCTCGATGCCGTGCGCGGGTTGGCCTTTGGAATAGGCGTTCTTCGCCAGGTCGTGGGTGTGGCGGATGTGATCGACGCCGGGCAGCATGGGGCCGAACTGCTTGCGGTTGCCGCCGAGGCCGCCGACCGAAATGCCGCCGAAGTTGACGCCGTGATAGCCTCGCTCGCGGCCGATAATGCGCGTGCGCGTGCCCTGGCCGATAGCGCGCTGGTAGGCAATGGCGATCTTCAGCGCGGTCTCGACCGACTCCGAACCGGAGTTGGTGAAGAAGACGTGGTCGATGCCGGTCGGCATGTAGTTGACCAGCCGGGAGGCCAGCTCGAATACCTTCGGGTGGCCCATCTGGAAGGCCGGCGCGTAGTCGAGTTCTTTCACCTGCCTTGCGATCGCCTCGACGATCTTCGGGCGGGCGTGGCCGGCGTTGCAGCACCACAGTCCGGCCGTACCGTCGAGCACCTTTCGGCCGTCCGCCGTCGTGTAGTACACGCCCTCGGCGCCGACCATCATGCGCGGCGCCTTCTTGAATTGCCGGTTCGCGGTGAACGGCATCCAATAGGCATCGAGATTGTTGGTCGAGACCTGTGTCCGCGCCATGCGCCGCTCCTCAACGCTCCCGCCCGACCGGTCCGCCCGCATTGCGCGCACGAACCTTTTCATCTACAGAAACAGCGAGATTTCCTGACCATTTGGTCAAGAGAACGTTAGAATGTTCTGTTCGCCATGACCAGATAGTTTTCGCAGAAAGCCATGCAATTCAAGCGCGGCCTTGTGCCCCTTGGGGGCCGGCCTAACCGTCACACTCTCAATGAGATCGCGCAACACGGCCGACGAATCCGGGTCGCGTGACAGTGTGTCGTCCCCAAGCCGTGCAATCTTTGACAAGTATCCCTGCCGGGTCGTCTGGCATAGCTCAATCCGTTGCGGTTCCGCCTCGGCAATGCCGGCCTTCACTTCGGTAATGTCGGCTTCGATAGCCGCTAGTTTGTCGGCGACATGCCGAAGGGGAATCGATCCGTCACCGATGGCGTCAACGTATCGCTGGCGGCTCGCTTCTAGCTGGCGCTGCCGGGCTACCAGCTTCCGCCGACGTGGGGCCGCCCCGGCCGCCAGCCGCTTCGCTTCGGCCGCATAGTTCTCAATGTAGTGCTGAATCAGCACCGGCTCGCGAAGTTCGCTTTTCAGCGCTTCCAGCGACGAATTCTCGATGTCGTCTAGGTGATACCGGCGAGCGTGGTCGCACCGTCCGCTGCCTTCCGTGTAGCCCGAGCAGCGCACGTACACGCGGCCGGACGCGTCGGCGCCGTTTGCCACCATATTCCCGCCGCAGCGTCCGCAACGCATCAACCCGGAAAGAAGATATTTCGTCCGCTGTCGGTTCGCGGTCCGCATGATCGTCGGCGCATTCCGCACCGCTTCGAAAGTCTCATTGTCGATGATCCGCAGCGAAGGCCGGTCACCCGTTACCCATTTTGTTTTGTCGCGAAGCCGCGCACTTTTCTTGCGACGTTTGCCCGGCAGTTTCGAAGCGTCGGCGCGGTTCCAAATTATCCGACCGATGTAAAGTTCGTTTCTCAATATCCCGGTGGCGCGTTCGCGGTTGCCGCTGATCGTAGAGCCGTTCCAGCGACCGCCACGCGGTCCTGGTATGCCGTCGCGGTTCAAATCCATCGCGATCGCACGTGCTGGCTTTCCCGTCTTCGCCTCGGCAAAGATTCGGCGAACAATCGCCGCCTTCTCTTCGTCTATTTCGGGTTCACCCGCGTAGCCGCGCACTTTACGATAGCCGAATGTGAATGAACCGGCGAGTTTGCCGGCCCGCACGTTTCCTTCCTGACCGCGATGCACCTTCGGGCCTAGTTCGCGGGAAAAGTTCTCCGCGACAAGTGCCGTAATGCCGGCTTCAAGAAAGCCAAGCCGACCGCTCCGAGTGTGCAGTTCAATGCCGAGACTTTCCAGCACCTCACTTTCGCGATGATAGTCGCCGGTATTCCGGCTGACGCGATCGAGGTGTTCCGCGATCACCACCGAAAACTTTTCGTCTTCGGCATCGCGCATCAGTTGGCGCCACGCGTTACGTCGATTCAGGCTCGTACCCGAAACGGCTTCGTCTGAATAGACCTGCACCACGTCGAAGCCGTTCTGCTCAGCGTATGCGCGACAAACGGCGACCTGATCTTTGGTCGATTTCGCGGATTGAAGATCGGAGGAATAGCGGGTGTAAATCGCCGCCTCTTTCCCTGCCCTAGCTGCTGCTCTTTGGCTCATCGGCGGACCCTCGCTTTTTGCTTTCCATCGCGGCGTGGTCGGCACGGGCTTGCCAGATAGCGAGCGAGG
>Ga0208849_1000546_pt1 | contig 34743 bp, 30 predicted proteins | sample NGESurdeep072012_10_FD_184470 | JGI IMG/M metagenome (GOLD analysis project Ga0208849, IMG submission 184470) | Arctic peat soil microbial communities from Barrow, Alaska - NGEE Surface sample 53-3 deep-072012 (SPAdes) | ecosystem: Environmental > Terrestrial > Soil > Wetlands > Peat ... | reverse complement strand
TGGAACGCATCTCTTCCCACGTGTCGGTCACGGGGTCGTAGCGCCACGCTTTGTTGGTGACTTTGTTCTCGATGCGGCCGCCGGCGAGATAGATGTAGCCTTGATAAGCGGTGGCCGCGGCGTTGTCTACCGATTCCGGAACGGGTGCAGCGGTCTGCCACGTGCCGAGATTCGCGGGGATCGGGCCGCCTTGGCCTTCCGGTGGCGGCGTGCTCGTCACAAGGCTCGGCTGAAGCACAAGCGTTGTGTCGACTTGTTTGCGGTTGCCGTTGAACCCGCCGAATAGGTAGACTCGTCCATTGAGAACTGCCGCGGCCGCATATTGGAGCGGCATTGGCAGAGTCGGCCCTTGCACCCAACTGCCATGGTTAAGGTCCGGGCGAAGCACGTAGCTGGTATCGGATGTCGCGGTGGCGGCCGGCTGCGGCGACGGAGCGGGGCTAGGCGAAGGAGTCGGATCCGCCGCGGCGACCATCATCGCGGCCAGCGCCGCAAATACGTTCATCACGACCGGCCAACCGGTTCGGGCGCAAGCGCGCCCATGCCGCGCTGGTATACTTGTCTGATGATCGTCTCCAATTCGGGCTCGGCTATCGTGATGTCGCGCAACTCGCACTGCGCGGCCAACGCTGTGATGAGTTGGTCCGCACGCACGACGTCGCGATCGAATTCGAATTTCATGGTCGGACCATCGCGGGAAACCACGACAACTCCGGGGAGGTTGATGCTGACGCCGCTGCAGTCTTCCACGAGCTCGACCGTCAGCAACCGCTTGCGTCCGAAGCGGTCGCGGATCCCATCGATGCTCCCGTCGTAAATTTTTTGGCCGTGATCGATGAGCACGATCCGTTCGCAGAGCTTTTCGATGTCGTTGAGGTCGTGTGTGGTGAGCAAAAACGTGGTGCCGCGCTGGATGTTGACGCGCTGGATGAACTTCCGGATCGCTTCTTTAGCGACGACGTCAAGGCCGATCGTCGGTTCATCCAGGAACACGACTTTCGGTTCGTGCAGCATGGCCGCCGCAAAATCGCCGCGCATCCGTTGGCCTAGGCTGAGCTGACGCACCGGCGTTCGGATGAATTCGTCAAGGCCGAGAATTTCGGTGAATTCCGCCAGGTTTCGCGCGTAGGTCTTCTCCGGCACATTGTAGATGGCGCGCAAAAGCCGGAACGATTCCACCAGCGGCAAATCCCAGTACAATTGCGTTCGCTGGCCAAAGACCACGCCGATCTGCTTTCCGTTGGATTGGCGGTCTTTCCAAGGAACGATGCCGTCGACCGTGCACGTGCCGCTCGTGGGCACGAGAATGCCGGTGAGCATTTTGATGGTGGTGGATTTGCCGGCGCCGTTTGGCCCGATGTAGCCGACGATCTCTCCAGTGTCGACTTCGAACGAGACATCGCGCACGGCGTCTTTGGTCTCGTAGTCGCGCGAGAAGAGGTTGGCGAGCGCGCTCCACGCGCCGTCCTTGCGTTTGAGGGTCTTGAACTGCTTGGTCAGCCGGTCGGCGCGGATGATCATCGTAGGCCGCCCGTTCGACGCTGCCTGCACCCTCGCATTTTCAACCTGTGCAATCGTACAGGGTAAGCATCGCTCGCCCATTTGTAGGAGGGCAATCGTACTAGGGCAAGCATCGCTTGCCCCGTACCTGCGATTTTTTATGCGATGGGTGCCAAATTGCGATAGCAGATTGTCGCAACTGCGGCTGTGAGGCTCCACGCCACACAGTCGCCAATGCTCTGGATGATGACGTTTGCCGCGTCCGCGCCCGTGAACCCGAAGGCAACAACTCCAAGGAAGTAACAGCCGAAATTACCAATCGCGAGCAGGATGAACAGGGGGGCGCCGACGCCCAGCGCACGCCGGCGGTTGCCCTTTTCAAACGCGCTAGCGATGCCCAACCGCAACGACAAAACCACGCGGCCGGCGTCAAGCGCGACGCGCGCGAATCCGACCGCAACGCCAAACGCGAGCATGCCCGTGAGCCAGACTACGAGTCCTGTCGTGACCACGGTCAATACGGTGATAGCTGCCGGCTGATTGAACATGCCAAGCGCGATTAAGTACGCGATTGCGATGGCAAATGCCGGCACGGTAGCATAGATCCCCGACAGGAGCGAGGCGACGATGACATTTCCCGTGCGTCGAAGCGGCGAGCTGAAAAACTGATTCAGGCCAATTTGCTTGCCGCGTATCGCGGCGTCAAACATGACGCAAAGCCCGGCCTCGACCATCGGGAATAGCACAATCGCGGTCAACGCGCCGAGCGCCGTGAACCAACCACTATTCAATACGGCTCCGTGCACGCGTAGATGCAGAGCGGCCAGCATTTTGTCGTCTCCCGAGCGATTGGAGAGGCCATTGAACGTGTTGCCGATCAGGCTAAAACGCCCAGCGTAAGCGCGATTTTGCCGGCGTTGCGCAAACATAAATCGATCGCCTTGTCGTATATTTCGCCGACGCTAAGAACGTGATGCACGGCGGTGCTATACTGTATCTATGAATGACGAGCCTCTGAAGATATTCGTTTACGGTACCCTTATGCGCGGATTATCGCGCCACCACTTCATGACCGACGGGCGCTATGAAGGCGAAGCGTCTGCTAAGGGCCGGCTCATATCGCTCGGGGAATACCCGGCATTGCTCGACGGCGCCGGCTCTGTGCGCGGCGAGGTCTATTCGTTCGACGATCTGCCGGCCGCTTTGGACGTACTTGACGATGTCGAAAATTTCGATCCGGCAAATCCCGAGAGCGGCGAGTACGTACGTGAAGCTCGGCGCGTCGTCCGCGATGACGGCGAAGAGATCCGCGCTTGGCTATACGTCTATAACCGGCCGCGCGAAAATGCGCCGATCATCCAAAGCGGCGATTGGCGGCGACAGCCGTAAGACGTCGAGCGCTAGTCGGTTACCAGTCCGACGTCATCGTCGCCGGCTTCACGCGCGGCGTCGAGCACCTTGATGATCGAACCGTAGGGTGTGGCGCTATCTGCAATCAGAGCGATATGCGTGGAATAGCCCGCTCTCTCAGAGTGGAAGCGCACAGTCTCGGCCATGCGATCATAGAGGTCCGAAGCGGTCACGCGTTCGCCGTCGATTGTCGTCGCGCCCGACGCGGTGATCGATACCTCGATGTTTTTCATCGGATGATGTCCGGGGCAGACGATACATTGATGCGAAATATCTTTTTGGAAGCCTGGCGGCGTGTTCAATGAAGCGAGGATCATGAAGATGATCAGCAGCACGAGGAGCACGTCGGTGAACGGGGTGATATTGATCTCGGCCATCGGGCCGTCGTTGCTCGCGCCGGATTGCGTGCCCATTGTGGGCCTCCTTCGCTGCGGGTAATGCGCAGGATCGGGTGGCCCGAGAGTTCGGCGCGGTGATCGCGGCGCCTTGCGGAAGTCGGGGCCAAGATCGCTTGGCCGACAATGAAGGTCGGCCCCTGCAATAAGATGGGGCAAGCGTTGCTTGCCCTAGTACGGATGCCCTGATCCCTCCTACAGACGCGGGTCGGCGGGCATCGAGAGCTTGACCGTATCGCGCGAGAAGAGAAGGTCGAGCGTCCAATCGATGGCGACGCGCAGTTTGCGCTCGAGGGTGGGGATGCGCGTGAGATAGTAGGTGCGCCACAGCCACCATGCTGGGAACCCCGAGATTTTGAATCCGCCGACCATCGCGACCGCGCTTCTTTCGCCGAGGTTTGCCATCTGGCCGATCATCGTGAACGCGAACGGCTTGAGCGGTTTTCCGTCAGCCAACGCCACCATGTTGTTCGCGACGTGCGTGCCTTCGCGCAGCGCATGCTGCGCCGTCGGCGGATATGGCTTCGCGCCTGGTGCCGGCAAGACTTGGGCACAGTCGCCGATCGCCCAAACGCCGGGATGACCGGGAACGGCCAAGTTGGCGTCCACGGGCACGCGCCCGCGCTCGTTTGTGATCCCCAGCGCGGCGATGAGCGGATTGGGCCCGACGCCGCCGGCCCAGATGAACGTCCGGGTCAGAATGCGCGTGCCGTCGCTCAAGTCGATGCCTTCCGCGTCGGCGGCGCGCACTTTCGCGTTCATAAGGACCTCCATGCCGCGCTTGACCAGCGTGCTCGCGGTGAAGGTCGCGAGCTGCTCGCTGAGCTCGGGCAGAACGCGCGATTGAGCGTCCAATAACACAGTGCGGATGTCCGCGGCTGTGAAATTGCTGTATTGCCTAGAAGCGCGACGCACGAACACGTCGAGTTCGGCGGCGGTTTCGACGCCGGCGAAGCCCGCGCCGGCGACGACAAAGGTCAGCAACTGGCGGCGCTGATCTGCGTCTTCCTCGAGTTCGGCTCGTTCGAGCATATCGAGTGCATGGTTGCGGATGCGGATCGCGTCTGTGAGTGTTTTGACCGGCAGCGAGAATTCCGCGACTCCGGGCAGGCCGAAGTAGTTGGACACGCCGCCGACGGCGATCAGCAATTGATCGAATCCCAACTGGTGGCGATGGCCTTGCTCGTGGCTGAACGACACCGTGCGGGTGGCGAGGTCGACAGTGTCGATCTCCGCCTCGAGAAGCTTGATCCGCGGGCAGATGCGTCTGATGTTTTGCACGATATGCCGTGTGTCGATGGAACTGGTGGCGGCTTGCGGCAGCATCGGCGTGAATAGGAAGTAATTTTCGCGGCTGACGAGCGTGACTTGGATATCCTTGTGCCGGCCGGCCAGTGCCTGCAGGCGAAGCGCGGCGTAGACCCCGCCGAATCCGCCGCCGAGTATGAGCATCCGATTCATGGCCGCTGCTCCGAGCAGGCGACGCGCTCCGGCCGCCCAATCCCTTTCTATGCCACAACGCACGAAAATTGCTGCCGCAATCGTCATCGGCTTTGCTACTTTGGTCTTCGCGCTCGCCGGCGCCGAACGACTTCGCGCGGCCGACGGTACGATGCTGCCGAACGGTTGGACGATCACACCGGCCGGAGAGCTGACGCCGCTCGGCACCTTGCCCCTGCGTGTCGTCGAAGATCCGTCGGGCCGATGGCTCGCGGTGTCAAACGCCGGCTACGGTGCCCAATCGGTGACGATCGTCGACGAGCGAACCGGCGTCGTGGCTGCGAGCGCACCCATCGCCAAGTCGTTTTATGGACTTGCGTTCGCATCGGACGGAAAGACGCTCTATGCATCCACCGCCGCCGATGGAGGCATCAGACGATTCGCCTTCGACGCGAATACCGGCGCGTTGCACGATCTCGGCGCATGGACGATCGGCTCGGGATCGCAGTGGATAGCGGGCCTCGCGGTTTCGGCCGATGGACGAGTGGTATACGCTGCATCAACTGCCACCGATGAGCTCATGGCGTTGGACTCTTCGAGCGGCTCAAAGCTCTGGGCCGCAAAAATAGGCACCCAACCATACGCAGTCGCGTTGTCAAGGACCGGCACCAACGCGTATGTGAGCGATTGGACCGGCTCTTCGGTTGACGTCGTGGATGCTGCGTCGGGCGCAAATATCGCTCACATCCAAGTCGGGGCGCATCCGAACGCATTGCTCGCCTCTCCGGACGGTGCAACATTGTACGTCGTGTGCGCGAACGATAACACCGTCTATGCGATCGACACGAAAACGAATTCGGTGCGCGCGCATTTCGATGTCGCGCTGTCTCCAAATTCGCCTGAGGGCTCGACGCCGGACGGCCTCGCACTTTCCACTGATGGGAAGACACTATTCGTCGCCGACGCCGGCAACAACACAGTGGTGGCCTTAGACCTCGCGAGCGGCGAGGTGAACGGGGCGGTGCCGGTTGGATGGTACCCCACCGATATCCTGATCACGCACGATGGTGCCCGACTGGTTGCGCTCGACGGTCACGGCACGCAAGTCCATTCCAATCCGCTGTATCGTCACCCCGATGCGCGGCCGAAATCCAAACAAGGTGCGAATCCCGACGAATATTACGTCGCGGAGTTGGCCACCGGGGATCTGGAACGACTCGCGATGCCGGATCAGAAAACGCTCGCCTCAGGATTGATCGTCGCGCGCGGCAACGTTCCACGCATCACAAACACTATCGACTGTTACAGCGTAGACTACAGCCTGAACTGCTCCCCGTTTGACCACGGTCGCATTTCTCCAGCGCCAACGCACGTCATCTACGTCATCAAAGAGAACCGGACGTATGACGAAGTGCTCGGCGATGACCCACGGGGCAACGGCGAGCGCGATCTCGCTATCTTCGGGAAGAGAATAACCCCTAATATTCATAGCCTCGCCGACAGCTTCGTCCTTCTCGACGATTTCGATGTGGATGCCGAAGTGTCGGCCGACGGCCACAATTGGTCGACGGCCGCGTACTCGACCGACTACGTCGATAAGCTTTGGCCGTCAACGTACTCGCACCGCAGGCAAGATTACGATTACGAAGGCAGCGCAGCGTCGCGACCGTCGGCGGGGTACATCTGGGATGCCGCGATCGCAAAGGGCTTAAGCGTGCGCGACTACGGCGAGTATACCGATTTTTCAACGAAGGCGGGCGATCTGGAAAAGCCTGTGGTCTCATCGTTGGTGGGCCGCATCGACCAGCATTACCGCGGCTTCGACCTGCAGGTCACGGATCAGTCGCGAACGGATGAATGGCTCCGCGAATTCAAAGAATTTGTCAAAAACGGGCAACTGCCGGCGTTCGAAATCGTCCGTCTGCCCAACGACCATACTTCGGCCACACGTCCGGGCATGCCGACGCCGTACGCGATGGTGGCCGACAACGACCTCGCGCTCGGCCGGATGATCGACGCACTGAGCCATAGTAAGTATTGGAAAAACACCGTCGTGTTCGTGCTTGAGGACGACGCCCAGGCCGGCCCGGATCACGTCAGCGATCACCGCACTGAAGCGCTCGTGATCGGTGCGCAGGTTAAGCGCGGATTCGTCGACCACACACACTACACCACCTCCGGCATGATCCGGACCATCGAAGGCATCCTCGGTCTCGAACACATGAGCCAGTTCGACGCAAATGCGCGCTTGATGGATTTGGACTTCGCGGCAATCGCAAACACGGCGCCATGGTCGGCGATCCGCGAGACGGTCGACCTCAAGGCCGTTAATCCACCGGATGCTTCGGGAGCGAAGGCCTCGATGCGACTAGACCTGAGCGGCGCCGACCGCGCAAATGAAGCGGCGTTCAATCGCATACTTATGGATTGGGCGAAGTCGCAGACGCACTAGAAGAGTGAGATTCAAAAATGGTCAGTAGGGCCGAGGTTTATCCTCGGCCTCGGCGAGCTTTAGCTCGCCAGTTAATAGGTCGGCTGGGCAAGCGATGCTTGCCCTTCTACAAAAAAGTCCTGGCCGACCATAAAGGTCGGCCCCACAGAAATGAGCGGCGCCGACCTGAAATGTAGGGCCGAGGTTTATCCTCGGCTTCGGCGAGCTTTAGCTCGCCGGTTAATAGGCCGGCTGGGCAAGCGATGCTTGCCCTCCTACAATAAATCCTGGCCGACCATAAAAGTCGGCCACACAGACATATTTGACTTAAAGCTCGCCGTCGAAGTAGTCCAGGTGGGGTGACGCGCGCACGCGCAGACGGCGGCCGCTGATGCTCACTTTGTCCGAATCCGGGTAGTGACACACGTCCTCCACCTCGTCCATGCCGAGCAGAAACACTTTGCATGGCGTGTCGCTGCCGTTGAGGAGTTGGTGCGCGCCGGTGTCGCCGACGGGAAACGCGATCACATCGCCCGGCCGGCACTCAAATGTTCCGCGCGGAGTGCGGATGGTCGGCCGGCCTTCCCAAACCAAGAACATCTCTTCTTCGAGTTGATGCGAGTGAAGCGGACAGAATTTCTTGCCCGGCGCCAGTTCGACCATCCAATAGCCGAGCTTGCGTGCGCCGATCGGGTTCCCGATCTCGTACAGGGTTGCTTCGTATCCGCCGGGATCCACTTCGTACTGCGCGGCGATCTCATCGATGTTGATGCGGTTGACGTACGCGTCGGTCCGCGATTGCAGGCATTCGCCGATAATGCGGTCGGCGTCGGCGAACAAGCACGCGCCGTCGCCGACGAGAAGGACGTCCAGTCGCAGCGCCCACAATTTGCGAAGCGACATCACCGCGGCGCGAGGGTCCAGCAGTTTGTCGTCGTCGAGCAGGCGCAGGCTTCCCGCCGGATCTCCCCACAATGCGTCGCCGACAATGGCCGCGTTAAGTTTCGGCAATGACAGCGCGATCTCGCCGGGGCTTTTCATGCCGTCAAACGCGATGACGCGGGCGCCTGCGAACGGCTCGTCGCCGTCATTTAACACGCGGTCGACGGGGCCGGTGAGCAGCGGCGCGTCGCCTTTGCTCGCGGCGATCTTCGCGCCGAATTGCGCTGCTACTTCGCGCGCCATCCGCTCGTGATCGCGATTCGTGACGATCACCCAGGCCGCGCCGCCGCGTTCGGCTAGTTCTGCGGACTGCTCGGGGAGCAGCGCGAGGGGATCGACGACGACATTGCCGCCCGGTATCGTCAAGAAATACGAGTTGAAGAACACGCGTCTTGCCGGTTGCCAGACCGACCACATGAAGACGCCCGGGATCACGGTGGGCTGCATGACGTCCTTGCCTTTCCTACGAGCAACGATTCGATGATGTTCAGCAGATGATCGGGCTCGAACGGCTTAACCACGAGGCCGTTGCCGATGAGATCCATCTCGGCGCGCAGTGCGGCGTCGGTGTTGCGCGCGGTGACGAATAGCACCGGCACATCGAAGAGACCTGGGTCTTTGCGCAGTTCCCGGCAGAAATCGAGACCGTCCTTTTGCGGCATGAGGAGGTCGGTTAGGACGATGTCGGGCCGCCGTCCGCGCGCGAGCGCGAGCGCCCCGGCCCCATCTCCGGCTTCAACCACTTCATATCCGGAGAACTCGAGGAACTGGCGCAAGACCGATCTTAACACCGGTTCGTCGTCGACGAGGAGAATATGCTTCACGCCGGTTTTTTGGACGACCGGCCGAAGTCGACCGGTTGAATGATGGAACTCTTCGCCGCGACGCTTTCGGCTGGGAACTCCACGGTCACCGTCGTCCCTGTGCCAACGACGCTTGATACCGCGATGGTGCCATGCATCTGCTCGACAAGCCGAGCCACGATCGCAAGTCCGAGACCCGTGCCTCGGATGGCCGTGCCGGGGCGCTCAACTCGATAAAAGCGGTCGAAGATATGCGGAAGATCGCGCTCGGGAATTCCCAGTCCGGTATCGGCGACCGCGAGACGGACTCGCGCCGGCGACCGCTCGACCGTGACCGTCACAAGTCCGGTTCCGGGCGTGAACTTGAGAGCGTTGCCGACGAGGTTGGCCACAACACGGCGAAGTGAGGCTTCATCGCCGCGCATGACCGTAGGCGCGGACGGCAGACGCAACTCGACCGGCGGTGCTTTTTCGTCCGCGAGTTCCCGGAAGCTTTCGACTTCAGAGCGCGCGACCTCAACGACGTCGACATCGGCCTCCGGACGGCGAGCTTCATCCGCGTCGATCTTCCCAACTTCGAGCAGATCATCCACGAGGAGATTGAGCCGTTTCGTCTCGCGTTCCAAGAGACCGACCAGCGTCCGGTCTTCGTCGTCAAATGAATAGCGCGGCGCTATCTTCGATACGAGCAAGGCGCACAACGTGCGCAACGTGGTGGCGGGGGTGCGGAGTTCGTGACTAGCGGTTCCGATGAAATCCGCGCGCACCCGCATCTGCCGTTCGAGATCATCCTTGGCGGTCACGAGTTGGTCGACGAGCGCGCGCCGGTCTGTGATGTCGCGCGACACGGCGATAAGGCCGGTCATCTTGCCATCGGCGTCGCGCTGCGCGGTAAAGGCGATCCCCGCCCAGTACGTGCTTCCGTCGGCGCGCGCGCGCGCGGTCTCCAAGTACATATAGCCGAGCCTAGACACCGTTGACCGGATCTCTGCGAGCGTCGTCGCGCTGAGCGCGACCGCGTTGATATCGTACACCGATTTGTCGATGAGGTCTGCTGTCTTGCAGCGGAGTTCCTTGGCAAGCGCGGCGTTGGCGTACCGGACCGTGCCGTCCGTGCTCACCAGCATCACGCCTTCACTGACCGATTCGACGACCGCCGCAAGCTTGCGCGACTCCGCCACTGTCGACTGCAACTGGCGAGTGCGGGCGGCCACTCGCTCCTCGAGACTTTCGTTGAGGACGCGCACGCGACGGTTGATCTGTCCGACCACCTCGATCGGCCATGCGAGCACCAGCCACAGCACGAACGCGCCGGCAGCGAACCACCACGGCTTGACGGATTGAACGGACGTAGCCGGTTCGACCACGAGCTGCCATTGCCGGTCTGCGAACTTGATGGGGAACGTCTGGGCGAATGGACCGGCGCCTTGACTGCCGGGCGGCCAGCTCGCCTGAAGGCGGCCGGTGCTGTCGTCAAGCGTGAATTTTGTGGGCGGAAGCGTCGCGCGCAAGTCGTCGATGAGCAAAGCGTGGACGTCGATACGAGCGACCACGTCGCCCTGCGCCTCGCGGTCGATGATGATCGGTGCTGCCGCGAAAACATACAACGGTCCGCTCACGTCGCCGCGATGCCGTGCCAATCGAAGCACTTCGGATGCGGCCATCGACTTTGTTAAGTCGGCTCGAGCCTGGACGATGTTGACCGCGGTTATCGTTTGAAACGAGATGTCTGGCGATTTAAGCCCAGAATGCTGCAAATCGCTCGGACCACTTGGGGTCACGAGCACGACGTGATCGCCGTTCCCGTTGAAATAGTCGATCGTGCGCAGCGCCGGATATTGTCCGAGCGCCCTGCGTGCCCCGGCTTCGAAGACCCGCCGGTCAAACCCATTTGCTTCGATGCCCGCCGCAAGCGAGTTTATGGCGACGAGCGTGTTGTCGATGCGCTCCGCTTCGCGTTGTGCCGCTTGGGCTCCGATCCGGCGCACTTCGTTTGAAACTCTAAAGCCGAGCCATGCGGTGGAGAATTGATACAGAAAGAACGCGCCAAACGCAAGGACCACGCCGGCGAGCAGCTGCGCGATGCGAACGCTGACGGCGCGGTCCTTGGTCACGGGTTGGCCCTAACGGTGCGGCGGCGGCGAGGCCGTCGAAGCGTCGACTTTCGTGTAGCCTGCCGGGATGTCGAAGAACGCGGGCTCGTACGGCTGGGTCTTCAGCGACGTCACGAGCGTCGTCGTAGAGATGTTCATCCCGGCCTTTTGTGAGCCGGGCATGGACATCGTGGACTTCAGCATGATGCGCGGTTGGGCGGACCTCACGGAGTTCGCCTGGATCATCATGTTTTGCGCGCAGGGGTTACTGGATTGACCCGGAGCGGACGGAATCGTCGGTATGGCAAGTTTTGTGGGGCACGACATCTTGACGGGCGGGGGCGCGAACCATACGTCTTCTGTCATCGACTGCGAGAAAGATGGGCAGTCGCCCGTGCCTTGCTCGGAAATGGTGATGGTGTCGACTGCATGATGAGCGGTCAGGCCCGCGATGACCTGCGTTTGGTTGTCGGGTTTTTCGTCTAACGTGATCGCGGTACGGCCGGTTCCGGTCATCGTCGTCGACGCGGGTGCCGGCGTGGCGGCCTTGGCCGCCGCTTGCGCTTTTGCGAGCGCCGCCGCAACGGTTTTCATCTCATCGTCGAAGCTGAGAACTGTATACGTTTTGGCGTTGTCGTCTATCGTGATGATGCGCGACAAGTCGCATTCCACGATCGTGCTCGTGCCTTTGCCATCGTCGCGTCTCGTGCGATAAGTCGAAATAGTGGTCGTGGTCGGAGGCTGCTCGCCTTTGTGCCCCATCATCATCTTCAAGAAACCGGGCACGTTCAAGGTCGTCGTGGTCACGTACTGCAATTCCTGGCCGCCGCCGGCAGCGCCGCTGCCGTTGCCGGTGGTTCCGCCAATCGCGTGCGCGGCCGGCGACGCGAACATCACCGCCAGGAGACCGGCGCCGATCAATGCATAATTACCCAACGATAATCGGGTCATGATGTTGTTCCTCCTCGTGTGCTCACGGATGTTTGAGAATCGTTAACCTCGGCGGCGTCTTCATCCTGGGACGGATACGGGCCGTCTGTACTAATCGAATGATTCTGGCGGGAGCCCGCATCTTGTCGTAGAAGTACGGCAAGTATGTCAATTCGTCCGCAATCCAAGCCGCATCAGCCGGTGATGCTCCGCTTTGAAGAGGGTGTAGCACCCGAACGTGGCGGCCCGCCGCTCGGCCCGTGGCAAGCATGGCTTCCCGCACCGCAAGCGATCGAAGGCACTTTTCCGAAACCCATAATCGCGCAGGGCCTGGCGGCGTACCAACGCGGTAAGGTGCGATCGCTCAACCTAAGGCGCGTCGATCTCGTCGCCACCGTTGCCGACACTGAAACGCACACCACAACGCTCACGCGCGATACGTCGCGGCCGCCTTTAGGACTTCGCTGCAATTGCACGTGCCGATACGGCTACGATTGCAAGCACGCGGTGGCCGCCCTGTACATGCTCATCGAACTCGCCTCACGTACACCCGATGCGCCTCCGGATGGCACCGGAGGGGACGGGACCGGCAACGGACACGCGGGCGCAGTCGACCAAAGCCGCCAGCTCGCGGCCGGCACAACGAATGGCCACGTTGCGGCCGCCGACCCGAGCCGCTCTTCGGCAATGCCGTCTTCTAACGGCCATACCGGCACTTCGCCGCCCATTCGCGACTTACTCGACATGCTCGCGCCGCATCACGAAGCCGTCGTGCCGCGCCGCCGGCTATGGGTGGTCATCGGCTTTGATGACCGGCTCGGTGTTTTTTACGCGCAGCTGCGGCTGGATGCCCCGAAACTGCACGGCGTCGCGCGCACGCATGCGGAATTGCAACAGCTCTATCGCACCACTCGCCAAGCCAACCTCACCGGTGAAGAGTGGGACCGGCACGACGCCGCACTGCTCTCGGATTCGTCGCTTGGCGCGATGTTCGGCACGCCTGCCGATTATGCGCTCGCGCGGGCCACGTCCGAACAGACTCAACGTCTAAGCAATAATTTCGCGCAACTGCTGCTGCGCCTCATCGCACATCCGCGCGTGCGGTTCGACGATCACCTCGCTGCCGCACCCGATCAGATGCCGGCTGTGAAGATCGCGCTCACGCCGCTTCGTCTTCGATTGGGCGGGGCGCGCGAGTCCGGCGATCTGCGATTGAACGGCGCGTTCGTCCGCCCAGACGGTTCGCTGGTCGACGTCGCGAGCGCGCGGCCGGTCGACGGCACGCCCGCATGGCTTTTCGACGGCGCCACTTTCCATCTGCACAGCGGCTCGTTCAGTCTGCGCATCGTCGACAAGTTGAAATCCACACCCACACTCACGCTTGCGCCTCCCGAAGTGCCGCAGTTCCTCGAATGCGCGCACGGTCTGCTCGACGCCGCCACCGCCGCCACGCTCATGCTCATGCCGGAAGACATGCGGTGTCAGACGCTGCTCACGCTTCGCTGGCAGGGCGACGGCATCACGATCTCTGCGGCCATCGAAGACGCGCATAGCGGCGCCAATTGGAAAGTGACGCCAGGCGAGTTCGCCGCGCTCCTTCGCATCGACGACGGAACGAAAGACAGCACACCCCGATACGCGTACTGCGATCCTTCGCAAGCCTCGCTCGTGCGGGCGCGGCTCGAAGCCGCAGGCGCCGTGCCGTGGCGCGACGTGAAAGACGCCTTCGCTCACGACCAGAACGGCGAAGCCCCGCCACACTACGACGAGACCGCGTGGCGCGTCGAGCCGACCGATGCCGCGTATCAATTCGGCACGGACGTCTTGCCGCAATGGCGCGGCGAACTCCAACTCGACATGGACGACACGGTCAAGTCGCTCGTCGAAGGTCCGAAGACGCTCAAGGTCTCGGTCAGCGTGGACACGGCGCACGAAGCCGCCGCCGCGAGGGCCAAGGCGAAGAAGCCATCAGCGGTTTCCACCGGTCCAATCGACTGGCTGGAGATATCCGTCGAACTGATGCTCGACGGTCAGGTACTCTCGCCGGACGATCTCAAAGCGCTCTGGCATAGCACGGGCCGCTACCATCGGCTGTCCGACGGCCGCTTCATCGACCTCTCGTCGTTCGCGCTGCTGCGCGAAGCCACCGGCGGCTTCGGCGGCACGCTCGAGCGCGGCGGCAAGGCACGACTCACGGCCGCGCAGATGCTTTCAGTGTACGACGATCTCGCGCGCGCATGCGGCGACACGCAGCTTCCAGCACCGTTGCGCGAGCTTCGCGAAGCGGTTCGCGATTTCGCCGGCATCGAAGAGACGGACCCGCCGGCGCATCTCGAGAAGATCCTGCGCCCGTACCAGCGCCGCGGCCTCGACTTTTTATCGTACCTCGGCCGCTACAAATTCGGCGGCATCCTTGCCGATGACATGGGCCTCGGCAAAACGCTGCAAGTCCTCGCATATCTGGATAGCAGGCGCGAATCTCGCGGCAGCGCGCCAAACCTCGTCGTCTGTCCGACATCGGTGACGCACACCTGGGTGAACGAGTCGGCGCGGTTCACACCCGAGATGAAGGTCGTTCTTCTCTCGGCTGGGTCCGGGCGAGATGCCATCTACAAGACCGCCGACGAGTATGACATGTTGGTCACATCGTACGCACTCGCTCGCCGGGATGCGGAAGCGCTCTCGGCCATCGGTTTTCGATCCGTCGTGCTCGATGAGGCGCAGCAGATCAAGAATCCACAGGCCAAGATTTCTCAGGTCATCAAGTCGATCGAAGCGGAGCAGCGGCTTGCGCTCACCGGCACACCCATCGAAAATTCCGTGCTCGACCTCTGGTCCATCGTCGATTTCGTCATGCCCGGACTTCTCGGCAACGAAAGCCATTTCCGGTCGGTCTTCGAAACACCGATCATGCGCGACGGCGATGTCGAAAAGCAGACGCGGCTCGCGAAACGCGTACAGCCCTTTATGATTCGGCGCCTCAAAACGCAGGTCGCCGCCGACTTGCCATCGCGCACCGAACAGAGCATCGAGTGCGAGATGACTGGCGCGCAAAAGAAAGCGTACCGGGAGATCGTCCTGCGTGCACGGCGCGAGATCTTGCGAGAAGTGGACGAGCACGGCATCGGCCGCGCGCAGCTCTCCATCCTCGCGGCATTGACGAAGCTGCGCCAGATCTGTTGCCATCCCGGGCTTGTCGGCGATCACTGGCGCGAAGATCCGGAAGCGTCGGGGAAATTCGTCGCGTTTCTCGAGCTGATCGATTCCATCGTCGAATCGGGTCATCGCGTGCTCGTGTTCTCTTCGTTCACGGAGATGCTCGGCTTGATGCGCGAGGCGCTCGACGCGCGCAAACTAAGTTACTCCTACCTCGACGGCGCCACGAAGAACCGTCAAAAAGTATTGGAAGACTTCAAGCGCGAGGAAGGGCCGCCGATATTCCTCATGAGCCTCAAGGCGGGCGGCGTCGGCTTGACCGTGACCGAGGCGGATTATGTGATCCTCTACGATCCGTGGTGGAATCCGGCGATCGAGCGCCAGGCGATCGACCGCACGCATCGCATCGGGCAGACCAAGCCGGTCACCGCCTACCGTCTCGTCACGCTCGGCTCGGTCGAAGAGAAAATCCAGGCTCTGCAAAGCCGCAAACAGGCGTTGGCGGATTCGGTCATCGCCACCGACGCGGCGTTCGCGAAGAGTCTCACGCGAGAGGACTTGGACGACCTCTTCGCGCTCATCGGCGACTGATCTGCATTGACCGCCGGGGACGTGATCCGCACGGAGCGATTGCGGTTGCGTCATCTCGTGCAACGCGACGTCGACGAACTCTATTCCATGTTCCAGGATCCGCTGGTGATGCGTTACTATCCGGCGCTCAAGTCGCGCGCCGATACCGACGCGTGGCTTGACTGGGTTTTTGCGGCCTACGCAAAGAATGGCCACGGATTGTTCGCGGTCGAGCGTGCGAGCGACGGCGCGTTCCTTGGGCAGTGCGGATTGATGCCGCAGACCGTCGAAGGCGAAGCGCTGGTCGAAATCGGCTATCTTTTCAAGAGCAAGCATTGGCATCGCGGCTATGCCACGGAAAGCGCGATCGGTTGTCGCGACCACGCATTCGGCGTGCTCAAGATTCCCAAAGTCATTTCGCTCGTGCGCCCGGAAAACGCCCCCTCACGCGCCGTGGCCGAGCGCATGGGAATGTCCGTCGATCGATCCACTACGTGGCGCGGCATTCCGCATCTCATCTACGCGGTCGACAATACCGACGCATGACTGAACGCGAACTGCGAGCGCTGCTGGAGCGCGGAATGGATGGCGTGGCCGCGTGGGAAGCGCGCTGGCCGGCGTTCGCGGCCGATCCGTCGCTCGACATACCATTCGATCGGGCGGCGGCCGCCATCGATGAGCTCGCGGAGCGGCTGCACGACAACTATCCGTTTTTCCATCCGCAATACGCCGGCCAGATGCTCAAGCCGCCCCATCCCATAGCGCTCGCCGCCTACGCGATGACGGCGCGCATAAATCCGAACAACCACGCGCTCGACGGCGGTCCGGCGACGGCGGCGCTCGAACGTGAAGCCGTCGCGCAGATCGCGACGATGTTCGGCTACGGCCACGATCACCTCGGCCATCTCACAAGTTCCGGCACGATCGCCAACCTTGAAGCATTGTGGGTCGCGACGCGACTGCGTCCGGGCACGGCGGTCGCGCACTCCGCCGAGGCTCACTATACGCATGCGCGCATGTGCGCCGTTCTTGGCGTGCGGTCGATCGCCGTTCCCGTCGACGCGCGAGGACGGATGGATGTCGCGGCGCTCCAGGCCTTGGCGGAATCGGACAACGTCGGCACGGTGGTCGTGACGGCGGGGACGACCGCTTCTGGCGCAGTGGACCCGGTGCACGAAGTGGTCGCGCTTGCGGCGACACGCGGATGGCGCGTGCACGCCGACACCGCGTACGGCGGATTTTTCAAGATCATAGCGGAGATGCCCGACGCGTACATGGATCCGGCGCCATGGCAAGCGCTATCCGCCTGCGATTCGATAGTGGTGGATCCGCACAAGCACGGCCTGCAGCCCTATGGTTGCGGATGCGTGCTCTTCCGCGACGCATCGGTGGGAGCGCTCTACAAACACGACAGCCCGTACACGTACTTCACGTCGCAAGAACTGCACCTCGGCGAGATCAGTCTTGAATGTTCGCGCGCCGGTGCTAGCGCGGCGGCGCTGTGGGCCACGTTGCGTTGTCTGCCTCTCTCGCCTACCGGACTCGGCCGCGCGTTGCTCGCCACGCGAACCGCGGCGCTGATCGCAAGCGCCAACGCGCGGGAAAGCGGCGAATTGAAGCCGGTCGTCGAGCCCGAGCTCGACATCTTCAGCGCCGCGCCGGTCAGAGCGGGTTCGCGCGCGGCCGCGTCGGCGATATCGGCCCGGACCCAAGCAGCGTTCGACAAGCTCGGGAGCGACCGGGACGACCCGCTCTATCTCGCAGTTTGGCGCGTGCCCGCTGCGTTCGGCCGTCTGGCGATGCCATACGTGGATTGGGATCGCGACGATTGCGCCGTCCTGCGCAGCGTGCTCATGAAGCCGGAACATAAGGACCGGGCGGCCGGTATCGTCAGCCGGATTCTGGCGGCGGTGAAGTAGACTTTAGTCGTGTGATGCCCGTCTCAGGCCGATGCGGCCCGTCACGTCGGTCAAGCTTTGCCGTCATATGTGCAGAAGGGGATCAACCACCATGCACACCTGCGCTTTCTGCCACGCCGATGCGACCCACTCGAACCTATTCCTGAATTTCATCTCGCAGGGTCCGCCGCAGTTCCGCATCTGTTCGGCATGCTACTTCGTAGCCGTCCGGCACGGATACTCAGTCGTGTGCGAAGATGGCGCCCCGCTGAAGCAAAAAGTCGCGTAACCTCCGTCCCCGTACAAGGGCAACCGTACTGGGGCAAGCATCGCTTGCCCCTTTGATTTTTTCGCCGTACTAGGGCAACTGTACTAGGGCGAGCATCGCTCGCCCAAAAAACGGGGCAAGCGATGCTTGCCCTCCTACGTAGATTTAAAAAATGGGTGAGCGATGCTCGCCCTCCTACGGCTACCGGTTTTTCATCGGCACCCAAGGCAGACCCATCAGGCCCGTGTATTTCACTTGCGGGCGGATCAGCCGGTTGTTGAGCATCTGCTCCATTACGTGCGCGGTCCAGCCTGCCATGCGGCTGCATGCGAACATGCACGTGAACGTGTCGGGCTCGATGCCGAGCGCGTAGAGCGTGGGCGCGGTGTAGAATTCGACGTTGGCGTACAGACGGCGGCCGGGCTTTTTCTCGTCCAGCACACGCACGGCGATTTCTTCGAGCGTGTGGGCCACGTTGTACCATTGCGGCGTGCCGGCGCTCTCCCCGAGCGTGCGCGCCATCACCTCGAGCGGTTCGGCGCGAGGATCGCGTACTTTGTATTCGCGATGTCCGATGCCCATGACGCGGCCGCCCTTGTCCACCAGGGCACGCACGTAGGCTTCCGCACGGTCTGGCGTGCCGATGTCGAGGATCATCTTCATGACCTTACCCGGCGCGCCGCCGTGCAGATCCCCTTCCAGCGTCGCGACAGCTGCAGTCGCCGCCGCGTACATATCGGACCACGTGCTCGCCGTGACGCGCGCGGCGAACGTGGACGCGTTGAATCCGTGATCGGCGAGCAGCACGAAATATGTGTCGAGCGCACGCGCGGCCGCTTCAGTCGGCTCGGCGCCGTTTTTCATGTACAAGAAATTTGCGGCGTGCGAAAGGTCGGTGCGCGGCGCGACCGGTTCCAGTCCGCGGCGTAAGCGATCCCATGCGGCTACCGCGGTGGCCGACGATGCGGTGAGCCGCATCGCGGTGTCGGCGTCCGAGACGTGCGTGCCATCCGCCCGGTGCGGCACGTGCAGGGCGATCGCGGACACGACACTGCGCAAGACGTCCATGGGCCACGCATCGCGCGGCACGTCCTTGAGCGCTTCGATCAACGGCTCGGGCAATGGCCGGTACGCAGCCATGCGGCCGCGAAGGTCGGCGAATTCGGATGAATTTGGCAAGCGCCCGTGCCATAGAAGATACGCGACTTCCTCGAACGACGCGTTCGCCGCGAGGTCGGCGATGTCGTAGCCTCGATATGTGAGGCGGCCTTCTTCTCCGGCGACGCGACTGAGGGCGGTCTCGCCGACGATGACTCCTTCGAGCCCTGGATCGACGGTGATGGCGGAGTTTTTGACGATGCACCTGCTCTTTCGGCGCCTGCGTTCGCCGAAACGCTGCTCGTTCCCGGCTGAGCGGGACAGGCGAAGGCGACACTCACGGCAATTGCGAAAGATGATAAGGTGCAAATCCTTGCGGACCGGCCATCATCGGACAGTCGCAGCATACTCTTCCTCTTCTCTGACACCGGCGGCGGCCATCGCGCCTCTGCTCAAGCCATCGACTTCGGACTCCACGCGCTCAACGGTTCAGAAAACATCCGCGTTCATCACGTGGATGCGTTTGCGTCGTGCGGCACGTTTCCGCTCCGCGAGGGTGTCGCTTCATATGGCTCGATGCTCAAAGTCCAGCCGAGTCCGTATCCTGCGATATATCATCTCACGAACGGGCGCACGCGCTTTCGCGTGATCGCGGAGCTCGGCAAGCCGTTCATCCGCCGCAACTTCCGCCGCATGTTATCGGAATTGCGCCCCGACCTCGTGGTCTCGGTCCATCCGTTATTGAATGTCTATGCGCGCCAGCTCATCGACGCATCGGGTCTGCATGCTCCGCTCGTCACCGTCATCACCGACTTGGTGACGATCCATCATAGCTGGACCGCGGCGGGCGCCGCCGATCAATACGTCGTCGGATCGCCCGAGGCGCGCGGCGTCTGTGCCGATCGAGGCATACCGCTGAGCCGGATCCACGACCTCGGCCTTCCGATCCGCTTTGGTTTTGAGCCGGGCAACGCTCAGCGTGGTCCGGCAAAGCGCGCGCTCGACCTCGACCCAAGCCGGCAGACGTTGCTCGTCATGGCGGGCGGCGAAGGCGGCGGACGAGTGCCCAAATTACTGCACGACGTCGCGCCTGTGATCCGCGATCTCGATCTGCAAGTGGTCGCGATAGCCGGCAAGAACTCGGGTCTGCGCCGCAAGCTTTCTTCGATGGGCGAAATGATCGGCCGCGATGCCCGCATACTGGGCTTCGTCGAAAATATCGCGGAGTATATGAGGGCGGCGGACGTGCTGCTCACCAAAGCCGGGCCGGGGACGATCGCCGAAGCCGCGGCGTCCGGGCTTCCGGTGATATTGTGCGACTACATATCGGGGCAAGAGGCCGGCAATCTGGATTACGTCAAATCGAGACGATCCGGCGTGGTGGCGTTAGAGTCCGATGCTGTGGCCGCGGCGCTGCGCAGGCTGTTCGGCGTGGCCGGCATGGGCGAGCTCGACCGCATGCGCGAGCGTGCGCTCATGAGCGCGCGCCCGGACGCCGCTCGTTTGATCGCACGTTTTCTGCTCGACCTATTGGAAAGCACGGCGCCGGTACTCGCCTAGCCGGACGTCATTCCTTCAGCAACCCCTTCACGCCACCGTGAAAAGCGAGGGTGGCAGCGCCTACGGCGCCGGCGTCGTTGCCTAGTTGTGCGGAGACGATCTTTGTCTTTCCGCGCGGGGACATGATGGTCAATGCGTCCACCAGCGCGGTGAGCGGAATCGAAAGTATTTTCTTGTCCGCTTGACCTGCACCGCCGCCCAACGCGATGACTTCAGGATTCATGAACGCGACGATGTTGGAGACGCCGATGGCAAGATCCGACATCCAACGATTCCATGCCGCCGTCGCGTGCAGATCGCCGCGCACCATCGCTTCGCGAATGCCCTTCGATCCCCACGTGGCCGAATCGCCGGCGAGAAGCGTGCTGCGCGGAAACGAGGGCGCGATCGCGAGCGCGTGGCGGATGAGGCCCGTGCCGGAGGCTTGCGCTTCAAAACATCCCGTCTTGCCGCACGTGCAGATGAAACCGGCGTCAGGCCGGATCTGATGATGACCCAACTCGCCGGCGCCCATCGAAGCCCCGATCACCAGCTTGCCGTTGGCGATGAAGCCGCCCCCGATACCCGTGCCAAGCGTGATCAACGCGAAGTCGCGCGCGCCGCGGCCGGTTCCGTGGTCGGCCTCGCCCAGCGTGGCGCAGCGCGCGTCGTTGAGGATGTGCACCTGCCGGCCGATCCGTTTGGCCAACATCTTGCCGAGAGGAACGTTGCGCCAGCCGAAGTTGGGAGAGTAGCGGATATCGCCGTTGCGCTCGTCGATGCTGCCAGGTGAGCCAAGGCCGATGCCTGCGACGTCCTTGCCTTTGACCGACTTCAGCGCTTTGCCGATGACGTTTGCGACCTCGCCGACCACATACGCGGCGTCGAGCGAACTCAAATCGCGCTTGAACTTGTCGAGGATCTTGCCCTTCGAGTCGACGACGGCGGCCATGGTGTGTGAACCGCCAAGATCGACGCCGATCGCGTATTTCATGCGTTTCCCCCGGCCCGACGTTTAACATATAGAAAGCGCGGAACCTTCAGTGCCGCGCCTTACGAAATGTGTGGTGCCCAGGACAGGACTCGAACCTGCACCGGTGTTACCCGACTAGCCCCTCAAACTAGCGCGTCTACCAATTCCGCCACCTGGGCACGAACGGCCAGCAGCAGCCGGCCGGTTCGACGGGAACGATTATACCATTACCGGACGTTCGGGTCTAGTGCGTCGCGCAGACCATCTCCCATATAGTTGATCGCCAACACCGTCACGAATATGCACAGTCCCGGATAGACCGCGGCCCACCATGCGATGGTGATATTCTCTTGAGCGTTTGCGAGCATGCTGCCCCATGATGCTGTCGGCGGCTGGATGCCAAAACTCAAGAACGACAGCACCGATTCAAGGATGATGACGTTGGCGACATCCAACGTCGCTTGAACGATGATCGGCGCCATGGCGTTGGGCAACAGGTGGCGGAACATGATCCGGAAATTTCCGCTGCCGATGGCGCGCGCCGCCTCGCAGAATTCTTTCTCGCGCAGACTTAAGAACGATCCGCGCACGAGGCGCGCGACCGGCATCCACGAGAGGAATCCGATGATGAGCACGATCGATTCGAAGTTGAGCGCCGCGCGGGTGGATTCCGCAGCCACGATCGCCGTGAGCACGAGCAAGAGCGGCAGCAGCGGAATGCATAGGAACGCATCGGTGATGCGCATCAGCACGCCGTCGACCCAGCCGCCGAAATAGCCGGCGAGCGCGCCGATGAACGTGCCGAGCAGCACTTCGATGACGACGGCGGTCAATCCGATGGTCAGCGAGATTCGCCCGCCGAACAACAGCCGCGCCCAAAGATCGCGGCCGATCTCGTCGGTGCCGAGCCAGTGACCGGCCACGCCGGGCGCAAGCGGGCTGCCCTGCCACGCGTTGTCGATCGCGTTAGGGTCGAAATGCGTGAGGAATGGCGCGAAGACGGCGCCGATGACGATCAACGTCAGCACGACCGCGCCGGCCAATGCTAGGCGGTGGCGTTGGAACTTCTTCCATGTCAGGTGCCGGTCGCGCGCATATTCGTCCTCGAGTGCGAGCGCCGCGTGCGGCAGCAGCGAGGAGGGTAACGGCGGATCTGTCTGCAGCTTCGGTGATGTGGCCATGTCAGTCGTATTTGACCCGCGGGTCGAGCCAGCCGTATGCGAGATCGGCGAGCAGGTTGAACAAAACGACCAGCACCGAGATCAGCATGAGATAACCCATCAAAAGATGGAAATCTTGCTGCAGCAGCGCGGTGATGAACAAGCGGCCCATGCCCGGCCATGCGAAAATGGATTCCGTGACCACTGCGCCGCTCACGAGGCCCGGCAGGCTGAGCGCGATGATCGTCACCACCGGCATGAGGCCGTTCTTCATGCCGTGCTTGAAGAGGATCTGCATGAAGGTGAGACCCTTTGCGGCCGCCGTGCGCATGTAGTCCGTATGCAGCACTTCCTGCATGGATGCGCGGGTGAAGCGCGACCACGTCGCGATGTTGAGCAACGCGAGCGCCGTCACGGGCATGATGAGGTGACGTACGCGGTCGACGAAGTCGCCGCCGTCGGTGGACATGATGCCGGCCGAAGGCAAGTTGATGTCGAGCCGGTATCCGAGAAATGCGTAGCCGGGCGGCGGAATGTGGATGCCGTTGACCGCGAACGCCATCTGCATCATGATCGCGAGCCAGAAGACGGGCATCGACATGCCGAAGAACGCGAAGGTGGTCACGAAGTAGTCGAACATCGAATACGGCTTCACGGCGGCCAATATGCCAAACGTGACGCCGATGAGCAGCGAGACGAGGAACGATATCCCCATCAGCTCGAGGGTGGCAGGGAGCCGTTCCATGATCGCGTCGGTGACGCTGGTCGAGTTCACTTGCGACCAGCCAAGATCGCCACGCAACGTGTGACCAAGCCAGTCGAAGTACTGCACGTAGAGCGGGCGGTCGAGGCCGAAGTTATGCTTGAGGCGTTCGATGTCGGCGGCGGTGATGTGCGGATTTTGCATGTATGCCGCGAGGGGGCCGCCCGGCATCTTGTTGAGGATCAGGAACATCATCACGCTGATGAGGAACAACAGCGGCAGAGCTTGCAGCGTGCGGCGAAGAGTGTAATTCAGCATCGGTCCTCGGGCCGTTCTCGATTCGGTCCGCTAAAGTTCGTCCGGACGCGAACGGCGGCCTTCCCGGCAGGTCATACGAAGGGACTAGGGCGGGGGAGGCGTGCCTCGCACGGGCACATGAAGATCGAGCGAGTTGATCCAGCCGTAATGCCCTTTGTAGCGCCCAGTCGATAGCTTGATGCCGACGGCGTCTGCGTCGCCCGCCGAAAATCTCTGATGCACGACGCGTTCGCGGCAAGCGACGACGACCGCCGCCGTTCCGGCGGCGACGAGCAACGTATGCCGCAAAACGTCGTCCGTCTTGTACTTGCCGGCCGTGTAGTCGGTCAGTCGCTGCATGGAATCCCACACGAACACATCGGGGTCCATCGATTGCGATGCGAGCACCACGTGATTTCCGCGAGCGGACACGCATGCGGACGCAGAACTAGAATTGCTTGCGAGCGCGCAGACCAAAAAAAGAGACGCGACGAGCGGCCACCTGGGTTGCATTGTGCGCATTGTTCGCTCGGCCGGCATTGGCATCCCGCCATTTGTGCCACACGTCCGGTGCGGGATTGCGCCTGGCAGTGAGGCTATTCAGGCGAGCAGTTGGCGAAGCACGAACTGCAAGATGCCGTCGTGCCGGTAGTACTCCGCTTCATCCGGCGTTTCGATGCGTGCCACAGCGGAAAAGGCGATCCGCTGGCCGTCCGGCGCGACCGCGGTGATGTCTAGAGTTTTGCGCGGCGCGACGCCGTCGGCGATGCCGCGTATCGAATAGGTCTCCTCGCCCGTCAAGCCGAGCTCTGTAGCGCTCTCGCCCGTTTGGAACTGCAGTGGGATGATGCCCATGCCGATAAGATTCGAACGATGGATGCGTTCGAACGATTCCGCGATCACCGCCCGCACTCCGAGCAGACGAGGCCCTTTGGCCGCCCAGTCGCGCGACGAGCCCGACCCGTACTCCTTGCCGGCGATGATGACGAGCGGCACGCCCTCATTCTGATATCGCTCGGCGGCGTCGAAAATGGTCATGGTCTCACCGCTTGGGAGATGACGCGTGAACCCGCCTTCGGTGGCGGGCGCCAGACGATTGCGCAATCGAACGTTGGCGAACGTGCCGCGCATCATCACTTCGTGGTTGCCGCGCCGGGCGCCATACGAATTGAAATCTTTCACCTCGATGCCGCGCTCGATCAGATACGCGCCGGCGGAGGTGTTCTTGCCGATGCTTCCTGCAGGCGAGATGTGATCGGTGGTGACGCTGTCGCCGAGCAGCGCCAGGACGCGCGCCCCGGAGATGTCGGCGCGCGGCGCCGGATTCCGTGCGACGCCTTCGAAGAATGGCGGCCGTTTGACGTACGTCGAGTCGGGCGCCCAACTGAACCGCGTGCCTTCCTGGATTTCGAGCGATTTCCAGTTGGCGTCGCCGCCGAACGCATCCGCGTACTGCCGGCGGAACATGGCTTCTGCGACGCACTCGGCCACGGTCGCGCCGATCTCCGCCGATGTCGGCCACAGATCGCGCATGAAGACGTCGGCGCCGCTCGTGTCCTTGCCGATGGGCTCGTGGATGGGATCCCATTCCATGCTGCCTGAGAGCGCGTACGCCACCACGAGCGGCGGCGACGCGAGATAGTTCGCCCGCACTTGTGGGTGAACGCGGCCTTCGAAGTTGCGGTTGCCGGAGAGCACCGAGCAGACGATCAAGTCGTTGTCGGTGATGGCTTGCGCTATGGGTTCGGAAAGCGGACCGCTGTTGCCGATGCACGTGGTGCAGCCGTAGCCGACCAGAAAAAATCCAAGCTTCTCCAAATACGGCGTGAGGCCGGCTTTGGCAAGATAGTCGGTGACCACTTTCGATCCCGGAGCGATCGAGGTCTTGACCCACGGTTTCGAACGAAGCCCGCGCTCGACTGCTTTTTTCGCCAGAAGGCCGGCAGCCACCATGACGCTGGGATTGGAAGTGTTCGTGCAACTGGTGATCGCCGCGATGACGACGGCGCCGTCCGCGAGATCGCGAGTGATCTCGCCGTCGCGATATGCGACGATACGCCGGTGCGCCATCGGAGACGCCGCCTCGTTGCCTTCGCCGTCGAACATGGTGGCGGCTGCGATCTTTGCCTCGCGGCGTTCGCTCATCTCGCCGAAGGCGTCGCAATACGTCTCCTTGCTCGCGGAGAGCGGCACGCGGTCTTGAGGGCGGCGCGGTCCGGCGATGCACGGCTCAACATCGGCCAGGTCGAGCGCGAGCGTGTCGGTGAAGTCCGGGTCGGGGGTTTCGTCGGTGCGAAAGAGGCCTTGCGCCTGCGTGTACGCTCGCACCATCTCGATGTGCTTGACCTCGCGGCCGGTCAGGCGCAAGTAGGTAAGCGTCTCTTCGTCGACCGGGAAAAACGCGACGGTGGCGCCGTACTCCGGGCACATGTTGCTCACGGTCGCGCGATCTGCAAGGCTTAAATTGCTCAAGCCTGCCCCGTAGAACTCCACAAATTTTCCCACCACGCCTTTACGGCGCAGCATCTCGGTGCACGTGAGCACAAGATCGGTGGCCGTGGCCCCTTCCCGCATCTTGCCGCTCAGCTTGAAACCGATGACGTCCGGAATAAGCATGGAGACGGGCTGGCCGAGCATGGCGGCTTCCGCCTCGATTCCCCCGACGCCCCACCCGAGCACGCCCAAGCCGTTGACCATGGTGGTGTGCGAATCGGTGCCGACGAGCGAATCCGGATAGGCGATCGTGGCGCCCGCGTCGTCAACCGTGAACACGACGCGCGCGAGATATTCAAGGTTGACCTGATGCACGATGCCTTGATCGGGCGGCAACGCGCGGAAACGGCGCAGCGCATGCTGGCCCCACTTGAGCAATTGGTAGCGTTCGCCATTGCGCTGGAACTCGAAGTCGGCGTTGATCGCGAACGCTTCGCGCGTGCCGTACGCGTCGGCGATGACCGAGTGGTCGATGACCAGCTCGACGTCCTGCAGCGGATTGATCTTGTCGGGATCGCCGCCCATCTCGGCCATCGCGTCGCGCATGGCGGCAAGATCGACGACGCACGGAACCCCTGTGAAGTCCTGGAGCAGCACTCGCGCGGGCCGGAATGCGATCTCGTGGTCGGACGGTATCTTTGAGTCCCAGGCCGCGAGCGCCGCGATCTGCTCTTTTGTGACCGAGCGTCCGTCTTCGTACCGGAGAAGATTTTCTACGAGAATTTTCAGCGAGAACGGAAGCCGCTTGACGCCCGGACCGGCCGCGTCGAGGTGATGATAGGCGATTTTTGCACCGCCCACATCCAGAATGGATCTGCTCCCAAAACTGTCGAGCCGAGTAGACATCGTTGTGCTCCGTTTCGCTACGAGAAACCCGGTTTGCCGTCGAAATTGTAAAGATTCTCCGTCTTGATGAAGTCCAAGCCGGCGTCCGCGACTCGCGCAAGTAGCTCGATCACCTGCCCGTGCGCCATGACGCCGCCGGATTTCTTGGAAAGAAAGCGACAGCGCCAGTGATCGGTGCAAAATGTTTCCGCAGCGCCGCCGGGCCATACTTTCGTGCCGCGATTCATGATCGCCGCGAGCTGAAAATCGCCGGCGACAGGTTGCAGCCGTTGACCGAGCTCGTCGGGCGCAGCGCTGGCGAGATCCAAGAAGACATCGACGCCGATGAGATCTTTCTTTTCCGGCACGCGCGACGATACGCCGGAAGCTTTATGTGCGGGAGCGTTGGCAGGATAGTTAGCCGGCTTGAGGGTGGCGGGCTTTTGACCCATCCGCGCGATCACTGCCAGCGCGAACTCCTTCGTGCCGACTTTCTCCTTGGACAGTCCGTCTTGGAAGATGTCATACGTGTGGACGCCGTCTTCGATGGTCTTCAGCCACGCGTTGTGCACCGTCGACGCGATGTCGACTTGCCCTATGTGGACCAACATCAGCACGCCGCCGAGCAGCAGACCCGATGGGTTGGCCATGTTCAGTCCGGCACGGCGCGGCGCGGAGCCGTGAATGGCTTCGAACATCGCAACCGTGTCGCCGATATTCGCGCTGCCGGCGAGCCCTACGGACCCGGCGATTTGGGCGGCGACGTCGGACAAGATGTCGCCGTACAGATTCGGAAGCACGAGGACGTCGAACGCCTCAGGAGTGTCCGCGAGCTTCGCGGCGCCGATGTCCACAATCCAATGCTCGTTTTGTATGTCCGGGTATTTGGCGGCGACCTGGTCGAAGATGCGATGAAACGTCCCATCGGTGATCTTCATGATGTTGTCTTTGGTGAAGCAGGTGACTTTCTTGCGTCCGTTGCGCCGCGCATATTCGAATGCGTAGCGCACGATTCTCTCGGAGCCGGGCCGCGAGATCAGCTTGAGGCACTCCGTCATGTCTTGCGTCTGGCGGTATTCGATGCCGCCGTAGACGTCTTCTTCGTTTTCGCGGATGATGACCACGTCCATCCCCGCGTGTTTCGTGCGCACGAACGGTGCGTAGGCCACGCACGGCCTCACATTGGCATACAAGCCGAACGTGGTGCGCGTGGTGACGTTCAGACTCTTGTAGCCGCCGCCTTGCGGCGTGGTGATCGGCGCTTTGTAGAACACTTTCGTGCGCCGCAGACTCTCCCACGCGTTCGCGGAAACGCCCGCTGCGTTTCCGGCGAGATAGACCTTCTCGCCCACCTCGATGACTTCGATGTCGAATCGTGCGCCGGCGGCGTGCATGATATCGAGGCTAGCGGTCATGATCTCGGGGCCGATGCCGTCGCCGTAGGCGACCGTAATGGGCGTGTTGGCGGACATGTATGTTCCTCTTCATGACGGGATTCGTCTCTCTTAGCATCGGCTCTTAGGGTCGGCTTGCGATGCCCCCTGCAGGTCGGCGCGACATTCGCCACAGAACCGATGCGACGAGATGAGAGACGACGTGATCTCGGCGCGCTTTGCGAATGTCAACAGCGCGACGGCAGCTATCGATTGGTTCACGAATCAGGCTCTGCCTGACGGCGCACTACGTATCTATGCGCAGCAGCCGAATGCAAGACCGCGCGCGCCGCGGGCCGGTGACAACATGCGCGCCGATGTTTCCTGGATCGTCGCCATCGATGTCGACCTTGCGAAAATCCCGAAAGCCGACGTGCTCGCGACGATGCGCCGCGAGGGCGGAGCGGTTTTGGCCGAGGTTCCAACCGGAATTTGACGGCCGGTGCCAGCGGATCCGGCCGCCGCAACGCGCGCGTTCTGCCCGTCGCGATCTTTCTCATCGCGGCGGGCGAACAACTGTGGCTTACTCAGCGATAAGCGATGCGAGCAGCAGTTGCGCGCCGCCGAAATGGAATGGCACGGGCGAGAAGCCACGCATCGCCGTGGTCCACTCGTCGTCCTTGAGCACGATGAGCGCCACCGGATCGCCGAGCCGGTCGAAGACGTAAAATGTCTGGGTCTCGTCGTCGTAGCGGTAGTCGTGGACCCGGCCCGGCGTCCGCCGCGGAGCGAGATAAAAGCCGCGCGGCGTGACTCGGTAAACGAGCGCGTCCGGATCGCCGGAACTCGCAAGGAGAGCGTCTACGACGATGCGGCGCGCCAGCGGCAACGCGCATACCGCGTCATTCAACGTGGATGCTCCTCGACTTCATGCTTGCACCACTCGTAGAGCGCGTCGTAGACCGGAAACTCCACGCGCAGCAATGCGTGATCGTCTCGATACACGGACGGCGAGAGTGCGTTGAAGCCGGCCGCCATGGCGTACAACCCGGCGGGCTTCCGGACACAGATGGCGCGCATCGGTGTCGGCGCCGCGCACGATGAGCGCTAGCCTGCGCAAGGCGGGATCGTCGAGTTCGTACTTGTCCAGCAAAGCGTCGAAGCTACAGCGGTCACCGTGATGACCGATGTCGGCGCCGGCGACATCGAACGGCAACGCGCCTGTGGTCTGCGCGAAACCGTCGACCTCTTTTGCGGGCACGAACACAAAATCGGCCTCTGCATCAATAAAGCGCAAGATGAGCCATGGACACGCCACGCGATCGACCTTGATCCGGTCGCGAGTAACCCAGCGCATTGGCCCGCCGTTCGCGCCGAACCGTCGAAAGCCTGGCAAGGCTGCAGCTTTGGCCGGCACGAATCTTCAGGCGATGATCATCGCAATCGGGCGCGAGTTAGGTTCCGGAGGCCGCGATGTCGGGGAACGCGTCGCCAACGGATTGCAGGCTGAACTGCTCGACAATCAGATCGTCGACTTGGTGGCGGCGAGGATCGGCGCGCCGGCTTCATTTGTGAAAGCGCGCGACGAGAACGTCGAGGGTTTCGTCGACCGCCTCTTTCGCGTCATCACCGCGGCGTATCCCGAAGCATACGGACCCGACGGCTTACCCGATTGGTCCGAAGAGCGCATGGTCCAATTGACGGCGAGCATCATCGAAGAGCACGCGCGCCGAGTGTCGTTGGTGGTGATCGGCCGCGGCGCGCCGGTTCTCCTCAAAGATCGCAAAGACGTGTTCCGCGTTTTTGTCGCGGGTTCGCTCGACGGCCGGATCGCTCGGCTCTGCCGCCGCACGGGCATCGGCCGCGACGATGCGCTTCGCGAGATCAAGAAGTCGGACCAGCATAGGGCCGCCTACATGCAGACCTACTATCAGAACAGTTGGCGCGATCCGGGCAACTACGATCTCGTGGTGAACACGGATCGGCTGGGCGTCGAAGTGGCGGCGGACATCATCTTGCACGCAGCCCGCTCACCGGTGGCGTAACGCAGAGCCCTGTATGAGGGCAAACCGTACTAGGGCAAGCATCGCTTGCCCAAAAATGGGTGAGCGTTGCTCACCCTAGTACGGTTGCCCTAAAACGACAAACGAAAGAAACGTAATTAGTCGCGGACTGCGGCGAGCGCTGGGCCGCCGCCTATCGCGCACACGGCCGCGGTATCCCAACGGATGCTCTCTTTGACGAAGCTATTGAATTCGCCGACCCGGACTTCGTTCAGCATCGCCAGCTCTTGCGCCGGCGTCACGAGCGGCTGGTCGAACAACGCGAGCTCCGCGTAGCGTCCGGCATTTGCGGCATTCCAATCCGAACTTAGCTCGATCTGCGCCGCGAGCGCGTCTCTGCCGCGCGAGAACTCTTCCCGCGAGAAGCCGTCCGCGGTTTCGTCGAGGATGCGCTTCATCTCACGCACGGCGGTGCCGGCGCGGCCGCGTCCGACGGCCGACAATGCGCTCATGACGCCCGACTCCACGTAGAAGTCCAACGTCGCGTACACCTCGTACGCTAGGCCAAGCCGCTCGCGCAAGCCGTCCCAGAGACGACTGCCGTCGCCGTCGCCAATGACCACTTGAGCGAGTTGCGCCCGAAGCACCGACTCGTAACCCTGCGCGTACGACGGCGTGGTGGTGGAAAGCGAGAACCAGACTTGCGACGTGTCGCTCCGCCGCAGCACTTTTGACCGCCGGCCCTGCGGGAAAACCGGCTCGATGACGTCCACCGGGTGGCGCCTCGGCATGGCTGCACCTTTGGAAGGCTGCCAACCACCGAAGTGCTCCCGCGCCGCGCCGAGCAGATCGCGATGCGACATGGGTCCGGCCATGCTCAGCACGGAGTTGCGCGGGTGGAAATAGCGGTTATGGAATCGGCGCACCTGGTCGCGCGTGATGACGCGCACGCTCGAACGGGTTCCGCCCGTGTCTCTCCCAAGCGGATGCGATCCCCACAATGCTCGATCGGCCAAAGACTCGATGCGCTTGCTCGGATCGTCCTCCCAATCGCGCAGCTCTTCGAGCACGACTTGGCGTTCGATCTCGACGTCGGCGCGATCGAATCGCGGCCGCTGCGACACGCTCGCCACCAAGCGAAGCGCATCGTCGACTTTCCCGGCCGGGACCGTTCCTGCGATCGTGATCGTCTCTTTGCCCGTGGTGGGGTCGAACCGGTTGCCGCAGCGCTGCATCGCAGCGGCCAGCTGCGGGCGCGAGTAGTCGTCGGTGGCCTTGAAGACAAGATGCTCGATGAAATGGGCGAGCCCGGGAGCGCGCGGCGGATCGTAGACCGAACCCGCGCGCACTGCGAACGAGATGCTCATCGTGTGGGCATTCGGCATAGGGGTGGTGACGACGCGAAGACCATTGCGCAGCCGGTGGAGGGCTGGGGTCGCGTTGTAGCGGCGGGCAGACATGGGAGTCCTTGAACTTTCTTTTAGTGGGCGAAATATGAATGCGGACATCCTATGTTCGCCGCGGGTCCTCCAATCGTCGCGTGGCGCAGGGACGAAAAATCGACGTTTGAGTCAGTTTTTGCGCCCAGGACCGTAGGAATTTTTGTTCATTCTTGGGATTGGGACCAAATGGCGGGACAACCGTTCAGCGAAGCGAACCGAGCCGCCTTCGCGCATCGTCAGCGTAAACCGGATGGAAATGAGGATTGACGGCAACCGCGAGCCGCAGGCGCTCGCGCGCTTCCGCCGCGTGGCCGGTATGCAGCGCGATCACTCCAGCGTGATACTGGATTCTTGAATCCTCGATGCCGGTCGCGACGGCCCGCACGGCGTGGGGCCGCGCTTCAATCCATTGACCATCCATGGCGAGTGCCCACGCGAGCGTGTCCTCGGCGAAGATATCGTCGCGCGCCGCGAGATCGCGCCTCGCGATGCGCACCGCATCGGCGAGCCGCTCGCCGTGTTCGCTTTCGTAGACGGCGATCGCGCGGTCGTTGATGCCGTTCGCGTTGCCTATCCGCTCGACGGCGCCGATCAGGTCGTCGGTCTCGCGCGCGCTTTCCGTGTCCCCAAGCGCCCGTTGCGCGTCGACCTTGTAGCCGAGCGTCTCGGGCAAGGGGATGAGATCCGCGCCGCGGTCCGCGGCGTCAAGGGCGTCGCGCCAGCGGTGTTCTGCGCAATAGAGGCGAGCAAGCGCGTTATACGCCTTCGCGTCGGTTGGAAAAATCGCCAGCGCCGCACGCTGATCGCGTTCGGCGGCCGCGACATCGCCCGCTTCGAACGCCAACTCGCCCGCGCGGAAATGATACCAAGCACGCGCTTCGGCGGGGTTGTCGAACACCGAATCGGCTTGCTGCATCCCGCGCGTGATGTGCGCGCGAGCAGCCTGGAGTTTACCGGTAAGCTCATCGTATCGGGCCACCGTCGACTCCCACGTCGCGTCGAGATACGGACTGGGCTGTTTGCCGAGCAGGGACGCCGCGGCGTCATATTCCCCAAGTTCCATGTCGGTCGACGCGAGGGTTGCTGCAGCGCCGGTGCTCCACGGCTGCATCCGGACGACGTCCGCGTCGTACGTTTGCGCATCGCGGAATTTGTGGAGCGCAAGCGCGACCGATGCGAGCGCGCTCTCGGCGCCTGAGTTTTCTCGTGGTTGAATCTTGAGAGAACGCTGCGCGGCGACGCGTGCGCGCCGTAGATCGCCGATATCGCCGCGCTCGCGGAACCGCATCAGATACTGGCTTGCGAGCATGCGCGCCATGATCTGATCGCCCGGCGACCGTCGCACCGCGCCTTCGTAGAACTCCACGAAGTGGTCACGCTGCAGATAATCCTGCGTGACCGGCGCCGGCGTGAATTCCACCGAGGCTGTGGCCACGTCGTCGGAAGCCGTTCGATGCGCCACGAACGCGGGCCACCCCGCCAACGCTGCGAACGCGAGGCAGAGGAGGGCGACGGTGACCCGGGTTCTCATCGCGGCGGACGCCTCCTAGTACGGGGCGTTGACGTATGGGAACGTGCTGCCGTAGCTCTGGAACGTGCCTTCGCCGTTCGAGAGGTTCTGGTCGGACAGACACCATGACTCGTGACCGTCGTCGGGCACGACGCCCAGCGCCGACAACGTGTTGCCGAAGATCGCGCCAAGCGAGATCTTGACGACGTCGTCGTTGAGCCAGCGGCCCCCGAATGTATTTCCGGTGGCTCCGCCTGTCTCGATGCCGAGATACGCGCCGTACTGGCCGGCCGGTGATCCGCCTGCAGGCAAGTTCACACTCATGTCGGCTTTCACTTCATCCGGAAACAGGATGCCGGAGAGCGCTGTCGTCGTCGCAGTATCGCGGCCCGCTACGCCCGTCATGAAACCGGTGACGGCCGTCTGCAGCGTGCTGTCGTTGTTGGGTGTCGAGCGATTAGTCGCGTCGTGGTTGGCAAACGACTCGAACACCTCTTTGATCGCCGGCCGCGAAAGCCGCTCGATCTGTTGGTAGGTCTGCGTCCGGGGTGGCCGCGGCGCCGCGGTGTTGTGACTGCAACCCACAGCCACGACGGCGAGCATCGCCAGTGCGGTCGCTCTTGCAATTGAGATTCGCATTTCTTTTCGTGCTCCTATTGTCCGGTGACGGTGCTGGTCGTGGCCCACACGCCGATCGGACCGCTGCCGAGCATCGACTTGGGCACTTCGGCGACGATGGCCAATACGTTGAAGCCATTCGATGAGAGGATGTCTTGCGCCGGAGTCGTCGCACAGTTGGTGCCGTGCAACGTGTTGAACGCCGTAGAGAAGCCTTGGAAGCCCAGGCCCGGATCCGGCGGTGCGGGATTCGGCTGATTCTGGTAGTTGCGATCCGGGATGATCTGGAAGAAGCGGGCGAGATCGAAGAAGAACGGATCTTTAGCGGGTCCGGCCCAGACTCGCGCGCCGTTGCCCAACGCGCTTGAAACCGTGTTGTACTGCACCGAACCGGCCTTCGTCACGAACTTCGAATTCGTGCCGACGACGATGGGCGCCGCAGGACCGAAGACGTTCAACGTCTGTGCGGCGCCTGCACCGACTGCTTGCACTTGCAGCACCGTGTCTTCGACCCCGTCACCGTTGCTGTCGATCTTGAATTGATACATGACGGCGGGGTCGAAAAACGTCGACGGGCCGGATCCGGTGGGAATGAGCGGATGGACGTCCATCTGAAGGACGACGTTGCTTGCGTTGTCCGGCGCTTGATAGACGAATACGTCGGTGATGTCGCCGCCCGGGCGAGCGACCGTCGTCGGCGAATCCTGGTGATCCGACGCCGCCGCGCGGTGACCCGTGTAGAGAAATGCGGCTGCTGCGAGCGCGACGATGGCTGTCGCACCGCCGGCAAACCGCTTGAAACCCTGGTTCATCGTTTTACCTCCGGTTTGTTCGACGGCCGCGCCATGCGCGGACGCCAGTATCGGCTGGGCG
>Ga0208849_1000544_pt1 | contig 34821 bp, 29 predicted proteins | sample NGESurdeep072012_10_FD_184470 | JGI IMG/M metagenome (GOLD analysis project Ga0208849, IMG submission 184470) | Arctic peat soil microbial communities from Barrow, Alaska - NGEE Surface sample 53-3 deep-072012 (SPAdes) | ecosystem: Environmental > Terrestrial > Soil > Wetlands > Peat ... | reverse complement strand
GCCGGCCCGATCCTGCTGGCACATGATCCCCGAGACCGTGTTGGCTTCGAGGTTGATGTTTCCGTGGCCCTTGGCGAAGCTGCTCGCCCCCGTGTACGGGCCCGTATGAAAGCCCCACGGCGGAATCCCGTAAACGGTCGGTATCTCAGAGCATGACGTGGCTGCGCTGGCCGAGCCGGTCATGCCGAGGAGCGCCAGCAGTCCCGTCAGCGCGAAAACCACGAGTCCGCTGCGCCGCGTGATGTGGCTCGCCCGCATTCCGGGCCGATTATAGCCTCCGCAGCCAGTACGTGGGTGGCTCAGCGAAGTCTCAGCCTGAGGTGGCAGCGGAAGACGATCGCGCGTCCTGGGTGGTGACCACGACAATTAGGTCGTCGTGCTCATCGTAGAGATAGACGAGCAGGAGCCATCGCCACGGACCGATCAGGAGGCGCAGAGGTTGCCATCTTCCCTCCAACTGGCGACCGACCAACGGAAATTGCTCCAAGATGCCCAGCGAGCGCTTTACGCGAGCACGCGTGTCGGAGGGGAGGCTGTGAGTGACGATCATGCGGTCGAGATTCTCGACCGCGGCGAGGCTCAACTCGACGCGCGCCACGCGCTACAACTCTGCAAGAGGAATGGTTCGTCCCTCTCCGGCCTGCTTCAATCCGAGTTGCGCCTGCTCGTAGGCTCCCGGGATGCCGTCGAGCAGGGCAACCACGTTGCGCACGTCCGGGTCGGCCTCCTCGAGCGCCATCGACAGCAGCGACCGCGCCAGCGTTCCCTCCTGCACATGCGTGCGCTCAGCCAACCGGGTCAGCCGAGCCGCGTGCTCCGAGTCGAGCGTGACGTTCAGACGATGGGTCGCTGTCTCCACACCCATAGTATACTACACGCCCTGGCACGCCGCGTGTATGTAGAAGTCGGTTCCAACCCAGTCGACGTACGCGTTGCCCGGGTAGTAGGCGGATGGGCTGTTGGCCTGGGTGTCCATGAAAGTTGTCACAGGTTCGGGTTATCGCCCAAGAGCTTTCTCGCCTTCGCGGCGAACATCGTAGCCCCAGCTCGCTCGATCGCGTCGATCAGTTCTTCGATCGTCCGTCCTCCCCACGCCGCCGCCTGCTCGACAAGGATCTCACGGAACAGCTCCGGTTCTTCGTCGATCGCCTTCGACAGGAATACGTCGGGCGTGGCCACTTCGATACCGAGCGCGCGCAAGGCCTCCACATCGAAGCTCTTATCGAAAGTCAAGATGTAATCCGCGCCGCCTGCGACCGCCAACGCGCAGATGTGCTGGTCATCCTCGTCGCTCGTCAACGCCGACAGGTCCAAGTCAGACGGGACCTGAGAGATATCGACGCGGCCGGCGGGAAACGCATTCGCCATCAGCCCAGCCCACACCTCAGCGCGGTCGCGGTCCAGACCCTTGTCTTCGACCAATACCCGGGTCGTCTCCCGTACGAGCTCTTCGCTCCAGAGCAGCCGGAGTAGGCCACCCGTGTTCGCAGCACGACCGAGCAGCTCGTGCAACACCCGGGAGAAGATGACGTTCGTGTCAAGGACGACCGTCGGCGGCACTACTCAAAGACGCCGGCGTCGTTCATTGTTGCCGCGAACTCATCCAACCGCCGCTTTGCCGCCTTGCGGCTACCGGCAAGCTCAACAACGGCGCGCGAGGGAATCACCCTGTGGGTCGAACCCGGCTTACGCGTGAACGGCAACATGCCCGCGTCGAGCAGTCGTGTCATGTGCTGACGGGAAATGCCCAGGAAGTCCGCAGCCTGCTGAGGCGACATCGCCTCCGACTCCCCCACGATCGATACCGACACGGGACCATCCTCGAGATCCATCTCCTCGAGCGCACGCTTGACCCCATCGAGAATGTCGTCCCGCTGCGTAGTGGAGTCGAAATGAAGGGTCTTCGGCATAGCCCGACCACCATAGCACACAACTGCCCTAACTGCACATGCGCAGGATTCGGACGGTCGGCCAGGGGGCAAGCCACTCGTCGTGATCGTCAGCGACCCAAACGCAGCCGCACTCGCACCAGCCGGCGTGGACCGCGCCCAGCTTGGCGCCGCCCACGCCAGCAGCAGCACACAGCCACACGTCATCCCGCTCAAGAGACGGCCACGTATAAGGCGCCCAACGACCAAGTGGATGGCTGTGAACACCCTGCTCATTCGATTCCGCTTACCCCGACCCTCGTTCACCACTGTTGGTTGCTCCCCAACCCGTCCCGCGAACATAGAGACTCTGACCGGACTCAGAGCCTAAGACGCAGGTTTCCGCCGCCGGACAGACGAGCGGATCTTCGACGCCGAAGATCGCCTGGGGGTCCGTTTTCGTCTCGACCTGGGAGCCGCTATATGTGACGAATAATCCCGGTTCTGCGTCGGGCTGTGTCGAGGAGGCATCTCCGGCTAGGGCACACCAGTCTGGCGCAACACAAATCGGTTGGTCCAACGTCACCGTCCCCGGCTTGGTTCCTTCCGGTTCGGGCACCCTGGTGAATGGAGAGACGCTGCCGTCGTCATCGGTCGCAGCGTATATTTCATATTCGCCAAACGGTGCCTCTGCAGCCGCGAGCAACATGCAATATGACGTTGACGCACATGCGACGCTGGGGAACCTAACGCTCGTGGCCCCCGCCGGAACCGGAACTTCCTGCCGCGACCATCCACCGTCGTCGTCTTGCAAGAGTTCGCTGGTTGCGTAGTCATTCTGGACTCCGGTCGCCGCACAGTGCTCGGTATCCGGACACGACAACGAGTCGATGCTGCTTTCATATCCCGCCCCGCCAGGGCCTTCCTTCGCCGTCCAAGTTCCATTTGTGAGTGTCCATATGACACCGGCAGTATCGAAGAATTCTTGCACATTGGGACTGTACTTCCCCACGGCCGTGCAGCTTCCAGTCGCTGGGCAAGCGAGAGCCGACACGCCACCTTCCGCAGCGTTCTGGCTAACGATTTCGCTCGTTGCGCCTGCGATCGTTGGGGGTGGCACGGGAAGCCAACTCGCCGACCACGAGCCGTTGGGCTGCTCCACGTAGGCGGCCTCTGCTCCTGGCGCTGCGCCATTCCCAGTTCCCTCTTCACTAATGTTGCCAGACCATTTGTATTTCTGCACCACTACGCATGCGTTGACGGCAGGACAGCTTAACGGCCCCCAAGCGAAGGGGACCAGTTCTGGGCTCGGAGGATTCGCTGGAGGAGGTAAGCTCGCGAGCGTCCACGTACCGGCGCGCTCAGTCGCGATGACCCAGGGTGAGACTCCGGGCGCAGGGGCGGTCCGGTCGATGCCGGTTGCCGTGCATTGCCCTGCGGGCGTACACGCGACCTGGGTGTATCCAACTGGCACCTGCGAGCCTGCCGGCCCTGGTGCCATGGGCAGCACTGTGGCAGTCCAAGCTTCATCTTGGAGGGTTAATGCTTCAGATACTTCGCCGAAGTCGCCGTCGGACGCCATTACTGTGCATTCGCCGACCACAGGGCAGGAGATTGACCCAAGCTTCCGGGGCAACGGCGAGAGCGGAAGCACGGGTGGCAGCGAGAGCTGCTTCCATTCGCCGCCGCCTGGTCCGCCACCGCCGCCCGATCCACCGCCGCCGCCACCCGCTCCGCCACCGCCCGGACCGCCACCACCCGGCGGGCTGGATCCGCCGCCGCCCGATCCACCACTACCTCCGCTGCCCCCTCCACCTGATGCACCACCGCTGGATGGTGGGCCGCTGGTTGCGCTGAGCAGCGTTTTGCAGAGCTGGATGAGATGCGGATCACTCCAGTTCAAGCCCAGGGGAGCGATCACGAAGCCAAGCCCGGCCCGCAGGCATCCTTGGAGCGTCCACCACGGCGTGCTTTTCACGTTCGCGTTCAGCTTCGCCACGGCGCCAACGTCGAAGCTCGGCCCGGCGACGTCGTAGATCAGCGTGTCCACGGTCGGCGTCAGCGCGATTTCGCCGCTTGCGTTGCCTTCCGCCGTGAAGGCCGGCGTGAAGTGTTGACTGAGAGAGCTGATCGGATGGAACGAGCCGTGTTCGTAGGACGCGCCCACCGTGACGCTCGCGCCCTGTTCCAACGAGAACGTGGCCTTGGCCTCGATTGTCGCCTGGCCCGAGAGGTAGAGCTGCAGCTTCGGCGTGACCGTGACCGGAACCGGCCCGACCTGAATGTCAAACGTCCCGAGCGTGATCGGGTGAGGGAACAGGCCAATCCCAGGCGAGCTCGTCGAGCAATGCGCGCCCGCGTCAGCCGTCGCCCCAAACGACAAGCTCTCCGCCGCCGTGATGCTGATCGAGGCCGAGTCCAGTTTGAAGAAGCCCCAGCTCGCGTGGACCGCCATCGATGGCGAGAACGTCAACGTCGGCCTCCCCAAGTGGACGCCCGCCGAAGATTCGCATTCCAGGTTCTCAGTGTTGATCGTGAAGCCGGCCGCTTGAGCATGGGCACCACGAAGGCCATGCAAGTCACGGCCAAGCGCGAGATTGACACTGCGTAGGTCAGCTGCCGAGGCGGCTTCAGAGGTCGGTTCCAGGGCCTGTTCAGCGTTGATTTCCCCGGTCGGCAGAGCCGCCAGCAGCGTCGTGTTTTCAACGTCCAACGTCGCCGACGAGCCGCTCTTATGAGCGATCTTCGTGACCTTGACGAGATAGCCGTACGGAGCCGCGCTCGTGACCCCGGACGAGAGCGAGTCGCCAACCCTCACGGCCCTGGCCGCGGACCCCGTGATCGTGAGCACGCGCGGACCCGAAGGACCACCAGTCAGGGAAGAGGTGGCGCCGGCCGACACGACCACGGTCGACTTGGGAACCAACGTCGCATAGGACACAATGGCGTGCGTCGCCTTCCCGGTGTGCAAGACCACTCGAGAGCGCGGAGTCGTCGCGTAGTACGAGCCAGACGAGGACTTCACGGGCGCGGCGGACAGGGAGTAGGCGCCAGCGGGCAGCTTCAGCGTGACGCTACGAGAGACGCGCTTGCGGACGTGATGAGGCCCAGTGACGATAATCTTCGCCGACAGCCTCCCCGGCAATGAGCGGACCACGACCCGCAGCGTTGCGTCCTTGCCGTGATGAGTACTCGACACGGCCTCCAAATCCACCAGATACGAAGCCTGATGGTCTCGACTTTCGCGCTTTAGGCGACCGCGAACGCTGATGGGTGTTGGGGTTCTCTGATTTGTTGATGGGTGGTTATCGAATGGCCTTGTGCATGAAACTCTTCTCGGATCAGCTCGCGGCGGAGCGCGGCGAGCATGTCTGCGTAGCTGACGCTCCTCTTTTGGCGATACCAGGGAGCCTTCAGGCGGCGCTCGGTGAGGTCGGCTTGGGGGTCGCCGCAGAGCTGATACCAGCAGATCGTGATCGTGATCGTGAGGAAGCCGAATGGGACGGTCTTCTCGACGGCTTTCTGGACGCGATTGCGGGCGTCCCCGACGCCGTGGGCCTTGGCCTCCTGGTGGACGGTCTCGATCACCCAGCGCCCGTCGTAGCGTTCGATGGTATGTGCGGCGGTGGCGGTGCTGTCGGTGGAGGCGATCGCGATGTCGAAGTCTTTGGTGCTGTTCGGGTTGCGCACGAGGGTCACCTTGAGCGCTCGCGTGTGAAACGGCTTGTACCACAGGCAGGTGAACTCGTGGACGAGCGCGGTGCGGGTGCGCCCGTCGCGTCCGGTGAGGCTGATCGGCTTGAAGGTCGCGGCCTTGGCGATCTCGGCGAGGCTTCCCATCCGTTTGCCCTTCAGCGGCGTGCGGCCGTGCTGGTGTGGCCGGCGGGCCGGCGGGAGCTCGTGGATCGCGGCGTTGGCGCGCATTCTGGTGGTCAGGTTGACGTGGGTGGGCAGCCCTTGCCAGGCTCTGGAGGCGTAGGCGCCGTCCATCGCGAGCTCTATCGCCCGGCCGGGGAAGTGCTTGATGACGAGGTCGATGAGCTTTCGTCCGAGCTCGGGTTGGGAGGGCCGGTTGGGGTGCTGATCGTCCTTGGGACGGAAAAGCCTGAAGAGCAACGGCAGGCCGACCATTCGCCCACCGGTGCACGGCAGCGCTATGACGAGCACGACCGTCACCCAGCAATTGCCGAAGCGCGTGCGCTGGCCGGATCCCTCTGGTTGGGCTCCGTCGTGCAGGTAGTGCGCGCCGTATACGTGCTTTCCGCAGCGGCCGAACAGCGTGTCGTCCACGGCCAGGGCGATCGGCGCGTTCGGATCCACGAGCACCGAGACCAGCAGCTCCAAGAGCTTGATGCCGAGCTCGTCGGGCGCCCAGCGGCGGTAGGCGAAGAAGGCGTGCGCGCGGCTGTGATGCCACACACCCGCCAGGCCCGCCCCTTGCAGCATCCCTGTGACGGTGTTCTCGCGGATACGGGCGATGAACCCGACCGTGAGCATGCTGAACGTCTGAAAGCTCGGTGTCGTGAAGCACGGCGCGAGCAGGGAAAGCAGACCGGCAAGAGAACTGGGAACCTGATACATAACAGGCATGGCGGCGACCTCCCGGTGGAAGGGCCGCGGGAACGACTCCAACGCCCCGCAGCCAGATGGGTTTACTACGCCCACCGGATTCGGGGTCGCCGCCAACCTTCCTCTGGTCGCGCTCAGCCCACGCTGACCCGCCGCTCAACCAGCCAGACGCACCCGCCGGGCGCCGACCACACCAGTCATCACTACGCCACGCTCAGACCTCGAAAACCCCGAAACTCGAGTGATGGTCGATCGACTGTAGTGCGGACCACGACAGCGATGGGGCTGCGGCAGTTGCGGTACCAACCGTGGCGAACACACACGCCGTCGACGCTATTACACCCACAAGCACCTGGGCGAGTCGCCTACCCGCCGCTTTCGAACGTAGCGATCTCGCCGTCTCCAACATGCTCCCCGATCCAAATGATCCTGATAGGCAAGGCGCCTCCCGGCGCCCAGCGATCGCCAGCCTACATAAATCTGTCCACATTTGCATCGTGCCGCAGACGATCGTCTGAGCGGCCAGTCGGCCACTGGCGACGCGCGCGTCTCCGTCTACAACAGTCGGGCGGCGGAAGCGCCGTGGAACAGGTCCGGGTACATCGTCGGCGAGTGGTTGCCCACACGCCGATCTGCGTGATAGCTGTGCCACAGAAGCGCTCGCGGACCCTCTGACAGTAGGATGCCCGGCGAGTGGTTCAGGAGACCGTCATCGAGGGATCGGTTTGATGGTGGGGATCGGCGCTGAGGCCCCGCGATGACGAGCGCCGTCTTGGCTGAGACCGGCTTCCTCACGACGCTTGCGATTGTGTTGGCGTGGGCGGGCGCATCGAAGATCCGGCACCCCGAGCCGGCGCGGCGTGCGCTGGTCGCGATCGGTGCGCCCGCGTCAACTGGGCTGACCCGCGTGTTGGCAGCGTCGGAGCTGGGGATCGCCGTGTTGGTGCTGGTCGTGCCGGTCGGTGTTTCGGGCGTCGTGCTGGCGGGTTTCTTCGGGTGCTTGGCGCTCGCCGCTGGGCTGCTCGTGCGGAGGGGCCAAGATGCGGGTTGCGGCTGTTTCGGAGACGCGCAGAGCCGGCCGACGGGCCGCCGGCATGTCGTCATGAACATGATCGCTGCGCTCGGCGCCGGCGTCGTCGCGCTCCAATTCCCCCCGAGCCTGCTCGCCCTGGCTCGGGCTGACCCCGGGGAGGCGGTGGTCGTGCTGGCCGTGGCGTGTGCCGGCGCCATCGTCTGCAGGCTCGGGTTCGCGGGCCGCGCGGCTCCGGCGGCGGCGCCGGTGAGCGAGCGCCTGGTGAGCGCGTCGGCGATCTTTCTCGAGGAGCACATCTCGCGGCGCTCGGCGCTGGTGCGGATCGCTGTCGTTGGCTCGGCGTTCTGCATCGCACCCGTGCGCTACCTGCTCTACCCCGGTTCCGCGCTTGCGATGATCGTTCCGTCCAGCTGCAGTGGCGGGGAGTGCACCGACGGCTACACCGCATTCTGCTGTGAGATCAACGAAGGTCTCAACCAGTGTCCGTCGGGTACATTTCCGGGGGGCTGGTGGATGTGCACCGACTACCGTGGTCGCCAACTGTGCGCCGGCCAGGGCGTGCGCTACTACGTGGACTGCAACGCCCTTCCCGGCCGTCCCTTCCCGGGCGGATGCACGTGCGCGAACAACAGCTGCGATAACCGTCGTGTGAACTGCAACGTCTTCCGCTACGGACAGTGCAACACACACATCGAGGGCACCACCGCCGTCGTCTGCCGGATGGTCACCTGCCAGAACCCCGGTTCTATACCGGCGCTGAACTGCAGCTCCTCGGTCGCCGTCGACGACGCCGTCTGCGCTCACGAGACCCCATGCCTGCAGGCGCCCGCGCTCGAGCTTACTGGGGCCGGAGGTGTTTGAGCGCTCGTGACCATGAATCGTCTGAGAGCTCACCGGTTGATACTCCCGGCGCTGGGGGGCTTGGGTGCAGCGCTCGCGCTCAGCACGGTCCTGATCGGGCTCGCCGCGGCCAGCAGCCCGGTGACGCGCCCGCCAACGCGTTCTCCGGCCGCGCTGACGGTGCGTTACCGGCCGATCGGTTGCGTTCACACCGGCCCGGCGGTCGCTTACACCCACGGGCCGCGACGCAAAGAGGTGGCGCTCAGCTTCGACGACGGCCCGTTTCCGCTCACGCCGAGCTTCGTACGGATGCTCAAGGCCAACAGGGCGGTCGCGACCTTCTTCATGATCGGCGAGCAGGTCACCGACCGCTACCAAGCCGCGCTGCAAGAAGAGTTGCGCAACGGGGACGCACTCGGCGACCACACGTACACCCACCCCGACCTGGTGACCGCGGGCGGCGTGGAAAGCCAGCTGCGACGAACGATTCAGGCAATCCGCGGACTCAGCGGCTACACCCCATGCGTGTTCCGCCCCCCCTACGGCGACTACGACAGCTCGGTCCTGCGCACCGCGGCGTCTCTCAGCCTGGCGACGATTATGTGGGAAGTCGACCCCAGCGACTACACGCTTCCCGGCGTCAGCGCGATTGAGCAGCGCGTGCTCTCCCAGGTCCGGCCAGGCTCGATCGTGCTCTCCCACGACGGCGGCGGCCCCCGCGAACAGACGCTGGCCGCCTATCCCGACATCATCCGGACCCTACGCGCCCGCGGCTACCGGTTCGTCACCGTTCCCGAACTGCTCGGCTTCCACACCGTCTACCGCAAGTGCGTGCGCGACTGCAAAAACGCAGCGATAACCGGCCGGCCACCGCCCGGGTCGATCATCAAGCCCGGGTGAGCCCACGAGCCGCACCACGCCTCGAACGCGCTCGAAACGCGGCTTCGCCTCGCTGGCTCTTGACCTCAGCTCGCCGCGTCGTCGCTGCCATCCCGGTTGGCTGGGGTGCGTCACCTGGCCCGATCTCAACCAGTCGTCTTGCGCTTCACCCGCTGCCGTTAGATTAGGCTGAGATGACGATTTCAAACATCGGCGTCCGGCGACTGTCGCGCCACAAGAACACCGTATGGACCGTGTGTCCGTGATACCGAGATGTCACTGTGCAGCCGTCTGATTCTTCGCCTGGGTCGGGCTGTGGACCACTGCCGAGAACGCACTTCGCTTGTGGGTATGCCTTACTGACTTCAGCAGGCAATGAGTTGACGCTGATGCCACTGCTGGTCTTGTAGGGAGCGCTACCGGTTGTGATAAGGACTACATGCTTGTGCTTGAAGAACACAAACAGGGCGTCGCCCTTGGGAATGGTTCCGTACTGCCACTCCCTTTCGCCGGTTTCGGTCTTCCGCTTAGCCACCGGCTTGCCGAGCGCCTTCATGACCTGGCCTTCGGTCTGGTCGATCTTGGCTCCAATGCCCTGACCGACCACAATGGTCGGGGTCTTGTTGGCGTTGGCGGTGGGCACCACTACGCCACCGACTCCCACAGCAACGAGGGCGGTACTAGCTGCTCGCACGGCTACCCGGATCGATCGCTTCACTTGATGCTCCTTGGGTCGGTGAGGGTGGTATGCGAACGCCCGGGGGAGTCTAAGCGACTTCACGGGCACATGCTGATGCCCTTGGAGGTGAGCACATGGGTCACGGCTTCATTGAGGCGTGGGCGCGGCAGCTTGCCTCTGGCAACGGCGGCGGAGATGCTGGCGATGACAGCGTGTGCGGTGGTCGTGGAATTCGTGGCGTCAAACAGCACCATGTCGTCGCCGGCTGCGATGGCCAGCGGGGCGGCGCGCTCGACGCTGTAGCCGGCGTCGGCGATGGCGGCGGCCGACAGCGAGTCTGTGAGCACGAGGCCGTGGAAGCCGAGCTTGTTCCGAAGCAGTCCGGTGACTGCAGCGGACGAAAGGCTGGCAGGCAGGCGGCCGGTCAGCCCGGGGACCGACGCGTGGCCGACCATCACCGCTGGAAGATGCGCCGAGATCGCTGCCTTGAAGGGGAGCAGCGAACTCCTCTCAAGCACAGACAGTCGTGGATCGGAGGCTGGGCCATAGTCGGTGTTGTAGCTCGCCTGGCCAAGCCCTGGGAAGTGCTTCACAACCGGGATCACGCCACCAGCGAGCAGGCCACGCGCGAAGGCGAGGCCGTATGAGGCGGCGGCAGACGGGCTGACGCTGAATGACCGCGGCCCGTCCGGGTACCTGGCGTTGGGACCAGGGCTGTCGGACAGGTCGAGGACCGGCGCCAGGTCCATGGTCACACCCGCCGCGCGCATCCTCCGCCCCACCTTCTTAGCCAAAGCTCGCACCTGTCCAGTGGTCATGGTCTTCGCCATTTCTCGTGGCCAGGGAAGGCCGCCCACCAAGTTGGCCATGCGCTGGATTTCGCCTCCCTCCTCGTCGGTCATGACCAGCGGGGCCAACCGACCCTCCGCCCGCGCGCGCAGACGCGCCAGGTCGGTGGGCAGTGCTGGAGGAGCGTAGGAGCCGAAGAGCAGCAGCCCACCGATCCCCTCGGCGACCAGGCGCCGTGCGGCGAGCGGTTCGCTCTCTTCGACGGGGGCCACCACCAGCTGGGCCGCGCGACGACGGACACTCCAGCGGGTGAGTGTTGAGTTCGACATGCAGCTCTCGGCCTTCACCGCGGCGGGAAAACAGAGCGCCAGGACGGCGGCGAACAGGGCGATGCCATTCGTGCAGCCGAGACCGTGTGGGTGGAGGCGCTGGTTTGGGCGGCGATGCCCGCCTCGTGGCTGAATCCGGCGAGACGGTCGGGGCGCCGGAGTTGGACGCTCCGAGTGATCGGCGTCCAGAACTGATGCCGACAATTCCTTGGTGTGCTCGAGTGGCCGCTCGCCCCCCGCCACGGGTCTGATCCTGAGCTTGCGCGTCCGCGTTGCCGAGAACGTCGGCTTGCCGGACGCTATGAGCATCGGCTTAGCTGTGGTCGATTTGATGTCGTCCCGCCGCCCGCTGCGGTGGCGCTGCCTGAGGCGGCACCGCGGCTGCGGCGCGATCAGGCAACGTCAATGTCGATCTCTTCGATCGCGCTGTCCTTGCGTAGATGGATGTCTGCATAAGTGACCGGACTGCCTCGCTTGCGGCTCCTAAGATTTGTGCAGTTTCTTCAGTTCCTGCGCCAGCCCGACGCCGTAGCCAAGTTCAATCTCTTCGACGCCACCCGTGGCCGTTCCAAACAAGAAGCTGGTGAACGACTTACGGCCATGCAGACGCACCACCACGGCGCAGTAGAGCGAACGAGGCCCATAGGGTCCTTCGACACAGTTGGCCTGCGGGTAGGCCCGTTTCAGCTTGGCACGCTTTGAGCCGATGGTGATGCCCTTGCTGGTCTTTTGCTTCTTGGAGAACGACAGCACGTCGTTGACCCGGCCATGCCCGAAGCCAATCCGTAGCCCGACGCTGGTCGGGTAGAGGAAACTGCCGTCAAGAGTGCTCGACGGCGCACCGACCACCTGCCGCACCTGGGCTTCGCTATCCCCAAGTTTCACACCGCCGATGCTCTGGCCGATCACGATGTTCGCGAGCGCGGCAGGCGCGGCGGCCAGGACGGCAGCAGTCAACGTCAAGCTCACTAGGCCCACAATGGGCAACCGTCGGATGTTCACGTTTTTCTCCTCTTGCTCGTGTCGCTCAGCGGCTGTGCCCAGCCCGGTTTGCCAATCGGCCCTGGATAGCCAGAACAACAGACTCCCCGCGCCCGATCATCCCGATCGATCGCGCCCAACGGCAGGTACCCTACACAGACCCGCGTTACCGGTTGCGCGAGGCGCGCAGGACCCTGGTGTCGTCGTCGCGCCGGAGTGTCAGTCTGGTGCTGTCGAAGTAGTCGAGGAATGCCTTCGCGTCAGCGCGGGAGACGCCCAGCTCGTCGCGTAGCCTCGGCAGCGAAATTTGGCTCTCGGCCTGAATGATCGCCTTCAGGCGCGCGGCGGCGGCCGCGATCGCGTCGATGTGGGCGTGGCGTCCGTGGACGAGCCGGACGGCAAGGCCGTGCGCACGCAGTCCGACGAGATCGTCGGTGTCGAGCAGCCGGTCGGGGGGTGGGCTGAACCACGCATCGCTAAACCTCTTTGCCAGGGCGAGCGCGCGCGGCGAAAGCGGGGCGGACAAAACCGGCGTTGCGACTGGCTGAGCGACGGTCGCGTCGGTCGCGTCAGCATGATCTTGTGCGGTTGGCTGCTCGCCCGCTAGCAGCCTGTGGAGCGTTTGGATCGGAGCACCGGCTGGGCCGTGACGACGGGCAAGAGGGTCGAGGATGACCGCGCCTCCGAGGGTGTCGCGGTGCGAGGCGTCGCGGATCACGACTCGCTCGCCGGGGCGCGCGAGCAGCGGCGCGTTGCAGCGCAGCTGCGCGAGACGAGCCTCGAGCAGCGGCACGATGCGCGCAGGCGTCGAGCGGGTTCCGTGGTGCACCTGCACTCGCCACGAGCTCTCTTGGGTCTGTGCGGGGCCGGGCTCGAAGTCGAGTTGCACGTCGAGGAAGTGGGACGCTGTGACCGCGCCGCGCGCCGCGAGCACGTCGCCGCGCGAGACCTGCGAACGTGTCAGGCGCGCGAGGTTGACAGCCACACGTTGCCCCGCCAGTCCCCGATCGCGGTCCTCGCCGTGAACCTGTACGGCTCGCACCCGCACCTCGATGTCACTCGGGTAGAGGACAAGCTTGTCGCCGGCCGCGACGGCACCCGAGGACAGGGTCCCCGTCACAACGGTCCCGCTGCCCTTGATGGTGAACGATCTGTCGATGTGCATGACGACCGGCCCCCCGCCGATCGCGCGGCTCTTCAGTCGTCCGGTTGCGCGATCCAGGGCAGCGATGAGGTCGGTCAGCGTGCTGGCCGAGCGGGCGCAGCAGGCGACGATCTCGGCGCCCGTCATAAGCCGCCCGGCGTCCTCGATCGTGGGTCGCGGGTCGGCGAGGTCGGTCTTTGTGATCGCGACGACGCCCGTCGCGACGCCGAGGGAACTCAGCACCTTGGCGTGCTCGCGGGTCTGCTGCCTGACCCCCTCGTCTGCGGCAATCACCATCAGGTAGCAGTCGATGCCGGTGGCGCCCGCAACCATCGTGCGCAGGAAGCGCTCGTGGCCGGGCACATCGACCACGGATAGGCGTCGTCCCGATGGGAGCGCCAGCTCGGCGTAGCCGAGCTCGATCGACATTCCTCGCGCCTTCTCCTCGGGCAGCCGGTCGGTATCGGTGCCCGTCAGCGCTGCGACCAATGCTGTCTTGCCGTGGTCGACGTGACCGGCCGTGCCGAGCGTGAGCGGCGCGGCTGGGTCTAGCGTGCCCGCGCCACGCACTCGCCGGCCGTCGTCGTCTCGGCGTCGCTCAGCGTGCGCGCGTTGAGCAGGACCCGGCCGGCGTGGATGCGCGCGAGCAACGCCGGGTCTCCAGTGCGCAGCCGTGCCGCGAACGCATCTGGTCCTGCCGATCCGGCGTCCAGCGCCACCGCGGGACCGGGGAGCTCACACATCGGCAGCGCTCCGCCGCCGACACGCGAGACGTCCTGCACGATCTCACCGCCGGTCGCTTCGGCGAGGCGACGCGTGCGCTCGGCCAGCTCCTCCAGGTCGGTGTCGAGCATCGCGAGGGCGGGGATCTCACGGCGCGCGAGCTCGGGGTCACGGTGCAGCAGCAGCGTCGCCTCGAGTGCGGCCAGGCACAGCTTGTCGATCCGCAGCGCGCGTGCCAGCGGGCTCGTGCGGCAAGCCTCAACCGCGGGCGCCGTGCCGATCAGGATTCCCGCTTGGGGGCCCCCGAGGAGCTTGTCGCCAGAGAAGCACGCGAGCGTTGCCCCGGACTCCAGCGACTCGCGAGCCGTCGGCTCGCCCGCGAGAGCCGGGAGATCGCCGGCGAGCACTCCGGAGCCGAGGTCGTCGATGACCGGCACTTCTAGCGCAGCCAGCTCGCCCAAGGCGGCTCGCTCGACGAACCCGTTCATCTGAAAGTTCGACTGATGTACCCGCAGGATGGCGCCCGTGCGGTCGCTGATCGCGGCGGCGTAGTCGCCTGCTCTCGTGCGGTTCGTGGTCCCGACCTCGACCAGGATCGAGCCCGACTGGCGCACGATCTCGGGAATCCGAAATCCTCCGCCGATCTCGATCAGCTCACCACGGGAGACGATCACCTCCCGTCCGGGTCCCGCGAGGGCGCTCACCGCGAGCAGCGCGGCGGCGGCGCCGTTGTTGACGACGAGGGCATCCTGCGCGCCGGTGAGCTCGCCGAGAAGGGCCTCGACCCGCTGGCCTCGTCGCGATCGCTCGCCGCTGGCGAGGTCCATCTCGAGGTTGCAGTACCCGGCGGCGGCCGCCGCGATCGCTGCGCGTGCCGAGGGCGCCAGCGGTGCGCGACCGAGGTTCGTGTGGACGATCACCCCGGTTGCGTTCAGGACCCGCGTCAGTGATGGCCGCAGGCGCGCCCGCGCACCGGCGACCAGGTCAACCTTCCCCCCGTCGTCGATGTCCGTGAGGATCTCGTTGCGCCGCTCGGCCAGCTCAGCTTTAGCCACGGCGGTCGCGAGCCGATCGACCGATGGCAGGGCGCGCAGGCTGTTCTTGGTGTCGTTGGCCATCGCGAGATTCTCGCTGACTAAACGGAACGGCGAAGGAGTCGAACCTTCCCACCGCGGGGCTGCCGCGGCTCACCGGATTTGAAGGCCGGGTGGGGCACCGGCCCCGGCCGCTCCCCGGATGACCCCGCCGGGCGGGTCAACTCACGTTGATGATACCCGCGGGTCCGCTGACGAGCCTTCCGAACACCTGACCAGGTATCTCGCTCGCGCGACCGGCCGGGACGGCAACGATCAGCCCACCCGAGGTCGTCGCGTCTGCCAGCAGCCAGCGCTGCCAGTCCGCGACATCCGGGTTGAAGTTCGTGAACGTCGCTGCCCAGTCAGCCACTCGACGTGTGCCGCCCGAGATCGCCTCCTCGCGGGCGAGTAGCTGTTTGACTCCGGGCAGCGCGGGCACCGCCTCGGCCCTCACCTCGGCGCACAGGCCACTCTCACGCGCGATCGCGTGCAGGTGCCCGAGCAGCCCGAAGCCGGTCACGTCCGCCGCCGCGTGCGCGCCGGCCTCAAGCGCGCGGGAGCCGGCGCTTCGATTGAGCGTGCTCATGACCTCGATGGCTTGCGCGAGAAGCTCCGGCGACACCTCTCCATGCTTGGCCATCGTCGCAATCGCGCCCGTTCCAAGGGGCTTTGTCAGGACAAGCGCATCGCCGTCCCTGGCGCCGCTGTTGGCGAGCATGTGGTCGGGGTCGATCGTGCCGGTCACGGCGAGCCCGAACTTCGGCTCGGGGTCCTCGATCGAGTGCCCGCCCACGAGCGGCGTCTCGGCCTCGTTCAGCACCCGCAGCGCACCGTCGAGGATGGACTTCAGGATCTCGCTGCCGAGGCGCTCCAGCGGGAAGGCGAGGATGCTCAGCGCAGACAGCGGCGTGCCGCCCATCGCGTACACGTCCGACAGTGCGTTCGCGGCGGCGATCGCTCCAAAGGCGTGCGGGTCATCGACGATCGGCGTGAAGAAGTCGATCGTCTGCACCAGCGCGAGCTCGTCGCTGAGCCTGATCACGGCGGCATCGTCCCCCGTCTCGATCCCGACCAGGACACGCTCGTCGCGCGGCAGCTCGAGATCGCCCAGAAGCGCGTGCAGATCGGCGGCGGGAAGCTTGCAACCGCAGCCGGAACCGCGCGAGAGCGAGGTGAGCCGTGGGGAGGGCATGGTCGTGGGAGCGTTCATCGCGTCTCGCCTGTGGCGGGCCGAAGGCTACACGCTCTCCATGGCCTTCCAAACGCGTGTACTAATCTCCGCCCGCATGAGACCGGGACGCACAGCAGCCATCGCGGCCGCCGGGATGGTGCTCTGTGCGATTGCGCCGGCAGAGTCCCTCGCGCACGTGCGCGCGTCATCTCCCCCAGCTGCACTCGACGCCCGCGTGACGGGTACGTTCCAGATGTTCGCGCGTATCACCGCCGCGACGAACGTGCGCGGTGAGCACGTGGGTCAGTCGCTGAAACGGCGCTGGCTCATCTCCCCGCAGTCATGCGCAGGGAACGTCTGCCAAGCGCTCGACCTGGATCGCGAACGCAGCGCCGGCATCGACGAATCGCTCACGCTGCGCCGCGTGGCTGCCGGCACATACGCCGGCAGCGCCAGCTTCTACGTCGCGCTGCGCTGCAAGCACAAGACCTACCCGCACGGCAGTCGGGCTCCCTACCGCATCACGCTCACCGTCAGTAGCGCCGTGAGCGTGCAGGGGATCACGTTCGCTCGAGGGATCACCGCCACCTACCAAAACTCCAAGCGCTCTGACTCGACTCCGTGTGTGCTTGGAAGAAGCCACGACGCGGCGCGCTACACGGGCAAAGCGAAATCCGCGATCCCTTCCCCCCCGGTCGCGTCGTTCTCGACACAGGTGGACGGCGCCACCGATGGCGCCTCCTTCACCGACACCTCGATTCCCGCTCCAGGTGGCGCACAGATCGTCTCGACCCAGTGGAGTTTCGGAGATCCAGCCGCCGGCGCCGGCGACAGCTCGACCGCAGCCGCACCATCGCATCAATTCTCCGCGCCCGGCGTCTACACGGTCACGCTCACCGTCACCGACGCGAACGGCCTGTCCTCGACGACCACACAGCCCGTCACCGCACCCGGCCCACCGACGGCCGCGTTCGCTTCCGCGCGCAACGGCCCAACCAGCACGTTCTCGTTCAGCGACCAGTCCCACCAAGGGGTCGGCGCAGTGCCGATCACGAGCTGGAGCTGGCAGTTCGGCGACCCCGGCTCAGGCGCAGCTAACGATTCGACGCTGGAGGATCCGACCCACGAATTCAGCCAGCCAGGCACCTATCAAGTGACGCTCACCATCACCGACGCCGACGGACGACAGTCCGCGAGCACCCAACAGGTCACGGTCTCCGGGCCACCCAACGCCGCGTTCACCGCGACCGAGCAGGGCATTACAGCCATTTTTGCCTTCAACGATGAATCCACTCCCGGCGTGGACGGACCGGTGATCGTGGCCTGGAGCTGGAACTTCGGGGACCCCGGCTCAGGCTCCCAGGACACCTCAACCGAAGAGAACCCCTCCCACACCTTCAGCGCACCCGGCACCTACACGGTCACGCTCACCGTCACCGACGCTGACGGCTTGAGGTCGATGACCACACGCCGGGTCAACTTCTAGCCACCGAATTCGAGCGTCGCGAATACTCCGCTGAGCTCCTTGGCCAGCACCTCAGGACGCTTGCCCGCCGGGCGGATCACCGCGTACAGGCAGAAGGGACGCCCAACATCGGTGAAGAAGCGCTGACACCCAAGCTGCCCGCCACGCGTGACCTGGAGCTGAGCGGACCCGAAGTCATGCCCTCTGAGCACCGCCGGCCGCCCGATGGTGGAAAACAAGCCAGCCCCCGGTCGCAGCATCGCGTCGCTGCGGTACTCGACGAGCGAGGCAAACGCGTCATCGGAGCGCATACGACCCGTCGCGGCCGCGCCGAAGTCGCCGTCTTTCTCCCTCAGAGCGAACGTCGCGACATGCAACACGGGCGCCGCGCCCTCGCGACGGAAGATCCGCGCCTCCCAGCCCTGCGGAGCGTCGATCGAAAGGCCGTGACCGGTGACCCTCATGCGACCCACACGATCACAAGCGCCACCAGTAGCAGCTCGACCACCGGCGTCGCGCGTCGCACGTAAAGCTCGAGTGCACCGAGCCTGCGGTGCAGTGCGGCCAGGCTCTCGCCGTCGCGTGCCCCGCGCGCGGGTAGAAGCGACATCGCCCTGACGACGCCGAATACAGCGCCGATCGCTGCGCCGACCGCCGGATCGCCGCACAGGAAGACGACTACGCCAGTCGCGTAGATCGCCGCGGAGGTCACGATCGTGGCGACGCCCACGCCGAGTTGGGCGCCGAACGCTACGCCATAGACCCAGCCGCGGTAACGGGTCAACCAGTCCTCGTTGACCTGCCGCCGTGTCGTGGGAAGGCGCCCGCGCAGCGGCGTCGCGTCGTACAGCAGGGCGACCCCAAGCGCCACGAGCAACGCGATCGCACGCCAAGCCGTGCCGGCCGGGAGCAGCGAACCAAACGCCGCCACACCCGCGCCCGCGGCAGCGCCCGCGACGATCGCGCCGATCGCGAACGCCGTCGCGGTCACGTTCCATGAGAATCCACGGCTCCGCTCACCGAGCGGAGTGATGCTGGCCAGCATCGACTGGCCTCAGGGCGACCACGCGGCGCGAACGGCGCCGAGAATCGCCAACAGGCAGCCAACAACCGCGAAGTCCAGCCGGCTCACGCCCGCTCACCGACGCCTGGCGCGTTGCCTGCCGGGTAGAGGCTCGCGTGATCCGCGGTGATGCCCGCCGCGGCGAGCGCGTCCTCGGCCCGCCCGGCGCGCTCGCTGGTCGTGCGTACGCGGGACGGAGCTCTGTCCGTGACGGTTTGCGCGGTATCGGATACCGCCCGCTCGACCATCGAGACGATCTGCTCCCAACTCCCTGCCGTTCCGCGGCCGGCGATCCGGCCCGAGCCACCGTCGACGAGCACGAAATGCGGCGACGCCGGGACGGCGTAATCACCCCAAGCCGCGGTTGACATCAGCACCTCGCGCGCGCGAGGCGCCAGCTCACGCAGGCTCGTCATGCTCTCCTGCTCTGGGCCCTTGGCCACAATCACCAGCCGGGCGTCGGCAGGAATCCGAGCATCCTGGTCCAGGCTCTCCCACAGCGGTCCGCACGCAGCACATCCGCTGCTCAGAAACGCCAGCAACGTCGTCGGCGACCCCGCCCCGAGCCTGACCTTGACCGCGTCACCTGTGAGCGTCTCGCCCACGATATCAACCGCAGCGGTGCCGGTAGAGATCATCCGCTCCGGCACGCTTCGCCCCTCACCATCGTCCCCCTCGATCGCTGCCAGTCTTCGAAGAATCTCCGCATGACTTCGCAGCAGGCCCACGACGAACACGGCAACGAGCGCCAGGAGCACGGTCTCGAGCACCAGCAGCACGGTAGTCACGGTTAGATACCTTACCTGCGCTTACCTGCGTGGTGTGCCGACCTGCGGTGGGTTCGCTGAAGGTGCGGTGAGCGAGACGCTCGCTGAGACGTGCAGCGGGCCGGTCTTCTGGCGAAACAAGCTGATGCTCACGGGCTCCGGCATGTTCCCGTCCCAAGCTCTGGCAAAAGCGAGCGTTTACGCAAGCTGGATTGGACGTTTACGCAGCCAACTTTGGACGTTTCCGCCACCAGACGCCAGTTCTATTGAGACATGCTGGATCCTGTGGATGCCGTCGATCGGGGTAACGCGCGCGCCCTCAGCGTTCCTGCATGATGCTGTCTAGGTCTTCCATGATGGGTTCCGATGCCTCGGTATCCCAGGACGGACAGAGCAGACCGTAGCTCTCACGCCCGTAGTACGAACGCTCGCTTTCATAGTGGATACCACCATCGGAGTCTGTTCCATTGATCGGCCACCAAGACCAGCTTGCGGGAACTTTCGCGAGATAGCTGATGGCCGAATTGAGCCACTTGCTCGGCGATCCTGCGTTCGAACAGTGATTGGCTACTGTGTCGCCAAACTCGCCGATCCAAACAGGGGCTTTGTGCTTTTCAACCAAGTAGCCCCACCTTTTGTCAAACGTAGTCCCATCCTGCGAGTATGTGTGCGCCGAGTACACCAGCTGTGACTGTTTGCCGTTACGGAGGTGCAGGAGATGATGGAGGCCTTCCTCCGGAATTTCTGTGCCGTAGCCGATTCCCTCGACAAAGATGAGCAGTCTATGGTCTAGCCCTACGATTGCGCCACCAGCGTGCTGGGCTGCGCAAGGCCAATTCTCGCGAGGATCAATCCCGGCAGTCCCACGGCGATGCATACATGCTTTGTGCCATTCTCGTTTCCATTCCGCCTTACAGTTATTTTGGTTCCCGCAAGGGTACGGCGTTTCGGCGGGCTCGTTGCGCAGGTCAGCACCGATCACATACGGATCGCCCTGGAACAGGTTCACCATCCGCCCCCAGTCCGATATCCATTGATGTTCGCGTTTTTGGAGCTGCAGCGGCCATGCCCCCCACTCTCGCGTCGCGCGGCTCCATCCTCCGAGAAACTTCTCCCCAGTGCGCCACTATGCGCGGCGGGACGTTATCAGGTCAGACAACCCGACGCACGGCCGATCACAGCACGTAACATCCCGGGGGAGCGACCGGGCATCCGCTCAGCGTGGCAGCACGTCTGAGATCCCCGTCCCAGATGACGAGCGTAGTGTCTGCACTGAGCGCGAGCCCGCTCGCGTGGCCGATGAGCACGCTGTGGTCATCGGGGGCGGCAGGGCGGAACACCAAGTGCGAGGCCCTTGCCCGGTCAGTAAGTCAATGCTGGGTGCGTTGCAGCCAGCGCTCCAGCAATGGGTCAACGATCACGAAGAGGCCGTCGATGCGGACCACATCGCCCCCATAGATGAGAGCCTGGGCGGCCTGCTGCGCGACGCTCTTGTCCAGCTCGAACGCGAGCAGCGTCGCTTTGCTGTAGAGACTCTGCGGGCCGTTTGCCAGCGCGGCCAGCACGCGGCGCTGAGCTGGAGCCGAGCCCAGGTCGAGCCAGGTGCGTTCGAAGCGCTCTCTGGTCTCGCGGTCCACCGCGTCGAGCGCCGCCTGGTAAGTCTCCTCGTCGGACGTATCTCCTCTGTTGGTCTGCTCCCATAGGTGGTGAGAGAGCAGCATCGCCCGCTGCGGGTGTCCCCGAGCCAGGCGTAGGAGCAACTCCAGCGCCACCCCCGGGTCGCGACCGCTGCGGTCAAACCGCGCTCCGATGTACTCGGCGAGGTCGTCGTCGTGCAGTGGGCCGACCGGGATCGGTCGTGCCTGGTCGAACAGCGGCCTGCCCTTGCGATTGAACAGCTCGTCCAGCATCCCGGGCTCGGAGCCGGCGAACAGATAGCTGGCCTCGTCGCGATGCAGCTGGATCTTGCTGCGCAGCAGACCGTCCAGCCCGTCGTCGATACGCAGGAAGTCCTGGAACTCGTCGAACGCGACGACCGTCCGCATGCCGGACTTGGCGAAGATGCGCTTCGGCAGATCCAGCAGATCGGCGAGACGCTGATTGTCGAGCTCACGAATGTACTCGGCCTGCACCGCCATCCCACCGGCCTGCGCCTTCACGGTCGTGCGCCAGGACCTGGCGAGCGCCGAGACCGTGCGTCGCAGAGGGCCGGCGAGGCGAGCCAGGTAAGCCTCCTCGATGCGACGAGCGGCCTCCCCCCGGGTCACGCAGCGGTAGAAGTCGACATGGACGGTGTGCAGTCCAGCCCGATCGGCCTCGGCGAGCACGCGCAGGATGATCGACGTCTTGCCGTAGCGCCTGGGCGCGGAGAGTCTCGTGTTATGGCCCCCCTCGGCCAGCGACAGCAGTTTGCGGGTCTCCTCATCGCGACCGATCAAGGCGTCCGGGGGAAGCGGGTCGTCGTAGACGAAGGGGTTGAGGTCATCGGCCATCGGTATAGTAAACACCATACCATATGGTATAGAAAAAACTATACCGACGAAGGCTCGTGCTAAGCCCGAGATCCTGCGTGCGCGCTTGACCAGCGCCGCCATGCCGGGCGAGAGTACGTCGGCTGCGGCAGCGGGACGCCATAGGTGGGTGGGACGATGATCGAGGCGGACAGCGCAGCGAACGTCAGGTCGGCCGCGCTGAAACGCTCGCCGCACAGGTACGGCCGCCCGTCGCGGAGCAGGCTGGCGATGTGGTCAAACTCGGCGAAGACGATCGTCTCGTCCTCGAGTTCGATCCCGGGGCGAATGTCGAGCACATGCTTGACGTAGCGCTGGGCGACCGTACCTGAGCGGCAGCTCAGGGCTACGCCAGCTTGCCGGTGAATGAGACCTTGCCGGTGCACTTAAACGGTACGGACTGGCCTCCAATCAGTGGGTACGTGAAGTCCACTTCGACATAACCGCTGGCGGTGCCGTTCTTCTTGAAGGCGATCGAGAACGCCGACTGTCCAGTCTTTGCTTCACCTGCCAAGAGCGCCCCAGGAACCGTAAAGGGAGCGTTCTCGGTCACCTTGCCTGAGCCGGGGAGTGCAACCGGAGTCGCGAAGTTGCCGACACGAAAAGTGTAGCCAGGGCCCCCGTTGCAGAGGATCGCCGGCGACTTGGGGAGCGCCACGCAGAGCTGCAGTTTGCCGCCGCACTGCGCACGCTTCAGCGTCACCGCGTACCCGGCAGGCTTCAGGTTGTACCTCCCGGTCTTAAATGCCGCTGACTTGGCGGTTGCTGCTGCGGCGCCCACCGGCAGCGCAACCGCAACGGCTCCCAAGAGCACAATCATTAGTGCGCGACGCATCCTTCCCCTCCTTTGTTGTGATTTTACCGCACAGCAACGAGCGGGAGCAGGTGATCGCTGTTGATCACGCGCTCCCGCTCGTCGCGGGCCTCTTACCCAACCGGCAGGCCGGACATCAGCCCGGCCTGCCGGACATCAGCCGCCGGGCCTCAATGACCTCGGTGACGGCGCAGCACCGCCGTGTGTGCCTTCACGCCGCTGCCGGCGATCTGCACCTTGAGCCCCTTGCGGCCGGCCTTGCCCAGCAGCTTGCGGCCCGAGCCGGTCAGGTGCACGCGCAGCGTCACGCGCTTGCCGGCCAACATCGAGAAGCTGGCGACGCCGATCGTGACGTTGCTCGTCTTCTTGCGCCGGCCGTGCCTGGTCGTGACCCGGGCGACGATTTTCATCACGCCCGAGCAGGCCCCGGGGCCGGGACAGCGCAGCGTGACCGACGCGACGGAGCCCTTGACTTTGACGCCGGCGAACAGGGCCAGCGGCACCGGGATCGCGACGGCGTTGCTGTTTGCGGTCGCCGCCCCGGCGCCGTTGCCGGCCGTGACCGAGCACGTGATCGAGTGGCCCTGATCGGCTGCCTGCAACACGTAGGTCGACCCCGCCTGTCCGGTTATCGCCGTGCCGTTACGCGACCACTGGTAGAGGAGGTAGGTGGGTTCGTGCGACCAGGAGCCCTGCGAGCAACTCAGCGTCTGACCGACGGCCGCCGTCCCCGTCAGCGTCGGCGCGGCCGTGCTCGCCGGCGTCGTCGGGAACGCTTCGCGCAGGCTTTCGTTGATCCCGCCCGTGTTCGCGCCGATCGTGACCGAGACCCCTTCGCCTTTCTTGGCCGTTTGCTGCCCGTGGTAGTACTCGGTCACGTACACCTCGGGGCATTCTTCTTCGCCTTTCTTCGGGATCGAGCAGATATAGCCGTTGAATTCGACCTTGTACGACCCGCTTTCCCCCAGGCCCGAGATCGTGTACTGACCGCTCGGATTCGTATATCCACACCTTACTCGGCCGAAGTATTCCGTTTCTTCGTATTTATATGGTTTCAACGCACAGACTTCGACCTTTGCAAGTCCGGGATGGGTGATCGACGCGTTTGTCACAGTGCCGCTGATCTGCCCGCCGGCCTGCAGAGTCACATTGACGGTTGCCGGCGTGTTCGCCTTCACGTGCACGCCGCTCACAGACTGGCCGATGACGTTGGCGTTCAGCACGCAGCGCACTTTTACTCCCTGTTCTTCTTCACACGAGTTGTTCTGGGGTGAGAAGCTGACGGTATAGACAGCTACGTTGACGCCAGAGATGGTGTATTCGCCATTTCCGTTTGTTTCGGCACATCCCCCAAAGCCTCCGGAGCTACCGTTAGCGCACACCTGAACGCCACCCACACCCTGACCGTTGGACGTGACCCGCCCCGTGATCGAGCCGGCGCCCGATTCCACCATTTCGGCGTCGATGCCTCCCACCGCGCCAGACGTCACGACGATGGTCGCCCCTTCCGAGAATGAGCTCTCGCCGGAGTAGTACTGGTGCTGGTAGCCGGTGGCGGTGAAGCCGACCTTGTAGGAGCCTGCCGGCAAAGGGATGGTGTATCCACCAAGGCTGACTGTGGTTGCGCATTCAACTTGTACATCGGTAGTGGCGTCATACGCGCAGGCTTCGGCGCCTGTGATCCCGGTGTGTGGGGCTTCGGCTTCGGTGACCGTGCCTTCGATCCCGGTCGTCGCAGCGGCCACCGCGGGCAGCACCATCGCAAACAGCCCGATCAGGCCTGCGAGGGTGACGGCGCGGACGAGCCCACTCACGCGGGCTCCCTTTTGCCGTCCAGCCCGGGACCCTGTGCCCTCCGCGTCTATGAGATTCTTCTCGCCCCTGGACACGCGTGGTGCGCAGGAGCCTTTGATGTGGTGAGACATAGATGTACCTTTCTCGTCCTAGGGTGGCGTTTCTGGTCTCGTCGTTTCCGTCTCGTCGTTTCCCATCCTTGGCCAACCTACCTCATGCCCTTCTTTCCCCTGGTCGCCTTCTGCAGCGCGAGATGGACGCTATCGGTTTGCGTCGCGGCAGGAGCGGGCAATCATTGGCATCCTTCCCCCTAATCTTTGGATGATTCTAACCTTCCGGCGAACCCGCGTCAGCCTACACGAATCCTTCTATCTTTGCCTTATCGCAAACCTTCGACGACGCTTACCTTGCGCGGGCGCGCGTTCTTCTTCTTCCTCCTAAATCAACCCCTGCCCTTTGACCGTGTCGTGCTCGTCGGTCAGCTCGGCCAGCGAGGCGTCGATCTTGGCGCGGGAGAACTCGTCCAGGTCGAGGCCCTCGACGATTGACCACTTGCCGTCTGCGCAGGTGCAGGGGAAGCCTGAGATCAGACCCTCGGACACGCCATAGGAGCCGTCGGAGGCAACGCCCATCGAGACCCAGTCGCTCGTGCCCTTGACCCAGTCGTAGACGTGATCGATCGCCGCGTTGGCGGCCGAGGCGGCGCTTGAGGAGCCGCGCGCCTCGATGATCGCCGCGCCGCGTTTGCCGACGTTCGGCAGGAAGTCACTTTCGATCCACACCTGGTCGTCCACCTGCTTGGCCGCCTGCTCCCCGCGCACCTGTGCGTGGAACAGGTCTGGGTACATCGTCGGCGAGTGATTGCCCCACACGCCCATCTTTGTGACGTCGCCCACGCCGACCTCCAGCTTGGCGGCCAGCTGCGCGACCGCGCGGTTGTGATCGAGGCGCATCATCGACGTGAACCGCTCGCGCGGGACATCGGGAGCGTTGTTCATCGCGATCAGGCAGTTCGTGTTCGCCGGGTTGCCCACGACGAGCACCTTCACGTCAGCGGCCGCACGCTCGTTGAGCGCCTTGCCCTGGACGGTGAAGATCTTGCCGTTCTCGCTCAGCAGCTCAGCGCGCTCCATACCCTTTGTTCGCGGCCGCGAGCCGACCAGCAGCGCGATGTTCACACCGTCGAAGGCGTCGTTGGGATCGTCGTGCAGATCGAGCCCCGCGAGCAGCGGAAAGGCGCAGTCGATCAGCTCCATCGCGACGCCGTCCAGCGCACCCATCGCGGGAGGGATCTCGAGCAACCGCAGGTCGACGGGCTGATCGGGGCCAAGCAACTGCCCGGAGGCGATGCGAAAGACAAGGCTGTAGCCGATCTGACCGGCTGCGCCGGTGACGGTCACTTTGACGGGATTGCTCACAAGTTCATCTCCTGGGTGAAGTGCTTGAGGGGCTGAATATGCAACGGCTGGGGTGATCGACGCGGGATCGATGGTGCGGATGGTGCGGCATCGGGCTCAGGCCATCGCCCGCCGCAGATTCTCGTCGATCGACCCGAGGAACTCCTGCGTCGTCTGCCAAGCCTGGTCGGGTCCCACGAGCAGGGCCAAGTCCTTGGTCATCGCCCCGCTCTCGACCGTCTGCACGCACACGCGCTCGAGCGTCTCGGCGAACTCGCTCACAGCCGGCGTGCCGTCCATCCGTCCGCGGGCGGACAGGCCACGCGTCCACGCGAAGATCGAGGCGATCGGGTTGGTCGAGGTCGCGTTGCCCTGCTGGTGCTGGCGGTAATGGCGCGTGACCGTGCCGTGCGCCGCCTCGGCCTCGACCGTCTTGCCGTCGGCGCTCATCAGCACGCTGGTCATCAGCCCGAGCGAGCCGTAGCCCTGCGCGACGGTGTCTGACTGCACGTCGCCGTCATAGTTCTTGCAGGCCCACACATAGCCACCCTCCCACTTCATCGCGGCGGCGACCATGTCGTCGATCAGGCGATGTTCATAAGTGATGCCGGCCGCCTCGAACTCGGCCCTGAACTCGTCCTCGTAGACCTCGGCGAACAGATCCTTGAAGCGCCCGTCGTAGCGCTTGAGGATCGTGTTCTTCGTCGACAGATACACCGGGAAGCCGCGGTCCAGGCCGTAGCGTAGCGAGGCCCGCGCGAAGTCCCTGATCGAAGCGTCGAGGTTGTACATCGCCAGCGCGATTCCCCCGCCCGGGAAGTCGTACACGTCCAGCTCGATCGGCTCGCTGCCGTCCTTCGGCGTGAAGGTGAGCGTCAACTTGCCCTCGCCGGGGACGACCATGTCGGTCGCGCGGTACTGGTCGCCGAAGGCATGACGGCCGATCACGATCGGCTTCGTCCAGCCGGGCACCAGACGCGGGACATTGGAGATCACGATCGGCTCGCGGAAGATCACGCCGCCGAGGATGTTCCTGATCGTCCCGTTGGGAGAGCGATACATCTCCTGCAGGCCGAACTCCTCCACCCGCGCCTCGTCCGGCGTGATCGTCGCGCACTTCACGCCGACCCCGTAGCGCTTGATCGCGTTGGCCGCTTCGACGGTGATCTCATCCCGAGTCGCGTCGCGGCTCTCGATCCCCAGGTCGTAGTACTTCAGATCCACATCCAGATACGGCAGGACCAGCTGCTCCTTGATGAACGACCAGATAATCCTTGTCATCTCGTCGCCGTCGAGCTCGACAACGGGTTTCTGTACCTTGATCTTGGCCATGGGCGGCGATGCTATCGCGCGTCAGCGATTCCAGCCCTCGCGGATGGCAGCCCTCGCGGATGGGGCGATCTCCCTCGCGGATGGGGGCGGTCTCGGAAGGGGCGATCTCCCTCGCGGATGGGGGCGGTCTCGGATGGGGCGATCTCTGCTTGACTGTCGTGTTGATGGCCGGCACCGTCTCACAGCCCACACGCGCGGACGCGCCGTGGCAGACCCATACCGTCACCAACCAACCGCCGCCGCTGGAGGGCGTGGACGTGTTCTCCAGCAACCTCCCGCTGGTCGAGGCGACCGCGCGCGAGGGCGCCGGCTGGATCCGCGAGCGCGCCGCCGCGCTGGGGCGCTTCGTGGGCGGTGAGCCTCAGCAGCTGTGGGGGTGGCAGGCCAACGAACACAAGCCGGTGCTGCGCACCCACGACCGTTACGGCCACCGCATCGACGAGGTCGAGTTCCACCCGGCCTGGCACCAGCTGATGCGAATGGGTGTCGAGCACGAGCTCCATGCGCTGCCCTGGCGCAGTGAGGAGCCCTCGGCGCACACCGCGCGCGCGGCCATCTACATGACCGCGATGCAGGCCGAGGCGGGATACGCCTGCCCGATCACGATGACCTTCGCGGTGGTCCCCGCGCTGCGCGCCCAGCCCGAGCTCGCGGCGCAGTGGGAGCCGCTCGTGACCGCTACGAGCTATGACCCCCGCTCGATCCCCGCCGCCGAGAAGGGCTCGGCGATCGCGGGGATGTGGATGACCGAGAAGCAGGGCGGCTCGGACGTGCGCGCCAACACCACCTTCGCGTGCCCCCTGAACGGTGGCGGCGCGGGCGGCGAGTACGAGTTGACCGGCCACAAGTGGTTCTGCTCGGCGCCGATGTCGGACATCTTTCTCGTACTCGCCCAGGCCAAGTCACCGGGGGGTGGTGAGGACGGTCTGTCGTGCTTCCTGCTGCCGCGGATCCTGCCCGACGGCGAGCGCAACGCCTTCCACATCCAACGACTCAAGGACAAGCTCGGCAACCGCTCCAACGCCTCCGCGGAGATCGAACTCCACGGCGCCTGGGCGCAGATGGTGGGCGAGCCGGGCCGGGGCGTGCCGACGATCATCGAGATGGTCGGCCACACGCGCCTGGACTGCATGCTCGGCGCCGCCGCCGGGATGCGCGCCGCGGTGGCGATCGCCACCCACCATGCGGCGCACCGCGCGGCCTTCGGCAAGACGCTGATCGACCAGCCGCTGATGCGCAACGTGCTCGCCGACCTATGCCTCGAGTCCGAGGCCTCCACGGCGCTCGCGATGCGCCTCGCGCGTGCTTATGACGAAGCCGGCAGCGACGCACGCGCGGGCATCGACGACAGCGACGCGCAGCTGTTCAAGCGCGTGGCGACCGCGGTCGGCAAGTACTGGGCCTGCAAGCGCGCGCCGAACCACGCGTTCGAGGCGATGGAGTGCCTCGGGGGGAACGGGTATGTCGAGGAGTCGGGGATGCCGCGCCTGTACCGCGAGGCGCCGCTCACCTCGATCTGGGAGGGCTCGGGCAACGTGATCAGCCTCGACGTGCTGCGCGCGCTCGCTCGCTCCCCGCGCTCGCTCGAGGTGTTCCTGGCCGAGGTCGAACGGGCCCAGGGCGCCGACGCGCGCCTCGACGCGCACGTGGAGCAGCTGAAGGGACAGTTCAACGATCCCGCCACGCTCGAGTCACGCGCGCGGCGCGTCGTCGAAGGCATGGCCCTGGCGCTCCAGGGCTCGCTGCTCGTGCGCCACGCCCCCCCGGCCGTCGCCGATGCCTTCTGCGCCTCGCGCCTCGCCGGCGACGGGGGACTCGAGTACGGCACTTTGCCGGCCGGCTCGGATTTCGAGACGATCATCGAGCGCAGCCGCCCGCAGGTGTAGCAAAAACCCGGGCGCGGGCGAACCAGAAACCCGGGGCAGGAGGACCGCAGACCCGGGCAGGGCGGATCAGAAACCCGGGCAAGCGGACCAGAAACCCGGGGCAGTCGGACCGAAGACCTGGGCGCAGTCGGACCGAAGGCCCGGGCGCGCGGACGGACCGAAACCCGGGCGCGGGCGGACCGGCGCCTACCATTCAGATATGGCTCCACGCACGAACTTTCAGCTTGCTCGCATCTTTGGGATCCGCGTCGGCGTGGGGATCAGCTGGTTTGTCGTGCTGTTCTTCTTCATCTTCGCGACCACGCCCTACTTCCATGAAGTGCTCGGGGGCTCGCGCACGACCGCCTATCTGGTCGCCGTCGCCTCCGTGCTGGGGTTCTTCGCCTCGCTGATCCTGCACGAGCTCGGCCACGCGCTGATCGCGCGCCGCAACGGCCTCGGCGTGGCGGGGATCGATCTGTGGGCGTTCGGCGGGATCACCCGCACGAGCGGCCCGGTCGAGCAGCCCGGCGTCGAGTTTCGCGTGGCGGCCGCCGGCCCGCTGGTGACGCTGGCGGTGATCGTCGTGTGCATCGCCGCCGGGGCGCTGTTGAGCGACAGCGGGCACTTCTTCAAGGTGGCTGTCGGTAACACGGGCGTGCACGCCACGCCCGTGCTGGTGTGGCTGAGCTGGGTGGGGACGATCAACGCGCTCGTGCTCGTCTTCAACCTGATCCCTGCCTTCCCCCTCGACGGCGGGCAGCTCGCCCACGCCGCGATCTGGTGGCGGACCGGCGATCGCAACCGCGCCACGCGCTACACGGGGCGCGCCGGCCAGGGCTTCGCGCTGGCGCTGGGCGCGCTCGGGCTGGTGGCGCTTGCGAGCGACGCCTCGTTCGGGCTGCTGGTGATGCTGATGGCCTTCTTCCTCTACCAGGCCGCCGGCCAGGCGGTGATGCAGGGCTCGCTCGGCCAGCGCATCCAGGGCATCACCGTGGCCGACATCATGGATCGCGAGCCCGTCACGATCCCCGCCGGGCTGACGCTGCTCGACGCGCAGGAGCAGTTCTTCCTGCGCTACCGCTGGCCCTGGTTCGCCGTGGTCGACCCCGGGTGCCACTTCCTCGGCGTCGTGCGCGAGCAACGCGTCGAAGAGGAGATCACGGCGGGACGGCCGGCCCTGCCGGTGGTCGATGTGCTCGAGCAGAACCTGCCGGTGCGGATCGGCGTGCAGGCGCCGCTGGAGTCGCTGCTCGGCGCCGAGGGGCTCGGCCGCCTGGGAGCGATGGTCGCGGTCGATGGCGACGGGGTGCTCCGGGGCGTCGTCACGCTGGCCCAGGTCCGCCAGGCGCTACGCCCCGCGGCCGGTATATAGAGTCCCACCCCATGCCATCACATGACGTTCTCATCATCGGCGCGGGCCTTGCCGGCCAGCGCGCCGCCCTCGCCGCCGCGGAGACCGGCGCAAGCGTGGCGATCATGAGCAAGGTTCACCCGGTGCGCTCGCACTCGGTCGCCGCCGCCGGCGGCATCAACGCGGCGATCAGCGTCGATGACGACTGGCGCTCGCACGCCTACGACACCGTCAAGGGCTCGGACTTCCTCGGCGATCAGGACGCGATCGAGATCATGTGCTCGGAGGCGCCCAAAGAGGTCATGGACCTCGAGCACATGGGCGTCACGTTCCATCGCAACGAGGACGGCGAACTCGATCTGCGCGCGTTCGGCGGCGCGTCGATGAAGCGCACCGCGTACGTCGCCGACATCACCGGTCAGGCTCTGCTGCACGTGCTCTACGAGCAGCTGATGAAGCACCACGAGACGGTGGAGCGCTACGAGGAGTGGTTTACGACGTCGCTGCTCCAGGACGAGGACGGTCGCTGTTGCGGCGTCGTGGCACGCGACGTGCGCACCGGCCGCATGGAGGTCTTGAAAGCCAAGAACGTGATCCTCGCGTGCGGCGGCGCGGGCCAGGCGTACAAGCCCACGACGAACGGGCTGATCGTGACGGGCGACGGGATCGCGATGGCCTACCGCGCGGGCGCGCCGCTGATGGACATGGAGATGGTCCAATATCACCCCACGTGCCTCGTCGAGACGGGCATCCTCATCACCGAGGGCGCACGCGGCGAGGGCGCGCACCTGCTGAACGCCGAGGGCGAGCGCTTCATGGAGAAATCCGCGCCCAACAAGATGGAGCTCGCATCGCGCGACGTCGTCTCGCGCGCCGAGCAGATCGAGATCAACGAGGGCCGCGGCGTCGGGCCGGGCGGCTCGGGCATCTTCCTCGATGTGACCGTCGTGCCGCGCAAGCGCACGCTCGAGGCGCTGCGCGAGATCGTCAACATCGGCAAAGACTTCGCCGGCGTGGACATCACGCGTGAGCCGATCATGATCCGCCCCGGCCAGCACTACATCATGGGCGGCGTCAAGACCGACGTCGACGGCGCGACATCCGTCGAGGGGCTGTACGCCGCCGGGGAGGTGGCCTGCGTGTCGGTGCACGGTGGCAACCGCCTCGGCGCCAACTCGCTGCTGGACACGCTGATCTTCGGCCGCCGGGCGGGCGAACACGCCGCCGCCCGCGCCGCCCACATGTCCTCGCCGTCCTTCGACGCGGGCACCCAGCTGCGCCGTGACGAGAGTGAGCTGGAGGCGATCATCGCGCGCTCACGCGATGGCCGCCGGGTCTCTGAGATCAAGAACGAGCTCGGCGAGACGATGAACAAGCACGCCGCGGTGTTCCGCGACGAGGCCGGGCTGCAGGGCGCCCTGGAGACGATCGGGCGCTTGAAAGAGGAGACCGCCAAGGCCTGGATCGACGATCGCGGCACGGTCTTCAACCAGGACGTGCTCGGAGCGCTCGAGCTCGGCTACATGGTCGACTGCGCCGAGGCGACGGTGCTGGCGGCGATCGAGCGCAAGGAGTCCCGCGGCGCTCAGTACCGCACCGACTTCCCCGAGCGCAATGACGAGGAGTGGCTCAAGCACATCGACATCTCGCGCGGCAAGGACGGCCCGGAGATCAGCTACTCGCCAGTGACCATCACCCAGTGGCAGCCCGAGGAGAGGAAATACTGATGCCCGCCGAAGCGCACGACAGGCCTGCAGAGCAGTTCAACCTCAGGCTGCGGCGCTATGACCCGGAGTCGGGCGAAGCGCCCTACTGGGACGAGCACACGATCGAGCTCGAGCCACACCGCTCAGTGCTCGAGGCGATCCTGCAGGCCAAAGACCGCTTCGACGGGTCGATCGGCGTGCGTTGCTCGTGCCGCCAGGCGATCTGCGGCTCGTGCGGGGTCCGCGTCAATGGCGAACCGGCGCTGGCCTGCCACACCCACCTCGACGCCGCCAAGGCTTCCGCCAAGGACGGCGTGATCGAGGTCGAGCCGATGGGCAACATGCCGGTGCTGAAGGACCTGATCGTCGACATGGACGCCGTGCACTGGAAGAAGATCCAGCGCGTCACGCCATGGCTGATCGCCAAGCAGCCCGTGCCCGAGCGCGAGTACCTGGTGGGAAAAGAGAACATGGTCGACATCACCCAGTCGATGGCCTGCATCCAGTGCGGCGCCTGCGTCTCGGACTGCCTGGCGATGGAGGTCGACCCGGGCTTCATCGGCCCGGCGGCGCTCGCCAAGGCCTACCGCTTCGTCGGCGACCCGCGCGACGATCAGCAGGACATCCGCCTGAAGGACCTCGCCGAAGACCCGCAGGGCATCTTCGACTGCACGCACTGCTTCAAGTGCGTGGAGGCGTGTCCGAAGGACGTCAACCCGATGGGCCAGATCATGCGCCTGCGGCGGATCGCGATCGACGACCAGAAGATCGTCGACAAAAACAACGGCGAGCGCCACGAGGCGGCGTTCACGACGCTCGTCAAGGACTACGGGCTGCTGCACGAGGCCGAACTGCTGCCGCGCTCCTACGGCGGCAACTCGTGGTTCGGCAAATTCCATCCCGCGGCGGGCAAAGAGCTGCTGAGCTCGCTGCCGGTGGTCTTGAAGGGGCTGCTGCGCGGGAAGGTCAACCCCAAGCTGGCGCTCTTCGGCCATAAGCTCCCCGCGGCGGACCTGAAGCAAGTGCAGCGGATCTACGACACGGTCGAGGGTCGCGAGCAACGCTACGAGCTGAACCTGTACATCACCGGCTACGACGAGGTCGAGGAGACCCCTGTGCCCGGCGGTGCCACATCCACGAATGGTGGCGTGAGCCCCGCCGCAACCACGGCGAGCGGCGGTGGCGAGAGCCCTCCCGCGGCGCCGGAGACCGAAGGGAGCGCGAGCTGATGAAGGTCGCCTACTGGCCCGGCTGTGTCAGCCGCGGCTTCACCCCCGAGCTGCACGGCTCGATGGCCAAGATCGCGCCGCTCTTGGATATCGAGCTGGTCGAACTGGACCGCGCCTGCTGCACCGGCGCCGGCGTGATCGCCGAGCACAACCAGGAGCTCGCCGACACGCTCAACGCGCGCACCTTCGCGCTCGCCCAGCAGGTCGACGGCGCGGAGCTGATGATGAACATCTGCTCCACCTGTCAGGGCGCCCAGTCGGAGTGCCAGGAGCGATTGGACGCCAACGCCGAGTACCGCGGCCACGTCAACGAGACGCTCGCCGGCGAGGGCCTGACGTACGAGAAGGGCCTGACAAACAAGAACTTCCTGTGGTTGCTGGTCGAGGAGATCGGCCTCGATGCGCTGCGCGCGAAAGTCAAGCGACCGCTCACCAACCTCAAGGTCGGCCCCTTCTACGGCTGCTACATCGTGCGCCCGCGCGAGCGGCTCGGGATCGACGCCGAGCGCCCCCGCGACCACTACCTCGACATGGTGATCGACGCGCTCGGAGGCACCGTGATCGAGTACGCCGGGATGCGCAAGTGCTGCGGCTTTCCGATCATCACGATGAACAAGGATGCCTCGCTCAAGCAGGCCGGGCGCCACCTCGGCGACGCCGTCGACGCGGAGGCCGACTGTCTCGTCACCCCCTGCCCGCTGTGCCACCTGAACCTCGACCTGCAGCAGCCGCTCGCCGAAAAGGTCGTCGGTCGCGACCTCGAGATGCCCGTGCTGCACCTCCCCCAGCTCGTCGGGCTGGCGCTCGGGCTGGAGCCGAAGGAGCTCGGCCTGAACCGCCATGTGGTGCGACCCACGTCGGTGATCGACTGGTCGACCTCTGTCGTAGGTGCGGCCGCGTAGGCTGCGCCACGTGAAGATCCTCACCGTCGTCGGCAACCGCCCACAGTTCATCAAGGCCGCAGCGGTGTCGGGCCCGCTGCGCGAGCGTCATGAGGAGCTGCTGGTACACACCGGCCAGCACTACGACGACTCCCTGTCACGGGTGTTCTTCGCCGAGCTGGGACTCGCCAAGCCGGAGCACGAGCTTGACATCGGCGGCGGGACGAACACGTCGCAGACGGCGCGCATGCTGGCGGCGCTGGAGCCACTGCTGGCCGAGGTCAAGCCGGACGCGGTGCTCGTGTACGGCGACACCAACTCGACGCTCGCCGGGGCACTGGCGGCCGCGCAGGCGAGGGTACCGGTCGTCCACGTCGAGGCCGGGATGCGCTCGTTCGACCGCGCGATGCCGGAGGAGCTCAACCGAGTGCTCAGCGATCACGCCGCCGACCTGCTGCTGTGCTCCTCCGAGCTCGCCGCCGAGCACCTGCGCGAGGAGTCGGTCAGGGGCAGGATCGAGGTGGTGGGCGACGTGATGGTCGACGTGGCGATGCGCTGGCAGC
>Ga0208849_1000543_pt1 | contig 34858 bp, 31 predicted proteins | sample NGESurdeep072012_10_FD_184470 | JGI IMG/M metagenome (GOLD analysis project Ga0208849, IMG submission 184470) | Arctic peat soil microbial communities from Barrow, Alaska - NGEE Surface sample 53-3 deep-072012 (SPAdes) | ecosystem: Environmental > Terrestrial > Soil > Wetlands > Peat ... | reverse complement strand
CTCCGAATCAGCGAGCCTTCATAGATTCAGCCGGACGACCAGCCGTAAACCGCGTTAACCCAAGTTCGCAGCCCTGCGCGACGCCCCGGCGCAGTTGAAGCGACCGTCTCAAACCTGTAACGATAGCTGAGGCTTCGTCCGCGAAGCGCGTTGGGCAGTCGCGGCATGCGAGAAAATCATCAATTGTCACTCGTCGATAGTGCTGTAAGCGTTGCTGTGCGCCCGATCCGCGACGACATTGCGGTAGTGTTGGAACAGGTTCTTGGGCGCCCGGTCCAGATCACCGATGACACCGATATTATCGCAGACCTTGGAATGGATTCACTGGGGGTTATGAATTTTGTTATGGCGATCGAAGACTTCTATGATATCTCGATTCCCCTTGATCGGATCGCCCAGGTTGAAACAGTCGGCGATTTGATTCACGCGGTCGAACATCTGCGAGCGGGGGCCCTGGGATGACGATCCTCGCCAAACATGCGGCTTACAAGGCCGCGTACGACGCGCTTCGGATGCATGGCGTCGACCCGCTCAACGTGCGTTTCGAGCATGTGCTGTCGCCGACCGAAGGGATTTTGAACGGCCGGCGGACGATCCTCCTGGGCACCCACAATTATCTTGGCCTGACCTTCGACGCCGGTTGCATCGAAAAGGCGGTCGAGGCGACGCGCAGCCAGGGCACCGGAACCACCGGGTCTCGAGTGGCCAATGGCAGCTACGACGGCCATCTGCGTCTCGAGCGCGCCCTGGCCGACTTCTACGGCCGCCGCGAGGCGATGGTGTTCACCACCGGCTATCAGGCCAACCTCGGCGTTCTGTCCAGCCTCGTCGGACGCGGCGATCACCTGATGCTCGACGCCGACAGCCACGCCAGCATCTATGACGGCTCGCGGCTCGGCGGCTCGGAGGTGATCCGTTTTCGCCACAACAATCCCGATGACCTCTACAAGAGATTGCGACGGCTCGAGGGCGCGCCCGGCGACCGCCTGATTGTCGTCGAGGGCATCTACTCGATGATGGGCGACACCGCGCCCCTGAAAGAGATCGCCGCCGTTAAACGCGAGACGGGCGCCTATCTGCTGGTCGACGAGGCCCATTCGCTGGGCGTGCTCGGCAAGACCGGCCGGGGCCTTGCCGAGGCTCTCGATGTTGAAAGCGACGTCGATTTCATCGTCGGCACCTTCTCCAAAAGCCTGGGCAGCGTCGGCGGCTTTTGCGTTTCCGATTGCGCCGACTTCGACGTCATGCGGATCGTCTGCCGCCCTTACATGTTCACCGCGTCCCTGCCCCCTGGCGTCATCGCCTCGACGCTGGAAGCCCTTGAAACCCTGCGCGCCAAGCCGGCCCTGCGCGCCAATCTGATGCGCAATGCGCGGCGTCTCTACGATGGCCTTGGCGCGCTTGGCTTCACCACCGGTCCCGAGGCCAATCCTATCGTCGCAGTGGTCATGCCTTCGCAGGAGATCGCCGTCGCCTGCTGGAAGCTCTTGTTGGATTCCGGCCTTTATCTCAATCTGGCGCTGCCCCCGGCGACCCCGACCAATGCGCCGCTGCTGCGGACCAGCGTCAGCGCCGCTCACAGCATCAGCCAGATCGACACCGCCCTGAGCATCTTCGCCGACGCAGGCCGGCGCCTGGGCATTCTGCCTTCCGATCGCCGCCGCGCGGGGGGAGTCGTCTAACACCGTGAGCGCCCTGACGGCCGCCGTTCCGGCCGTATACAAGACGTCGTGGCGGCCCTCGCTTCTCGACCGCTATCTCCTGCGCAAACTGGCGATGCCGGCGTTCGGCGTGCTGGGCGTCACCCTTGTCGCCTTCCTGCTTGAACAGACCCTGCGTTTGATCAACCAGCTGTCGGCGAATGGCGCGCACCTTGGTTTTCTGTTCGGCCTGATTACCAACCTGGTGCCCTATCAGCTCGGCCTGGCGCTGCCCGCGGCGTTCTTCGTGGCCATGTTCATCGTCATCGCCCGCCTCGATGAGGACAGCGAGATCGACGCCATTCTGGCGGGCGGAATCTCCTTTGAACGCATCGTCGCGCCGTTGGTGTTCATCGGCGTGCTGCTGGGCGTGGTCAGCCTGCTGCTGGTCGGATACCTGCAGCCCTACAGCCGCTTCGGCTATCGGGCCGTGCTCAACGCGGCCACCAAGGCCGGTTGGACCGCACAGCTCGATCCGCAGGTGTTCATCAACGCCGGCCCCGATTTCACCATCAGCGCCGACGAGGCCGACGCCACCGGACGCAGCCTCAAGGGCGTCTTCATCCGCAAGAAGTCGCCCAATGGTGAGATCATCGTCACCGCCAATGGCGGGCGCTTGGGCCTGGCGCCCGACCGCAAGACCACGGAACTTCATCTGGATGGCGGGCTGGTATTTTCCGACGCCCCGAAGGGGCGCGCGCGGCTGCTGCGCTTTGGCGATCTCACCGACCGCGAGATCCTGGGCGGCGCCGAAACCCTGCGGCCCCGCGGCGGTGATGTTCAGGAGCTGACCATTCCCGAGCTGGTCGCCGAGATCAAACGTCCCGACGCCATGATCCCCGAACGGGCGCTGCAGGCGGAACTCTATGCCCGCCTGGCGAGATCGCTGGCCATCCCATTCCTCCCGCTTCTGGCGCTGCCCCTGGCTCTGGCCGCCAAGCGCGGCCGCCGAGCGCCCGGGATGATCGTCGGCGCCGTGGTGCTGGTCGCCTTCCACCATGGCGTCACCCTTGCCGAAAGTTTCGCCACATCGGGCGCGGTCAGTCCGCTGCTGGCTCTGGGCGGCATCTTCGCGATGATCGCCGGCTTTGGTGTGTGGCTGTTCGCGTCATCGCGGCGCCGTCCGGGTGAGACCCCGATCAGCGGCATTTTCCTGCGCATCGAAAATCTGATCGAAAGACGCATCAAACACCCGCCAACGGCCATGCAGCAGCAAGGCGGAATGAGCTTTGCGACCTATCTTGGCCGGATCATGCTGGTGCGGACGGCCGCCGCGGCCGTGGCGCTAATCGGCCTTCTGCAACTGATCGACCTTCTTGAGCGCACCAACGACATTCTCGCCCGTGGCGGCGTCAAGGAAATCGGGCGCTACATGTTTCTGCGGCTGCCCGGTCTTTTTGAGCAGGCCGCTCCGTTCGCGGTTCTTGCCGGCGCCATCTTCACGTTCAGCCAGTTGGCCCGTAACAGCGAGTTGGTGGTGATGCGGATCACTGGGCTCTCGCTCTATCAGATCTTTCTGCGAACCCTGCCCGTGGCGCTGGCGGTCGCGGCGCTTGATCTGGTGGTCGCCGATCAGATCACGCCCCGGGCCGAGCAGGCGCTGGCCAGCTGGTGGGCCGCCAGCGCCCCCGGCCCGGTGATCAAGACTCCAGCCCCCCGATGGTTTCGCATCGACGGCAATGTCGTCGTGGTCAAGTCGGCGTCTCCCAATGGCCAAGTTCTTCGCGGGGTGTCGATCTATGAGCGCGATGCGAACAAGGCGCTCGAGGCGCGGATGACCGCCGCCACCGCAACCCACGACGCCGGCGGCTGGCGCCTTCACGACGCGGTCGTCACCACGCTTGGACCAGCGCGGGCCGACGTGATGACCGTGGGCGAGATGGACTGGCCGACCAGCCTTCGCCCGGGGGACGCGGCGGCGCTGTTTTCGGACTCCTATGAAATCACCTCCGATACGGCCTTCCGATCGCTGTTCGGCAAAGGGCCCGTGGACAAGAGCCCCAGTCAGTTCCAGACGCGTCTCTTTCGCACCCTGGCCGGAGGCGTCGCGCCGTTGATCATGCTGCTGCTGGCCTTGCCCACGGCTCTTGGCCATGCGCGCAGCAATCGCACCGCCCCGGTGATTTTCGGCCTGGGCGCCGGCCTGTTTTACCTGGTCAGCGACGGCCTGCTGACAGCCATGGGCCAGACCGGCTCCCTGCCGCCATTCATGGCCGCCTGGGGAGCGCCGATGGCCTTCGCCGCAGGCGCGGTCAGCATCCTGCTTTACGCGGAGGGGTGATGGGCGGCGTCGAAATCCTGCCGGTGAGCGGCGAGGCGCAGCTGGAGCGGTTCATCCGCGTGCCGATGGACCTCAATGCCGGCGATCCCCACTGGATCTCACCGTTGATGTTCGAGCGGCGTGAAGCCCTTTCGCCAAAGCACAATCCGTTTTTCGAGCACGCCGACGTACAGTTCTGGCTGGCGACGCGCGCCGGCAAAGACGTCGGCCGGATCAGCGCCCAGATCGACCACCTGGCGAAGACCGATCCCGCCGCCCCCGCGGGCTACTTCGGCATGATCGCCGCCAAGGATGATCCCGAGGTCTTCGCGGCGTTGTTCGCGGCGGCCGAGGCCTGGCTGGCGCAACGCGGGTGCGTCCAGGCCCTTGGCCCCTTCAACCTGTCGATAAATGAGGAGGTCGGCCTGCTCATCGACGGCTTCGATACCCCGCCGATGCTGATGATGGGCCACGATCCGCGCTATACGGCCGCGCGGATCGAAGCGCAGGGCTACGCCAAGGCCAAGGATGTGGTCGCCTACATATCGGACGTTCCGGTGTTTACGCCGGGCGTCCAGGCGCGCCTGGCCAGACCCCTGCCCAAGGGCGTCGTCCTGCGGCCGGTTCGCATGAACAAGTTCGATGAGGACGTGCGCATCCTGGTCGACATTCTCAACGACGCCTGGTCGCAGAACTGGGGCGCCGCGCCGGTCACCGAGGCCGAGACCAAGCACCTGGCGGAATCGATCCGACTGATCCTGCACCCGCGACTGGTCTGGTTTTTGGAGATCGACGGCGAGGCGGCCGGCTTTGGCGTCCTCTTGCCGAACCTCAACGACGCCATCTTCGATCTGAAGGGCCGGCTCTTCCCGTTCGGCTGGGCCAAGCTTTTGTGGCGGCTGAAGGTAAAGGGCGTCAAACGCGGCCGCATTCCGCTGATGGGCGTCAAGCGCAAGTTCGCGCGCGACCCGCGCGGCGCCTTCGCCCCCTTCGTCATCCTGGACGCCATCCGCCGCGAAGGCGTCAAGCTTGGCATTACCCAGGCCGAATATTCCTGGATCCTCGAAGACAATTTGCCGATGCGCCACATCCTCGAAGGCTTCGGCGCCCGCGTCTACAAGACCTACCGGATATACGAAAAGACCCTCGACGCGGCGCGACCGACGCCATCTTGAAGGGGCGTCACCGCGTCCGGAACCTCGCGACGGCGTGGACCTTTGGGTCGCGGGCGAAGTCGGCGGGGGCGATGAAGCCCAGGCCGTCCCAGAGAATCTGGATGTCGATCTTTTCGAAGCAGCGGGCCACGTATTCGGAGCAGATGAACTCATCGTCCGGCCCCAGCGACTTGGGCATATGTCGGTTGAAGCGGCCGACCACGATCCGCGTCGCGATCTTGAGGATCTCCCCGCTGGAAAACTTGTCGCCGATCTTGTCGACGGCGAAGTCGGCCAGGCGTTTCATCGGCCCCGGATCATCGGCCTTGCGCCGGTCGGCGAAGTTCTCGTGGCGCGCGAGAATGATCTTGCCGGGGTAGGGTCTGGTCCCGCTGCTGGTCTGGCTGATGAACCGCTCGATAGGCACGGCCCGCACGCCGATGTGCTGGACGCATTCGAAAGCCATGATCCTCTTCAGCGACGGCCAGCGGTAAGCCAGGGCGATATGGGTCCACGGGCTCTTGGTGCTCCAGCCGATCAGGCGGGAAAAGGGATCGTTGGCCGAGCACAGCAGGAGATCGCCGTCGCGAATCTGCCGGGAGATCGTTTGCAGGCCCTCGGGCGGAAGCTTGGTCAGTACGTCGTCGCTGATGGCCATGGTCGCGCGATCCCCCGCCGAAAAGGCTTCAAAGCTTGAGCGTAAAGACGGAGCGGCGGCCTTTGTTCCAGCCGCTCCCCATCCAGCCCCTTGCCGCGCGCCGCCTTCTCACGCATGGACGGGGCATCGTCACACGAGGGTGTCGCCGTTGAAAGCCGTCGAAACCACCCCCACTCCCCTAGGCTCGGTGGAATCGATCATCGATGGCCTGGCGGGGGTCGGATACATCGCCTCGCGACGCATCGCCACGGCTCTGTTCATGGCCGCGCACCTGGAAAAGCCGGTGCTGGTCGAAGGCGTCGCGGGGGTCGGCAAGACCGAACTGGCGATCAGCGCCGCGGCCATGCTCGGCCTGCCGCTGATCCGCATGCAGTGTTACGAGGGCCTGGACGAATCCAAGGCGCTCTACGAGTGGAAGTACGGCAAGCAGCTGCTCTACACGCAGATCCTCAAGGATCACATGGGCGCGCAGATGAGCGGCGCGCCCGACATGGCGACGGCCATGGAGCGGCTGCACGGGACCGGCGACCTGTTCTTTTCAGAGCCGTTCCTTGAGCCCCGGCCCCTGTTGAAGGCGCTGCGCCAGGAAGGCGGCGCGGTGCTGCTGATCGACGAGATCGACAAAAGCGATGAGGCTTTCGAAGCCTTCCTGCTGGAGATGCTCTCGGCCTTCCAGGTCTCCATCCCCGAGATCGGGGTGATCAGGGCAACCGTACCGCCGGTGGTCTTCCTGACCTCCAACAACGTCCGCGATCTTGGCGACGCCTTGAAGCGCCGGTGCCTGCACCTGCACATTCCGCTGCCCGACGCCCGGCTCGAGGAGCGCATCGTCGCCAGCCGCGTCCCAGGGATTGAGGCCAGCCTGCGCACGCAGCTGGTCGATTTCGTCCAGAGCCTGCGCACCCTAGACCTTCGCAAGCTGCCGTCGATCTCCGAGACCGTCGATTGGGCTCGCGCGCTGATCCTGCTGCACGCCAGGGCGCTCGACGCCGATCTGGTGCGCGAGACCCTCAATGTTCTGCTCAAGTTCGAGCAGGACATCGTGGCCGCCGAACCGAAGATAGGCGAGTTCCTCACTCACGCCGCGAACGCGGACAAAGTCCGGTAGGGCGGCGGTGCAACGCACGCTGGAGGATTTCCTGCGCGCGCTCCGCGCCACGGAGGTGCGCGTCTCGCCGTCCGAATCCATCGATGCGCACAAGGCCGTGGCGCAGGTCGGCTATGGCGACCGGGCCCTGCTCAAGGACGCCCTGTGCATCACCCTGGCCAAGACCGCCGAGGAGGTCGATCGCTTCGACGCCTGCTTCGATAGGTTTTTCGCCCGCGACGCCTTTGCCACGGGCGCGCACCCGCCTCGCGCCGCCGCAGGCGATTGCGACAGCTCCCAGGCTTCGCTGGCCGACATGCTATTGGCCAACGACACCGCGGAACTGGCCGCCGCCATGGAGGCCGCCGCCGGGCGCGCGCGCACCGGCGAGATCTGGCTCAATAGCCAGCGCAGCCTGCTGACCCGGCGGATGCTCGATGAGATGGGTCTGCGCGAGCTGGAAACCCTGATCGCCAGGCTGCGCGACGCGGGCGCTCCGCGTGACCAGGCCCTGGCCGAGGCGCTGGCGGCCCGTCGGGAGGATCTGTTCGCCGAGGCGGCGCGCTTTGTCGAGCGCCAGGCTTCGCTTTACGCCAGTGAAACCGGCCGGCGACTTCGCGACAACCTCCTGGCCGGTCAGAAGCTGACCGCTGTCGCGCCGGAGGACTTCAAGGCCATGGAGGCGCTGGTGCGCAGGATGGCCAAGCGCCTGGCCAGCCGCTATGCGCGCAAACGCCATCGCGCCCGCCGAGGGGCCCTGGACGTGCGCAAGACCATCCGCCGCAGCATAGGCTATGGCGGCGTGCCGTTCGACATCGTCTGGAAGCGGCGCACGATCGACAGGCCCAAGATCATGGTGCTGTGCGATGTATCCCGGTCGGTGGCCGCGGCCGCGCAGTTCCTGCTCTTGTTTCTCTACAGCCTCAATGAAGTGGTCGAACGCCTGGACGCCTTCGCTTTTTCCGATCGCCTCGTCTGCGTCAACGACCTGCTCGACGACGAAAAAGTCGATGACGCGATTACGCTGATCCTCAAGCGCATCGGTTTTCGGCCGACGGACTACGGCCGGGCGCTGGCGGACTTCTTCGCGGGCGCCGGCGCCAAGGTCGATCGGCACACCACGGTGATCATTCTGGGCGATGGGAGATCCAACTATGCCGATCCGCGCCTCGATCTGATGCGCAAGGTCAGCGAGCGCGCCCGGGCGGTGATCTGGCTCAATCCTGAACCGTCGACCTATTGGAACCAGGGCGATTCGAAGATGGGCGCCTATCGCCGCTTCTGCAGCATCGCCAAGACCTGCAACACGCTGCGCCAGCTCGAGGCGATCATCGACGAGGTGCTGCGAACCTATATTCCCAAATGAGGCCGGGCAGGGTCATCCTTGGTTGGTCGCCGGGCGAGTGCTTGGTATGGCTAGCAGCGATGACGGTGGCCCAAGGGTAAAAATGGCGATTTCCGACGATGAGCTTTTGGACGTGATCGCGCAGGAGGCGCTGATCGATCGCGCCAGGCTGGTGCGCGAAGCGACCCTGGAAGACATCGGCCTCGACTCGGTCGACCTAGTCAGCGTGGTCTTCGCCATCGAGGAGAAGTACCACGTCGAGATCGCCGAGGACGCCTTCGCCAAGACCGGCAACCTTGGCGACTTTCTCGATACGCTCAAGGCGCAGATCGAAAAGACCAAGGCTTAAGTCATGGCCAGCGGTCCGCGCCGCGTCGTCGTCACCGGCATGGGCGCGGTGTGCGCGCTGGGGAACGACATCGCCCAGACCTGGGCGGCCGCGCGCGACGGCCGGGGCGCGATCGCGCCCCATCTGTTCGATCCCGGTCCGAACGGCCCTGCGCCGCATACGACACCGGTGGCGCTGGTAAACGGTGATATCGTCGGCCTCGCGGAGACGACGCTTGGCCGCCGCATCGGCGCCTCGCTCGATCCCTTCGCGCTCTATGCCCTGTTGACCTGCCATCAGGCCCTGACCCAGTCCGGGCTGATGGGGGCGGAGGTGTTGAAGACCCGCTCGGCCGTCGTGCTCGGCCACGGCTTTGCCGGCATCCAGACTTTGGAACTCTCCTATGAGCGCTTCTATGGCCAGAAGTCGGCGCGTGTGCACCCCTTGACGGTGCCCCGGGTGATGGTCAGCGCGCCGGTAAGCGCCGTGGCCATGGAATTTTGCGTTCGCGGGCCGGTGTTCGCGGTTTCCAGCGCCTGCTCGTCATCGGGTCACGCCATCGCCCAAGCCGCCGCGCTGATCACCTCGGGCCAGGTCGATGTGGCGCTGGCCGGCGGCAGCGAGGCGATCGCCACCCCCGCCTGCCTGCGGGCGTGGGAGGGCTTGCAGGCGATGAGCCCGACGACCTGCCGGCCATTTTCGCGGGACCGCGATGGCATGGTGATCGGCGAGGGCGGCGGCGCCCTGGTCCTCGAAGCGCTGGATCACGCCGAGGCGCGGGGTGCGCCGATCATCGCCGAACTGGCCGGGATCGGTCTTTCGTCGGACGCCTTCCACCTGACCCAGCCGAGCCTGGAGGGCGCGGTTTCGGCGATGACCGCCGCCTGCGCTCAGGCTGGAGTTCTCGACGGCCGCCCCGTGCTGATTTCCGCCCACGGCACCGGCACGCCGCTCAACGACGCCAATGAAGCGGCGGCCATTCACGCGGTCTTCGAAGCCACCTGGAAAACCCAGCCGGTGATCGCCACCAAGAGCGCCCACGGCCATCTGATCGGAGCCGCGTCGGTGATCCAGGGGGTGATCGGCCTGATGGCCCTCAAGGAGGCTGTCGCGCCGCCCATTCTAAATTGGCTGGGCGAAGATCCGCACTGCGACCTCAACCTGATGCTGGCGCCCGCCACGCCCATCGCGGCGCGAAGCCTGCTGCTCAATGCTTTCGCCTTCGGCGGCCTGAACACCGCCCTGGTGTTCACGCTGCCTGACTAGAGCCCTCCTGGCCTATTTGCTGATTCGCGCCAGATCGAACTCGACGACGCCCGGCGTGCGCCTCAGGCGCTCGGAAACACCCGCCAGGCCAAACCGGTTGTGGGTCTTCAGACTGCCTCGATATTCAAGCACCGTCCCGTCCCGTATCAGGGCCGTGCTGATGTCGGCGAAGGTCGCTGCGCGCCGATCAAACATCCCGGCCAGAGCCTCCTGGCTGGGCGCCTCGGCGGCGGCGAAGCGAAGCATCGCCAAGGCATAGATGTGTTCGGGGAGCACGTTCTCCAGCCAGCGGAAGGCCACCAGGGTGAGCATCACGGCGGCCGATAGCAGCACGCCTGGGACCCACAATCCGACCCCGAACAGTAGGCCGATAGCGGCCGTTGTCCAAACGCAGGCCGCCGTTGTCAGACCCTGGACGCTGACCCCCTCCTTGAAGATCACCCCCGCGCCGAGAAAGCCGACACCGGTCATCACCCCCTGGGCGAGACGCGTCGGATCGAGCCTCGGCGGCGCGAGACCGAACGCGCCTGGAATGAGTTCCGGCTCGAAGGAGATGATCATCACGCCCGCCGCCGCCAGGGCGACAAGGGCATGGGTGCGGAACCCGGCGGCGCGGCCATTGTGACTGCGCTCCAACCCGATCAGGCTGCCGGCTATCCAGGCGGCGCTGAGATTGCCGGCGATTTCCAGAATGTGCGAAGTCATCCGCCGCGAGTGTGGCCGATTCCGTCCGTACAGGGAAGGTGTCGGGCGAACTCCTCGAACTGGGGGCGCCGCTCAGCTTCGCTCGTTTTCGCACGCGTGGTCGGCGAGAACCGCGGCGATCGCGCTTCTTCCCTTTTCCGCGAGCTGAGGAATCCTGGACCGGTAGTAGGACAGGTTGAGGACTCCCATCGCCAACCCCCAGGCGCGCCCGCGCCTCCAGGTCGGATCATCGACGTTCATGGCGCCCCTGAAAACCTGCCTCTCGTCATGATCGAACAGATTCCAGGCGACCTGAAGTTCACAGGCCGGATCGCCCGCGCCCAGGCAACTCCAATCGATCACGCCGCTGAGCCTGCCCTCCCGCGCCAGCAGGTTTCCGACGCTCAGATCGCCGTGAATCCACACCGGAGCGCGATCCCACGGCGCGGTCTGGGCGTCGGCCTCCCATGCGGCGGTCACCAAACCAATGTCGTCCATGTCCGCGAGCCAGGCGAGGCGCTCACGGATCGTCGTTTCCCATTGCGCCAGCGGCGCGCCACGACCGTAGTTGTGGCCCCCGGCGCGCGGGGGCGTCGACGGCGGCGATCGCCTGCAGGGCGCGGATGAACGAGGCCAGATCATCCGCGAACCGGTCCATCTTGGTCACCCGGCCAGTCGTCGGGTTTTCGCCGTCGAGCCATCGGCAGACCGACCGGGGCCACGGATAGCCTTCGCCAGGCGCCCCCTTGGCGAGCGGCAATGGCAGCGGCAGCGGAAGGGAACCCGCGAGCCGTGGAAGCCAGATGTGTTCCTTGTCCATCGGCCTGACTGCGCCCGGTCGGCGTGGGAGCCGTGCCGCCAAGTCGCCGCCAAGACGGTACATAGCGTTGTCGGTGCCGTCCGAGCGAACCGGCTCGATGTCCAATCGGGCCCAGTGGGGAAACTGCGCCGCGAGGAGACGGCGCACCAAGGATGCATCCGTGCTCACCTCGTCATCATGCATTCTGGGCGCGCCCCCCGTGCTGGACGCGGGGCCGGCTGAAGGCGTTGGGCGTCGGATTTTCGCCGCCTCTACACGCCAAACACATCGACCAAAGCCTTGGCATAAAGATCAACCGCCTCGTCCACGTCGGCTCTCGTGAAGGTCAGGGCGGGCGAAAAGGCATTGACGGGCACAAACACCATCGGCCGCGTGATCAGGCCGCGCTGCCAGGCGGCGGCGGCGACGCGTTTGTGGGCGTCATCGCCGGGCGCCAGGCGTCGGCCGCTCTGGCGATCGGCCGTCAGTTCGACGCCCAGCATCAGTCCTTGGCCACGAATCTGGCCGACGTTGGGGTGCGCGCCCAGCCGCGCGTCCAGCGCCTGTTTGAAATAGGCCCCGACGCTGGCCGCGTTCTCGACCAGGCGTTCACCCTCGATCAGCGCCAGATTGGCCATCCCGACGGCGCCGCCGACGGGATGGCCGGAATAGGTGTACCCGTGCGCGAAGGCGCCGATCTCCCGGGAGCCTTCGGCCAGAACCTCCCAGACCGCGTCCGCGACGACCACGCCTGAGGTCGGGAAATAGCCGCTGGTCACCCCCTTGGCGAAGGAGAGGAGATCGGGTTTCAAGCCGTAGGCCCCCGAGCCGAACCAGCTGCCCAGGCGGCCGAAGCCGCAGATCACCTCGTCGACGACCAGGAGGATGTCGTTGGCCTTGAGGATCGGGACGATGGCTTCGAAGTAACCCTTGGGCGGCATCATCACCCCGCCCGCCCCCATCACCGGTTCGGCGAAGAAGGCGGCGATGGTCTCTGCCCCTTCGCGCTCGATCAGCGCCGAAAGCTCGGCCGCCAGGCGGTTCGAGAACGCCCTCTCGCTTTCGCCGGGCTCGGCGAAGGCGAAGTGGTGCGGACAGGCGGTGTGCAGCACGCCCTCGATCGGCAGGTCGAAAGCGCGATGGTAGTAGGCGATGCCGGTGAGGCTGCCGCTGGCGACGCTGGTTCCGTGATAGCCGCCCAGGCGGGCGATGATCTTCTTCTTTTCCGGCTGGCCGCGCAGGTTGTTGAAATAGCGTACGAGCTTGAACGCAGTCTCATTGGCCTCCGAACCCGAATTGGCGAAGAACACCTTGCCCAGCTGCGGCTGGCCGGCTTCGTCCCGTAACAGCTGCACGATCTTGTCGGCCAGTCGGATGATCGGCGGGTTCGACATCGAGGCGAAGGTGTGGAAATAACCGAGACTGGTCATCGCCTCGGCCGCCGCGTCGGCCAGCTCCCGCCGGCCATAGCCGACGTTGACGCACCAGAGCCCGGCCATCGTGTCCAGGAAGGTCCTTCCGGACGCGTCCCGCACCCGCACGCCGGCGGCGCTCTCGATGATCTTCGGGCCGGCCGACAGATGCTTGGCGATGGCGGTGTTGGGATGGAACATCGTGTCCCGATCGATATCCGCCAGCGAGCGGTTGATGCGTGGCTCGTCCATCGACGCCTCCCCTGATTGTCGCGGTCAGATACAGGACTGAGCGCCGCCGCGCCGCTCCAAAACGCCGAGGGTCCGATGATCAGCGCCTTTAGTGACGACGATGTCGGCGATGTCCCGGGCCGGCGCGATGTTCTCGCGCAGATTGGGCAGGTTGATCGCCCGCCACACCGACCGCGCGAAAGCCTGCGCCTCTTCTCGGCCCAGGTGGCGAAAGCGCGCGTAAAAGGACCCGGGATCGAATTGCGCCGCGGTCCACAGCTCGAGAAACCTGGCCACATACCAGGCCTCGACCACAGCCTCGTCCGCGTCCAGATAGATCAGGGCGTCGATCGTCCCGGCCGCGGCGGATGCGATGGGCAGGCTGAGCCCCTCGACCAGGAGAATGTCGGGGGCCGAAATCCGCCGGACCAGGGCCGGATCGACGTCATAGGTAACGTGTGAATATCCGGGGAACTCGGCTCCACCTGCGCGAACCGTTGTCAGGGCTCCGATCAGGGCGGCGGTATCGTAGCTCTCGGGGAATCCCTTGCGCATGGCAAGGTCACGTTCGGCCAGCATGGCGTTCGAATAGAGAAACCCGTCCGTGCACACGCGTTCGACGCTCAGAGAGCCGGTCGACTTCAAAACCCTTTCGAGGGTTGTTGCGAAGGTTGTCTTACCGACCGCTACCGCGCCGGTGATCGCGACGATGAAGGCGCCATCGCCGGTCCGGCGCGCAAGCAGCGCCCGGGCGACCTTTGCGACGCCCGGATCCGGCGCGGGCGCTCGCGTCCGGACCACCGCGTGGCCCGATCAGCTCGGGGCGGGCTCGGGGGCTGGGGCGACGCGCTTGTAGGCCGGCCGCGCGGTGAGCCGCGCGACATAGTCGTCGATCACCGCTTCGCCCTTCAGGCCTGGCGCTCCGAACATCATCGCCCAGTTGAGCTCGCTGCCGACATAGACGTCAGCCGCGGTGAAGCGGTCGCCCAGCAGATAGGGACCGGGAGACAGGGCCTCTTTCAGCACCCGGACGACATCGTCATAGCTTCCGTAGCCCAGAGCCATCTTCGCCTCGACCGGCGGGCGCTTGAGCATGACATCGATCAGCGCCGGCTCGATGCAGCCCGCGCCGAAAAACAGCCATCGATAATAGGCGCCGCGGGCCGGATCGTCGCTCGCCGGCGCCAGCCCAGCCTGCGGAAAGGCGTCCGCCAGATAGGCGATGATGGCCGCCGTCTCGGTGACCACCGTGCCGCGATGAACGATGGTCGGCAGCTTGCCCATCGGATTGATCGCCAGGAACTGCGGCGTCTTGTGTTCAGCCTTCTCGAAATCGATCGGGTGGATGCGATAGGGCGCGCCGACCTCCTCGAGCATCCAGTGCGCCATCTGCGCGCGCGACCGGGGGTTGTGGTAAAAGACCATCTCATCGGCCATGGCCGCGCTCCGTGGGCTTTGGTTCGGCGGTCTGCTTAGCAACGGCCGATAGTCTGTCAACCAGCAGCTAGTCGACGCGTGTAGATTGCGGCCTCGCGCCCCCTCCACCACCCGCTTCGCGGGCGGTTCCCCTCCCCCGCTACGCTTCGCTTGCGAGGGAGGATTTTTCTAACTCCTGCCCCGCGAAGCGGGGAAGGGGGACCGCCGCGCTGCAAGCGCGGGGGTGGAAGGGGCGCAGGACCAAGCCAGGACGCGCCGCTCAAACCGCCAGGCCGGCCAGGGCTTGGCGGCAGGCGAGCAGCGACTGGCCGGCGACCATGCCTTTCCAGTCATCGGCATCGCCATAGAAGGCCGCGCGCATCTGGGCCTTGATCTCGCGTCCCAAAGGCGATTGCAGGTCGCCGCGGGCGTGCAACCAGGTGTCGGCGCGCAGGGCGGTCAGCACCTGCTGGGTCGGCAGAGTGCCGACCTCGAGCGCCATGCCGGTGAATTCCGCGTGCGGCGCGAGCTGCGCCGCGGCGCCGAGCCCATCGCCGGTGATCTCGGCTGATGTCGAATTGCCCTCGGCGGGCGAGGTGATCGCGGCGCCATACCAAGCCGCCGCGCGCCGATAGCCTTCGCTGCCGCGCCGCTCGGTGACGATCTGCTCGCCATATCCCCAGGGACCAAGGCCGGTGTGATAGTCGATCACCGCAACCCTCTGCGCGCGCGCCAGCCACGCCTGGAAGATCGCGGTCTGCGTGCGCCGCGACCACGTCGGCCCGTCGCCGCCATAGAAAATCCCGCCGGGGTGGCGATACTGGCCCCCACTCAGGGCCTGCTGGAGCGCCGGAAATCCGTGTTCGGCGGCATAGGCGCCAAGAGTCGCCGCGCTTTGATCTTGCGCTTCCTGCGTCCACTCGGTTGGGCAGATCGCGGCGCTCAGGGCGTCGTAGGCCGGGTTTTCTGGCACGGCCTTTGAGAAGTCGACCCAGTTTCGGTTGAGATCGACGTTCTCGTGCGTCACCCGCCGCAGCCAGGCAAACCCATAGGGGTTGATGGCGTGGATCAAGAGCACGCCGACGCCGGCGGGGAGCCGGCCCGCCTCGCCCCGGCGCAGCCAGTCGATCTGCGCCCCCGAGCCGCAGAAACCCTCGACGCCATGCGTCGCCGACAGGGTCACCAGCACCGAATGGGCATCTTTCGGGCCAAACCAGACCACGTCGGTGGAAAGTTCCTCCCCGTCCGGCCCCTTCTGCGGATGCACGAGCGCTTCGCCGGCGCCGCCCGCGTCGGCGACCGCATTGCGGAACTTGTCGCGGGCCTGGGCATAGGTGGCGCTGAAGCTGTCGGCGGAGTTCATTTTTGGTCAGTCCTTTGTGGCCAGGAACCGCCGCAGGCTGGCTTCGGCGCGCTCCGGCTGGGTGCGATGAACGCCATGGCCGGCGCCCTCGAATATCTCCAATTGGCCAAGGCCAGAAGGCAGGGCGCCAAAGATCTCGCGCGAGCAGGATACCGGCGTGATCGGGTCGAGGGTCCCGGCGGTGACCAGCGTCGGGCAGGCGACCCTGGCCAGGTCGGGCGTAAGGTCCATCGTCCGCTGTTCGCCCGCGATGAAATGGGCCATCACGTCCAGCCTCTGGATCGCCCGCTTGCGCGCCGCTTCGCCGCCCGCGTCTGGCCCTGGGTTGTAGAGCGGCATGCAGATCGACATGTAGCGCGCAGCCGCCTCGGGGCTGGGTTCGCTCCAGAACTTTTCGGCGACGGTGCGCGCCTCATCGCCACCGAGCTGCTGCATCATCGCGTAAACGGCCGGCAGATCCATCCGCGCCGCCGTCGAGGCCAGGATCAGCTTGGCCGGATGCCGCGGGTGCCGGCCCGCGTAGGCCATGGCCACCATGCCGCCGAACGACAGGCCGTAGACGACGGGCCGGGTGATCCCCAAGCCGTCGCAGAGAGCCTTCACATCGTCGCCCCACTGATCGAGCGTGCAGGTCTCGAGTTCCCCGCCGGAGCGGCCGTTGCCGCGGTGATCGAGATAGATAACCTGATGGGTGTCGGCGAACCGGTCGAACCAAGGCCGCATGATCGAATGGTCGAAGCCCGGGCCGCCGTGCATGACGATCAGGCTCGGGCGCTCCATCATCGCCTCGGCGTCCACCGACAGCTGCGGACCGACGGCGTCGAAGAAGATGCGCGCGCCGTTGACCTCGATATGCATGGACGACCAGCCTTTCCTACGAATGAGCAGCCAGAGGGCCCGCGCGGATGGGGGCCAGGCGCGGGGCCGTCTCCTTCATCATCAGCGAGGCGACAAGGCCGATTAGAATGGAAGCGATCATGTACCAGGCGGGCGAGAGGGGATCGCCGGTGACGTGAATGAGCCAGTGAATGACCAGCTGGGTGGTGCCGCCAAACAGGGCGACAGCGGTGGCGTAGACCGCGCCCATGGTCGCGCCGCGAATTTCCTTGCGCAGCGACTCGGTGATCGCAACGAGCGCCGCCGCCGTGGTCAGCGAGCCCAGGATTGAAAGCACAGCGGTGGCGGTGAGCAGAGTCAGCGCGTCATGGTTGCGCACCATCAGATAAAACGCCGGATAGGTGGCGATCAGAAAGCCGATCCGCGGCCAGATCATCAGCGCCTTTCTTCCAAAGCGGTCGCACAGGAACCCGCCGGCCAGCGTGGCGACGAGCCCGAATGCGCCATTGGCCACCGTGGCGCCCAGGGAGATTTCCGGCGGCATGTGCAAGGTGGTGATGGCGTAGGTGGTCATATAGCTGAACACGTAGGTCGAGATCGTCGAGGCGGTGATCAGCGCCAGACCCAGCACGATCACCCGCCGGTGGGCGCCGAGGCTGGCGCTCGCCGGGTGGACGTGGCTGGCCGCCTCGGGCCGATGCAGCGTTTCGGGCAGGCTGCGCCGCAGGACGAGCCCGAACGGCAGGGCCAAGGCCCCCAGCAGGAACGCCACCCGCCACCCCCACGACTCCAGGCTGGCCGCGCCGAAGCCATGCGCCAGGCTGACCCCGACCAGACCGCCGACCAGCGAGGCGATGCTCTGGCTGGCGCCCTGCCAGGCGCCGTAGAAGCCCCGCTTTCCAGGCGGCGAGGCCTCGACGAGATAGGCTGTGGTCGGGCCGACCTCGCCGCCCAGCGCAAATCCCTGCGTCAGCCGCCACATCAGCACCAGCAGGGGCGCCAGAATGCCGATCCTGGCGAAATTCGGGGTCAGGGCCAGGCCCAGTATGGCCACGCCCATCAGCGAAAAACTGAAGATCATCGCCGGCCGGCGGCCGACCCTGTCCGCATAGCGGCCAATGACCACCGACCCGATCGGTCGCAAGAGAAAGCCGGCGCCGAACGTGGCCAGCGACAGCATGACGCTGGCGAAGGCGGACTGGCCTGGAAAGAAGCTGTGGCCGATCTGGACGGCGAAATAGGCGTAGGTGGTGAAGTCATAGAATTCGAGCCCGTTGCCGATCACCGCGGCGGCCACCTGGCGTCGCGAGATCGTCGGCGGCGCCGGGTCTGGGGCGGACGGGCCCGCGGAAGGCGCCGGTTCGGTCATTGGGACTCTTCTGTCGGCGAAGACCGAACGCTTCGCCTTTCGACTTAGCCCGCGGTTTGGCTTACGATCAAGGCGCGCAGCCAACAGCAAACCAGGACCCGCCATGGCCTCAGACTGGACCGAGAACGGCCCCATATCCCTGCCGCCGCGATCGCTGGCCTATGGCGCCGGCGCGATCATCGCCCTTCTGGCCGTGATCGGCCTGGGTCTTGGCCTGAAAGCGGCCTGGCGCCAGCCCGCCGCTCCCGGTTTCGGCGCCGAGGCATCTGGCAATGCGGGCGATGACGCCGTCGCCGCCCAGCCGATCGTCGAACTGCCGCCGCCGGTCACCGCCCCCGCGCCGGCCAAGGACGAGGCCAAGCCCGCGGCGCCTACCGACGAGGACAAAGCCAAGGCCCTCGCCGCTCAGACAGCCGCCGCCCAAGCCGTCCAGGCCAAGCCGTCGAAACCCGCCGCCGACATCGACGACATCCTTACATCGGCCAGTGAAAAGCCGCCGGCCCCCGCCAAGCCCCCGACCGACGAAGCGCCGCCCGACGAACCGGCAAAGAGCGACGTGCCGTTCTGATGAAAGCCGATGATTATCCTTCTCCCCTTACGGGAGAACGGGTGCCAGTATGATGCGGAATTTATTGACGAAAATCAAGCCGATTTGCGCAGTGTAGTGTCTGTGTAGGCATCGTGGTCACATCGGTCCGGGCGCATTGCCGAGATCGTCCGCCACGGCCCGCCAAGCCAGCTTGAGTTGGCGCAACTCGGCTTGGGCTCGGTTCCGATAGGGATCGCCGTCGCCCATCGAGCTGAGCATGCCCACTGTACCCTGCGCGCTCAGAACGAGCGCTGCGCCTGCCGCGCTGCCGCCGATCGCAGCCCATTCGCCATTCATTGTCCGGAGACGCCGCGTCGAGTCGATCGACACGCGCCCGCGCACCGCGGCCTCGTCTAGGATGTCGGCCACAGTCTGGTGAATCTCGCGGAGTGATCGCGGTTCGAGCGTCCCCTTCTCCGCAACGTAGCGCATAGCCAGTTCCGTCCGCCGATCAATGTCCTCCGAACCCCGCTCCATCCGCCCCACAGTCTCTCGGGAAAGCCCTATCGCGTTCGCAAATTCGATTTGAGTCATGCCTGCCAGCCGGCGCAGCACACGAACATCTTCGCCGTTCATAACTGAACCCTCGCATCCGTCTGATTTCTACCGGACCCCAATATGCGCCATAGTGACACTTATTCCAACTCCGTATGTGTCTCTACACCGCTACTGTGTGCACGTAATGGCTGAGAAGCCGAGGCCAAGGGCCACAATCGCAAGGTTTCTGCAATCTTGCATGCAAGCTTGCGTAGTGGTTTGATTCTCCGTATGTCGATAGCAAAGGAGAACCGCCATGATCGTTCCGACCCCCGTCCTCAAGAGAGCTCGCGAAGACGCCGGTGTAAAACAGGCGGAGATGGCGATCCGGCTCGCGGTTAGCGGCAGCGTCATTTCACGGCTTGAGAAGACGGAGACGACCGACGGTGTGATGGCGCGCCGGTATCTAGCGGCGCTGGAAACCGACGCGGCGCGCGAGATCACTGATTTCTACGAACGTGACTGGCGGATGACCGACCGTCCGTCCTTCTTCCACCCTGACCGCGAGGCGCTATGGGCCGCGGAGACAGCTATGCAGACTTTGGACGCTTTCAAGCACAGTTCGGCCTACGACCGAATTCTCGACGGCCCCGCAGGCCAAATCCGCTCCAACCTGGAATCGGCTATCGCCTTCGTCTCGAGGCTCGACCACGGCATCGCTTGGATCGGACCGGTTGGTGTAGGTAAGACAACTGCGCTGTCGTTACTGACCAACCTCATGGTGCCGAATAAGGCCGGCGCGTCCCAACCGATTTTTCCAGCGACGGGCGGTCGGACGACAATCAGCGAAGTGGTTGTCCGTGTGGCGCCGGCCTACGGGATCGCGGTCGAAGCCATGGACGAAGACACTGTTCGGGCGCTCGTCACGGACTTCGTCCAGGGCGTCGTCGTCAAGGAGGGCGGAATCTCAAGCGAGCTAGAGCGAGCCGTCCGGAACATGGCCGATCTGCGGAAAAGCCGAGAAGCCGACCCGCTACGTGATCTGCTGGAACAGCGGGGTCGCGACGTAGACGACGTCGTCGAGGAGGTCGTGGGTCGGATGCGACTGCAGGAACGGCGTGAGACACAGTTGATCCTGTCTGAGACCTCGGCCGAAGGCTTGAGATGGCTCTCCGACAACGTGTCGAAGATCAATTTCGGCCTGCATCCCAGCTTCTCGTTGCCCGAACGAGTGACGGTGTTCGTGCCGGCGTCGGCGCTCCGCCGGACGAGATACGACTTGGCCGTAGTCGACACCAAGGGCGTTCACGTCACGACGCAGCGACCCGACCTGCGCGCTCATCTCGACGATCCGCGGACGCTGTCCGTGATCTGCACGACGTTCAACGACGCACCCAACGCCGACGCTTTGAAGATCATGACGGAACTGAAGGTCTTCGGTTCCGACGCTCTGGAAAAGCATCGGGTGCTGCTTCTGGTTCTCCCGCGCGGCGACGAAGCTATGAAGGTCGCAGACGGCTCCGGTATGCCGGTCGACAGCGTCGAGGACGGCTACTATCAGCGAGAAGATCAGGTGCAGGCATCGTTGATGCAGGCCGGATTGCCCCCGACCCCCGTCGTCTTCTTCAATGCGATGACCGATCCACCCGCCCAGGTCTGGGACCAGCTCACCAGCCACCTTGATCTGCTGCGGCGGCGGCAGTTGGAGCGCCTACAGCGGTTCGTGGAGGTCTCGGCCGACCTGATCGCCAACCCCGACGCCTCCAAGATCGAGGAAGCGCGACGCGCTATCGACGAAGAGGTGGTTCGAATCGTGGACGCTTATGAGAAGCTCGGACCGGTGGTGCGGCCGGCGCACCAGAACCTTGTCACCGAAATCCGCAGTGGCCATGCCAGCTCGATCAATGCGGCTGTCGGACGTAGGGGGGCGTGGCACAACTTTCCGGTCGATCACATGGTGGGCGTAGGCGTTCGATTCGATGCCAACATTCGCACTACGGACACCTTCACGAAGATCGATGGTCGGTTGGAATCTCTCAGCCAGACATTCTCTGGCCTTCCCGAGATAGTGGCCATCGTCGATGCCCTGCGCGAGGACCTCTCCGATTGGCGGCAAGAATTCTTGGCCAAGGCGCTGGCGGTCGGAAGGGTCGCCTTCAAGCCTCACCTCGACGACGCCATCGACCTCTGGGAGGATTTGTCCCGGTATTGGGGACGCGGCGATTGGGCTGCCGGAGAGCGCTATCGCGACGCCGTGGCCGACGCGCTCGTGCAGTGGTTCGAAACGAACCCGGATCTTGTGGAGGTTCGCCGGAAGATCGAAGCCCGGCTCGAAGATGCCTGGTCGGAGTTGGTTTTGGAGAAACTATCCGAAGCTATGCGCAAACCCGACGTGGCACTCGCGGCCTGATTTTCAGAGCAGGCCTATGGATCGTCTTAGTCGGCAGGGGCGATACTAAACCCAGAGCCCGCCCCACGGCTTTACGTGCGCCCACCATTCAATTGGCGTCAGGATGCGAAGCGGCATCTGTGGCAAGCGCTCGCGCTTGCGGATGATCGTCCCGGTCACAGGTGCAGAAGACGTCGCAGCCGAAGCCAATCGCGTTGCCGATGAGTTCACGATCTGCCGGGTCTGGGAGCGCCGACACGAACGGAGCGTCTACGAGCCGCCGGCCGAAGCTCGCGGCGAAGGCGCTATCCTCGCTGGGCGCTTCCAGCAGCTGGAAAGCATAGTCCAACAGGCCATCTCTGACGTCGAGGTCTGGCGTTTGGCCGATCTCGTCGAGAGTCTTGCGCGAGGCCAGGATGTTCCAGTTGGCCCTCATGCCTATCTGGAAGACGTGCATCAGCGACTCTACGTCCAGCGCGCCGGTATCATCGAGATCGTCAGGGATCGGCGCCTGCTCAAAGACCTGCTCACTATGCTTCACGAGGAGGTTCACGACGTTCGTGTCCAGGAAGACCTTGCGCGGAATACTCTCGAAGGGATACCGGGCGCAGTCTTCGCTGTGGTGGCCCTGGCTTGGGTACATCACCCACTTTGCTCGGCTTGGGTCCCAAAGCTCTAGGCCCATCACTATCCTCCTTCAGGAGCCGATTCTGGCACCGGCGCACGAAGCGCCTGAAGCCGTATCTGGCGCGAGTCGTGGAAGCGGACGAGCTCCGCAGTGAGCAACCCTAGCTCGCTGCCCATCACCTCGATGCAGGCGAGCGCAACGGCCACGAAGCCGGCGTGGGATGGTGTCGAGTTGCTAGGCGGCGCCACCCCCTGCGATATCTGCAAAGTCATGCTCCTGGGCGTCACGGCCGAGATAGCGACTGAATGCGGAGAGCAGGGAAGCCGCATGCGGGTCTCTCACCCGGCCCATGCGCTGGAGCGGGTATGCGAACTTGCCTTTGTCGTAGGTGCCGAGATTCCTGAACGAGTGGGACATCGCCGCGCGGGGAAGGAGGGCATCGCTCAAGAGCTTAGCCACCACATCGCCATTCTTGTGATTTTTTCGGGCGGCTTCGACTTGAGTCGTCACATCCTCGAAGTGCTTGGCCAATTCGATCGCTCGGCCTTCCCAGGCCTTCGTCGGGATCGGGGGAACAGCCTCGCGGAGCTTGGTAGGGTCAATCTCGCACTGACCCGTCGCATTCAATACCGCCAGGTCAAGCACGTGCAGATTCGCCACCGTGGCCTTCGAGAAGTTCACAACACCGATCTGACCGCCGTTAGGACCGAAGTTGGGTAGCTCGAACCCAAGCTCTTCGCGTCGCCGGCTACGAGCCTCAGGCCCACAATCTTCGCGCCGCTGATCGGGGGGCTCAGACGCCAGAATCTCGATCGGCGCGACAACGGATACCTTGAAGAGGTTCTCCCGATTTCGTTGGCCGTTCGGCCGAACCATGACGTCGCAAGGCTGAGCGATCAGGACGAACAGAGCTTCGGCTCCAGGCGCGCCCACATTGAATATGTCCCCATTACGGAGGGGGTCGTTGTAGGCGTTGACGAGGTCTGCGCTCTCGTAGATTTCCGCCGACCGAAGTTTTTGGAGCCTTTGATGAGCTTCCGTCGGCATGCGTCGGCGAATGTCTGCCACCTTCTTCACGGCGAGTGTGGCCACCGAGAATTGGGAGAACGTCGCTTGTTTGAGGAACTCCGTCTTCATCTCATCGCGATGCAGGATTCCATATATTCGAAGCATCGTATCGAGCTCTGATACGCCCTCCACGCCCGAGGATTTCACGATCATGTGCTCGAAATCGATCGGATCGAGGCCGCTGAATTGCTTCAGGGCGGTGTCCAGCGACTTCCGCAAGCCGTCCCCGGCTAGGTCTTTCATGCGCTCGCAATAGGTGTTGATCAGGGTTCGGTAGAGGGCCTGGAAGAAGTCCCCCGCCTCGCGGAGATTCTCTTTTGAGATGGGCATGAAGAACTGGAGGCCTATAGCGTTCTCTTCAGCCAGTTCGCGCCAGCGATCGACCTCGGCACCCTTTGCCAGGGTATGAGAAAGCATTCCGCAGAACCAGCGAACGCCAAAGCCGTCCGGCTCGGCCTGCGAGATAGTCTTGATGATGTCGGCACCGCTCTCGAACCCAAGACCCTGACCGCCGACGTTGAGCTGTTGATCGAAAAGGAAGAGCGTCAGCGCCTCAGCCGTGCATTGCGCGATGAGGGCGTCACGTTGCTGGGCCCACTCTTGGGGCGTCAGGAAGTCAATCTTGATTCCGTCGGGCAGGAGCTTTCGGAGCTCCAGAATGTCCCGCGCTTCGTCCGGGTTTTCGGTGAGCTGCGTCAACGCCGTCGCGATGCTCGCCACCCCGTCCGCATCCAAGCCGCCAATGACTGCGGCGAGCTGATCAGCAAGCGCCGTGTTGGCTGCCGAAAGATCTATGCCTGGGAAGAACGGCTGGAGGATCGCCACCGATTCAGCACGTTCTAGGACGAGCTTGTAGATCACGGCAGCGTCGACATCAGGCAGAACAAGGTCGTCGACAAGAACAACCTTCGCCACCTTCAGGCGCTCAAGCATCAGGCGCAGATAGGCGGCGAAATCCTCGGCGGGCGGAGGCGGAGCCTGGACTTCAACGGGCACGTCAGTCATCGACAATCGCCGCCAAATCGAGCTCGAAAATGTACCGCCGCCCTTGGGCGTTGTGAGCGCTCAGAAGGCTGATCGAGCACCCCATCGAGGCCAATATCTGCGACGAGATGAACAAGCCCAGACCGCGCCCCTTGTTCTTCGGCTTCAGGCTTACGAATGGCTCGAACAGGCTCGCTTCCACCGATGGATCAACACCACGACCGGAATCCCATATCTTTAGCGTCGGTGCCGAACATTCGACATGGATGGACCGATCTTCGCTCCCGTCCTGGTTCAGCCAATACTCCGAGTTCAGGAAGATGTTGTCCACGACTTGATTGAGTCGACCACGGTTTGTCTTCACCCTGAAGTCTTGACCATCGGGTTCAATCACGATCTCGATGCTGGAACTGGTCCAGCGCTCTGCGAAGTGATCCCTTGAATCGCTCACCAACTGGCTGAGCGAGAAAATTTCGATCTTGTCGCGGTTCACTCGGAGCGAAGGACCAAGATGCCCGATTTGTCGGCGGAGCGCCGACGACGTTGATGTCACCTCCTGCGCAAAGACGAGCAAGTCCACGTTCTGAGGATTTGTCCGGCGCGCCTTCGTTGTTGCCGCGGAGGCTTGTTGCATCAGCCGATCGGTCTGGTTCTGAACTTCATGCGAAAGCGCCTCAGCCAGAATTCCGAGACCCGCCAGTTCGGAGAAGTCCTGCAGCTGCTGATTCAATACGTCTAGGCGTGGCCCGACGCTGGCGACGAGGTTCGCGACGCGTTCGGCGTCCTTTGAATAGCTCTGTATGTCCGCCGCTAAACCTCTTGCCGCTTCAAGGGCCTCGTTGGCTTCGCGAAGTAGCGCGCCCAAACGGCGCTCCTCCTTGCTCGCCAGAACCGGCTCAGCCTGGATCCGTTTTGCGACCTCATCGATCTTCCGCCAGGCTGCACTCGCCGCCCCTTGGACGGCCTTTGCCCGTCCGGCGTAGGCACTGAGATCGCGAGCGGACGCACCGGCATCGGTGACGAGCTTCATGCCCCCTTCGAACGGCTGGCCTTTGGACATACGATCGACGCGGTATGTTGTGTAGTTGCGCCGAATCCACTCGTAGAAAACTTCGATGGTCTGCGTGGCGCGTGCCATCAGTTCTCGAAAGTTCCGAGAATAGGCATTCGACACAAATCCCTCTCGGTCAGTCTTTTCCTTGAGGTGGCCGTTGGCTGCCTCTGTGATTGCCACGAAGCCGATGACGTTTTGGGGACGCAGGCCGTACCAGGAGGAAGCGCTGGTTTGCTGTGCGCCAAGGCGCAGCCAGTCTTCTCCGTTCATTCCGTACGGCTTCACGGCGAATCCGTCGCGAAACACCTTGATGCCAACATGCCGTCTGACGATCTGAGCGATTTCCGAGGCGTTGGTCAGGCCGCTCAGCTTCAGGCCACTCTCATCCGCACGAAGGAGAAACTCATCGATCTCCGCACGGAAGGGGCCGGGATCAGCTGCGGAACCCTTGGACTCCGCTTCGGATGTCTCCTCGCGTTTTGCCACATCGCCGATGTCGGAAAGTCCGACATCGAAAGCGAATTCGACGAAGTAGGCGGGGTCTTCGCTGTATGCGAGGCTAACGGGTGCCTTCAGCGTGGCGAGGTAATCATAGAAGTCCCGCCCATTGGACGGCACGACCACCTTCTCGAAGAATTCCAGTTCCTCTTCGCGTTGATTACCGCGGAACTTCGCCAGCCGCACTTTGCCGGAGAGGTGTAGCCGCTGGTCTCGATAGTCGATTTCGAACCGACCGACGGCAGCATTGCGAACCCGACTGGAGATTTGCCCGAGGTCGATCGGCTGCCCGTCTACGTTCAGCGTCACAAGAAACGGCCGCACCTCGGCGAACGGAAAGATTATCTGTGAGAGGTCGCCGGCCAGGCCCTCCACGGATGCCCCTCGCCAAACGTCTGCGTTCCTGAGGCCGGAGACAACAAGGAGGGTTCCCTTCTTCCGGGCGGCCACGTCGTTGGCTGGCTCTATCCTCACCGGCACGGAGCTGAGGCTCTTATTGTCGGTAAAGGCGCTCCAACTGAAGGATACGTGCAGCGTCCCGTCGCCGCCGTCCTTGCGCGTGAACATCTCAAGATGGTGCCCGAGTTTCTGCGTGCTCAGTCTGCCAAGACCCTTGTCACCTAAGGGAGTACGGCCCTTGGGCGTTGTCTGGCCGGAGGCCTTCATCACCCGCTTGTTAGAGAGCGAGATCACCAACCAGCCACGGTCGATGTCGGCACGGTCCATACCCATGCCGTCATCTTCGATAGTGATGTAGCCCTTCACCCCGGGAAAATGGGTGGCAGCGTTCTCGCGGGCAGCCCCGGTGCTCACAACAACATGGGCATAGCTGGCGTCAGCGTCATAAGCGTTTTTCACCAGTTCGACGATCGCCGTCACTTCGTCGGAGACCAACTCGTCGCCGAGTTGGCGGACGACGGCGGCGCTGATGTCAAAATGCGGATCCGCCATGCTTGGCTAAGCCCCGCACTTGCGGACGAGGAGTATCTTCTCTTCTCGCATCGTCGCCGAGCTCGCGTTCCGATCCGGCATTCGCTTGTGGTGAATTCGCCGCGTCAGCGTAGTGACGACCTTGCAGCTTAGGCCCTCGACCAGGTCGCCGAGCAGCAGGTCGGTGGGGACCTGTTGACCCCCGATGTTTCGGTTGCCGACCGTCCAGATCATGTAGCTGTCTGGCTTCATCACGCCGATGATGCTGTCGAGGCTCGCACCAAAATCTCGGTAGAATCGGAGCAGCCGACTCCGACCGTCCTCAGGCTTGGTCGGCAGCCCATCGGCGAAGCGCTTCAACCGCGGCGAGGCCTCAAGTAACTTCGCCTCCGTCCAAACGCCGTCCCCCGACACGCCCCCAAGGCTACGACGGTCGATCTCCTGGGTCGTTCGAAGGGTGGAGCTATCCGCGGCGGGATCGATATCCTTGAAGTCGGTCCACTGCAGCGGGAGATAGGAGTGCTGCCCATAGGTGACGGTCGTCAGATTGTCCCCATAGGGCGGCGAGGTCATGAGTAGGTCGAAGGGTGCCGCATCGCCCCAGTAGTCCAAGGCGTTACGTGTATCCCCAACGCGCACGTCCGTCGCGGCGACATACTTGCTCGACTTGATCTGCTTCGCCTCGGCGAGGCGCCGCCGGAACGTCGAGAAGCTAGCAGCATTTTCCCGCGCGAGGTCGCGAAAAACGGTGATCGGCGACAGCTTTCGCTTTGCGATCTCCACCGCCGGACGGGCGTGAAGCTTATACGTGGATGTGCGATCGTTGCTCGTCAGCCTTACGGTTTCGGCCAGGGTCACCCAAAGAAAGCGCCGAACCCAGAGATCCTCACACTTGCGGATCGCTCGCCGCAATCTCGACAGCTCGACCGATACATCTGCCTGAAACCACTTCTCGCGGTTAGGCATCGAGGTCTCTATTGTGTCGCGTCGATCAGCCTTGGCCTTGTTCGCCACGTGGTCGCTGATCGCGCCAACTGTGAACTCAACTGAACGCGCCGTTCGAACTCGGCTGATGAGGACCGCAAGCGGGTTGACGTCATTCCCATAGGCGTTGAGGCCATAGTGCATCCCACTCACCAGCGAGGTGCCTGACCCGAGGAACGGATCGTAGACCGATTGGATTTCGGGTCGCGCTTCTAGAACGGCGCCGAGCAGCCGGCGCTGGACGATCGGAACCATCATCGCTGGGTACTGAAAGATGCAGTGCGCGCTGTCGCTTCGGTCCCGCTCCTTCGACGACCAAAAATCGGGGTCCGCGCTCTTGCCGTCGAGCAGCTTCAGAAGTTGTGCATCAACCTCTTGCGGCGTTCGGATCGTTTGTGGGCTAGGATCGCGTTGCGCTACCAGGGTCATCAAGCGCTCGTCCTAAGCTAGCGGGGCGTCCCGAAGAGGTTGGGCGATGAGCGCGAAATCTCGGGATAGCCTTGCCGAAGCCCCGCCCTCCAGCCGCCACGCCTTGAGCGTGACGATAGCGGCATTGCGCGATTCCGTGAAGGCGCCATCTCCCTGACAGCCGCACGACGTTTTCGGTGGCAGCACGCCCCTGTCGCCGGATCCATCACCGTGATCGATCTCTCGGGCCGCGCCGATGTCGGAGGTCTTCAAGCAGACCGTCTTTTGGCGGTCGGCCTTGGGCGGCTTGATGCGGCAGTACCAGTTGCGGTGCTTGACGTCGCCGCGGCGGAAGATGATCAGTCCGGTCTTCAGCTCCTGGGCGTCGATGAGGAAGGTCATGGCGGGACGCTTTCTGTGTAGTTCCGTGTCGATCGGGCTCCTAAGTCTTTGATTTTGCGTGCCTGGCAGGACCCGTGCATGGCCTTGATGGTAGATAAAGTTGTGCAAAATCAAATACGTAAACTTACCTACTCTCCCCTCGCGGGAGTAGGTGGCGCCCCCGGGTCCGGCCCGTGGCCGGCCCGAGGACAGGCTCCGCGCCGGATGAGGGGTCGCGGAGCGATCGCAGCGTCTGTTTTTGCCCTTCTGGCCGTCGCCGCCTGCCAGCGCGCGGCGCCGCCCGTGCGCGTCATGCCCGCCGCCGATGTCGATTGGCCGTTTTACGGCGGCGACGCCGGCGGCCAGCGGTTCTCGACCGCGGCCCAGATCATGCCGGCCAATGTCTCGTCGCTGAAGATCGCCTGGACCTATTCCACCGGCGATCTGATCGCCAGACGCGCGGCCCTGCATCACGCGGGCTTTGAGAACACTCCGATACTGGCCGGCGGCCGGCTCTATGTCTGTTCGCCGTTCAACGCCGTCGCCGCCCTCGATCCGGGCACGGGCAAGGCGCATTGGCATTTCGATCCACGCATCGACACCACCGTCAACTACCCCAACGACGACGTCTGCCGAGGGGTCGCCTATTGGCGCGATCCCGCAGCGCCGCCCGCCGCGCCCTGCTCCGAGCGGGTGTTTCTCAACACCAACGACCGGCGCCTGTTCGCGCTCGATGCGGCCACCGGCAGGCCGTGCGCCGGTTTTGGCGCGGGCGGTGTGGTCAACGTCGCCGCTGGCGTGGTCTTCTCCAGAGACGGCGAGATGCAGATTACTTCGCCGCCGGTGGTCACCCACGGCGTGGTCATCGTCGGCTCTTCGATCGATGACAATCAGCGGGTCAAGGAGGTCTCAGGGGCGGTGCGCGCTTTCGATGCGCGAACCGGCGCGCCGCGCTGGAGCTTCGATCCGCTGGCCAATGCCGGGCCGGGCGTCACCGCCGGCGCCGCCAACGTCTGGGCGCCGATGTCGGTGGACGAGGCGCGGGGCCTGGTCTTTCTTCCGACAACCAGTCCGAGCCCCGACTTCTGGGGCGGATACCGCAAGGGCAATGACGGCTACGCCGATTCGGTGGTCGCCGTTCACGCGGCAAGCGGCGCCGTGGCCTGGGCTTTCCAGACCGTCCACCACGACGTGTGGGACTATGACAATCCAGCTCAGCCGACGCTGGCCACAATCGGCTACGGCGGGGCGGCGCGCGCGGCCGTTCTGCAGCCGACCAAACAGGGGCTGCTGTTCACCCTCGACCGCGATACCGGAGCGCCGGTCATTCCCGTGGTCGAGCGGCCGGTCCCGCAAGGCGGCGCGCCTGGCGAGGTTCTCTCACCGACCCAGCCGTTTCCGATCGCACCGGCCCCGCTTTCGCCCAGCCGCATCCGCGCCAGCGACGCCTTTGGGATCACGCCGTGGGAGCGCGACGCCTGTCGAAAGAAGATCGCCACCGCGCGTCACGAGGGACTGTTCACGCCGCCCTCGCTGCAGGGAACCTTGATCTATCCGTTCACCGGCGGCGGAGTGAACTGGGGTGGTCTGGCCTTCGATCCGACCCGCGATGTCGCTTTCGTCAATACCTCGAGCGCCTTGCATCTGGTCACCCTGATTCCCGCTGCCCAGTTCAAGGCGGCCAAGGCGGCCGAGCCGCATGTCGAAATCTCACCTCAGACCGGCGCGCCGTTCGGCATGCGCCGCCAAGTGGTAATCTCGGGCATGGGGCTTCCCTGCAATCCGCCCCCGTGGGGCCTGCTGCACGCGATCGACATGCGCGGTGGCCGTGAGCTCTGGGCCGTTCCGCTCGGCACCACCCAGGATAAGGCGCCATTTTCTCAGTATCTGCTGCGCGGGGTCGGCATGCCCAACTTTGGCGGCCCGGTGGTCACTGCATCGGGCCTGGTGTTCATCGGCGCGGCGCTCGACGACTACTTGCGCGCCTTCGACGCGGCGAGCGGCAAGGAGCTTTGGCGCGGACGCCTTCCGGCGGGCGGCCAGGCGACGCCGATGACCTACGTCTGGAAGGGCCGCCAGTACGTGGTCATCGCCGCGGGGGGCCACTCGAAATCGGATACCAGGCGGGGCGATCAGTTCATCGCCTACGCCCTGCCGATGTGAGCAAGCACGGAAACATCGGCCCCGAGCCGCGTTTCCTGACCATACCATTCACGCCGGGTTCAGGCGGCCTGTCTCAAACTTGGCGAAAGTCGGGCAAACGCGTGAGGATTTTCGGAGGCAATATGATGAACTTCAAGAAGACGCTTGTGGCGTCGGCGCTTTCGGTCGCCGCCGCCGTCGCCCTGGCTGCCGCACCCGCGGCCGCGCAAAGCAGAGGCGGTGGACACGGCGGCTCTAGTGGCGGCGGCCACGCCGCCTACAGCGGCGGCGGCCGCTCCGCATACGGCGGCGGCGGTCGCGGCGGTTACGGCGGCTATCGCGGCGGTTACGGTGGCTATCGCGGCGGCTATGGCGGCTACTACGGCGGTGGCTTCTACGGCTTCGGCCTGGGCTTCTATCCCTACTATGGCGACGGCTACCCCTACTACGGCTACGGCTACGATAGCGCCTATCCGAACTATGGATGCTCGCATTGGCGCTGGGACCCCTACGGGCGCCGGTATGTCCGCGTCCGCGGCTACTGCTGAGTAAGCTTAAGGGCGCGGCCCATCCGGGCCGCGCCTTACGCCTCCAGTTCGATGTCCCAATAGAGGTAGTCAAGCCAGCTCTCGTGCAGGTGGTTGGGCGGGAACCGGCGGCCGTGATCCTGCAACTCGTACATGCTCGGCCGGCGGGGATGGCGCCGTGGGTGCATGGTCGCCTCGCGCGGCGTGCGGCCACCCTTGGCCAGGTTGCAACGCGCGCAGGCGGTGACGATATTCTCCCAGGTGGTGCGCCCCCCACGTGAGCGGGGCGTCACGTGATCGAAGGTCAGGTCCTCGCCGCCCCCGCAATACTGGCAGGCAAAGGCGTCACGCAGAAACAGGTTGAATCGGGTGAAGGCCGGCGGCCTGTCCTGCGCCACGTAGCTTTTCAGCGAGACGACGCTTGGCAGGCGTATCTCGAAGGACGGCGAGTGGACGAACTTGTCGTAGGTTGAAACCACCGCCACGCGACCCAGGAACACCGCCTTGATCGTCTCCTGCCAGGACCACAGCGACAAAGGATAATAGCTGAGGGGCCGATAGTCCGCGTTGAGCACCAGGGCGGGCGAGCCTGAGGGCGGGCGGCTAAGGACCTGCATGGCCGCCTCCATCGCCCCATCCGGGCGCGCTACAGCTTTTCCAACGCGTGTGCGGACTGAAGGCCGGGACTCCTCTCAAGGCGCGCCGGTGGACGTCGCCTGAGTCCGTTAATAGGCGACCTTGGGCGACATCTCCAAGACGGCGCTCCGTTTACGTGGCGCGCGTCGCGCCTTTCATGGCGAAGGTTGCGTGAAAGCCACGCTCATGCGAGTAGCCGCACAAGAAACTTTGTTGCTATAATGGCAACTTCTTGCGCTTTTCGGGTTGCGAAACCTTCGCGGGGGATGGGAATGAAACTCGAACTGGCCATCGAATCCTGGCCGTTTCGCACGCCCTTCCGGATAACCGGGCATGTCATCGAAAACGCCGATGTGCTGGTCGTGACCTTGACCGAGGGCGAGACGTCGGGCCGGGGGGAAGCCGGCGGCGTCTTCTATCGCCAGGAGGACCCGGCCAGCATGGCCGCGCAGATCGAAACGCTGCGCGGCGAAATCGAAGCGGGCGTCGACCGCCATCGCCTGCGCGACCTCATGGTCCCCGGTGGCGCGCGTAATGGCCTCGACTGCGCGCTGTGGGACCTGGAATCTCAGCTTGCGTCAAAGCCGGCATGGCGGTTGGCCGACCTTGCGGCGCCGTCGCCACTGACCACGACCTTTACTATCGGCGCCGGAACGCCCGCCGAGATGGGCCGCACGGCGCACGCCTATCAGGAGGCGCGTTCGATCAAGCTCAAGCTCACCGCCGACCAGCCCGGCGCCTGCGTCCGCGCGGTCAGGGCTGTCCGACCGGATGTCTGGCTTGGAGTGGACGCCAATCAGGGCTTCACCGGCGAAACATTGCGGGCGCTCCTGCCGGACCTGATCGACGCCAGGGTGTCGCTGATCGAACAACCGGTCGCCGTCGGCGCCGACGCCGAACTCGAAGGCCTCGCCTCGCCCATTGCGCTTGCCGCTGACGAAAGCGTCCAAGGGCTGGGCGACATCGCCGCGCTTGTCGGCCGCTATGACGTGGTCAACATCAAGCTCGACAAATGCGGGGGCCTCACCGAAGCGTTGCTGATGGCCCGCGAAGCGCGGCGCCTTGGCTTGAAAGTCATGGTGGGCTGCATGGGCGCCACGTCGCTGGCGATGGCGCCGGCCTTCCTGCTGGGCCAGATCTGCGACTTCGCCGATCTCGACGCGCCGACCTTCCTGGCCGCGGATCGCGATCCGCCAGCGCTCTACACGGAAGGCCAGATCTGGTGCCCCGAAGACCTATGGGGCAACCCGCGGGCGACGGCCGCCGGGGCGGCTGCGAGCCGGGCGTCTCGCGACTTGGGAAGGGCGAATTGACCATGACCAGCACCAATCCGATCGCGACCGTCGCCACCGCCCTCATCGCCGCATCGACCCTGATGGCGACGGCCGCGTGGGCCGCGCCGCCCGCCGATCTCGACACCTATGCGCGCCAAGCGATGGCGAGGTTCGGAGCGCCGGGCATGGCCGTGGCCATCGTCGAGGGGCAGAGCCTCTACACGCGCGCTTACGGTGTGCGCGAACTGGGGGCGCCTGGCCGGGTGGACGAGCACACGAGCTTTCCCATCGGTTCCAACACCAAGGCATTTACCGCCGCGTCGGTGGCCATTCTGGTCGACGAAGGCAAGCTTGCCTGGGACGATCGGGTGATCGACCGGCTGCCCGGGTTTGCCATGTACGACGCCTACGCCACCCACGAAATGACCGTCCGGGACCTTCTCACGCATCGCAGTGGTCTGGGCCTCGGCGAAGGCGACCTGTTGTTCACCCCGACGACCAGCCGCTCACGCGCCGACGTGGTCCACGCCCTGCGCTATCTGAAGCCGGCGACCAGTTTCCGCAGCGCATTTGCCTATGACAACGTCCTCTATCCCGTCGCCGGCCAGCTCATCGAAGCGGTTTCGGGCCAGAGCTGGGAGGACTTCGTCCGTCAGCGCATCTTCGCTCCCGTCGGCATGGGCGATGCCGCGGTCAGTTTCGAAGGGCAGGGGCCTGATCGTGTTTCGCCGCATGCCCGGACGTCGCAGGCCGTGCGCGGCATGGGCCCCATCGCGGTGCTGGCCTCCGGCCATCAGGGCGGCGCCGCCGCGCCCGCCGGGGCAATCTACGCCAGCGCCAGCGACATGGCCAAATGGCTGCGCGTGCTTCTGGCCCACGGTCGGATCGACCAGACCCGGCGGCTGTTCAGCGAAGCCGCGTCGCTGGAAATGTGGACCCCGCAAACCCTGATCCAGGTCTCGCCCGCCCCGCCCCCGTTGGGTCTGATCGAGCCGAATTTCCAGGACTACGGTCTTGGCTTCTTCATCCAGGACTATCGGGGCCACAAGATCATCACCCATTCGGGCGCCATCCTCGGCGGCCTGTCGGTTCTGGTGGTCATTCCCGAAAGGAACGTCGCCTTCGCGGTGATGATCAACTCCGAAGACACCGCCGCGCGCTGGTCGGTATTCTACCACCTGCTCGATCACTACCTGGACCTGCCGTCGCCGGACTGGCCCGGGCTGTACCAGCGGGCCATCGACAAGATTCACCAGGACGCGGTCAAGGCCCTTGGCAAGCGGCAAGAGGCGCGCCACGCCGACCATGCGCCCTCCCTGGCGATTGGCGCCTACGCCGGCGTCTATCGGGACCCTTGGTACGGGACCGCGACGATCAGCCGATCGGGCGAGGGTCTGCGCATCCGATTCGATCAGACCCCGGGCATGGAAGGGCCGCTGGAACCGGCGCAGTACGACACTTTCCGTACGCGCTGGAGCGATCGGGACATCGAAGACGCCTATCTCACCTTCCAGCTCGACGCCCACGGCGCCATCAAGGCGGTGCGGATGCAGGCCGTCTCGCCGACCGCCGATTTCAGTTTCGATTACCCGGACTTGAATTTCGTTCCGGCGAAGTAGTCGGGCGGCGAAGAGCCCCCTTCCCCCGCTTCGCGGGTACTTCCCCCAGGTAGTGCTAGGGGATTCACACATCGACACGGCGCGCCCCAAAAAACCTTCTCCCATAGGGAGAAGGAGGGGCCCGCCGCCCCCCGGGTCGCGCCGCTTTGCGCGGCCCGCCCGAGGGCAGGCTCCGGCGGTGGGAAGATGAGGGGTTAGAATTCGGGCCGCCTAACCCCTCACCGTCCCACGCCCTAACGGGCGCGGGCCCCTCCCTCTCCCATTGCTAGGTGATTCACACATCTCTGAGTTGGCGTCCGTGGGCGACGGCCTGGAAGTACTGTAGACCGTGGCGGAATGTGATCGGTCCTGGCGGTTTGGA
>Ga0208849_1000541_pt1 | contig 34976 bp, 28 predicted proteins | sample NGESurdeep072012_10_FD_184470 | JGI IMG/M metagenome (GOLD analysis project Ga0208849, IMG submission 184470) | Arctic peat soil microbial communities from Barrow, Alaska - NGEE Surface sample 53-3 deep-072012 (SPAdes) | ecosystem: Environmental > Terrestrial > Soil > Wetlands > Peat ... | reverse complement strand
GCCGGTGCGGTGCAGCGAGCGTGCGTCGCCGCTGAGCGTCACGCCGCCCAGTGCCCGAAAACGCGCGGCATAGGCGCGTGTCACCGCCAGCGGATCGCTCAGACTCGCCGCCTTCGGCCAAAACACAGCCTTTTCAAACACAGGGTTGAGCGAGGGCTCCAGCGTTTTCACACCCTGCGCATCGAGCAATTCAAACGGCAGCCCAAATTCGCGCGCCAAATCGAACTCGCGCGCGAGCGTGGCGACGGCCCTCTCACTGCGGTACAGCTTCAGCCAGCCGGTCTTGCGCAAATATCGGGTGGCGCCGGATTCCTCCATCAACAGTTCGTGCTCTGCCAGCGCCTGCGCGAACAGCGGCCGGTTGAACCGCGCAGTCTCGACGATGCGGTCGGGGCGCGAGGCGGCGCGGAAAGCCAGCAGCCAAGGCGCCACCTTCGGCAAAAACGCCAGATGATAATTGGCATCGCTGGCGCGCTTGAACGCCACCCGCATCAGCGCACCCAGGCTGGAAGGAAAGGCCGGCGGCAAAATGGTGCTGCCTTCGATCACGCCGGAAAAAAGGATCAGGCTGTTCTGGAGGGAAATCGTTGCCGTGCCGACTCTGGAAGCGTTCTGCAATTTGATGCCATCGAATACCGGCAGGTCGGGGTAATCCCGGACCTGCACTTCGACTTCGGTGGTCGTATGTTCGAACAACTCGGAAGGCGCCTGTACAATGATTTGCACGGCGCCAATCTGCGAGTCGGAACCCGAGGCGTGTGCGGGCGCCGGAGAAACCGCGGCGCCTTCAAACCGTCGTTCGATCGTTTGAATCCGGCGAGCTGTGTGGGTGACGCCGAAGCCGTCCCGGATAAGGACATCGCGCGCTTCGCACGACGAATCCGCAAGGGAAATGGCCAGCATGCCGCCGCCAAGCGATCGACACTCGGGAACCTGCGCCGGCGCATTTATGTAGTCCGACAATTGCACCGAAACGGCCGTGGATTGTCGCACGGACGCCAGCGCCGCGCGGCGAAGCAGAAGAGCGCGGGTTCTTCGTGCCAGATAGCGCAACTCCTCCAGTTTTTCCCCCGCGCCGCGCGCAGCGCCAATCCGGACCATGGCCTGCCGCAGCGTCGGCTTGAACCAGCGCCAGCGATTGCGGATGGCGACTGCCCGACGGGAAAGATGACTGATCCAGCCGGACGGCCTGGCGATCGGCGACTCAGGTTTGCTCAATTCGCCCGACATGAGAGGTATAGAATCCGCCTATGAAGGAAATATCGCACAATGTTCCAGGCATTCGCGCCCGCAGCCAAGCCCCTTTGGGCATGACGGCAGCTTCGCTCCCATTGCCGCGACGCTGTAAGCATTGCCAAAGCCCGTCTGGCATATCCACGATGGGTGCAGTATGGTTTTCCCCACCGACACCGGGCGCGCAGTTCGACCCTAAGAGAAGGCTTATCGGCGATCAAGCCGGAAGCCGTGAATTGTTCGCTCGAGAACGGGGCGTTAACCGGATCGCCGGCGGCGAATTGGGTTGGGATTGCTCCCCAGGATTTGGGACTTAACAATGTTCGTGGACTATGCGCCCATCCTGCTGACTGTCGCCATCTGCATTTTTGCACGGCAGATCGGCGAACGTCTGGGGGTGGTGGACCAACCCGACAACCTGCGAAAGACGCATCCGGAACCCACTCCCCTCGTCGGAGGAATCGCCATAATGGTTCCGATCGTGATGTGGTCGGCAACCCGGATTGCCTTCGGCAATCCTCACGCCGGAGCGCTGGATCTGGCCGTTGCCCTGTGTGCCGGCGGCATTGCGGTTGTGGGCTTTATGGACGATCAGCAAATGATCTCGCCCGTCGGGCGACTGCTGCTGCTGGCAATTTTTTCAATCGTCGCGCTCAAGCTTGCGCCTCAGCTTTTCGTTTACCGTATTCATACCGTCACCTGGGGGTGGCTTTCGGTTTCGCCGGCCCTTTCGATGGTTTTGGTGGTGCTGGCGCTTATGGGCTTCTCCAGCGCAGTCAATATGGTCGACGGCGTTAACGGCCTTGTCCTGGCGCTTGTCTGCATCTGGTCCGTGTGCCTGGCACTCAAGGGGGGCGCTGGCCTGGAGATGGCGCAGCTGCTCATGGTGGCTTGCTTCGTCACGCTGCTGTTCAACGCAAGGGGACGGCTGTTTCTGGGCGATTGCGGGGCCTTCGCAATCGCTTTTGCGCTCGGGCTCATGGTCATAGAAAGCCACAATGAGGGACGGATACCGCTGGAGACCGTCCTGGTCTGGTTTCTCCTGCCGGTCGTCGATTGCCTGAGGCTGATTCCGCTGCGGATCTTGCGCGGGCGCTCGCCGTTTCGACCGGACCGGCTGCATTTTCACCATCGGCTGGGCGAACGAATTGGGGAACCCGGCGCCATCGTGGTCTATGTCGGTTTGGTCGCGCTGACCTCGTTGACGGCCACCGTGAAGCCGGAACTTTCCGGTTTTTGCGTCTGCGTCGATGCCGTTTTTTATCTCGGTTTTTTGCTGGCCGATGCATTGGCCGCACCCGCCCGCACATTCGAAGTCGAACGTCACGGGGGCGCGAACGTGGTGGCACTTCAGGAAAACCGGCGTCGGGGCGCGGGATTGGACCGGCTTTGACTTGCTCTTGACGACAGGCGCGCGGTGCCTGACTTTTCAAAATACCGACTTGGGCGAAATTTGTTGGTCGCTTATGGTTGATGCAAGCTGGGCATCAGGCGCCCATCTAAACGAGAGAGCACTGAAAGATGACGGGACTTCGCAATCGCTATCTTATGATCGGGCTGATGCTTCTCGCCGTTTGCGTCGTGGTCTACGTTGTCGGCGTGCTCTACCAAAACTTCATAAACAATCCTTTGGACTTTGGCGCACTGATATTCATTGTCGCAATATATGCTGGTGCTGCATATCACCATTTACAAAGGTCCGACGGTTGAGTTCAGAGACGCGCGAGCCCGAAGCGGCGGTTATAGAGCGCAATCGGGATTCGCGGGCAACGCGCCCGGCAAAGCCGCGACGGCCAGGCCGCGGCGAAAACGAGACTTCGCAGGAAAGTGTTCGCCACCGTGTCCACCTGACGATGGAGGCGGGCAGAAGCTCTGGCCCGATCGGACTTGGGTTTGAGATATTTCTCATTGCCTTCATCGTCTCGAATGCCGTGGTCGTGAGCCTCGACAGCGTGGCCCGACTGGCGACCGCCTATGGCAGATACTTCCAGGTATTCGAAATAGCTTCGGTGGTTGTGTTTACCCTCGAATATGCCGTCAGGCTGTGGTCGGCGCCGGAGGATCCGCGCTTTTCGGACAAGCCGGTCCTCGATCGACTGCGTTATATGCTGCAACCATACATGCTGATCGATCTCATCGCGATCGCACCCGCCTATGTGGCCCTGTTCGTTCCGGTGGCCGACCTCAGAATTCTCAGACTTTTCCGGCTTTTCCGACTTCTGAAAATCGCGCGCTACTCGCCTGCCGTCGTCACGCTCATTCACGTGCTTTCGCTGGAGCGTCGCGCCCTTTTCGGCACGCTCCTGTTGCTGCTATGCATTATGTGTCTGTCCGCCGAAGGCATGTACATCATTGAAGGGACCGCCCAGCCGAAGGTTTTCAGCGATCTTCCCACCTGCATGTATTGGGCGATTATCACGTTGACGACGGTCGGTTACGGGGACATTACGCCTGTCACCGCAATGGGCCGGGTTTGGGCCGGTGTTACCGCAATTTTCGGACTTGGAATTTTCGCGTTGCCGGTCGGTATCATCGCCTCGGCTTTCATGACGGAAATCCACCGGCGCGATTTCATCGTGACGTCGAGCATGCTGGCGCGGATCCCGTTTTTTGCCGGTCTGGACATCGAGGCCCTGAGCGAAGTCATGGTCGCACTGCGCTCGCAGATGGTGGCGCCGCATGTTCCGATTGTTGTCGCCGGCGAGCCGGCAGCGGCAATGTATTTTGTGGTTTCCGGGCTGGCCAAGTCGGTACGAGTCCTGACGACCGACGGCATGAGGAAAAAGGCGACGCTCGGCCCCGGCGATGTTATCGCGGCCGATGCGGTTCTTGCCGGCAGAGCGCACGACGCAAGCGTTTTTGCGCATACGCCCATGCGCCTGCTGGCACTCTCAAGCCAGGATCTGGTCGTGCTTCTTCGAAAGTACCCAAGGCTTCGCCGGAAGATTGGAAAGACGGCCGCGCGGGAAGAACGAAAGTTCAACCCCAAGCGACCGAAACACAACCAAGGGGCTGCCGTCGAACTCGGCGACCCATAGGAAAAAGCCGCAGACAAATTCTGACGAAGGTTAATTTTCCCGGCACCTGCAGCGACGTGCTTGCGCCATAATTCCGTTCGCTGGTGGCGTTTCGCGGCGCGCGAGACGCGACAAGATATCCCGACAGACAACGGCCAGCTTCGACTTGCGCGCCGAAGCCGCGACCACTATCTAGGGCGGCCGCTTAACAAGGTATGAAACTGCGCTTGGCGCCGGTTTCCGCAGGGGCTTTTCTTTCATGCAGATTGCAAAGTCGTCCAGGGCGCCGGATCGCAAATCCAGCCATCTTGCCCGCCTGGAATCCGAAAGCATCCACATCATCCGTGAAGTTGCTGCCGAATTCCGCAACCCCGTCATGCTTTACTCGATAGGCAAGGATTCGTCGGTGATGTTGCACCTGGCGGTGAAGGCTTTCTATCCGTCCCCCCTTCCATTTCCGCTTCTGCATGTCGATACGACCTGGAAATTCAGGGAAATGATAGAATTCCGCGACGCGACCGCGAAGCGTTTGGGACTGAAGCTTCTCGTTCACGTCAACGAAGACGGCGTCAGGCGCGGCATCAACCCGTTCGACTCGGGCTCCGCCCTTCATACCCAGGTCATGAAGACCGAAGGCCTCAAGCAGGCGCTCGACAAGTATGGTTTCGATGCGGCCTTCGGCGGCGCGCGGCGCGACGAGGAGAAATCCCGCGCCAAGGAGCGGATATTCTCGTTCCGGACCGACAGCCATGCCTGGGACCCCAAGAACCAGCGCCCGGAGCTCTGGCGGGTTTACAACACCCGTGTCCAGAAAGGCGAATCCATCCGCGTCTTTCCGCTGTCCAATTGGACCGAACTCGACATCTGGCAATATATCATGATGGAGAACATCCCGATCGTGCCGTTGTACTTCGCCAGGGAGCGGCCGATCGTGGAGCGCGACGGCGCGCTTATCATGGTCGACGATGAGCGCATGAAACTTGCTCCCGGCGAACGCTCGCAGATGCGGCTTGTCCGTTTTCGCACCCTTGGCTGCTACCCCCTCACGGGCGCCATCGAATCCGATGCCGACACGCTCGAAGGCATCGTCAGCGAAATGCTCACGGCGCGGACATCGGAGCGTCAGGGCCGCGTCATCGACCATGACGAAAACGCCTCGATGGAGAAGAAAAAGAGGGAGGGCTACTTTTGACGTCCGGTCCACAGGGCTCTCTCGCCGATTATCTTGCGCAGCAGGAGAAAAAAACGCTTCTGCGATTTCTCACCTGCGGCAGCGTCGATGACGGAAAATCGACGCTGATCGGCCGGCTTCTCTTCGATTCGAAGCTTTTGTTCGAGGACCATCTGGCGGCGCTGGAGAAGGACTCCAGAAAACACGGCACGACGGGCGAGGATATCGATTTCGCGCTATTGGTCGACGGTCTGGAAGCCGAGCGGCAACAGGGCATCACCATCGATGTCGCGTACAGGTTTTTTGCGACCGACCGGCGCAAGTTCATCGTCGCGGATACGCCGGGTCACGAACAATACACGCGCAACATGGCCACCGGCGCCTCGAACTCGGAGCTTGCCGTCATCCTCGTCGATGCCCGAAAAGGCATTCTGACGCAAACCCGCCGGCATGCCTATATCGTCTCGCTTCTGGGCATCAGGCAGCTCATCCTCGCTGTCAACAAGATCGATCTGGTCGACTACTCGCAAGACGTTTTCGACAATATCGCGGCCGAGTTCGCGACGTTTGCGGGAAGACTGGATTTTACAAATCTGGTCCCGATTCCGATTTCTGCCCGCTTCGGCGACAACGTCATCTCGAGAAGCGCCAACACGCCCTGGTACAGGGGTCCCATGCTGCTCGAACATCTCGAAGTGGTGGATGTCGATACCGAACTGTCCGCCAAGCCCTTCCGCATGCCGGTGCAGTGGGTGAACAGGCCAGATCTGGATTTTCGCGGGTTCTCGGGAACCATCGTCGGCGGCCGAATTCGGCCCGGTCAAGCGATTGCGGTTTCGCCGTCGGGCCGCCAAAGCAGCATCAGCCGCATCGTCACCATGGACGGCGATCTGGACGAGGCTTTGCCTGGAGACGCCGTTACGCTGACCCTTGCCGATGAAATCGATATTTCCCGAGGCGATGTCCTTGCGGCTCCATCCGAGCGCCCGGAAGTGTCGGATCAATTTGCGGCGCACCTGCTCTGGATGGCCGAGGAAGAGTTACTCCCCGGCCGGCAGTATTTGCTCAAGATCGGCGCGAGGACGGTGCCGGCATCGGTAACCGACCTCAAGCACAAGATCGAGGTGAATACGCTGGAGCATCTGGCGGGAAAAACCCTTGCGCTGAACGAAGTCGGGTATTGCAACATCTCCACGGCACAGCCGATCGCCTTCGATTCCTACAAGGACAATCGCGATACGGGCGGATTCATCCTCATCGACCGTTTCACCAATGGGACGGTCGCCGCGGGAATGATCGATTTCGGCCTGCGCCGGGCGACGAATGTGCATTGGCAGGCGCTGGATGTGAACAAGGTTTCCCGCGCCGAAACCAAGGGGCAGAAGCCGGCGGTGTTGTGGTTCACGGGCCTTTCGGGCTCCGGCAAGTCGACGATCGCCAATTTGGTCGAGCGCACGCTGTTCGCGCAGGGACGTCACACCTATCTTCTCGACGGCGACAATGTGCGTCACGGCCTCAATCGCGATCTCGGCTTTACCGATGCCGATCGGGTGGAGAACATCCGCCGGGTGGCGGAAGCGGCAAGGCTGTTCGTCGATGCCGGACTGATAGTGCTGGTGTCGTTCATCTCGCCGTTCCAGTCCGAACGACGCATGGCCCGCGAACTGTTCGGGGCCGGCGAGTTCATCGAGGTGTTCGTGGATACGCCCATCGAGGTGTGCATAACCCGCGACCCCAAAGGGCTATATCGCAGGGCGCTGGACGGCGAGATCAAGCACTTCACGGGATTGGACAGTCCCTACGAGCTTCCCGATCGGGCCGAGATCACCGTGAAGACGGTCGGCACGGAGCCTTCGGAACTGGCCGGTATGGTCGTCGAGTTTCTCAGAAACGGCGGAATAATTCCCTGAAGGAGCGGTCTTCTCAGAGGCGCGGCTCGCAGACGGTTCGGCCTCCCCATCGCTGTGGTACACCTTCCGGCGTATCGGCAAATCGCCAGACCGCGTAATTGCTGATCTTGCGTGCCGCGACACAGGCAAATTGCCGGGCATCTCCTGCGTTGCTTTGACCGCCGGCGAGCTCCGTGATCAAACCGTCCTGCGGGGAGGATTGGCGCAGCGAACCAAATCCCGCGTCGCGCAATCGTTGGCGAAGCTGTATGCGGCCAAGGAGCGCCGTTGAAATCTCGTCGGCGCGCGATGCCCAGGTTTCCAGGCAGACGCTGCCGCCAAGGCGCAGAGAGACATTCAATCGTCTCAGCAGCAACGCCGCGGTGGGTTCCTCCATTTGCGCGGAAACCAGGATCAGCGCGAATGCAAAGCGGCCGGCGCGAAGGGGCAAATCGTCATGCCCGTGGACCCGCGCGCCGAGAAATTCCTCCACCGTCATCGCGGTAATCGCTTGCGGTCGCCAATCGAACAGTCTTGACAACATCTCGGCCGTCCCGTCGCCTTCGACAGAAACGACAAGGGCCTCGTGGTCCGCGTCGACACCCAGCGGCGCGCCGGAAACCGCCCACCACATTCGACCGCCGGACTTCCGCGCAAGGTCCGACGCGCCTTCGCCGGGATAGTGCAGCTTTCGCGCGATCGTGACAGGATGCGGAAAGTGAAATTTCAGCGGTGAAGGACCGGTAACGGCATCGGATGCACTTTCCAGCAGAATGCGGTGATATTGCGCGGAGACCTTGCCAACCGCATGCTGGCTGCGAACGAATTCGGCCGCGCGCGCACCCAATTCCTCTCGAGCCGCCGCGTCCGTCATCATTTCGCGCAACGCCTCGGTCAGCGCAGCCTTGGGATCGTCGTCCCATGCGATTTTTTTTACGACGCCGTGGGGGAATTCTCCCATCGGACCATGGTCCAGCACGATCGTCGGAACGCCAAGCCCCAGCGCGCGGACCAGCGTGCCGGACATTTCACCGCCGCTGGGGTAACGCAGATTGACGACAATGTCCGCCGCCGCCAGATGTTTGAAAAAATGCTCCTCGTCCAGATAGTCGGTACAGGTCACAAGGCCGCCGAGACCGGACGCCGCAATATCGGCATCCACATCGTATTCGAGGGGGCGCCGCTCGCCGGCCAATACGAACCGGAACGGGCCCACTTTCCCGCGCAGCGAGGAAAGGGCCGCGAGCGTCAACGCAATCTGCTTGGCCCGCGTGACGAAGCCGACCGCGGTGACGATGATGTCGTTTTGGGGCAAGCCGAGCTGACTTCGCGCGACCTGTTTGGGAAATCCGATATATTCGGCGGCGAGGGGCGAAAAATGATGGGGTACATACCACACCGGCTTGTGAGGCACGCGGGCGGCAACCTTGTACTGCGCGTGGCGCGAGTGCGTGATGATGGCGGTCGCCCGTTCCAGAACGTCGCCGTTAAGGGGCAATTCGTAGCCGGCAAAGCTCTCGCGAAATTCGTTCCGGAACTGGCCGGCCAGCAGGTCCGTGCCCAAAGCGCCATATTCGCTTTCCATGGCGGCGAAATGCCCAGGGCGATCTCCCCATCGCAGTGTCGCCATCTCGTGAAGGTAGCAGAGGTTGAAATCGTGCAGAACGACGGTGCCGGGATCGTTGTCGAGAAAATTCAGCATGTAACAATGATCGGCATTATTGCCGATGTGATACAGCTTCGGCGCCGACGCGAAATAACCGCGGTGTTTGCGAAACTCCGACGCCAGCAGCACCCGGGGACCGCTATCGTCGGGAAGCGGCGCATCGTCGGCGATCACCAGCGTGACATCGAATTCCGCGGCATGATGGGGCATCAACTCGGCGACATAGTCGGCGATGCCGTTTTTCGCCGGCGGGTAAGGCGCGAAAACGACCAGCTTCCTTTTGGACGTCCCCGACTTCTCTGTGTCCGCCTGAATCAGCATTGGGAAACCAAAGAGACCGGGGGAGCCGATCGCGCGGCACGGCGGCCAACGATCTCCTGCTCCAGCCGCGACCAGAACTGCGAAAATGCCAGAAGCTGCATGCGCCGGTATGACTCGAAAACGCCTCGGGATATTTCCGCTTCGTCGAGCAGCCGGTCGGGATCCCCCGAAAGCGCCTGCAGACGCCGTACAACCTGTTCCATATCCGGGAATCGATGACCGTCATGGCGTGAATCGATCCCCGCCATCGCGTCGAGGGTTGCAACGAGGGGCTTGCCGAAACCAAGCGCCTCCAGCGACTTCACCTTGAGCCCGGTGCCCCCAAGCATCGGGTTTACCACGACATCCATCGAACGATAAAAACCCGAAACGGAATCGACGATGCCATGCGTGATGAATGGATGCGGCGCTGCCGGAAGCGCGGCGCAGATCGATCCCGCAAGATGAACGTCGAAAGCGCGGCTGGCGGCCGGTGCGGCCTGCAGCGCGCGGGCAAACGACACCATCGAGGAGACGTTAAACGGATTGCCGCTGCCGACATAGCCGACCTTCAAGGGGCGGCCGACCCTGTACGGCGTTGCGGGCATCTCTTCGGCGGCCGAGAGCATTCCGACCGTCCAGACCTGCGACGTTGTCCTTTGTCGCAGGATTTCTGCTTCGACATCCTGGATGGCAAGCACGAAATCGGCCCGATCGAGGCCCACTTTTTCCTGCGCGATGGAGGTGTGAAACCATTGCGGGGCAAGATCGATTGCCGCGAATTTCTCCGCCCGGCCGCCGAAGACGTCATGGGTGTCGATGATCCGGACAACATCCGGCAAAAGGGATTCGAATATCTTCGAATACCAGGCATAGTTCACGATGCAGGCGTCGAAGCGTTTTTCGGCGTTCAATATTGCCGCGGCGGCGCCGACCGCCTTGTCGTACCAGTCGTCGATGGCGGGACAGCGAACGAGGCTGGACCTGGGCACAAATCCCCGCGGATACACTACCTCGACGCTGCCCCACGCTTCCTTCATCCGGCGTGCCTCGCTCGCGCTGAGACCCTCGGTGGCGTAGTAGAGCACGGTGAGCTCCGCGCCCACGCTCTGAAGAGCGCGACAAATATCGAAAACGCGCTGTCGGTTGCCCTGGATTGCCGGATGGGTCGGCGTCGGGGTGCATACCAGGACGCTGAGAGGGCGCGCATTCGGAGGCATTGTCATCGCCACGGCGAGATCGCAATCGACTGGATATTGAGTCGAAGGGTCCGCGGATCGTTTTCCGCCGGTGCAACCGCGCCCAGGCTCACCAGATCGACATTCAGGTAGCCGGCATAATTGCGCGCCTCCATCTGGGCGATGAAGCGAATGCGGCCTTCTTCGACGCCATGGATTTCCGTCTGAACCTCGCGACCATCGACGATGATCCGGCATGCGGCGAGGCCGCCCAGAAGGCGGCTCGCGATGATGGCGATCTCCGCCTGATAGATTCCGGGAAAAGCGCATGGGACGGCGAGGCGGGTTCTGGGTCGGGGTCCGATCCATCGCCACGAGTTGGTTCCATCCGATTCGACGGGATAGCTTTCGCGCTCGACGACAATTTCGCTGGCGGGAATGGTGCGGGCAAGCCGGACGGCCGGCAATCCAAGCACGTCACCGCTGCGCCGTTGGCGCGGCATGGCGCTGTGGTCGAGCGCCTGCTGCCATTGCGAAAACACATCGCGTTCGAATCCTTTGCCGGCATCGGGATCGAGCCGGTCGAGGTCATCGGCGTATTTTTCAACAGGAACCGCAAGCCATCCGAAATCGATGTCCGCAGACGAAGCGGCGCCCTGCACCGGAGAACCGGACAGGTCGAGAATCCGATAACCGTCCTGCGTCAGTCGCGACAGCAGTAAATTCCTGTTCTGACTCTTGGTGTAAAAGGTCAGGGTGGGCCGATCCGTGGCAAGCGTATTCGTGGCACCGGCCAATTGATCCTGCATCAGCCACGGATCGCCAAAATGAATGTGCCGCAGCGGTCGCCGTGTGGCGCGCCAGGAATCGATGCTCTGGGTGGAAAATTCCTGCACTCGCGGCGCATAGCCGGCGGCGACCTCGCCCTCGCGGTCGATACGCGTCATGCCGTCGATCCGTCCGAAAAGAAACGGTTCGGCAACAATGTCGCTCGCTATTGGCATTATGCCCCGGTCATTCAGCCGGGAGCGGTGGCACAGAAGCGAGGGCGCGGCGACAAACAGGTGTCGTGCCGATTCTGCGGCGTTCCTTGCGACGAAATCGAAGAACGAGCCCCCGATATCGATGGAAACCACGATCCCCGGATCGCCCGATTGCAGCAAGGCGCCAAGGATCCGGTCGGCGACGACATGCGCAGTGGGGCGGCTCGATTCGGAACGCATCGGCATGTGGCTGCAAAATATCCCAGGTGACTTTGCTGCGCGCGCTTGGCGAAAGAGGAAATGCCGGAGAGCGTCAGGATTCCAGTGCGGTGAGGGCGATGGTCCTTGTGGCAAACGCCAATGGCCGCTGATCGTCGTTCACGCCCAATTCCGTCGGCGATTTGATGCAACCTTCCGGAAACGACAAACGCACCGCCAGAATCCCGGACTCCTGATGGGGAATGCGCCCTTCGGCCTGTACCGAAAATACAGCCGGGTTTTTTTTCGTGGAAGAAACCTGCACCTTCAGCGGCACGCCGCAGAGAGCGATCTGCAGCTTCGACATCGTGTCGCGGACCAGAGGCCGCACCTCCGGAAGTGTCAATCGATAAACCCCGGTTTGGCGCAGGCGAAACGCGAGGTCTGCCTGCGCACCCATCCAGCAAAAGCCCCCCCGCGGGCCAGGCTCGATTGCGTGCCAGCCGCTGGAGGGGGCTTCGCCGCCGAGATACACGACCACCGACTGAGGCGGAGAGAGAATCGTGCCCTCGGGAGCGCGGCCGTGGCGAAACACCGAGATCGCGTTCAGCCCCAACCGACCGCTTGGCTGCGACAGTTCCGGCAGGTATGTGATCGCCAGGCCGGCGGCGCTCGCGGCGTCGGCGGCCCCTTCAATGGTTGTTCCGGTGAGGGTCCAGTTTCCGCTTTCGTCCGTCTCGACGCGCCCGACCAGAAGACGGCCTTGAAATGCCGTTACCATGCCGCAAAATTCCAAAGAGTCCCCGGCGCCGGTACCGTCGAGGATCAGCGAGGCCGGGCCGGAAGGGACGCCATCAAGCGCGATGCCGCCGCTGTCTGCTATCGACACGCCCGGCCGATCGACCGATTCCGACCATTTGAAGCCGCCGAATGGCTTTGCCGATTGCGGCTTTGCACCGAGGTCGTAGGAGACCAGCGGGGAAGAACGCGAAACGAGCGTGAAGGTTTCCGCCGCAGGCGCCGGCTCGTCTGCGACGGCAGGCACTTTCGCGACGGGCCGGATGACATCGGGCTCGCTCTGCGGGAACTGCGCGATGAGCTCGCCGACCTGGCGGCGCAGAACCGCCAATTCGCGTTCCAGTCCGTCGCGATGGATGTTGAGCAGCATGTCGACGCGGTCGAGGATACGGTGCGTCATGGTCCTTTCGAGCAGCGAAAGGTCGTAACCCGGCTGCAGGGAATCCAGCTTTCGGTCAAGCTGCTGCAGCTGATCGAACACTGTCGCCACACTTCGACCAATGGTGGAGACGTCCGACGGTCCGAACATGATCGGCGAACCCGCAAGTTCCTCGCCCGCGGCTCCGACCAGAACGGAAAGAGCGTGCTGTCGGCCGTCGAGAATATTGCCGGGCAGCGGCAATTCGAAGCGATAGGCGTTCGCTGTCACGCCGGATTCGATAACGGCGCTGGTGTAACCCGAGACCGTTCGGCTAAGGACCCTGTTATCCCCGTCTCGCAGGGTGAGAACCGGTTCCTCATGCGGATTGTGCCAGTTGAGCACCCAGCCGCACAGCATGCCGTCCACGATGCCGGTGAGTTTTCCCATATACGCATTGTCCGACAGCAGGCGTTCGGCGTCTTCGAGCGTCGTCAGCACGATGGCGGGAAGCAACTCTTCGTCGGTATCGGCGATCACGGCGCGGATGGTGAAGGGCGGAGGGCTGGCAGGAAGCCGGTCGAGGCTCAGCTCGAAGCGATGCATCCCGTTACCGCGATTGGCCTTTGCCAGATCGATGTTGAAGCGATCGGCGCAGCCGTGCCCCACGAGCAGACTGCCGATGAACAATTCGACGTAGACGGGCTCGTAGGGGCGCGCTGCGTCCCAGGCCCAGCCGACGATTTTGTCATGCTCGACGCCGACGATGCGGCCTTCTGGGAGATTGGCGGTTCCGACGGGCGCGGATCCCCCCGCACCGATCGATGCCGCGTCGCCGGCAGCCAAATCATCGCTCTCCAGGGAGACCGGAGATTCGCGCCCCTTCGCGGACTGTGCGGCGAGCACCAGTTCGCCGGACGGTTCTCGCCGCTGCGTCATCGGACAACCCCTGTGCTGACTCGAATTCGGCCGGCATCATAGGGAACGGATGCCGAATTAAAAGAGCCGCGGAATCGATGGGCGGCTTCAAACCCGGCCGGAGCCGCCTTTCGGGCGCTCAATACCCGAACGCCCTGTACAGAAGCCACTCGCGCTCCTCCACCATCCGCAATTGACGCGCGTCGAGGGGGGGGAAATCTTCGGAGCGATCGACGCGCTCCGACATGTTTCTCGAATCCGCCGACGCAATAAAATCCAGCGCCGCATCCAGGTCCGACATCGAATTTTTAAGCCTGGTGCGAAGCAACTCCGACAGGTCCGCGCGGAGCGTTTCGTTCTTGACGGTGTAATTGGCGATATTTTTGGACTGGAACGTCGTCCAGACGTCGGACGAAGTGGCAGCGCCGGCGAAGGCTGTTTGGGTATCGGGAACGGCCAGTGCCAGAACGCGGTAGGATTGAAGGCCGACCAGCCTTGCGATGCCGCCCAAATTGCCGCCGCCATACACGCCTTTCAGGAGGGGCGCGTTCTCGCTGTCCAGCATAAAATCGAGCCAGGCCGAGAAGCCATTCCATGTTTTGTCGTAAAAATGCGACAGATCGTTCTTCTGCATGCGAAGGAACAGTTTTCCTTTCGAGCTGCACCCATAGGAATACAATGATAAGTATTGATCGATCGGATTTCGCACGGAAATAAAATAGAACTTGTCAGGGTCGAAATCGGACTCAAATCCGGCATGTTTTTCTTTCCGGATTGTTTTTTCCGTACAGAATTTTTTCAATACACTTATTATAAAAGTGGAACCCGTCTTTTGAACGTCCAGGAATGCAAAAGTATCAAATTCATACATAATTCCGGCCTTTCGAATCGGTCTTTCCCTTGAATCGCCTGCAGCCGGAGCCGGTCATTGCGCTCAACACCCTGTGGCGCCGGCCTGTACGGGAGTTTCCGCCCGAAATTCGCGAAGAAACGCCGCGATCGCTCGTGCGGCGTCGCTGTGCATTTCCGCAGAGGGATAATAGCTGTTAAGCCATGCCTGCCGCCCTTTCGTCACGCTCAAAGGCTGCCCCGTGATACTCGATACCAGGGTCGAGGGTAGCCCTCGCTTGCTGACGATTTCGACAAGGCCGGCGGCATGCTCCCTTATGGCGTCCACCGTCTGCCGGTCGACAAAGTGCGGAAATCCGCAATCCCAGGAAACCCGCGAACCCGGCCGCGAAGGAACGTCCATCGAACGTTGCGAGAGCCATAACAGCAGCACGGGTCGTCCGATCGCCTCGATGAGGCGAATGGCGTCGTCTCTGTATGCGCGCAACAACTGTTCCCGCACGGCAACGAGATCGTCCCAGGCGGCGTGCTTGACGGCCCACTCATGGGCCTGATCGACGAACACTTTGCCTCCGAGAAGGCGGCTGTCGGGTTCCGCTTCTGCTATAAGCTTCGCATATTTGGGGCCGACGCTGCCTTTACCCGTGAGATGATTCTCCGAACGGAAAATATCGGACGTATACGAGCGTGCCGACATCAATTCGAGAATGACCAGGTCGCATTGTCGGCAGAGTGCAAGTGTGGCGGGTTCTTTGAGGTAGGTTTCGAACCGCGCGCCGCCAAAACCGAGATTCATCACATTGGCGCCGAAGTCCTCCGCCAGCAGCGCAGGAAAGGGCGAACGAACATATCTGCCGAACGTGGCAGCCGAACCCAGGCAAGCGACATTGAGCCGGCCTTGCCTGGGCTCGGTCGGTCCGCGCACCGCGAAAGAACATCCCGTGATCTCCACGAACCCGTAATCGACGATTTCACTGTCGTGGTGATATTTCGTGAGCGGAAACTTCATATCAAAATCCGCTCGTCACGGTGCGTTCCGGCCGGCAGGGCTGCATTACAACCCTCCGGCACGGCCGGTGATGTTCCGGAAACCGCAGAACTTCCAGCCTGCGCAGCTGCCCGACCCAAAGCGCACCGCCTGATCGGGAGGCGGGGAAAGCGGTTATATGGTTGGTGCCAGAAATGCGCATGATCGGATCGCGGATTCAGTGGGAGAGTGGATAATTTCTTACAGTCTTTAGGCGGCAACGGCAATTGCGGGCGGCGAAAGAGGGCTCGACAGGCTGGACGAGCACAGACAGAGCTTTCATCCTGTGTATTATGAGCAGACAAACGATCGGCGCAGCTTGGCCCTGTCTGGTCAACTTCGCAGACGCGCCCAGGGCCGCTCAGCTCGCGACGTTGCTCCAGCACCCGTCACATTGTAGTTTCAGTTCGTCATCCCACGGAGAGCAGACTTGCCTAAGATGCTGTACGTACACGTTGGCCCGCGGAAGACCGGTACGACCGCAACCCAGCATGCTCTTGTCGATGACGGAAATTCCGTCGTGGTCTATCCCAATGTCGGACTTTGGCGCGATCGATCCCATCATGGGCTTGTTTATAAATTCTTCGGGGAGGAGAAGCTGGCGGAGCCGATAAGCGACAGCCTCGAGACGCTGCTGGCCAAGCTCCGGGATCAGACCGCCCAGACCGAAAAGAACATCGTGATCAGTTCGGAAGTGCTGGAGTTCCGGGACGTGGATGTGTTCATTCGCGGCCTGTTGCCATACGTCAATGTCGAACCGGCCAACGTCGAAATTCTGCTCACCTGTCGCGAGCACTTTGCCAGAACCGCATCCTTGTACAATCACCGGTTAGGAGCCAAAAAAGTCGCGGAGCGTCGTCGTCCGGACAGGTTTCTGCAGGAAGAAGCAGCGGCGATGTGTTATGAGCCGTTGATCCGCAAATTGATGACAACGGAATTCAAGGTCACCGTATTGAATTATCACCCTTCCGAAACCTGGCTGTCGAGGTACTGCGCGCATGTCGGTTTTACAGAGCATGAATTTCCCGAAAACAAGAAACGGATGGTGTCCTACAGCCCCAAGGCGCTGATCGTCATCCTGGCGATAAACGAAGTTGTCGAATCGCGGAATGACAGGCACGAATACATGAAATTCTTCGCGAAGATGCCCGATTCCCGGGGACCGTCAAAATTCATCTTCGGCAGCCAGGCATCGGCCGTTGCCGAGGGCCATTTCAGCGCCGACAGGAAATTTCTTTCCCGGAAGTTCGGCATCGAGCTGGAGCCGCCGGATTACAACGCGCTTGAAAACGATCTTTTTATCGACGCGAGCGACTTTGAAGACATTGAGAAAATCGCACGTCCGCTGGGGGAAAAGGGAGGGGAAATCACCGCACATGTCCGGCGATATCTCAGGTAACGAGGGACGCGAAGCCATGTCTCGCGGACGCCTTTCCCAAAATGGCAGCAGGGGCTGGAATCCGGCACATCCGCATCACCCGCAACCTGCCTCTTCCGACTCTCGATTGCCTTGAACGAAGTCCCGATGGCAAGCTCCATTGACATTCGATCGCCACCGTCCGGCGTCAGCCCAATCGTGGTGTTTGGAACAGGAGGGTCCGGAACGCGCGCGGTGGCGGCATTCCTGTCGGCCTGCGGCATCGACATGGGCAGGAAAGTCAACGGTGCAGGAGATGCGTTGGCATTCACGTCCGTGCTGCGGGCCCACATCGACGGTCTGATTGCAACCACGCGTCGCCTCGACTACGACGTGGCGCAAATCGACGCTGCAATCAGTGCTGCGGTCGTGGCGGATTACCGTCGTGCGGCCGAATTGCATCGTGAGGGGCGGCAGCAGCACTCGGCACGTTGGGGGTTCAAGAACCCACGGAACATCTTCACATTGCCCTTGATTGACATGGCGTTTCCCGACGCCCTGTTTGTTCATGTCCTGCGCGATGGCCGCGACATGATATTGTCGCACAATCGCAATCAGCCCGAGAGACATTTCGAAGCATTGTTCGGGCGGCCCTTCGACCAGACGGAAGCGGACGTCGGGCGCTTCTGGGCCAAGAGCAACCTGGAAGCTCGCGCGTTCGGAACTGGGAGGCTCGGACGCCGCTACATTCCAGCCCGTATCGAGGATCTTTGCGGTCCGGATCGCGTCGCAGGCGTCGTTGCATTCGCAGTCTCCATTGGCATTGATCCGCACATCGCGGCGCGGCACGCGGAAATATTCGAACCACAGAATTCGTTTGGTCGGGGGACCAGGACGTCGGTCGGCGAAGAAGTGGGCGAGATGTTTCGCGCCGCACTCTCGACGTTTGATTACCGCTGACCGACCCTGTGATCCAGTCGTGTCGCGGGTGGCCGCACTGGCCGATTATCTCCGCCGAGGATATTGGCCGAACTTTTGCATTACGAAGTCGGCCAGCTGGGCCGGATCGACGGCCCTATAATTTTCCCCACGCTTGTTGCCTCCATCGGTGTCGGCGAGAAGGGCGCTGGGAACGACGTCGGGGCGTATGGCGCCCTCAAGCCGCTCAGCGTGCCATTGGGCGGGATCGGTGGCGAAGGTCTTGCTGTTGCAGTGAATAATTCCCGGCAAATTGGCAGTCCAGGCAATTTTATGCTGGGTGGTGCCGGAGTGACAGAAATACATATCCGCGATTTGGCCAAGCGCAATAGAATCGAGAATGTCGAAGCCGCCGGCATTGACAATCATCTGTGACGCAACGTGTTGCCCGCGATCCGTAATCTCGGCAACGAGCGCATCGATTTCTTTTCGGCTGCTATCCGCCGACGATCGATAGAATTGCTGCATTTCCGGGCCGGTCTGCTTCCAGTCGAAGGGCAACGAGAACCCGTCCAGGACAATGCAGCAATTCCGGTATCGCTGCATGAGCTGGGCACACAGCACGGCCACGACTTCCTTCTGATTGACCAGAGTCGGAGCCTTGATGCGGACACTGAGCCAGAACACCGGTCCGCCGCACGCCCGGATTTGTTCCATCAGCACCACCAGCCGGGGGCTCGCCGACCTGGTGGCATAGCGGACAATCCGGCTCTTCAGCGCCGACGGAATTCGATAGCCCCCGAGATTGACATAGAGCTTGGACGGATCGTTGTCGCCGAGCCGGGTATCGGGATTCAGCCGGGCGAATTTCCAGCCGGAAATTTCCGGAAAAATTGCGTGCAGAGGGCCAAGCGGTTCGCGGGTGGTCAGGATCTCGGGCACAGGATACGCGGGGCCATCGGCGAGAAAACGTTCCAGCGCCGACAGCTCGTTCCACATATGATGAGCAAAGTTTTCGTGACCCATGATTATTGCGGGCGTAATGGCAGCGCGATCCGGAGCCGGCTGGTGCTGACGATCGAGAAGGGTTTTCAGCAACCGCAACTGGGTCGGTCCCAGTCTGCGGTTGCGGCCGCGATCCCAGCTCAGAATCCAGTTTTCGCGCGGTACGAAAAGTCCCCCCAAAGGGTAACCAAACCGAACCCGCGACGAGACCGCATAAAAATCGACATCGTCACAGAAGCGAAAAAATATCTTGTCCTCCAGCGCAATCGAACGCGTCGACAGCGATTGCCTGCCGGATGCCGGGGAAATCAACACCAGTCCCGGCCGCCTGATCGCGTCGCGCTGATAGCGCCTGCCGAAAGCTTCCTCCGGCTCCTCCATGGTCTTCTTTACGGATCTGAGGAAATCGAGCAGATGCGGCAATCCGTAACGCCGGGAAAGTTCCTCTACGGGGTCGATGTCATCCAGACGATCCAGTGAAATGACATCTACTTTTGTACGCGCGACGTTGAAATCTGCGGCAATCATTCAACGTTCTCGAATGTCGTGATGCCATTCGCTTGGAAGTTCCATGCCGAACCTGTCGCGGCAAAAAAGATATGTCGGCGCGAATTTTACCATCACCCCTGCGTGCGCCGATGCCGGGACCGGATCGGCTGCCCCGCCGGAATTCGCGACATGGTCGAAGTTGGCGGCCATGTAGGGCAGGCCCAATGCTTGGCAAAGCATGGAGATCGATTCCGGCCGGAACAAGGTTTCGTAGAACAGGTAGATGATCTCGCCTGCGACAAAAACCTTCTCAAGGGCGCGAACGGTCGTCTCGTAGGAGGATCTTTCGGTGTATTTGGTTTTTTCAATCAGCGACTCTATGTCGCGAAGAGGCTTTGCTTTCGCCATCCGACGATTTCTTTCCATCCGCATTTGCGAGTAAAATCGCTCCACCGGATCGCGCATGATGAAAATGATGCGAATGTTGGGGAACAACTCGCGAATCTCCCGATAACCGGGCTCGCCGATCAGCGCATAGGCGGGGGTGATCTCACCGAAGAAATTTACCGGCTCGGGAACCCGGGTCCGGAAGAAGTCCTTATAGACATTCCCGTCCCGCAGGGAGTCCGGATTGCGGATCGAATGCGATTTCTGGTCGACTATGCCCTTCTTCACCTTCCGCCGTAACGTGCGACCGCAGATATCCGGTCTGTATTTTGCGTCAAAATAGTGCATTTCCTTGTGCGGCATGTATACATCGCCGCGACTCGTCAGATAGTCGTGCAGCCAGGTCGTTCCGCATTTTTGCGCGCCAATGCCGAGGACAAAAGTCTTTTCGTCGAAATCCACGGGGAACTCGTTGAGCGATATGGGGATGACGACATTTACCGCGTGGGACGCCGGCAGCGCAAGGCGGCCGGCAATGCCGCGCACGCGTCCTGCGCAGTGGTCGTGTGCCGAATGCAGGACACACATGCGGGCCGGACAATGAAATCCGCCCTCGAGTTTCTGCTTGGCTCCGAGAACGGGGAGGAGATTCTCGCGTTTCTTCGCAGCAGGGGTCCGCGCGCCCACATTATTGCGCCGGCCTGGATCCGCCGCCGCGTAACCGGCGGCAAACGGCCTGCGCCAGGCCATCATGGGGCAAGCTGGTCGGAAGACGGGAACCGCGATGTGCCGGTGGATCGCAGCGAGGTCAACATTGTCGTTATTGCCGAAGACGCGGAGCGCGAGCAGGCGGTCGTTTCGTCGCTCGCCCTTCGCAAGGGCGCGAAGGTGTATGGCCTGTTCGGCCATATCGTGCCGGCGCTTCTGTGTTCGCGCAACGGCATGGCGGCGGGTCTGCCCGTCGAGGGCCTGAAACGGTATGCCATCTTATGCATTCCGCGCAGCGGCAGCCGCTATCTGTCGGCCGTTCTCAGCAACCGCGGCATCGGTGCGCCGCGCGAGCACATCCGCGAACCCCTGGCCAGCGTGATGGCCGAGGGCAGGCTGGGATTTGCCGGCGGCATCGAAGCGCTGGAACAGTTCGGCCAGAGAAACGGCATCTTCGGAACCAAGCTGATTTCCACCTTCCTGCTGCGCGCTTCGCACGGACGGGTTTCGGAGCTGCAGACCAATTTTTCATGGCTGGTGGAGCGGGGTTACCGGCTCATGCATCTGGAACGATCGCTCGACGATGCGGTGATCTCGAGTTACATCGCCTTTCAATTGCGCAAATGGCATTTCTTCGGCCAGGTGGACGAGGACACAAGAGCCACGCTGGATTCGCTCGAATTCGACGACGGCGCCGCCTGGGAGGAGTTCATTCGTTTCCGGGCGGAGAAGATGATTGTCGATGCGCTGGCGGGCGCGTTGCGTCTGCCGAAAGTGGCTTATGCGGAAATCGAGTCGAATATCGACGACGTGGTGTCCGACATCTGCCATCTTATCGATGTCGATCCCGGCTCGCTGACCCCCGGTTCGGCGCAAGTGCCGATTTCCACCAAGAGCGAATCGCCGACCTACGCTGTCTTTGCCGAGCGCTTGGGCGGATTGCTGGAGCGCCGGGCCGCGGACGCCGATCCCTCGACCGTCAAAAAGCTTGGCGCGATCGGCAAGCTGTCGCAGGAAGCGGCGGAAGCCCTTGTCGCAGGCGGCCCCCTCCTTACAGATCAGGATCGATAGCCGAAGGCCTCGTAATCGGCCCGGAACAGGTCTTCGACCAGTACTTTGTCTTCGGCCGTGATGGCCTCGGGATCGGCCAGGCGAAGCCCGCTCCTGTTGTCGTGCGGCAAATGGAAATCGAGTTTCAATCTGTCGCTCAGGTCGGATTCCCATTCCGGATGGTCTTCCAGGCGGTAAATCGTGCCGGCCGGCTTGCCGCCCGCGCTGCGCGAAAGTAGGCGGACCTGCGAGCGGAAACCGGGCGCCTTGCGGATGTCGTCGTGGCGGATGAATTCCGAAAAGCCTTTGGTATTCAGGAACACCCGCGACGACGTCCATGCCAGCCCGGGCGTCTTCTTCGCATCCTGCGGCGTCATCACCCGCGCCACGTCCGCCAGAGCAATGTTCTGGCGCACCGCCCAGGCGTTCACGGTTGTGGCAACGAAATTGTAGATCGAGCACAGCCGCGCCAGCGGGTGGCGCACAAGGGCGAAGAGGAAATAGTCGTCGAGATAGCGGGCTCCGCAAACCGCCTCGATCTCCGAGACCGCGCTGTGCTTGTTCAGGCCGAAGCGTTTTTTGTAGGGGCCCTGGATGCGTTCGCCGAACGGCGAGCCGCCGAGAATGAGGTCGTTCCAGGCCAGATGCGGATCCAGCGCCCGCTCGATGCTGGTTCCGCCCGCCTTATGGACGTGGACGAAAATGAACTGGCGGGAATGCGAAATGATCATTCGAAGGTCCTGATGCAAGGCGCGGGGGGCCGGGGCGAATCCTATTTGCGCACGCGACCCGTCGCGGAAAGTTTCTCATGCCTACCATATCGGCCCGCGCGGGTGCATGGGTCACCGGGCGGGGGTATCGGCAATATTTCTTGGCCGGGACGGGCGCGCGCAAAGCTGCGGAATGGCTGTTAACCTTGCATTCGCCAAATCGGTCGAAAAATCTCTCGGTATCGGGGCGGGAAATGCGTTTGCGTCGGTTGACAGGCTTGCGGAGCGAATCTATGTTTCGGGACTGTCGCACCAATGTGCGCCGAGCGGAGGGTTACCATGCAACGTAAACTGATTTCCACATTGGCCGCTGGCGCCATGCTTTTGGCGACCACCGCTCCGGGATTTGCCCAGTCTGGCGGCGCCACCAGTGGCGGCGCGGCAACGAGCGGCGGCGCGGTGAGCGGCGGCGCGGCAACGGGCGCAGCGCCCCCGGAAGCACCACCCCCGGCTCCGATGGAAGCTGGTCCCGCGGCGGGACCGGTAGCTGCCGGTGTCGCGATCTCCGACCCGATTCTGATCATCGGCGGCGCCGTGCTTGTCGGCGGCATCATTTGCGCCATCGTTTGCGGTGGCCACAGCAGCTCGACCAGCACCACCACCGGACGCTGAACGACCTGAATATCGGCCGATCGAGGGCGCGAGCAATCGCGCCCTTTTTCGCATGTCCGGCGCGGAGCCGGGTCAAAGGGGCCCGGTGACATCGGCCAGCGCGATCTCAACACCCTACCTTTGTCATGGCCCGCGGAATGCGGGCCACCCAGCGTGTTGCTCGCGATGTTCGAAATTATTGCCCCAATTTGTTCGCGAGCTTGACGCGTCCAGTTTTGCATAACCTGGGTGGCCCGCATTTCGCGGGCCATGACAAAATGGTTTGGAATTCGGGAGCGCGCTATCTGATGTCAACTGGCCCGCTTGACCCCGCGCTCCCAGGAACTACATCTCCCGCGCCACCCGGAAGCCGACCAGGGCGGAACGCAGATCGCCTACTTCCCAAAAGCGGGCGGCGGAGCGGGCGTAGGCGGGGGTGTTGTTGAAGGCGCCCGCGCGCACCACGCGCCGGTTGCAGTCGCCGCTCAGCCACGCCTCGCCATGGGTCGGCAGATTCGCGCCCGCATAGCTTTCGTTCCAGCAATCCTGGGTCCATTCCCAGACATTGCCGGTCATGTCGAGGAGACCGTAGGGATTGGCCGCGAAGGTATCGACGGGCGTGGGATAGCCAAGATATTTGCCCGAGCCGCTGAAGCTGGTGGAAAAATCCACCGGATCGTAATTGGCCTGGCCGGTGGAGATGGTGTCGCCGAACCAGAACGGCGTCTCGGTTCCCGCCCGCGCGGCATATTCCCATTCGGCTTCGCTCGGCAGACGATAGCGCTGGCCGGTCTTGGCGCTCAGCCACGCCACATAGGCCTGCACGTCGCGCCAGTTGACGTTGACGACCGGATGTTTGCCGCGGCCCCAATGCGCATCGCCGGGCGTATAGCCCTTGCAGCCGCCATCGGCGGCGCAGGCGTCCCATTCGTCAAAGGTGATGGGGCCTTTGCTCACCGCGAACGGGCGCGGAATCTGCACGGCATGCTGCGGGCCTTCGTCGCGCGTGCGTCCCGGCTCGCCGGCGGGCGAACCCATCGCGAAGCTGCCGGCCGGCAGCACCATCATTTCGGGCGCGTCCGGCGCGTCCCAGATCTCGCCCAGCGCGCGCGGCGCGGGAGCGGTGGGCCGTCCCGTGCAGGACGAACCTGAGGGCGATTCAAGCTCCACCGGCCCCGATGCTTCCGCCACAAGCTGGGAACATCCCTGCTGCCGCCAGGCGGCGAATTGCGACTGGCGGGCGGCGCGCCACGCACCGATATCCGGCGGCTGCGGCGTTTGCGCAACGGAATCGGCGCCGGGCACGCCACCGGGGTTTTGCGCCATGTTCTGGGCCATCATCGGCGCCTGCTGCGCCACCCGTCCCTGCATGGAGACGAGCCAGGCGCGGGCATCGGTATCGGGCGGCTGGGGCACGCCCTTGCCGGGACCGGGGGTGCGCAAATCGGCCAGCGAAAAATCCATCCGCGCGTCATAGGTGCGGTCGATCTGGTTGCGCAGATTTTGTTCGCCGTCGTACCAGGCGCGCTTGAGATCGCCGTCGCGGCAGCTCGACAGTTCGCCCGGGTCGCTGGCGCCCCAGCGCAGCTCGATGCACTGATAGGGATCGAACGAAATGCGGAACAGACGCTGGCGCGCGTCTTCGTAGGAAAGCGCGACCGGCGCGCCGTTCGAGCGCGTGTAGCTGACGGAGCATGTGCCGGCATGCGCGTCATAGGCCGCCAGCATGTCGCCCACGATGTCGCTGCCGGCGTAGATCAGGTGCTTGCTGTCGCCGCGCTGATACATGGTCACAAAGCGTTCGGCCTTGTCGCGCAGCTCCTTGAACGCGGTCTTCAGCCGCGCGTCGCGCGACGGCGAGGAATAGGTTTCCCAGTCGCCGCTGGTGCCATAGATGTTGCGGGGCAGGCGCTCCGGCTCGGCGCGGTTCTGGATGCCGGCGGCGATGGCGATATCGACCGCCTGGGCGCGATAATGCAGATCGTTGCAGTTGGAATCCACCATCTCGGCGGTTTCCTTTACGGGATCGAATTCGAGCTTGCCGCCGCCAACCTTCGCGCGCACATAGTCGTAATAATCGAGATTTTCGCCGTTGAGCGCGAAGGTGCCGTCGGGCCAGTTGTCGTCGTCGGGCCGCTGGCCGTTGCCGTAATATTGCTCGTCGGAGAAATCGGGAATTTCGCCGTTCGGCGCCAGCGCGATGTGGCCGCCCAGCAGCGCGCCGTCGGGGCCGGTGCGATAGTCGACCAGCCGCGCGGGGCGCCAGTCCTTGAAGCCGGCACCCTGACCGGGCCGCGAACGGGCGAACCGCAAATCGTAATATTCATGGGTGATCGTGTTGTCGGGATGGGCGTCCATGAACTGGATGCGGCCGTCGGATTCCACGCGGGTGACAATCGCGGCGTGGCCGTTGGGATCGTAAATGACGCTGCCGGGGCGAATCGATTTGGCGCCGAGCGCGGCCGAATAGAAATCGGGCGCAAGCGGCGAGTCGATATCGGGATGCATGCGGTAGGACGCGGTCGAGATCGCGCGTTGCAGCACCGTCAACAGGGCATAGCCCGAGATGCTGCCGCTGAGCACGTCGGTGCGGGCGGTGACGGTGTTGCCGTCGGGCGAATAGCGCGGATCGGCGCCGCCGCCCCTCACCCTGACGCCGCTTTCGTAGGAGAATGGCAGGCCGCGCTTCCAGGCGAAATAGGCGCGCAGCACATAGGGGAACTGGGCGCAGTCGGAGTAGAAATGCTCCGTGGGGGGATCCGAGGCGTGAAACGGATTCCACGCCCCTTTCAGGCAGGCATCCACCGTCGTGCAACCGGAATCCCCGATGGCCTGGACGAATTCGCCGTAAACGCGCTCGTCTTCGTCGGTCCAGTGGTCGAAGCGGATGACATAATCGCCCCCGCCATGGGACTGCGCCGCGCGCGCCACCTGCGGGCCGGCGAACAAAACCGCCAGCGCCAGCGCTGCGGCACACCAAAGGCCGGCGCGGACAAGAATTTTTCGGATGGACAGCATGCAGGCCCGCCCCGCGGATGGCTCGACAGTGCGATAACGCTGCATGGGCATTCCCGGCTGCAAATAAAGTTCCCAGATGGCGGCCCATGGACAGCCCAGCCTTTTTTTCGGTCGCATTAAGAGGGCTGGCGCGCGCCCCTGGAAATTTGCTGGACTCTTAAATTTCATTCTCAATGCCGGGATATTGCGGTTTTAAGCCATTGCTTCAACGTAAAAAAATTCGTTGCGCACCCCTTTCGTTCTCTATCCGTTTGACCATACTTGTCGCCTGACGAATGACGTTAACGGGGTCCGAGGGGTTCCCAAGAGTGAGCGACTCAGGTTTCCATGCAAAAAAGTACCAACAGTCAACGGGGATCCAACTCATGCGAATCAAAGTTCAGAAGATCGGGGACGGGGCACATCACAGTGAGAGCGTGGTAGAGATTAAGACGACTGGCGGCGGCGTGGAGCGGCTGGTAATAGCCACCCGTTCTCTGCAGAACAATTCGATCCTTGTCGGAGCTCCCCTGGGTCATAAGGGCAAAGAGGTTTTGGTCGAACTGCCGCGCGAAGCCATGAGCGGCACATCGCGTGTCTGGGTAAGCTCCAAAAACCTCTTGGAAGATGAGGCTCGCGTCGCGTGATCCTTACGGATCGCGAGATCAAGATAGCTATCGCGCGGAAGCTGATAGTTATCGATCCGCCGCCCGATGAAACGGTCGCCTTTACGTCCACGGCCGTTGATCTCACGCTTGATCCATCGGTCAGGATACCCAAGCAGAACGTCGCCGGGATCGATATTGTCATCGATCCCGGCGCCCCCGGTTATAACTCCGAAGAGATCATCAAACGGCTGACCGATCCCCAGACTATCCCGAAAACCGGATACAGACTGGAACCCGGTATCCTCACGCTTGGTTGGACAAGGGAATATGTGAGCCTGTCATTGGTGACGCGGATTGCCGCCCGTGTGGAGGGCAGGAGTTCATTGGCCAGAATGGGGGTCGGGATACACGTAACAGCACCAACGATTCACGCGGGATTCGCCGGCCCTATTCAGCTGGAAATCATCAATCACGGAAGCAAGCCGCTCTTGCTTCGGCCCGGCATGAGAATTTGCCAACTGATTTTTGAGATGACGCTCGGAACGCCCGAGAAGGGATATTCCGGCCAATTCCTCGAACAAAGGAAGGAGCCGAAGCGAAAGCGGGGCGGGCGTTAGCTGCGCTGCGATTTACGGCGGCGCAATCGCTGAATTGCGAGTGTAATACCAAACCCGTCTTCATTGAGCGTCGGAAAAACACTATTCTCCGTTCCAACCCGGGATCGTCGGGTGAATGTCGGCTCAGGGGGCATGCCATGTCGCTTTCGGACCTTGCAGCCGTCGGCAGCTTCATCAGTGGCGTCGCCGTGCTCGCTTCGCTGATTTTCGTCGGATTTCAGTTGAGGCAAAACACCCAGGCTGTAAGAGCCGGGGCGTCACAGGCTCATTCTCAAAATTGGCAACAAATAACGATGCCGATTATCGAAAGCGGGGATTTTGCGCGAGTGTGGAGGCTGGGGCTCGACGACATTGAAGGCCTGACAGACGACGAGCGCGTTCGATTTTACGCCTTTGCCGGCGCAACTTTGCGCTTCTTCGAAGGCGCACGCGTTCAGTGGCGGCACGGACAACTTGACAAAGAGCACTGGCATAACGTTGAGAAAACTGCGACCGATTTTGCAGCGACATCAGGCTTCAAATCCTATTGGGCCGCGCGCCACCATTGGCTCTCGCCGGAGTTTCAGAATTGGTATGAGTCGCTGTCACAGGAACGTGCTCATAATCTTTACGGCAAGCCAGCTATGTCGCTGAAAGTCGAAGACGCACGCGGTCACGCTTAGTTGGATTGGGCAAAGGTCATGCTGCTTTGCTCCCTCCAACACCAGTTCGCGATACCAATCATAAGGCTCAACAATTTTTTCCGGCGATCTACGCCGGCGCCGGGCGGCCGATGCTGAAATAGGCGAAGCCGGCTTCGGCCATCTGTTTCGGCCGGTAGATGTTGCGCAAATCCACCATCAGCGGGCGCGCCAGCAGGCTTTTCACCCGGACGAGATCGAGGGCGCGGAATTCGTTCCACTCCGTCAGGATGACCACCCCGTCCGCGCCTTCGAGCGCCTGATAGGTGTCGTCGCACAACTCGACATCGGGCAAGAGCTTCGCCGCTTCCTTGTGGCCTTCGGGATCGTAGGCGCGCACGCGCGCGCCGTGCGCCTTCAGCAGCGGCAGGATCACCAGGCTCGGCGCCTCGCGCATGTCGTCGGTGTTCGGCTTGAAGGTGAGACCCAACACCGCCACCGTCTTGCCGCTGACGCCGCCAAACGCCTCGATCACCTTCTTCGCCATCTGCGCCTTGCGCGCTTCGTTGACGCTAACCACGGTCTCCACGATGCGCGCCGGCGCGCCGGCCAGCTCGGACGTTTTCAACAGCGCCAGCGTGTCCTTGGGAAAACACGAGCCGCCGAAGCCCGGCCCCGCGTGGAGGAATTTCGCGCCGATGCGGCCGTCCAGCCCGATGCCGCGCGCCACGTCCTGCACATCGCCGCCGAGCTTCTCGCACAGATCGGCCATCTCGTTGATGAAGGTGATCTTGGTCGCCAGAAACGCGTTGGCCGCGTATTTCACGAGTTCCGCGCTTTCCCGCGAGGTGAACAGGATCGGCGTCTCGTTGAGATAGAGCGGGCGGTAGACTTCCTTGATGACGTCGCGCGCGCGCTCCGTATCGCAGCCCACGACAACGCGATCGGGCCGCAGGAAATCCTCGATCGCGGAGCCTTCGCGCAGGAATTCCGGATTCGACGCGACATCGAACTCGGCGTCGGCGCGCAGCCTGGCGATGATTTCTTCCACCTTGCGGCTGGTGCCAACCGGCACCGTGGATTTGGTGACGATGACGGTGTAGCCGTTCAACGCCGCGGCGATTTCCTCGGCGGCGGCAAAGACAAAGCTCAGATCGGCATGGCCGTCGCCGCGCCGGCTGGGGGTGCCGACCGCAATGAACACCGCGTCGGCTTCGCCCACCGCCTGGTGCAGCGAGACGGTGAACGACAAACGACCCGCCTTGACGTTCGCGGCCACCACTTCCTCGAGGCCCGGCTCGAAAATCGGAATGCGTCCGGCGTCCAGATCGGCGATCTTGGCGGTGTCCTTGTCGACGCAGACCACGTCATGGCCGAACTCCGACAGGCAGGCGGCCGAAACCAGCCCGACATATCCCGTACCGATCATCGCTATGCGCATGCTTGCTCCGCGCCAGAGATTTGAAACCGCAACCGGCGCCGCATTTTATTTTCCGCTGCCGATGGCTGCCAGAATGGCTCTCAGTTGCGGCGCGATGTCGGGCCGGCTCAGCCCGACGGCGATGTTGGCGTGCAGAAAGCCCACCTTGTCGCCGCAGTCGTAACGCGCGCAGCCCGTCTTGACCGCATAGAACGGCACGCGGCCGATCAGACGCGCCATCGAATCGGTGAGCTGGATTTCGTCGCCGGTGCCGCGTTCCTGGCGGTCGAGCTCGGCGAAGATCTCCGGCGGCAGGATATAGCGTCCGATGATGCAGAGGCGCGACGGGGCGTGGCCGGGCGGCGGTTTTTCCACCACCGCTTTGACTTCCACCACGTCGCCATCGATTCGGCCCGGCGCGATGACGCCATAGCGATTTGTTTCGTCCAGCGGCCGTTCCTCGGCGGCAACGATCATCGCGCCGCCGACCGACTGATAGGCTTCGATCATGCGCGTCATGCCGCCGGGCTGTCCGACGAGAAGATCGTCGGGCAGCAACACCGCGAAGGGTTCGTTGCCGACGAAATGCCGGGCCGACCACACCGCGTGGCCAAGACCGAGCGGGCGTTGCTGCCGCGTGAAACTGACCGAACCCGTGGGCGGCAGGCTCTCGATCAGGCTGTTGAGCTCGGCGGTTTTTTCCCGCGACGACAGCAGCATCTCGAGCTCGTAGGCGTGATCGAAATGATCTTCGATGATGTATTTGCCGCGCCCGGTGACGAAGATGAACTGCTCAATGCCGGCTTCCTTGGCCTCTTCGACCGCGTATTGCACCACCGGCTTATCGACCACCGGCAGCATCTCCTTCGGCACCGCCTTGGTGGCGGGCAGGAAGCGGGTTCCCATTCCCGCGACGGGAACAACCGCCTTGCGGACGGGCATGGGCTTGACCATGAAAGCTCCGATGTTGGTGACCGCCTTCATGGCACGAAGCCGCGCGGATCGTCCACTTGCCCCGCGCCGAAGCCGTCGGCGGGGCGTTGTCAGCGGATGGCAAAGCTGATTTTCTCGCTCGTGTTCCGCAGTTCCCGCAGCAGGCATCAATGACCGGCATCACCGCCTATGGCGCCTACATCCCGCGTCTCAGGCTTCAGCGCAAAGCCGTGGCGCAGGCCAATGCGTGGTTCGCGCCGGGACTGGTGGCCGCCGCCAGGGGCGAGCGTTCCATGGCGAGCTGGGACGAAGACGCCGTGACGATGGCGGTCGAAGCGATCCGCGACTGCCTGCCAGCAAGCGATCCGTTGACGGCGCGCGCCCATCTCGATGCGCTGTATTTCGCTTCCACCACCATGCCGTTTTCGGATCGGCAGAACGCGGGCATTGTCGCGCAGGCCTCGAATTTGCGCGAGGCGCTTTCATCCATCGACGTGACGTCTTCGCAGCGCGCGGGAACTTCCGCGTTGCTAGCGGGGCTCGATGCGGTGAAGGCCGGCCGGGCGCAGGCGCCCTTGGTGGTGGCCGCGGAGCGGCGCAAGGCGCGCGCCGCTTCGGCGCAGGAGCTTGCCTATGGCGATGCGGGCGCGGTGGTGGCGCTCGGCGCCGAAGGGGTGATCGCGAAATTTCTTGGCAGCCATTCGACGACGCTGGATTTTGTCGATCACTTCCGCGGCGAAGGCGCGGATTTCGACTACGGCTGGGAAGAGCGCTGGATCCGCGACGAGGGCTATACGAAAATCGTTCCCGCCGCGATCGGGGCGCTGTTCCAGAAAACCGGCGCGAGCGGCGCCGACATTGCGCATCTCATTCTGCCCTGTCCGTTTGCCCGTCTGGACCAGCAGCTTGCCAGGCGCGTGGGAATCGATCCCGCGCGGGTGCGCGACAATCTCGCGGGCACTGTCGGGGATTGCGGCGCGGCGCAGGCGCTGCTGATGCTGGCCCATGTGCTCGAACAGGCGCAGCCGGGCGAGAAAATTCTCGTTGCCCAGTTCGGCCAGGGCTGCGATGTGCTGCTGTTCGAAGCGACGGCCGCAATTTCCAGATTCGCCAGACCGTCCGGCGTCAGCGGAGCGCTGGCGCGACGCAAAGAGGAATCCAACTATCTCAAATATCTGGCCTTCAACGGGCTGATCCAGCTCGAAAAAGGCATGCGCGCGGAAGTGGACCGCAAGACCGCGCTCAGCGTGCTTTACCGCAAGGGCGACATGCTGACGGGGCTTGTCGGCGGCAAATGCCGCGTTTGCGGCACGGCGCAATTCCCGAGCAGCCGCATTTGCGTCAATCCCAACTGCAGCCACGTGGACAGCCAGGACCCGTACGGCTTCGCCGGGCAGGAGGGCACGATCCTGTCGTGGTCGGCGGACTTCCTCACCTTTTCCATGGCGCCGCCCAATCACTACGGCATGATCACCTTCGCCGAGGGCGGCCGCCTGCTGGCGGACATCGCCGATGTGGAGCAGGGCGAAATCGATTCCGGCACCAAGGTGCGCATGGCGTTGCGCATCAAGGCGTTCGACGAAAAACGCGGCTTCAGGCGTTACTTCTGGAAAGCCGTGCCTGTCTAGCGACAAGGAGTTCGAAGCCATGCAGAAACGGGAATCGAAAGCCGCGGCGGCGCTGCCGCTGGGCGCTTTGGCGGTGGGAGCCTTCGCCATCGGCGCCTTTGCCTTCGGGGCGATCGCGGTCGGGTTTCTCGCCATTGGAAAGCTGCGCATCGGGGATGTCGGGATCGACCGGCTGACGGTGCGCCGGCTCACGGTGAAAGAAGACGATAGCGACGCCGTCGACTTTGTCCCCTGAGCCGCTGTGCCGGCATTCGATGTCATCGTCGTCGGGCTTGGCGCGGTGGGAAGTGCGGCGCTCCGCGAGCTCGCGCGGCGAGGGGTTCGCGTGCTCGGCATCGACCGGTTTTCGCCGCCGCACGCTCTGGGTTCCAGTCACGGCGAGACGCGCATCACGCGGCTGGCGATCGGCGAGGGCGCGCATTACACGCCGCTGGCGATGCGCAGCCACGCGATCTGGCGCGAACTCGAACGCGAGACGGGCGCTGACCTTCTCACGCAATGCGGCGGACTGATCGTCTCGGGCGAGAACAAATCCTCGTTCACCCATGTCGAAGGGTTTTTCCGGAACACCGTAAACGCGGCGCGACGCTACGGCATCGCGCACGAGCTTCTCGATGCGCGACAAATCCAGGAGCGTTATCCCTGCTTCAGTATCCGCGACGACGAATTCGGCTATTTCGAACCGGGCGCCGGATTTGTCCGGCCCGAAGCCTGCATCGCGGCGCAACTCCGCCTCGCACAGGACCATGGCGCCGAGCTTCATCGCAACGAAACCGTGCTGGAATTCCATGCGGAGCGGGGCAGCGTCGGCGTCGTTACCGACCGGGCGAGCTACCGCGCGGATTCGCTGATTATCGCGGCCGGCGCGTGGCTGCCGCAACTGCTGGGCGCGGATTATGTGAAGCTGTTTCGCATCTACCGTCAGCTTCTCTGCTGGTTCGCCGTCGATGAAAGCGAGGCTTTTGCACCGGCGCGCTTTCCCGTCTTCATCTGGGAATTGTCCGAAAGCAGGCAGGGCATCTATGGCTTTCCGGTGCTGGATGCGGCCGGCCTGAAAATCGCCACCGAGCAATATGCGCAGAGCACAACGCCGCAGCAAATGCAGCGCGAAGTCGGCAGCGAGGAAATCGCCGCGATGTATCGCGATTATGTCGCGCCGTACATTCGCGGCGTAAGCGCGCGCTGCACCAAAGCCGTCAGCTGCCTCTACACCGTGACGCCCGACGCCGGCTTCGTCATCGACCGGCTTGCCGCTGCGGAGCGCATCATCGTCGCCTCCTGCTGCTCCGGTCACGGCTTCAAGCATTCCGCCGCCATCGGCGAGGCGCTGGCGGAGATGGCGCAAGGCCGCCAGAGCACTTTCGATCTTTCGCCCTTCAGCCTCGGCCGGTTTTCGTGAATGCGGATCTTGTCCAGGCGGCCGACCCGACAAACGAATGGCCCGCCGGGGTGCGGCGGGCCATCGTTTGGAAATTCGAATTTACCGAGTCGAGATTTTTATTGTCCCGGCGGCGGCGGGGGCGGAGGCGGCGGGCCGTTCATGTCGCCCCGCGGCGGTCCGCTCATATCATCCGGCGGCGGACCATTCATCATGCCCCGTGGCGGACCTTCCGGCGCCACAAAGTGCAGATCGATGGAGCCGATGCCGGCGGCCACGTTGAGGCCGGTATTGCCTTCGATGCTGACCGGCTGCAGCGCGACCGAACGGTCGAGGCCGCCGACCAGAACATTGGCGCCGACGCCGAAGCCGGCGGTCGCGCTGGCGCTGGCGCCCGCATAGTTGCCGGCCAGCGCGCCACGGCGCATCGTCGTGGTGGGCGCGATCACATCCCAGATGAGAACGCCGCCGGCGGTGTAGCCGATGTCAACGCCGAATTTGGAAACCGTGCCGGCATAGCGTTCGCCATAGCCGCGGCTGGGCGAAAAGTTGCAGCGCAGCCTTTTGGAAGAGCCGAAGATAAATCCCCAGCCGCTGTCCACATGGCAGTTCAACACGCCCACCTTGATTCCGGCAGCCTCGGCCGGGTTGGCAAATGTCAGTGCGATGAGGACAGCCGCGGCCGCGCTCCCCGCGAAATGGTGCTTCAGGTTCATGCGTTCAGACTCCTTGGTGCATGGAAATGTTCCCCCCGCGAGAGCCGTTAGCCGACCCCGGGAACGGGAGGAAAACGCGTCGGGCTCCGCAGAGTTCCCTGGAAGGGCATCAGCCCCGGATGTAATCGCTGTAATCCTGGGCATCGTAACGAGGCAGCCCGCCGGCCGCTTTACAGCCGCGCGCGCGCGACGTCAGATGACGCCAGGACAACATCGGAGAGTTCGCTATGGCCAGCGGCATCAAGGACAAGGTGGCGATTCTCGGCATGGGCTGCTCGAAATTCGGCGAACGCTGGGACATGGGCGCCGAAGAGCTGATGGTCGAGGCTTACCTCGAAGCCTGCGCGGATGCCGGCGTCGAGACCGGCCAGATCCAGGCGGCGTGGCTCTCCACGGCGATGGACGAGGTCAATGTCGGCAAGGGCGGAACGCCATTGTCGGTGGCGCTGCGCCTGCCGAACATCGCGGTCACCCATGTGGAGAATTTCTGCGCCAGCGGCTCGGAAGCGTTTCGCGGCGCGGTGTATGCGGTCGCCGCCGGCGCCTGCGACATCGCGCTGGCGCTGGGAGTGGAGAAGCTGAAAGACACCGGCTATGGCGGGCTTCCGGCACGCGAGCAGGGGACGCTCAATCCCCTGTGGAGCGCCAACGGTTCCGCGCCCGGAAATTTCGCGCAGCTCGCCTCCGCCTATCGCGCCAAACATGGTGTTTCCAAAGAAGATTTGAAGCGCGCCATCGCCCATGTCTCGGTGAAGAGCCATGCCAACGGCACGAAGAACGCGAAGGCGCATCTTCGCAAAGCCATCACCGAAGAGATGTGCCTCAATGCGCCGATGATCGCCGAGCCGCTCGGCCTGTTCGATTGCTGCGGCGTTTCGGACGGCGCGGCCTGCGCCATCGTGACGACGCCGGAGATCGCGCGCGCCATGGGCAAGAAGGATCTGATCACCGTGAAGGCGTTGCAGCTGGCGCTCTCAAACGGATTGGAGAGCCAGCACAATTCCTGGGACGGAAGCTATTTTCACACGGCGCGCATTGCATCCAAGCGTGCCTATGAGGAAGCCGGCATCAAGAATCCGCGCGACGAAGTTTCGATGATGGAAGTGCATGACTGTTTCTCCGTCACCGAGCTGGTGACGATGGAAGACCTGCACATCTCGAAAGAGGGCGAAGGCTGGAAGGACGTGATGAACGGCTTC
>Ga0208849_1000540_pt1 | contig 35005 bp, 38 predicted proteins | sample NGESurdeep072012_10_FD_184470 | JGI IMG/M metagenome (GOLD analysis project Ga0208849, IMG submission 184470) | Arctic peat soil microbial communities from Barrow, Alaska - NGEE Surface sample 53-3 deep-072012 (SPAdes) | ecosystem: Environmental > Terrestrial > Soil > Wetlands > Peat ... | reverse complement strand
GCCGGCCGCCGACCGCACCCGCCACTACCGCGAGTTCACCATTCCGCTGTCGGAAGAGGCGGCGCGCGACCAAGCGGCGCGCTGCATGGACTGCGGCATTCCCTATTGTCACACCGGTTGCCCGGTCAACAACCAGATCCCCGACTGGAACGACCTCGTCTATCACGGCGACTGGCAGCGGGCACTGCGCAACCTGCATTCGACCAACAACTTCCCGGAGTTCACCGGCCGCATCTGCCCGGCGCCGTGCGAGGCCTCATGCACGCTGAACCTCATTGAAGCGCCGGTGACCATAAAGACGATCGAGTGCGCCATCGTCGATCGCGGCTGGACGGAAGGCTGGATCGTGCCCGAACCGCCGGCCATGAAGACCGGCAAGTCGGTCGCCATCGTCGGCTCCGGCCCGGCGGGCCTTGCCTGCGCCCAGCAACTCGCCCGCGCCGGCCACGAGGTTCATGTCTACGAGAAGAACGGCAACCCCGGCGGCTTGCTTCGCTACGGCATTCCCGACTTCAAGATGGAGAAGCGGCACATCGAGCGCCGTGTCGCCCAGATGGAGGCCGAGGGGGTGACGTTCCATTGCAACGTCCATGTCGGCATCGAGCTGGACATCGCCGAACTGCTCGAGCGCCATGATGCGGTGGCGTTGGCCGGCGGCGCCGAGAAGCCGCGCGACCTGCCGATCCCCGGCCGCGACCTCGACGGCATCCACTTCGCCATGGAATTCCTGCCCCAGCAGAACCGTCGCGTCAGCGACGAGCCGCTCGGCAATGTCCTGCCCATCCTCGCCGGCGGCAAGCACGTCGTCGTCATCGGCGGCGGCGACACCGGTTCCGACTGCATCGGCACCTCCAACCGCCACGGCGCCGGATCGGTCACCCAGATCGAGATCATGCCGCGCCCGCCGGAAAAGGAGGACAAGCTCCTCACCTGGCCCGACTGGCCGATGAAGCTGCGCACGTCCTCATCGCAGGAGGAAGGCGCCGAGCGCGACTTCGCCGTGGCGACGGTTCGCTTCGCGGGCGAGAACGGCAAGGTCACGGCGCTGCACTGCGCCCGTGCCAACGACAAGTTCCAGGCCATCCCCGGCACCGAGTTCGTGCTGAAGGCCGATCTCGTGCTCCTCGCCATGGGCTTCCTCGGGCCGGTTCAGGACGGCATGATCAAGGATCTTGGCGTCACTCTCGACAAGCGCGGCAACGTGCTCGCCGACGTCAGGAGCTACCGCGCCAGCCGCGACAAGGTCTTCGCCTGCGGCGACATGCGCCGCGGCCAGTCTCTGGTGGTGTGGGCGATCCGCGAAGGCCGCCAGTGCGCCCGCGGCGTCGACGAATACCTGATGGGCGCGACGACGCTGCCGCGCTGATCGGCGGCTAGACTTTTCGGGACGCCACGACCTCGAAGCTCGCAGCAGTGGCGTGCGTGGCGCCGAGCTGTTCGAGGACGCCGGTACGGGCGCCCTTGATACCGTCCTGGGCGGTCTTCATTTGCGCCTCGGTATCGAACAGCGTGATCGACATCAGTTTTTCCGGCCTGCCTGTCGAACAGGAACGTGACGCTTTCGAAGCCGTCTTCACGCGCGACGATCGGCAGCGCCCCCGTCTTCAATACCTCCCCGATCTTTGCGGGATCGCGCCGGGCTTGCGGGATATCGGCAGTAAGCACTCGAGCAAACATCTGTCTTTCCATGAAAAGGTTGTCGCTGGGGCAAACCTATCTCGAGAACGCGACGGTCCAAAGACCGTCGCTGTTTGTTTGCAACAGAATCGATCTCAATACCACTGCAGCGGCCGCACTTCGGCGGCGTCGCCGACCAGCGTCTTGAAGGCCTCCACGTCGCTGCCGTGGTAGTGATACGGATAGACGACCTTCGGTTTGAAGTCCTTCACCGCCGCCGCCGCGTGCTGAATGTCCATCGTGTAAGGCATGTTCATCGGCAGGAAGGCCACGTCGATGTTGGTGAGCGCCTTCATCTCCGGGGTTTCTTCCGTGTCGCCGGCGATATAGATGCGCTTGTCCCCGATGGTGAGGATGTAGCCGTTGCCGCCGCCTTTCGGGTGGAACTGCTGACGATCGGCAGTCGTGTTGTACATCGGGAAGGCCTCGATCGCGACGCCGTCGAGGGTTGCCGTATCGCCGTTCGCCATAACTTTGGTTTTGACGCGAAGATCGGCCGGCATCTTGTCGGCAACTTCGCTGGGCGCGACGATCGTAGCCTTGCCCGCCACCGCTTCCAGGATCGGCACGTTGAAATGATCGTCGTGGTCGTGGGTGATGAGGATCAGGTCGGGCGCCGGCAGCGCCGCGTGATGGATGGCATGGAGGGCCACCGGACCAGCGGCGGTCGGGATCGTGTCACCGCTGGGTGCCGCGACGGCGGCCGATGCGGCGAGGACCGCGGCCGCAAAAGTCGCAGCCACGACAGGGAGGTTTGCCAGGAATCTTGGCATTGAAATGATCTCCATGCTCGCGCCTTCCCTGATTGTTTATAGGTCGCTTAGAGCAGGCGGCCTGCGGCCGGAAACTAGTTTGCGGGAGCACCCGGAGAGGCGGCCGGCGGCGTCACCAATGTCGCTGCCGGGGTTGTCGCAGCAGCCGCCGGCGGCGGAGAGGTCCGTGGTGGCCAGACGAAATTGTCGGCGCGACCGGCGACTGGCGGCGGCGCCTCGCCCTTGACGATCATGAGATACTGCGCCGACTCGGCCGTTTTCCTGACGAGCGGCGCCGGTCCCGACCCGCCCGCGAGCACGTCGCTCGCCCCGGGCAGAGGGTCGCTGAGTGAGATCACCGGCCCGACAAGACGCTTCTGCCCATCCGGACCGATTTCGACCTGGCTGTTCTGATTGGTCGAAGCGAGGAGGTCCACGGCGCCTTCGCCGAGGCCCGTCTGCCGACGGATCTCGCGCTCGACGTAGAAGGCAAGCTTCAGCCGACCGGCGCGGGTGAAGTTGATGCCGTCGGAGGTGCGCAGCGCGCGCAACTGCCCGTTCACGTCGGCGCCGGACGAGATGTAGTTGCCTTCGTCACTGGTGAAGCCATCCCAGATATCGACGAAGTAGCCGCCAGCCTCCGCCACCGGCGGCTTGTAGAATTCGTTGAGGTAAGCCATGTCGCGCCCGGCCGTGGCCAGCCGCATGGGCGGCGCGCTCACCCAGAAGAAGGGTCGGCCGTACACCTTGAGCGTGCTCGTGATCGCCTTGATGCGCTGGACGTAGGGTGTCTCCCAAGCCTCGGAATGGGTGGCGACGCGAGCACCGTCGATGCGCATTTCCTGGCGGTCGTTGGCACCCAGCGCCACCACGACGATGTCGGGCTTCTGGTCGTTGAGTATCTTCGGCAGCTCGGCATTGAGGTCGTAGTAGTCCGGACGCGCCAGTCCCATGTTGGTATTGGCGTCGTCGATGATGGCCAGCTTCGGCTCGTCGGCAAACGTCTGGTCCAGCCCCCAGCCGATTCCGTCGGCTACGAAATCGCCGAGCACCAGGATCTTCTTGGCGGCCTTGTCCTTCGGCAGGATCACGACCGTCGGCACCGGCGGCTCGGAAGGCTGTATCGATTCAGGCGGCGGCGCCGAGCTTTGCGGCGGCCCACGGAACGGCGCCAGGAGGCTCGGGCCGAAGAGAAAGTCCAGAAAGCCGCCGCTGCGTGGCGGTTGGTAATATTGCTGCTGGTGGCGGGAACTCCCCCTTCCGATATCGCCCGGCGGAATGAGATCCTGCGACCGCGCGAAGTCCACCGGCACCAGGACGGCCAGCGCCAACAGCGCCAGGACGGCCGCACGGGCGCGCGGGTTCGGGGGACGGAAACGAGCCATGACCGATCCTACTTGGCGCCCTGCAGCCTCTGCAACAAGGCCCGGCGGGGCACCCCGTCGGGATTTTGTCCGATGGCGCGCTGGTAACCGCGGATGGCATCACGGCTGCCGCTGCCGAGGTCGCCGTCGATCGGACCGTTGTAGAAGCCCGCCACGGTCAATTCGGCCTGCAGATGCATCGCTTCATCCTGTGACAGCGGCGCCTCGTGCGCCGGCCACGATGTGGCGAAATCGCCGCCACCCCTCAGGCGATCGGCGAGATGACCGACGGCCAGCGCGTAGCTGTCGGCGTTGTTGTAGCGCTTGATGACGCGGAAATTGGCCAGCAGCAGGAATTTCGGACCGACGGCGCCGCTGGGAGCATAGAGCACCGCCGCGTCGGCAGGCCGCGGGAAGGCGCCGCCGCTCGCACGTTTGACACCGTGGAACGCCCACCAGCCTACCGGGTGCTGGCCCTTGCCAGCGAAACCCGCCGGGACGCTCACCTCGTAACCCCATGTTTCGCCGGTCTGCCAACCCGAGGCGCGCAGGTAGTTGGCGGTCGATGCCAGCGCGTCTGCGGTCGAAGTCCAGATGTTGCGCTTGCCATCGCCGTCGAAATCGACGGCGTAGGCTTCGTAGGTGGTCGGGATGAATTGCGTTTGCCCCATCGCGCCGGCCCACGAGCCCGTCATGCCGGCGAGCGTGATGTCGCCGCGCTGGATAATCTTCAGCGCGGCGACGAGTTGCTGCCGGCCGAAGGTCGCCATCTTGCCGCCCGCATAGGCGAGCGTAGCCAACGACGGGATCGTGTTCTTGAACAGACGTGGATTGGAGAGCACTGCGCCGTAGTGGCTCTCGATCCCCCAGATGGCGAGCACGACGTAGCGATCAACGCCGTACTGCTTCTCGACCCGGGCGAGGATACTTGCATCGGAGGCGAGCGCCGCCTTGCCGGCTGACAGGCGCTCGTCGGAGACCATCTGGTCCATGTAGTCCCAGATCGCCATGTTGAATTCCGCCTGCGCCGAAGCGCGCTTCAGCACGTCCGGGTCAGGCTGGAAGTTGCCGAGCGCCGCGTCGAAGATCGGCCGGCGGATGCCGGCGGCTTTCGCCTGCAGCCAGAACGAGGCGACCCACGCCTGCGGCGTCTGGCTGAAGGCGGCCTGGGGCTCCAGGCAAAGCGCAGCGAGCAGCAGAGCGGCAAAAGCGAAGAAGCGGATGCGCAAGCCGGCCTCGTTGTGAGCGGTTGGCGGTTCGCCTGACCCTATCACCAACGCCGGCCGGGAGCCTCAGTCGCGGCGATTGCGGCGGCCGAGCGCGTGCTCCCAGGACAGCGCGTTGCCGACGATCCCGGCGAGGTCGTCGTAACGGGGTTTCCAGCCGAATTCGGCGGTTATCAAGGCATTGTCGGCGACGATTGCGGTCGGATCGCCTGGACGGCGCGGCCCGGCGACGACCTTGAAATCGCGCCCGGACACGCGCCGCACGGTATCTATCACCTCCAGCACGGAGTATCCGCGCCCGTAGCCGCAGTTGGCGACCAAGCTGCGGCCGCCGGCGCGAAGATGCCGGAGCGCCTCGGAGTGGGCGGCGACCAGATCGCTGACATGGATATAGTCGCGCACGCAGGTACCGTCGGCGGTCGGATAGTCGGTACCGAAGACAGTGATCGCGTCGCGCTTGCCGAGTGCCGTTTCGCAAGCGACCTTGATGAGATGCGTGGCGCCCCGGGTCGACTGTCCGGTACGTCCCTTGGGGTCGGCGCCGGCGACGTTGAAATAGCGAAGCGCGACGTAGGCAAGGCCGTGCGCGACGGAGGTGTCGGCGAGCATCGCCTCGGTCATCAGCTTGGAGCGGCCGTAGGGTGACTCCGGATTGAGGACCGCGTTCTCAGGGACTGGAGTGACCTTCGGCGTGCCATAGACGGCCGCTGTCGAGGAAAAGATGAAGTGGCGGACGCCGCCCTTCACCGCCGCCGCGATGAGGGCGCGCGATTTCACCGTGTTGTTGAGGTAGTAGCCGAGCGGATCGGCGACCGATTCCGGCACGATGATCGAGCCGGCAAAATGAACGATGGCTTCGACCTTGTGCTCGGCGATGATGCCGCCGACCAGCACCTCGTCACCGACATCGCCGTGAACGAGCTTCGCTTCGGGCGCTATCGCCCAATCGAAGCCGGTGGTGAGGTTGTCGAGAACGACGACGTCCTCGCCGGCATCGACCAGTTGCCAGACCATATGGCTGCCGATGTAGCCGGCGCCGCCGGTGACCAGAACGCTCATTCGACACTCATGCGACAAACTGGGCTTCGGAGGGATTTCGCAACGGCCTAGTCATAACCATAGATTATTGACAGGCTCTTTCGCCCGGAACCCCGCGCCCAATCCCGCGTTTCATGGTAGCCAAGCCCATGCAGCCGCCCATCCGCAAAGCCGTTTTCCCCGTCGCTGGCCTCGGCACGCGCTTCCTTCCCGCCACCAAGGCGATGCCGAAGGAAATGCTGACCGTCGTCGACCGACCGCTCATCCAGTATGTCGTCGACGAGGCGCGGGCGGCCGGCATCGAGCATTGCATCTTCGTCACCGGCCGCAACAAGGGCGTTATCGAGGATCATTTCGACCAAGCGACCGAGCTTGAGGCGACGCTCAAGGAGCGCGGTCGCACGGAGGCGCTGGCCGAGCTCGCGCGCGACCTCCCCTCGCCCGGCATGACCAGTTTCACCCGCCAGCAGGTGCCGCACGGTCTGGGTCATGCGGTGTGGTGCGCCCGCGACATCGTCGGCAACGAACCGTTCGCGGTGCTGCTGCCCGACATGATCATGCAGGGCGAGCCGGGTTGCCTCGCCCAGATGGTCGAGGTTTATCGCCAGACTGGCGGCAACATCATTGCCGTCGAGGCAGCCGATCCGCAGATGACCCACCACTACGGCATCGTTGGCGTTGGCGAGAAAGCCGCCGGCGAAGCTTTCCGCATCACGGCGATGGTGGAGAAGCCGAAGCCGGCCGATGCGCCTTCCAACCTGTTCATCAACGGTCGCTACATCCTGCAGCCGACGATCTTCGAGCACCTCGGCCGTCACGCGCGCGGCGCCGGCAACGAGATCCAGTTGACCGACGCGATGATCGAACTGGCGAAGAGCGAGTCTTTCTACGGTACGCGCTTCAAGGGGCGCACCTTCGACTGCGGTTCCAAGCTGGGCTTCCTGTCGGCGAACGTCGCCTTCGCGCTCGCGCGTCCCGATCTCGGCAAGGATTTCGCCGCCGCGGCCCGCGCCTTGCTCGACGAGCCGAAGAAACACTGAACGGCGTTCACGCGGACCGGGATTTTTCCGCGCGCACGAAATTCAGCGCGTCGTCGGCGAATTTACGCAGAAGCCGCGCCAGCTCGGCGACCTCCCGCCTGTCCCAGTTCGCCAGCAGCGACGTCATGATCCTCTCGCGCGCCCCATCAAGCGCACGCGTCATTGCCCGCCCCTTTCTTGTGATCGCGACTTCCCTGGTACGGGCGTCGTCCTTGTTCGCCTGACGGACGACGAGCCCCCTCGCCTCAAGTTTCGTAACCTGCCGGCTGACCGTCGTGTAGTCGCGCCCCGACAATTCCGCGAGCTCGCCGATGCCCAGCGGCCCCCTGCGCTCGACGCGGGCCAGCAGCGGGAACAGCGCCCGGTCGAGGTCGACGCCGGCCGCGGCGATGAGTGCGGCGTCCGGCTGCGGGCGGTTCAGCACGCCGGTAAGATCGAGAAGCGCTTCACGCAGTTGGAAAATTTCCCGCTTCATGATTTTCCCTCTCCCAATTATGTGTATTATACACATATATCCGGAATGACCAAGACGCAGGAGCGGCCATCTGTTCCGTGGAGCAAAGCATGAAAGCAGCGATTGTGACCGAGGCGGGCCACGCGCCGGTCTTTGGTGAATTCAGGCATCCGACGACCGGACCGGGCAAGAGCGTGGTGCGCGTGACCGCATCATCGCTCAGTCATGTCACCCGGAGCCGCGCATCGGGAAAACACTACAGCTCCGACAGTGCGCTGCCGTTCGTCCCCGGAATCGACGGCACCGGCACCACCGAAGACGGCCAGCGCGTCTATTTTATCATGCCCCAGATGCCCTACGGCGCGATGGCCGAGTACAGCCTGATCGGCGAAGGGCACTGGTTTGCCTGCCCGATGGCCTCGGCGACGACGCGGCGGCCGCGATGGCAATCCCCGGGATGTCGTCGTGGGCGGCGCTGGTCGAGCGGGCGCACCTGCGCGCCGGCGAAACGGTTCTCGTCAACGGCGCCACCGGCGCGTCGGGCCGCCTGGCAATCCAGATCGCCAAACACCTCGGCGCAAAGAGGGTCATCGCGACCGCACGCCAGACGAGTTCGTTTCAAGACCTTGCGCGGCTCGGTGCCGATGTCGTCATTGCACTGGTAACGGACAGGGACGCGCTTGAAGACGCGTTCAGGAGCGAGTTCCAAAGCAGGGTAGATATCGTCCTCGACTACCTGTGGGGGATGAGCGCCGAGACGCTTCTGGTTGCCGCCGCGAAGGCGGGCCCGGACGGAGTGCCGATCCGCTACTTGCAGATCGGGTCGATGAGCGGTGCAAACATCGACCTTCCGAGCGCGGTCCTTCGCTCGTCCGCGTTGCAGCTCATGGGCAGCGGGATGGGCAGCATCCCGTTTCCCGCGTTGCTGAAGGCAATCCAGGGCGTGCTGACGGCCGCATCATCCGCAAACTTCGAGATCGCAACCCAATCGATGCCGCTGGCCGATGTCGCAAAAGCTTGGGCGGCGACGGATACCGACGCGCGAATCGTCCTGCGGCCGTGAGCACCAGTACCTAGCGCTGGACGCGGAGCTCGGCTTTCACCGTGTCCGACTGATAGGGCAGCGTCGGATCGCTGCTATCCATCCATTCGTGGACATAGCCGGCGGTGAGCTGGAGAGTGCGGTTGATCTTCCAGGTCGCGGAGAGCCCCGCATCGTAGGTGGTGTCGACCTCGCCGATGCCCTGGAAACGTTCGTTCTCGATCGCTCCCGTCAGGTCAATGGTGATGTTGTCGCGCCAGGCGTAGGCCACATCGACCGAGGCATCGTAGAGTATCGAGCCGGAAGACGTTGCGAGATCGCCCGGCTGCAGGCTTGTCGAGCCGTCGAACGTGACCGTCGTCAGCCTTGTGGGCGCCCATACGAGCGTCCCGTCGAAGGCGAGGGCATCAAGTGGCGCCAGAGTCGGATCGTCGAAGGACTGGTGGGTGGTACCGACCGAGATTTCGCCCCTCAGCAGCGGATCGTGTTCGATCTCGACACCGGCGCGCAGCGTATAGCCGTCGCCGGACCGCTGGAGGCCAGTGTTATCGATGGTGCGGTCGTAAACCCGCCGCGATACCTCGCCCTCGACGAACGGGGTCAGCGTCGGGGTGATGTCGTAGCCCACGCGCAGACGCCCCGCGTAATCTGTATTGTTCCGGTCGCCCTGGTCAATCAGCGCGCCGAGCGAGGTCGCGTCCTCATAGATGTTCCGGTCAGCGCTGCCGCCGAGGGTGAACGAAGCCAGGCCGAAACTGCCCTTGAGATCGGCCGATGATGTCAGCCCGATGACGCCGGGCGGCTTGTCGGCACCCGCCGGATAATTGGGGTCGGAGACGTTCTGCTCGTCGTAGGTCGCTCCCGCCGCGAAGTCGGCGGTCCATTGGTCGGTAATGTCGATGCGCGCCGTGCCTTCGGCCGATGCGGACGGCTCGGGCGGCGTCGTTCCGTCGAAAAAGTCTTCGTACGAGCCTTTGAGGTCGAGGCCGACCGCGTTGCGATCCCAGTCGGACAGGATCTTCAGTTCCGGTGTGAGCGTGCCGAAACCCGACGGGGTGCCGCCCGCGCTGGCGGAGGCATTTGTCGTAAAGCCGGTGCCGATCGTCAGGGACGGATAGAGAATGAACCCGCCGGCGCGGATACCGAGCGCTGCGTACGGGTCGGAGGCCGCCGTGACGCGGCGAGGCGGCGGAGCTGAGGTGTCGTCCGTATTGGCGTCGGGCATATCCGGGACAATTCCCGGCCGCAGCGCGAAGTTTTCCGCCGCCGCTCCCGAAAGCATCGCCGCCACGAAAATCGCGGCAACCAAGGAGGCGAAGGCAGGGCGCATGAAGAACTCGTGCAGTGAACAGCCGGCGGGCTGATATCCTTTCGCAATCGTAAAGATTGTTGGTTAACGCAAAGTTGCCCGCTCGCCCCGGGGGCGTTGTTCCGGGGGCTGGCGAAAGCTGCTAGACCAGCGGCAACGGCAACGGTCAGGCTCGGAAAATGGCGGTTTCGCTGAACTCAGGGAAGGCCCGGCCGGCGGGGATCGATGACGCGGCCGCCTCGGCAAGACGCACCATCGAAACCGAACGCGCCGGGCTCGCGGCCCTGCTCGACGCCCTCGACAACCGCCTTGCCGCGCCGTTTGCCGAAGCTGTCGCGGCCATCCGCGCCGCCCGCGGTCGCGTCATCGTCAGCGGCGTCGGCAAGAGCGGTCACATCGCCCGCAAGGTCGCCTCGACGCTGGCCTCCACCGGGACGCCGGCATTCTTCGTCCATCCCGCCGAGGCGAGCCACGGGGACCTCGGCATGGTGACGCCGGACGACGTTATCCTGGCCCTGTCATGGTCAGGCGAATCCGGCGAGCTGCGCAGCCTGGTCGAATATTCGCGCCGCTTCCGCATTCCGCTGATCGCGGTGACCGCGATGGCCGACAGCACGCTCGCCCGCGCCGCTGACATCACGCTCCTCATGCCGGCGGCCGACGAGGCCTGCCCGCACGGCCTCGCGCCGACGACCTCGACGCTGATTCAGCTTGCCGTCGGCGACGCGCTCGCCATCGCGCTGCTCGAGAGCCGCGGCTTCACTGCCGAGGACTTTCATGTGCTGCATCCGGGCGGACGCCTGGGCGCCAATCTTCATTTCGTACGCGACATCATGCACCGCGATGAGGCTGTGCCGCTGGCGTCCTCAGGGGCGCTGATGAGCGACGCCATCATGGTGATGACCGGCAAGCGCCTCGGCTGCGTCGGCATTGTTGACGCAGCCGGCAAACTGGTCGGCGTCATTACCGACGGCGACCTTCGTCGCCATGTCGAGGAACCGCATCTCCTCGGCCGCAAGGTCGATGAGGTAATGACAAAGCGGCCGAAGACGATCGGCCCCGACATGCTGGTCGGCGCGGCGCTCGATCTGCTCAATCAGGCGAAGATCACGGCGCTCTTCGTGGTCGACGGCGGCAAGCCGACCGGCATCGTCCACATGCACGATCTGCTCAGGATCGGCGTCGCCTAGCCGGTGCTATCGGCTGTTACCGCAAGCACGACGCCATCAACCGACACCACCCGCACTTTCGCTCCCGAAGGAAGGTCAGGTCCGACGATCCGCCACTTCGTGTCGTCGATACGCACCTGCCCGTGGCCGTCGACGATCGGCTCCGTCAGGACGTAGCGCCGCCCGACGAGGCCGGCGGCGCGCTGGTTGAGGAACGGCTGCTCGCTGACCGCGGGCCCACGGGCAAAATAGCGCCGGCCGGCGACGACCAGCACCACCGCAAGCACCACGAAGATGAGGGAATACGCCTGCCAGCCGAGCGCCGTGACGAGCGCCAGCCCGCCGGTGATGAGCGCCGCGATGCCGAACCAGACGAAGACGTTGCCCGGCGCCAGCACTTCCAGGCCGAGCAGAATCAGCCCGGCGATGATCCACGCCCACGGCCCCAGCGAGCGGACGAAATCGAGGACCATCAGCTTCCCCCGCCAGTTGTCGGCACACGGCCGGACCGGGCATCGGCGCGGGCCGCACCGGCTTCGGACGAGAAAGTTTCCTTCGCGATCTCGCCGATGCCGGCGAGCGAACCGATGAGCGACGACGCTTCGATCGGCAGCATCAGCACCTTCTGGTTGGGCGCCGAGGCGAGCGCCTCGATTGCCTGCGTGTATTTCTGCGCCACGAAATAGTTGAGCGCCTGGATATCGCCGCCGGCGATCGCCTTCGACACCACATCGGTCGCCTTGGCCTCGGCTTCGGCCGAGCGCTCGCGCGCCTCGGCATCGCGGAAGGCTGCCTCGCGCCGCCCCTCCGCCTGCAGGATAAGCGCCTGCTTCTGGCCTTCGGCCTTGAGGATTTCGGACTGGCGCAGGCCTTCCGCGTCTAGGATAACGGCGCGCTTCTCGCGCTCGGCCTTCATCTGGCGGCCCATTGCCTCGACCAGATTGGCGGGCGGCACGATGTCCTTGATTTCGATGCGCGTGACTTTCAGCCCCCACGCCGAGGCCGCGGCATCGACGACGTGCAGCAGCCGGTCGTTGATCTCGTCACGGTGCGACAGCAACTGGTCGAGATCGAGCGAGCCCATGACGGTGCGGATGTTGGTCATGGTGAGCTGGAGCAGCGCGTTCTGCAGCCCCTTCACCTCATAGGCTGCCCGCGCCGCGTCGATCACCTGATAAAAGGCAACGCCGTCGACCGACACCGTCGCGTTGTCCTTGGTGATGACCTCCTGCGTCGGGACGTCGAGCACCTGCTCCATCATGTTCATCCTGGCGCCGACACGATCGATGAACGGCACGATGAGATTGAGGCCGGGCTTCAGCGTGCGCGTGAAGCGCCCGAAACGCTCGATCGTGTAGTTGAAGCCTTGCGGGATCGTCTTGATGCCGGCAAACAGCACCAGGATGACCAGAATGACGATCGCGACGACGACCCAATTGAAGCCCATCGGGCGCTCCCAAGGCCAGCCAGCCAGCGCACGCGCGGGTGGCGAATCGGCGCTCCTGGCGCCTTCCTGCATGTATGGACGGGAGTTGCCCGAAACCAGTGAAATCGGTCGCCAGCCTTAAAGCCAGCCGGCGAGCTCGCGGCGGACCAGCGTTTCAACCATGTCCATGCCGACCGGACTGTCGTTGAGGCAGGCAATGGCGGTAAAGGATTCGCCGCCGTTGGCCTTGAACGTCTCGGCGGCGCGGATGCCGATTTCCTCCAGTGTCTCCAGGCAGTCGGCTGAGAAGCCCGGCATCACGACGGCGAGGCGCTTGACCCCGCTCTTCGCCAATTCGGCGATGGTCGGCTCGGCGTAGGGTTGCAGCCACTCGGCGGCGCCGAAGCGCGACTGGAAGACGATGCGCAGCTTCTCCTTCGGCCAGGCGAGCTTCTCGCGGAGCAGCCGCGCGGTCTTCTGGCATTGGCAATGGTAGGGGTCGCCCTTGTCGAGATATTCGCGTGGCAGTCCGTGAAACGACGCCAGGACCACATCTGGCAGGAACGGCAGGCGGGCGATTTCCTCCCGCAACGAAGTTTCAAGCGCCGCGATGTAGGCGGGATCGTCGTGATAGGGCGGCAGGGTGCGGACCGCTGGCTGCCAGCGCATCTCCTTCAGCTCGGCGAAGGCCGCATCGTTGGCGGTCGCGGTCGTCGCGGCGGAATATTGCGGATAGAGCGGCGCCAGCAGGATGCGCTCGCAGCCGGCCTTCTTCAGGGCCCGCAGCCGATCGCCAATGGCCGGCTCGCCGTAGCGCATCGCCCAGTCGACGACGATGCCGTCGCCGGACAGCCGGCGGCTAAGCTCGCTCGCCTGCGCCCGCGTAGTCACGATCAGCGGACTTTCGTTGTGCGCCTTGTTCCAGATTTGCGCATAGGCATGCGCGGTCTTCTTCGGCCGAATGTTCAGGATGACGAGCTTGAGGATCAGCCACCACAGCGGGCGCCAGATTTCGATGACCCGCGGGTCGGACAGGAACTGATTGAGATAACGCCGTACCGACTTCGGATCGGTCGCCGCTGGCGAGCCCAGGTTGACGACCAGCACGCCGACGCGCGGCGGCCGCACCGGGGGATGACCGGCGGGAAGCTGCGGCGCGGGCGTCAAGCCCCTGGCGGGCGGCGGACGGGGAACCATTGGCGCGCAACAATAGGGGCGCCGTCACCGATGTCCACCGTGGCTGGCCGGGCGCTACGCCGCAGCCCTAGGCGGTGCCGAAACGCTCGGCATTGCGGGCGCGAGCCTTCGCCGCCTCGACCTCGCGGTGGCGCGGCGGCGCGTTGGTTTCCAGTTCCTGCATGAGGCGCGCGGCAACCGCCGTCACGTCGGCGATCGCCTGCTCGAAGGCCGGCGCGTTCGCCTTCGACGGATGGGTGAAGCCGGAAAGCTTGCGCACGAACTGGACCGCCGAAGCGTGGATTTCGTCATCGGTGGCCGGCGGCTCGAAATTGAAAAGCGTCTTTATGTTGCGGCACATCTGCCGGACTCCTACTGGGCTGGGTTTGGTACCCGGCCATCCATCGGCCGATTTTACTCGCTGTCGGCGCGGCTTGCCAATCGGGCCGCGAGCCGCGGAACAGGGATGCGTCGGCTGATAGCGCTTTTGCGGCCGATTTCGGCTAGTATCCGCGTCATGCGCACGAACCTGCAAACCCCGGTCGTGGCCGTCGCCGCCGACGTCAAGGAAACCGACGGCTACCGCTGGCACGCCGCCGCCGAGGCCTACCTCCGGGCCATCGTCAACGGCGCCGGCGCCTTGCCGCTCATCCTGCCGTCGCTGGAGGAAGGCACCGATTTCGACGCCCTCCTTGATCGGGTGGACGGCGTGCTGCTGCCGGGTAGCCGCTCCAACGTGCAGCCACTGCGTTATGGCGCGCCGCCGAGCGACAAGACGCTGCCGCACGACCCGCGCCGCGACGCGGTCACGCTGCCGCTGATCGCCGCGACGCTGAAGCGCGGCGTGCCGCTCTTCGCCATCTGCCGCGGCATGCAGGAACTGAACGTCGCCCACGGTGGCACGCTCGTCGCCGAGGTGCAGGAGATTGCCGGGCGCGACGACCATCGCGCCCCGGTGAGCGACGACAACGACCTCCGTTTCGTCATCCGCCAGGAGGTCACGGTCGAGCCGGGCGGCGTGCTTGCCGGGATCATCGGCGCCGGCGCGGTGCGGGTGAATTCGCTGCACCGGCAAGCGATCGGTCGCCTCGGTGAGGGTCTGGTCGTGGAAGCGCTAGCGCCGGACGGCACCATCGAGGCGGTCAGCGTCAGGAACGCGCGGAGCTTCGCGCTCGGTGTCCAGTGGCACCCGGAATACTGGGTGCGTAACGACGGGCCTTCGCAGGCGTTGTTCGCGGCGTTTGGCAACGCGCTCCGCGAACGCGCCGCGGCGCGGTTCCTTTCCGCCGCCGAGTAGGCGCCTAGATCGGCAGGCCGCCGGCGATCGCGCCGCCGAGCAGCACCAGCCCAAATAGCGTCACGCAGGCCGCGCCGACGATCTCCAGCCCGCGAACCAGGCGTACGCCGGTAGGCGAATCGGCGCCGGCAAGGCGAACGGCGACGCTGCGCGCCGAAACCGCGAGTGCTGCCAGAGCCGCGACGGTGAGGCCGGTGCCGAGGCCCATCACGATCGCCGCGGCGATCCCGGCGGCGAAGAGGCCCTGCGACAGGGCGAAGACAAGCACGATGATCGCCCCCGAGCACGGCCGCACGCCGACCGCAACGATCGCCGACCACGCCCGCATCACCCCCGATCTGGCCGGCGCCGGTGCGTGATCGTGGTGAGCATGGCGACTATCGTCATGGTCGTGGTGATCGTAGTGATGGTCATCATGATCGTGACCGGCGTGATCGTGGCCGTCATCCCCGCCGGCGACGTGGCGATGATGATGGTGGTGATGTCCGCCGCCGAACGACTTGGTCCACAGCAGCCACGCCCCGATGACGGCGATCGCCGCGTAGCTGCCCGCCTCCAGCCAGTCGGTTGCGTCGGTGATCTGCATGGCGGTGAAGCGGAGCAGGATGGCGCCGCCGACGACGAGGATGATGGCCACCGCCGCCTGCACCATCGCCGCCGCAAACGACAGCAGCACACCGTGGCGGACCGTCTCACCGGAAGAAACGAGATACGATGTGATGACCGCCTTGCCGTGACCGGGGCCGACGGCGTGGAAGACGCCATAGGCGAAGCTCAGCCCCAGCAGCAGCCAGACGCCCCACGGATTTTCCTTCAGCGTCGTCAGCGCATCGGTGAGCGCCTTGTAGAATTGCGCCTGATAAAGCGCGATCCAAACGAAAAACGGCCCGAGCGGGCCGCCGAAGCCGCTGCCGCCAGCTTCGGGCGTGGTCACCCCGAAGGGTCCCCTCGCCAGCGCCGCACCGGCCGCAACGGCCGCGGCGAAGCCGATCGCGGCAGCGAGGTAGTAGCGGGCGGCCCGCTTCATGCGCTCACCCGAAGATGCTGTGCCACAGGCCGGCAAGCCAGCCGAGGAACCCTTGCGGCGCGGGCGGCGACGGCAGGGCATCGGGAACGACCGGCGGCTCCTGCTGCGGCGGATTGTTGTTCTGGTCGAGGATGACGACGCGCTCTGGGGCGGGAGCAGGCGCCGGCGACGGCGGCACCGGAGCAGGCGCCGAGGCCGCAATCTGCGTGTCCGTCGCGGTCAGCGTACCCTGCGTTGGGCGGAGCACCGGCTCGGCTGCCGCAGGCTTCGGCGGCTGCGGCGCATCGCCGGACGTGGTCACAGACGCGGTCGCGCCCTTCGGGCAATGCAGTTGCACGACGTTGGAGAGCGAGGCAGCCGCCTGCACCAGTTCCGGCGGCAGGTCGTGTTGCGATGCCGGGATCGAGCCCAGCATCGCCATCGTCTGCATGTCGAGATCGTGCGGCGGCGTATAAGTGGCGGTGCAGCCCTTGGGGGCGCCGTCGAGCTTCACCTCCTGCCCCTTCACAAAGGTGATGGCGACGAAATACTCCGGGTCGCCGATCTCGATCATCGCGTCCTTGACCGCCACCGGCTTCTGCAGCGGCAACGTGTAGAATAGCGTCAGCCGCCCGCCGTGGAAATCGAGCCAGTATTCGGTCGGCTTGGCGAAGCCGAGCTTCCTGGTGCCGATGTAGAAGGAGGTAAAGAAGTCGTACTCCTTCAGCGCATCCATGTTGGTGTCGGCGAGCGGCTGCAGCTCTTCCATGCTGAGCTTGCCGTCGTTGTTCTTGTCGAGGTTCAGCGTCGCGTAGGACGTGAACTCCTTGTCGAACTGCCAGATGTGGCGGATGCCCGTCACCTCGCCCTTGTCGTCGAAGACGATCTCGGCACGCGCATCGACCCAGACATGCGGATGCGCGCCGGCCGGCGCAGCGGCAAGGATCGGCGCGAGCAGCGCGCACATGGCGAAGAGGCGTCGGGCGAAGCGGATCAAGGCGAATCCCCCCGTCATCACTCGCCCAAGGACTGCGGCGGAAACGAGGCTTTGGCGCAGGACACCTGCGCGGCAAGAGAGCGCGGGAGAACGCTCAGCCACCCGCCGCCGCGCCATCCGAGCGCGAATCGGAGGCGCCGGAAACACGCCCCGTCGCGGCGCGGATGATCGCGCCTGCGTGTCCCATGCTATCGGAATAACCCTCGCCGAGGACAAGCACGTTATGTCCAGCCCCCTCCAGTGCGGCAACCACATCGGGGTCGACACGGTTCTCTATGGTGACGCCGGACGCCCCCTCGCCCCAGGTCCGCCCGGCGCGCCAGCGCGGGGCGCCGATCGCCTCGCCGGGCTCCATGCCGAAGCGGGCGATGCGCGTGAATACGGCCGCCTGAAACTCCGGCTGCGCTTCGCCGCCCATCGAGCCGTAGACCATCGTGCGCCCGTCGTCGAAACGCGCCAGCGGAGGGTTAAGGGTGTGGAACGGCTTGCGGCCTGGCGTGAGCGGGTTGACCGATTTCGGATCGAGCGAAAAGCTGGTCCCACGGTTCTGCCAGAGCACGCCAGTGCGCCCGCTGACGAAGCCGGACCCGAATTCCCAGAAGAGCGACTGGATGAAGGAGACGGCCAGACCGCCGGCGTCGATCGCACCCATCCAGATCGTGTCGCCGCGGTCGGCGGGCAACAGACGGACGCTGGCACGTTTGCGATCGATGGCGGCGGCCTCCGCATCGAGCCACGACGGCTCGAGAAACTGCGCGACCGGACCGCCGAAAGCCGGGTCGGTGATATGCCCATCGCGGACGGTCGCGGCCCGCTTCGCCGCCTCGATCAGCCCGTGCAGGTGATCGAACCCCTCGCCCCGCTTCACCTTCAGCCGGTCGAACAGCCCCAGAATAATCAGCGAAGCCAATCCTTGCGTCGGCGGCGGCGTGTTGAAGAGCGTGGCGTCGTCGAGGCGAAGCGTCAGCGGATCGCGGAGCCGCGCCTCATGCGCCGCGAAGTCGGCGCGCGTGACCGGCGCCTGCGCTTCCTCCAGGTCGATCGACAACTCGGCGGCGATGTCGCCGCGATAAAAATCGTCGAGGCCCGCGCGCGCGAGCTGGTCCAGCGTGTCGGCAAGCCGCGCCTGTACGAACCGCGCCCCCGCTTCCGGTGCCTTCCCGTCGACCAGAAAGCCCTCGGCGAAACCGGGAACCGCGCGGAGATCGACGAGATGCGTGGCAAGCATGCGGGCGTGCGACCGGGTGACGGTGATGCCTTCGCGCGCAAGGCGGATGGCGTCGGCGAGCAACTCGCCTGTCGGCAGGCGGCCACCGAGTGCCTTCGCGGCTTCGGCCGCGAGCTTCCAGCCGGACACGGCGCCCGGAACCGTGATCGCCGCATCGACCCCGCGCGTCGGCGTCGTGTCGTAACCCTTGGCGGCATAGCGCGCCATCGTGGCGCGCGACCCGGCGGCGCCGCAAGCGTCGATCACGCGCGGTGGCCGGCCCGGTTCGCCAATCAGGAAAAAGGCATCGCCCCCGATGCCGTTCATGTGTGGATAGACGACCGCGATGGTCGCCGCCATCGCGATCATCGCCTCGATGGCATTGCCGCCCGCCGCCAGCACCTCGGCTCCCGCCGCCGACGCGACGCGATGCGGCGCCGTGACCATTCCCTTTTCGCCGGTAACCGTCTTGCTCATGGGCGCTCTTCTAGCCGGATTCGTGCCACTTGACATGCAACCAAATAGTTGCCTATAGTCCCGACCGTGGATGACGTTTTCAAGGCGCTCGCCGATCCGACCCGCCGCGAACTGCTCGACCGGCTCCGCGCCGAAAACGGGCAGACGCTGACGGACCTCTGTGAGCGCCTGGCCATGAGCCGGCAGGCCGTCACCAAGCACCTGGCAATTCTGGAAGCCGCCAACCTGGTGGCAACGGTCCGCCGCGGCCGCGAGAAGCTGCACTACCTGAACCCGATGCCGATCGGGGAGATCTACGATCGATGGATCGGCAAGTACGAGAAGGCGCGGATCGCCGCGCTGGCCGACCTGAAGCGCGCCCTTGAGGAGAAGACCGCCGATGACGAAGCCTGAGTTGGTGTACGTCAACCATATCCGCGCCACGCCGCAGAAGGTCTGGCAGGCGCTGACCGATCCGGCCTTCACGGCGCGCTACTGGTACGGCGCCCGGCTCGAGTCCGACTGGAAGGTTGGCTCGCCGATCACTTTCGTGAAGCCGCAGGGCGAGCCCGACACCGGCAAGGTCCTCGTCTGCGAGCCGCCGCGGAAGCTTTCGTTCTCGTGGCACATCGTCTGGGGCGAGATGGCGAAGGAGCGCGATTCCCGCGTCACGTTCACGATCGAACCCGACGGCGACGGCGTGAAGCTGACCCTCGTCCACGACGATTTCGAAACGCCGAGTCTGGTGATGGAGACGTTGAAGAACGGCTGGAAGGGCATCCTCGCCGGCCTCAAGAAAACCCTCGAGGAGTAGAGCCGATGACAAGCAAGTTCGTTTATGTGACCTACATCCGCACCACGACGCAAAAGCTGTGGGACGCGCTGACCAAGCCTGAGTTCACCAAGCAGTACTTTTTTGGTGTCACCATGGAGAGCGACTGGAAGGTCGGCTCGCCGTGGCAGATGGTCGGCGAGACGGGAACGATAACCGACGCCGGTGAGGTGCTGGAGACCGACCCGCCGAAGCGGCTCGTGCTCAAGTGGCGCAATGAGTTCATGCCGGAGCTGAAAGCGGAAGGCTATACCCGCTGCACCTTCGACATCTCCGAGCAGAGCGGGATCGTCGAACTGAAGGTCACCCACGAGATGGATCGTGACAACGCGAAGACGATCGCGGCGGTCAGCGGCGGCTGGCCGAAGATCCTCTCCAGCCTGAAGTCGATGCTGGAGACCGGAACCCCGATAGCGCAGAAGCCGGGGTCGCCGAACGCCGACCGCGCCAGCGTCCGGGCCGCCGGCTAGACCGTCGCTGGCCACACCCCTTCGACCGGGATGGCTTCGTCCATCCCCGGCCATGGCGGCATCGTGACGGCGACAGCCTCGAGCGGCGAATCGCCGGCGGCGCGGAACTGGAAAGCGGTGCCGGCGGGAATCGCGATCGAGACGCCAGCCGCCACCGGCACGGCCTCGACGCTGCCGGCGTTCCGCCGCCACATGCGGCCGCTACCGGAGAGGAAGTACCAGACCTCGTCGACGGTTCGGTGCGCGACAGCCCGCGAGACGGCCCCCGCCGGAAGGCGGAAATGCGCCATCGAGCCGCGCTCGGTCGCCGCCAAGAGGCGAACCTCGGAGCCGTCGGGCGCCGTCGCATCCGCAGCCGGAGCGATCACGCGGGTGACGAACTTCTCCATGGCGATCTCTCCTGGCGCGGATCGGCGGCAAACTTTTTTGGCCCGCAGCCAAAAAAATTCTTGATTAGGAAACTTTTCGAGCATACCTACCGTTCTGCCCACATTCGCACGTGCCTGTGGTCGCACATTGTCCGAGGGCGAACCGCCGGGGAAGATCCCGGACGCTTCGAAGGACAGCGGCTTAAAGCAACGACGTAGAGGGCTTTTTTGGTCTCAACCGGCTGTCCAAATGCCGGGGTCACTGAAGAGGCAACTACTTCTTGCCGGCCGTGCGGAGCGGGAATTCCCGATCCAAACGAAGGCAGCGACAGAACGGACGGCCCCGTCCACCTGACGACTGCCAACCGGAAACCCAGCTGGCGATGAGCCGGCAAACCGGTGTTCCGAGCTGACGGCTCGATCGTCTCCATCGCGATCGGCTGGCCTGCTCGACGCATCGGCGGTTTCAACCGTTTGGCTTGGGGATACCCTGAGAATGACCGACCGCATCCGCGAATTCCTCCGCGACCAACGCCCCGAGGGCCCTTGCCTCGTCGTCGACACCGATGTCGTGCGCGAGAACTATACGACCTTCGCCCGCGCCATGCCGGACAGCCGCGTCTTCTACGCCGTCAAGGCAAACCCGGCGCCCGAGATCCTGAAGCTGCTCGCCGGGCTGGGTTCGGCGTTCGATTGCGCTTCCGTCGCCGAGATCGACATGGCGCTCGCCGCTGGCGCCACGCCCGACCGCATCTCCTACGGCAACACGATCAAGAAAGAGCGTGACATCGCCGCCGCTCATGCGCGCGGCATCCGCCTCTTCGCGGTCGATTGCACCGAGGAAGTCGAGAAGATTTCCCGTGCCGCCCCGGGCTCGCGCGTCTTCTGCCGCATCCTGTGCGCCGGCGACGGCGCCGAGTGGCCATTGTCGCGCAAGTTCGGTTGCGAGCCGGACCTCGCCATCGAGGTGCTCGAGCAGGCCCACCGGCTCGGCCTCGACGCCTACGGCATCTCCTTCCACGTCGGCTCGCAGCAGCCGAACACCGCCGCCTGGGACGGCGCGCTGAAGGCGACCGCGGACGTTTTCCGCACGCTCTCCGATCGCGGCATCCAGCTCCGTATGGTCAACCTCGGCGGCGGTTTCCCGGCGAAGTACCTGAAGAAGGTTCCGCTGGTGAAGAGCTATGGCCGCGCCATCTCGTCGGCGCTGCGCAAGCACTTCGGCAACCGGATACCGGAAACCATCATCGAGCCCGGCCGCGGCATGGTCGGCGACGCCGGCGTCATCAAGGCCGAGGTCGTGCTCATTTCCAAGAAGGCCAGGGACGACAAGACGCGCTGGGTCTATCTCGACATCGGCAAGTTCGGCGGCCTCGCCGAGACGATGGACGAGGCGATCCGCTACCCGATCCGGACCGCACATGACCGCGACGCCAAGGCGCCGTGCATCATCGCCGGCCCAACCTGCGATTCGGTCGACGTGCTCTACGAAAAGGTCCCCTACGACCTGCCCGTATCGCTGTCGATCGGCGACGAGGTCCTGATCGAGGGCACCGGCGCGTACACGACGACCTACTCGGCCGTAGCCTTCAACGGCTTCGAGCCGCTGAAGTCGTACGTCATCTGATCGCGGATACCGTCGCCCCGCGAAGGCGGGACGACCGGCTTGAGAAGACCGCCATGATCCACTTTGCCGACGAACGCACTGCCGACGTTGCCCCTCGGGAAGCCCTGCTTGACCGCGCCATGGGCCGCGTCCGCTTTCTGAAACCGTCCGAGCAGCTCCGCCGTGGTCGCCTGCCCGCCGCCGGTCTGGCACTGGTCGCGCGCGAGCGTGGCAAGCTGGTCGGGTCCGTGCGCCTGTGGAACATCGACGCCGGTGGCAGGAACGCGCTGCTGCTTGGGCCGCTGGCCGTCGATCCGGCGGCGCAGGGCTTCGGCGTCGGCAGCGGTCTTGTGGAACTGGCGCTTGCCCGCGCCGCCGGGCTTGGCCACGCCGGCATCATCCTGGTCGGCGACCCGGAGTACTACGAGCGCTTCGGCTTCTCGGCCGCGCCGACAGGCGCGCTGATGATGCCCGCACCGGTCGCACGCCGGCGGTTTCTGGGGCTGGAGCTGGCAACCAGCGCACTTGCTGGCGCCAGCGGCAGGATCGTCGCGACCGGAACGCCGATCGCCGCGGCAGAGCGGCTTGCGGCATAGTTGCCGCTTGATACCCGCCGCCCGCGCGCTGGATAACCGCCTGACGCGAGCAGCCTCAGTCGTATTCGGCGCCCACGCGTGCGCCGTCGCCGTTGGGAGGAGACGCATGTCCAACCCCGTCCGCACCGCCGGGCTGGCGATCGTTCTGGCCCTGGCGCTTTCCGCCCCGGCCTTGGCCCACGCCCACCCGAAGTCGTCGGTCCCGGCCGGCGCCAGCACCGTCACCATCTCGCCGACTGAACTCGACCTGACCTTCACCGAGGGGGTCAATATCAAGTTCACCGGGGTCAAGCTCACCGGTCCTGACGGCAAGCCTGTCGCTACGGGCGACGGCATGCTCAAGGGCGGTGACGCCGACTACATGGTGCCTGTCGCCGGCACCCTCGCAGACGGCATCTATACCGTCGATTGGCACGCGCTCTCTACCGACGGTCACAACACGGATGGAACCTACAAGTTCACCGTCAAGCCGTAATGTCTCCGGACGCCGCCCTGGCGGTCTGCCGGTTTCTGCATGACGCATCCGCGATGCTCGTTTGGGGCTCTTCGCTCTATTTGTGGCTGCTGGCGGCGGGTGACCTTGGGCCGACCATCGGGCGGCGTCTGCGGCCCTTCCTTCCGCTTGAGGCGGCCCTCATCGGCGACGGCTGGAGCTACGCGCTCGACTTGCCGACGATCCGCGACGTTGTCTTCGACACGAGCGTCGGAGAGGCATGGCAGGTGCAGGCGGTGATGGCCGTGATCCTGCTGGGGACGCTTGCGGTTCCGACCGGCATCCGCCCGGCGGCAATGGCCGCCGCCTCCGGCCTGCTCCTTGCGGCACTCGCCCTGACCGGACACGCGGTCATGCAGGACGGCTGGCTCGGCGCCGCACATCGTCTCAACGACGCGGTCCACGTCCTCTCCGCCGGTGCATGGTTGGGCGCGCTCGTGCCCCTGCTCCTCATCCTCAAGCGCCTCGGCGCGAGCGGGGAGCGCCGCGAGACAACGATGCTCTCATGCGTTTCTCGATAGCAGGTCAGATCGTAGTCGCGCTCGTCGTCGTCTCGGGCACGCTGAACACCGCGCTTGTCCTCGGACGCTTTCCATCAGACTGGTCGTCGCCCTATGAGGCGTTGCTGGCGGCGAAGATCGCGCTGGTTGCCGCGATGGTTTGCGTCGCGACGGTCAATCGGTATGTGCTGGCGACACGCCTTGCCCAGCATCAATCCGGCGGCGCCAGCGCTATTCGGCGTGGAATAGTCGCGGAGATTGGCCTTGGCCTCGGAGTCGTCGGCCTCGTCGCCATGTTTGGAGTGCTCGATCCGGCCTAGTTCGCAAGATTCGCCGCGCCTCGTTGCCTTGCCGACATGTTCGTGGTGACATATCGCCGGTGACAGAGGAGACCCCCGGATGAAGATCAGCGCACGCAATCAGTTGCGGGGCACCGTCGTCGGGTTGGTCAAGGGCGCTACCACCGCGCATGTCCGCATCGAGATCGCGACCGGCCAGGTGGTCACCGCATCGATCACCAACGAGGCGGTCGACGAACTAGGTTTGAAGATCGGCGCAAAGGCCATCGCCGTCATCAAGGCATCCGATGTCATGGTCGCCATCGAGTAGCGGCGCGATGCGCCGCCTTGGTCTCTCCCTGGTCGCGCTCGTCGTCGGGGCGAGCGTGCCGGCATTTGCCGCCGAGCCCAGCGGTTGCGACAAGTTCGCGTGGGCGATCACCGGGGAGCAGCAGCTTCTCGCCGCCCCGCAGAGCGTCGATCTCGCAGGGCCTCTCAGCCGCGCAATGACGACCGCCATCGAGGTACCGCTTGCGGCCTCTGCCGAGGCCAAGCTCGCCATGCCGCCGGAAAGGGCGCCCAAGAACGCTGGCTCCTTTGCGGGCATGGTGTTGTTCCAGCCCGCGGCAACTGGCGGCGGCTTTCGCGTCACGCTTTCGGAGGCCGCCTGGATCGACGTTATCCAGGACGGCCGTTACCTGAAGCCGATCGCCTTCAGCGGTGCTTCGGACTGTCCGTATGTCCGCCAGAGCGTCAAGTTCCAGGTCGGCGCGGGAGCGTTCATCGTCCAGGTCAGCGACGTCGCGGTGAGCACAATTGCGATAGTGCTCACGCCCAACAACTAGCTCGGCTTGTCGGGCTCAAAGTTCATCGCGACGCCGTTGATACAGTAGCGCAGATGCGTGGGCGGTGGGCCGTCGTTGAAGACATGACCGAGATGGCTGCCACAATTGGAGCAGTGGCACTCGGTACGCACCATGCCGTAGCTGCGATCGCTTGAAGTATCCACCGCGCCGGCCACCGGCTCGTTGAAGCTCGGCCAGCCCGTCCCGCTCTCGAACTTGACCTTGGAGCGGAACAAAACCTGGCCGCAGCCGACGCAGGAAAACGTACCGGCGCGCTTCTCGTGCAGCAACGCGCAGCTCCCCGGCGCCTCGGTGCCGTGGTCGCGCATCACCTTGTATTGCTCCGGCGTCAGGAGCCGGTGCCATTCCTCGTCTGTGCGGGTAAAGGGAAATTGCGTGGTGATGGTCACGGGTCCTGTCTCCGCCTGTGGCTGCCTTCCGGGTAGACTGGCATAGCACGGGGACGGTCTCCACCACCGAACTGCTGCGACCGGCACACTGGTCGCAGCAGCCGGCAACGGGCAAACAGGCTACTGGCCGCCTCCCACGGCGATGCCGCGCAGCGCGTTCAGGCTATGCGATCCGCCATCCTTCGGAGGCAGCGGCTGCGGGTTGAGGCTGACCTTGTCGAGGCCCGAGAAGCTGGACCGACCCTGCTTCGGAGGCAGCGGCTGGGGATTGAGGGAAACCTTGTCCAGCCCCGAGAAGCTGGAACTGCCCTCTTTCGGCGGCAGCGGCTGCGGGTTGAGACCGACCTTGTCGAGGATCGACGGTGAGGTTTGCAGAACTCTGGCCGGCCCGGCATCAGCCCGGCCGGCGCCGACGATGGCCAGCGAACAGATGGCAAAGGCCATCGCGGCGGCATTCAGTGAAGACGAAGCAGACATGTGAAGTACTCCCCGGTTGGCGTTCAGTTCGATGGAGGGGAGATTGCCGCCCGGCACTTGAACCGGCGTGCAACGAGCCGTTCAGCCGCCGTCTATCTGTGACGCCGATCACACCGCGGCGCCGTCCAGTCCGCGCTTGCGCAAAAGCGCCGCCGAAGTCGGCAGCCGCCCGCGGAAGGCCGTGTAGGCATCGCCGGCATCGCGGCGATAGCCGGCCGAATAGACGTTGTCGTGCAAGCGGCGCGCGGTAGCGGAATCGAAGATATCGCCGGTCTCCGCGAACGCCTCGAAGGCATCGGCGTCGAGCACTTCCGACCACAGGTAGCTGTAGTAGCCGGAAGCGTAGCCGTCGCCGGAGAAGATGTGCCCGAAATGCGGGGTCCGGTGCCGCATGACGATGGCTGCCGGCATGCCGATCTTCGCGAGCGCCGCCCGCTCGAAGTCGACGACGTCGATGCCCTCCGCCGACGGCAGCAGATGCAGGTCAAGATCGACCAGTGCCGATGAGGTGTACGACACCGTGGCGAAGCCCTGATCGAAGCGGCGGGCGGCAAGCACTTTCTCCAGCAGGGCCTCCGGCATTGGCGCGCCGGTCTCCGCGTGCGTCGCAAACTCTCGCAGTACCTCCGGCTGTTCCGCCCAGTGCTCGTAGAGTTGCGAAGGCAGCTCGACGAAATCGAGCGCGACGTTGGTTCCGGCGATGAGCGGATAGGTCACGTCGGAAAGCAGGCCGTGGAGCGCGTGGCCGAACTCGTGGAAGAGCGTGCGCACGTCGTCGAAGGACAGCAGCGTCGGCTGGCCCTTCGGCGCCTTGGCGAAGTTCATGACGTTAACGATGATCGGGCGGACATCGCCGTCGAGCTTCTGCTGGTCGCGCAACGGCGACATCCATGCCCCGCCCCGCTTCGAGGAACGCGCGAAATAATCGCCGAGGAATACGCCGACGTCCTCGCCGGCCCGCGTCACTTTCCAGACGCGGGCGTCCGGATGGTAGAGCACGAGGCCGGTCACCTTCTCGAACGACAGGCCGAACAGGCGGTGCGCGACATGGAAGGCTGCCGCGATCATGCGATCGAGCTGCAGGTAGGGCTTCAGCTCGGCCTCGTCGAAATCGAACTGCGCCTTGCGGACGCGCTCGGCGTAGAAACGCCAGTCCCACGGCGCGACACGGAAATTGCCACCCCCCGCCGTTATCTCTGACTGCAGCGCCTTTTCCTCGGCCGCGGCCCGCGCGCGCGCCGGTTTCCAGACCGACTCCAGCAGCTCGCGCACCGCCGCCGGCGTCTTCGCCATCGTGTCGGCCAGGCGGTATTCGGCGTAGTTGCCATAGCCCATCAGCCGGGCGCGCTCGGCGCGCAGCGAAATCATCTCGGAGATGAGGGCGCGGTTGTCGGTCGCGCCGCCGAACTGGCCGCGGTTGATCCACGCCTCGAACGCCTTCTCGCGGAGGTCGCGGCGCGTCGAGAACGTCAGGAACGGCTCGATCGACGAACGCGACAACGTAATGACGTGCTTGCCTGGCAGGCCACGCTCCGTCGCGGCTTCGGCAGCCGCGGCGACCACGGAAGCCGGCAGCCCGGCAAGATCGGCCGTGCCTTCCAAAATCAGCTTGAAGCCGGCCTCATCGGCAAGCACGTTCTGGCCGAACTGCGTGCCGATTGCCGCCATGCGCTCGATGATCGCTGCCAGCCGCTGCTTGTCGGCGGCATCCAGCCCGGCGCCGGCGCGGACGAAGATCGTGTGATAGCGCTCGCTCACGCGCTTCTCTTCCGGCCCGAGCGACGCCCTCGCCTTCCACACTGCTTCGATACGGGCGAACAGCGCCGCGTTGAGGAAGATCGCACTGCCGTGCCGCGCCAGCAGCGGCGCCACATCGCGCTCGACCGCCTGCAGCGCCTCGTTGGTGTCGGCGCCGGCAAGATGAAAGAAGACCGCCGCCACCCGGTCGAGCTGCAGCCCTGAAAGTTCCAGCGGTACGATCGTGTTGGCAAACGTCGGCGCTGCCGCCGATCCGGCGATCGCCGCAATCGCCGCATCGTGCCGCGCCATCGCGGCATCGAAGGCCGGGCGGAAGTGCTCGACCTTTGTCGCGCCGAAGGGTGGCAGGCCGAGCGGCCCCGGCCACGGGGCGAGAAGCGGATTGTCCGTCGGCTGGGCGGTCATGGGCTTTTCCGTTGAGTAGGGCACGGGCGAAATATAGCGACGTTTTCATGACCGCCAAAGGGTCCGCTCCCGATTGACACCCGGCCCGGTTTCCAGCCATCACCGGATGAGAGCGCGAGGAGGAGCACCGCCATGGCCGACTGGCCAGTCCACGGCAAGATCGACGGCCCCATCGTCATGATCGGCTTCGGCTCGATCGGCCAAGGGACGCTGCCGCTGATCGACCGGCACTTCAGCTACGACAAGAAGCGGTTTGTCGTCATCGATCCGCGCGTCGACCAATCGCAGATTCTGGCGAACCACGGCGTCCGCCATGTCCACAAGTCAGTCACCCGCGACAACTATCGCGCCCTGCTCACCCAGTTGCTGACTGCCGGTGGCGGCACCGGCTTCTGCGTCAATCTTTCGGTCGACACGTCCTCGCTCGACATCATGCGCCTCTGCCGCGAGATCGGCGTCCCCTACATCGATACGGTGGTGGAGCCGTGGCCGGGCTTTTATTTCGACAAGTCGCTGGGCCCGGACGCTCGCACCAATTACGCCCTGCGCGGAATGGTACGCGCCGAGAAAGCGAAGAACCCGGGCGGGCCGACGGCGGTGTCGTGCTGCGGCGCCAACCCGGGCATGGTGTCGTGGTTCGTCAAGCAGGCTCTGGTCGATCTGGCGCGCGACCAGAAGCTCGCCGGTTTCAAGGAGCCCAAGGCAGCCGATCGCGAGGGCTGGGCCCGGCTCGCCCGCGACCTCGGCGTCAAGGGCATCCACATCGCCGAGCGCGACACCCAGCGCGCCCGCTACCCGAAGCAGATGGGCGTCTTCGTCAACACCTGGTCGGTGGAAGGATTTTTGTCCGAAGGAATGCAGCCGGCCGAGCTTGGCTGGGGAACCCACGAAAACTGGATGCCGGGCAATGCCGGCAAGCTCGGGCCCGACGGCCAGGCGATCTACCTGCAGCAGCCGGGCGCCAATACACGCGTGCGCTCGTGGTGCCCGACACCGGGCGCGCAATACGGCATCCTCGTAACTCACAACGAGTCGATCTCGATTTCCGACTACCTGACGCTGCGCGAAGGCGGCGCGGTCACCTACCGGCCGACCTGCCACTACGCCTATCACCCAGCGAACGACGCCGTGCTCTCCCTGCACGAACTGTTCGGCCGGGCCGGCGTCATGCAGAAGGAACACCACATCCTCGGCGAGAACGAGATCGTCGATGGCATCGACGAACTCGGCGTCCTTCTGTATGGGCACAAGAAAAATGCCTACTGGTACGGCTCGCAATTATCCGTCGAGGAGACGCGGCGCATCGCCTCCTACCAGAACGCCACCGGCCTGCAGGTGACGTCGGCGGTGCTCGCCGGGATGGTGTGGGCGCTGGAGAATCCGAACGCCGGTATCGTCGAGGCCGACGAGATGGACTACCGCCGCTGCCTCGACGTGCAGCGGCCCTACCTTGGTCCGGTGAAGGGATACTTCACCGACTGGACGCCCCTCACCGACCGGCCCGGTTTCTTCCCGGAAGACATCGACACGGCCGATCCCTGGCAGTTCCGCAACGTGCTGGTCCACTAGGAGCTTGGCGCGGGCTTGTGAGGATCGTCAGTCCCAGTAATGAGGCGAGCGCCCGGTTCGAACGTCGCCAGCCGCCACAGCCATTGCGTCGCCACCAGGATGCGGTTGCGGAAGCCGGTGAGCAGGTAGACGTGGATGAGCGCCCAGAACGCCCAGCCGACGAAGCCGCTGAGGTGCGAGCCACGGAAATCATAGATGGCGGCGCCGCTTGAGATGACGGCCGTGTTGCCACGATCGTGGAAATGGAAAGCCGGCATCGGCTTTTGCTGGAGGATATTGGCGCGGAGCGCGCGGCCAAGCGCCAGGCCCTGTTGCTTGGCAACCTGGGCCAGGGCCGGCAGAGGCTTCCCGTTGGCGCCGATCGCGGCCGCCGTGTCGCCGATAGCGTAAATGTCCGGATGGCCGGTGACGGATAGATCGGCCCCAACCGGAAGGCGACCAGCGCGGTCGACCTCAACGCCAAGCCACCTGCCCGCTGGCGACGCTTGCACCCCAGCGGCCCAGATGAGGGTTCCGGCTTTCAGCGTCAGCTCGCCGACCCGCACGCTGTTTCGCTCAATGCCGCGCACCGCCTCGCCGGTCATGACGGTAACCGCGTGTCGCTCCAGCATCTTGCGGGCATGTGCCGCCAGCGACTCCGGGAAGGCCGCCAGCAGCCGCGGCCCCGCTTCGATCAGCGTGATATGCGCCATGTCCGCGCGGATGTGACGAAAATCTTTCTTCAGGGCGAAGCGGGTGAGGTCGGCGATCGCTCCCGCCATCTCGACCCCGGTCGGGCCGCCGCCCACGATGATGGTGGAAAGCAGGAACGCCTGCTCGGCCGGATCCTGCGATACCTCGGCGCGCTCATATGCGGTCAGCAGGCGCGCGCGAATCCGCAGCGCATCCTCGATCGTCTTCACCGCCGGTGCTTCGCCGGCCCACTCGTCGTGGCCGAAGTAGCTGTAAGACGAGCCGCACGCGAGTACGAGGCGATCGTAAGAGAGCATCTTGCCGCCAGCGAGGAGCACCTGCTTTCCCGCGTAGTCGATGCCCACGACCTGCGCCCGCATGACATCCGTGAGCGGCTGCCGCTTGAGCAGCTTGCGGATGGGCTGGGCGATGTCGGCCGGCGACAGCGCGGCCGTCGCTACCTGATAGAGCAGCGGCGAAAAGAGATTGTAATTATTGCGATCGACGACCGTGACACGGACGGGCGCTCCGCCGAGCGTCCGGGCACACCCCATGCCGCCGAAGCCGCCGCCAACGATCACGACGTGCGGCTGCCGGATAGCGTCCGAATCGCTCATGCTCGCCCCGATAGAATCTCGCGCCAGCAGCCTAGCGCCGCGGTCAGGCGCAAGCGAGGGCGGATCCTGGGACGGCGATCAGCGAAATCTGACGATCGACTCGTCGACCGGCATCTGCGGCATCCAGCCCACGACCCGGTCGCGCCCGGCGAATTTCGCCTCGTAGAGGCGCGCATCTGCGGTCTCGAACAATACCTTGAGATCGGCGGCACATAGAGAACGGCGGCAAGATATGTCTCGAGGAAATGCATCGTGCCGAGGGCGCAGAAGAAAAGACCGATGCCGAAGCGGTGGCGCGCCCGGAAGAGCGCCGTCATCACCACGAAATAGAGGCCGGTCTCACCGGCGAACAGCAAGATATTGAAAAGAGCCCACATCAGCCGATATGCGCCCGTTGCGAACCGCCCGGAACGAATCGGCCCGGGCGGCGAACAAATCTAGACCAGACTGGTTACCGAGAAATGGACTGAACGCCTGGCTTTTAGCGCCGCGCCATGATCGCGGTTTCAGAAACTTCTACGCATTGCCGGCGGCGTGGCGATGGTGGCGCCGGCGGCGCGGACGAAACAGGAGGCCAAGACCGCGCAACACGACATAAATTACCAGAAAGCCGATGCCCGCGAAGACAATGCCTTCCGCCGTCGCAGGGACAGCCGGCTCGAAGCTGCGCAACGTGCTTTCGACAAGCGGCCCGTCGAACTCCCGGAAGAATACCACCAGACGGGCGAAAGGCGGGTTGTTTTCGAAGGCCGCCTGCTGCTCCGAGAGCCGCTCGTGACGGATGATCGTCTGCGCCATGCTGACCGACTGGCTGCGCACCAGCGGCTCGGAATTGCGCGCCATGAGCGCGAGCGCCGCCGGCTGCGTGTTGCCCGACGCGGCCGCATCCTGATCGAAGTTGTCGATAACCCGGGCGAGTTCGTCGATCGCCCCGCCAAGCCGCTGTCGATATTGCTGGGCAAATTCCGGAGCCTGTGACGCAAGAATGCCTGCCGTGACGGCGAGAACGAAGGCAATGAAGCGTGAAATCATCCGGTCAGGTTCCCTATCCGGGAATTTGTATCTCAACCGGCCACGGTGACAACCCCCGCCGCGCCGTCCTCGCAACCGAACGCAAGACGCATGCCGGTCTTGTCCCATGCCAGCGCGGAAACCGGACTGCCGCCGGGGCGACGCAGGAGCGCCTCCTCGGCGTCGGCGAAGCGCACCGCCATCACCATGCCGTCCTGGTAGCCGATCGCGACCAGTTCCTGCCGCGGGTGGCAGGCGACCCAGCTGACCGTGACCTCGCGCGCGCCAAGCTGCAGCGGTTGACGGCCCATCGGGCCGTCCTTGAAATGGAACGGCCACAGGATCGCGGCGTTCGCCCCGGAGGAAGCCAGGAGCCGACCTTTCGCCGACCACGACAGCGAGCGCGACTTGCCCGGATAGCCGGTCATTCGCATGTCCTTGCTATCCTCGAGGCGCCAGCCGTGCAGCGCGTTCTCCTGCATGGTGGTGACGACATTCCTGCCGTCGGGCGAGAAGGTCACGCCGAGGTGCGCGCCCTTCCACGCCAGCGATGCGGGCGCCGCTTCGGTGCCCGCCCACCACAGCGTTACGCCATCGTAGCGGGCGACGGCGAGGCGAAGCCCTTTCGGCGAGAACGCCAGACCGCCGACCGCGCGCGGATGATCGAACGCGCGCTCGCGGCCGTCCGCGAACCTGACAAAGGCCTGCTTTCCGACTGCAAAGGCGATGGCGCCGGATGGTCCCGAGGCAACGTGATCAATCCACTTCCGCGGGCGCTCGGCGACCCGCTCGACACCACCCGCCGCATCGGTTAACGCGACGAGCCCGTCGTCGCCGCCGGTGAGCAGCTTTCCGTCGGCCGTTGTGACCGCCGAAAGAATGGCGCCGGAATGAAGCGGCGTGGATTCCGCTACCGGCCCGTCGACCCGCCGCACCGTCCCGTCACCGAGAGCGAAGACAGCCGTATCGCCAAGGAAGGCTGTCTCGACCACGAAGGCGCCGAACGGAAATTCCTGGATCGACGGCACGCTCAGGCGGCCAGGCAGGCCTCGAAGCCGGCCATCAGCGCCGCGCCGTCGAGTTTACGGCCGATAAAGACGAGGCGGCTTTCGCGCCTTTCGTCTTCGCGCCACTTCCGCTGGTGGTTACCTTCGATAATCATGTGCACGCCCTGCACGACGTAGCGCTCATCGTCGTCCTTCAGCGACACGATGCCCTTCATGCGCAGGATGTCGGGGCCCTGCTCCTGCGTCACCTGCTGGATCCACGGGAAGAACTTCTGCGGGTCCAGCGTACCGATGCGCAGCGACACGCTGTTCACCCCCTGCCCCTCAAGGTCGTGATGATGGTGGTGATGATGATCGTGATCATGTCCCTCGTGGTCATGGTCGTGATCGTGATCGTGATCGTGATGATCGTGGTCGTGGTCGTGGCCGTCGAGGAATTCCGGATCGAGCGAAAGGATGCGGTCGAGATCGAAGGCGCCGCGGTCGAGCACGCGATCGAGCGGAATGGCGCAGCGCTCAGTCTTGTGGACGATGGCGTGCGGATTGATCGAACGGATGCGCGCCTCGACGGTCTTCAGTTCCGCCTGCGAGACGAGATCGGTCTTGTTGAGCAGGATCACGTCGGCGAAGCCGATCTGTTCCTGCGCCTCCGGGCTGTCGGCGAGGCTGCCCAGCAAATGCTTGGCGTCGGCGACAGTGACGACAGCATCGAGCTTCGCCTTCGCCTTGACCTCGTCGTCCATGAAAAAGGTCTGCGCCACCGGCGCCGGGTCGGCGAGGCCGGTGGTCTCCACCAGGATGCCGTCGAAGCCGCCCGGGCGCTTCATCAGCCCCTCGACGACGCGGATGAGATCGCCGCGTACGGTGCAGCAGATGCAGCCGTTGTTCATCTCGAAGACTTCCTCGTCGGACTCGACGATGAGGTCGTTGTCGATGCCGATCTCGCCGAACTCGTTGACGATGACCGCGTACTTCTTGCCGTGGTTCTCGGTGAGGATGCGGTTGAGCAGCGTCGTCTTGCCGGCGCCGAGGTAGCCGGTGAGCACGGTGACGGGAATCTGGGTGTCGGGCATGGGTGTCTCCGTGGCAGTTCAAGGCCGCCGGGAAGAAGGAAAATTCAGCGGATGATATAGGCCGCGAGCCGTTGGGCGTTCAAGACGGTTGGGCGTTCAAGTAAGCGGCGGCTCGTTCAGCAGGTCTTCGAGATCGAGCCAATCGGTCTTCATGGCAAGCTCGCCATTGGCGGTTCGCGGCCACTGATCGCGCGGACGGTCCCAGTAAAGCTCGACGCCGTTCTGGTCGGGATCGCGGAGATACAACGCTTCGCTGACGCCATGGTCGCTGGCGCCGTCGAGCGAAATGCCGGCCGCGATCAGGCGGCGGAGCGCGTCGGCGAGTGCCGCCCGCGTCGGATAAACGATCGCCGAATGATAGAGCCCGGTCGTGCCCGGTCCCGGCGGGCGCCCGCCGCGGCTCTCCCAGGTGTTGATCCCGAAGTGATGATGATAGCCGCCGGCCGAGAAGAACGCGGCTTGCGTTCCATAACGGGCCTGCAACTCGAAGCCGAGCACGCCGACGTAGAAGGCGAGCGAGCGCTCGATATCGGCGACCTTGAGGTGAACGTGGCCGATGCGCACGCCCGGATCGATGGACATCGCCTTCGTGGCGGCAGGTTTTTCCGCAAGCTTGACGTCAGACATCAGTGAGCACCCCTCAGAAGCGTTGCACCCAATATAGGGACGCGGGGCTCGGGCGCGTAGGCCTCACCCATGCATGGAAGTCCCGCGCTTTCGGAGGCTAGCCACCGGCCCAGGTGCGGCTTGACCCGCCTAAGAGCTACATGTATTAGCTATCAAGCTATTTAAATTAACGAGGCGACCAATGGCCATCACTTCTGACCTCATCCTGCACCACTCGGGTGGCAAACTCGCCTATACCGACGCCGGCCAGGGACCGCTGGTGGTCATGGTGCCGGGACTCGGCGACCTCAAGGAGGAATATCGCTTCCTGGTCCCCGAGGTGCTCGCCGCCGGCTATCGCGTTGTCACGATGGACATTCGCGGGCACGGCAACTCTTCCGTCGGCTGGCCGGACTATTCTTCCGCCGCGCTGGGGAGCGATGTCGTGGCCCTCGTCCGCCACCTTGGCGCCGGTCCGGCTGCAGTGATCGGCACATCAATGGGCGCCGGTGCCGCCGCCTGGGCCGCCGCAGACGCGCCCGCCGACGTCAGCCGCCTCGTCTTGATCGGACCGTTCGTGCACGACGTGCCGCCCGCTTCCTGGTGGCGGGGACAGATGATGAAGGCGATGATCAAGGTCTCCTTCGCGGGGCCGTGGGCAACGGCGGCCTGGGGCGCCTACTACGCCTCTCTTTATCCATCGGCCAAGCCGGCCGACTTCGACGCCTACAAGGCAAAACTGCTCACCAACCTCGCCGAGCCCGGACGCATGGCGG